>Ga0209697_10004086_pt1 | contig 19304 bp, 16 predicted proteins | sample AliMusrvi5mmetaG_FD_184115 | JGI IMG/M metagenome (GOLD analysis project Ga0209697, IMG submission 184115) | Freshwater lake bacterial and archeal communities from Alinen Mustajarvi, Finland, to study Microbial Dark Matter (Phase II) - Alinen... | ecosystem: Environmental > Aquatic > Freshwater...
GCCTACCTTGGGAGCAGGTGCAAGGCGCGTAAGTGCCGCCGCCCTGCGAACCCGCCTTCTCGCGGCAAGGAGCAGTGCGGGGCCGCGCTTCGTGGCCACGCCTGCGACGACATCTCGCGGATAAGATCGGCCTACCGCTTCCAAAAGACGACCGGGGAGCGGTACTTATAAAGAATCCGCAGGATGTGAAGCAAAGTAGTGTCGAACTTTGCAGCTGAGACTCCGTTCCAATTAATTAAAGCCTTTAGCGTATTCCGCTAAAGGCTTTTTTATTTGACCCGACAAACGCACACCGATAAACAAACACAAGGAGAGACTTCCTTAAAAATCACGAAAAGGATGCGCATCAAACGAAGGCATAAAGCCACGAAGAAGAACTGAAAGGGAAAAAGTTGTCATCACCGCAATTTGTAGGCGGGGATTCATTTGCCGGAAAGTTTCAGTTGAATCGGTATATTCGTCGTATTGAAGAGGTTTTTTCCGTCTTTCCGGCGAAAGCCGGAATCCAGGCCCCGCACGGAATCTGGACACCGGCTTTCTCCGGCGTGACGAATCAACTGGTTTTCAAGTTTAAAAATGACACACAATTATTCATTCCCGCCAAAAACCTGCGGGAAAGACAGTGTTAAATTCGTGCCCTTTTTGATTGAATCGTAAAAAGCTTTGTGGCTTAGTGGCTTTGTGCGAGCGATATTTCAGCGCTGATTTTGTGTCTTTATATCCTGCTGAGCTTCTTGAACGTCAGCGCGAAGGCGAAAAAAACGGCATTGCACAGGACTATCGTCGCACCGGCCGGCAGGTCCATAAAAAAAGACACGGTAATGCCGATAACCACGGAAATAACCGATGTCAGAACTGAAAGAAATATTGCGGCTTTAAACCCTTTTGCGAGCTGAAGGGCCGTCACCGCCGGCAGGATAAGCAGAGCCGATACAAGCATAATGCCGACCACCTTTATGGCCAGAACGACCGTTACGGCGGTAAGCGAAGTCAGGAGCAGGCTTATGCGGGCGGTCCTTACTCCGGTAAGCCTGGCGTATTCCGGATCAAAAGTGGCGGAGAAGAGATCATTATAAAAGAACCCTATGATCAGCAGCACAGCCATCGACAGGCTGATGGACATATACACCTCGCGTCCGCTGATCGCCAGGATGTTGCCGAACAAATAGCTGAAAAGATCGACGTTAAACCCTTTGGAGAGACTCGCCAGCACCACGCCTCCGGCTATCCCTATGGAGGAAACTATCCCTATGGCGGCGTCGCCGTACATCTTCGCCTTTTCAGTGAGTTTCAAAATGAAATACGAGGCTATGAGGACCACCGGGATAGCGACATAGAAAGGATAGAAACCGAAGAAAAGCCCAAGCGCTATGGCGCCGAAGCTGACATGCGAGAGTCCGTCCCCGATAAGAGAAAGTTTGCGCAGGACCAGGAACAGCCCGAGCATGGCGCAAAGCGCGGCCACGAACGAGCCGGCCAGATATGCCCGCTGGATAAAACCGTAGCTCAAAAAATGGAACATAATATAGACTAATGACCAATGGATAGTCGCCTAAGCTTTGATTTTCTTACCACTAACCACTCGCCACTGATCACTATCGTTAGTGCTGATGACAGATCAGATGCTGCGAGGAAGCGCCGAAATAACCGGTCATTTCCGGAGAGTGGCAAAAATCCGCAAATGGTCCGTAGAAAATGACTTTTTTATCAAGGTACAGGAGCTTGTTGGCGTAGCGCCCGATCTGCGCGGTGTCATGCGTGATAAGGATGCTGGTAATACCCTTTTCCACGTTCAGTTTTTTGATAATATCGTAAAACCCTTCGCGCGAGACCGGGTCCAGCGCCGTGCTGGGCTCGTCCATAATAAGCAATTCCGGGTCCGGCGCCAGAGCTCTGGCGAGAAAAACGCGCTGCTGCTGCCCCCCCGAAAGTTCCCCGACCAGTTTATCGCCAAGATCGGATATTCCCATAAGGTCAAGCGTCTCGAGAATTTTAATCCCGTCTTCTTTGACGAACTTTTTGGGGAAGCTTTTTTTTGAGAGGAGGCCCAGCCCGACGACTTCTTTCACCGTAGCCGGGAACAGCGGGTTGAAAGCGTTCACTCTCTGCGGCAGATAACCCACGCGGCTCCAGGCGTCAAAGCCGCGCATATCGCGGCCGAACAGTTCGGCGCGACCGGTATACCCGCAGATAATACCGAGGATCGCCTTTATAAGAGTGGTCTTTCCGGCGCCGTTGGGCCCCGCCAGACCGACATAATCGCCCTTCTGCACGTCGAAGCTTACGTCGCTCAGGACTTGTGCCGCGTCGTAACCGAACGACATGTTCTTTACCGACAAAACAGGATTAGGATCGTTCGTTAAAATATAATCCTGCATATCCTGTCTATCCATATTAGATCTTTTATTGTGTGCCTTTACTTCTTATCTGAGCATTCCAGGCCCGTCTTCAGGCTTTCGAGATCGCCCTGAAGTATATCAAAAAAAGAAACCCCGCGCGCGGCCTGGTCCTTAGATATATTATGCGCGGCGCTTAAGGGCAGCATTTTTACGCCGGTCTCGGCCGCTATCGTTTCGGCGATCTTGGGACTCGCCAATTCTTCATAAAAAATAAATTTTATCTTATCTTTTTTCACCTGTTCCACCAGAGAGGCAAGGGCTTTAGCCGTGGGCTCGGAATCCGGGGAGAGCCCCTGGGCCGCCATGTATTTAATGCCGTAGCGGCGGGCGAGATAGCCGAAAGCGTAATGTCCGCCGTAGATCAGTTCCCTGGTCCGGCACGACGAAAGACCCGACTTAAAGGCTGAATCGAGCGCGGTCAGGCCGCCTTCGTATACGGCGGCCGCCTCGCGATAAGAACTCTTATTCCCCGGGTCTTTGGACAAAAAGGCGGCGTGGATATTTTCGGCCATAGCTTTGGCATTGTCGAAATTCAGCCAGATATGAGGGTCCGGAGCGGCCGCCGCCGGCCCCCTATGCGTACCGGCTTCCGGCATCAGTTCCACTCCGTTCCCCGCATTGACCGGCAGCAGAGCATCGCCGTCAACACCTCTGACGAGAGCTTCCGCCCAGGGTTCCATGAACTTCCCGGTATAAATAAATATGTCCGCTTCCTTTATTCTGACGATATCGCCGGGCGTCGGTTCGAACGAATGCGCCTCTACCCCGGGCGGCAGCAGCAGGGAAACGTCGGCATGTCCGCCGCCTATGGCGCGGGCCATATCGTAAAGCGGGAAGATGGTCGTTACCACTTTAAGTTTGCGCGCGCCGCCTGTCCGCGTTTTGTCGGGACGATCGCAGGCGGAAAGCGCGAATAGCGCGGCGGAAACGAGTAGTACCGCGCGCATGAAAACAGAGGACTTGTTCTTCATGTTTTGCCTGGCTGGGAAAAAGCGCGCGCTTTATCCCGGTCCCTGGGCGAGAAGTCGTTCAGCAGGATATTCGGATTCTGCTGCATAAAATAATTCGGCGCCCAGGCGTCCTGGAAAAAGATCACCGGGTTTTCGGCGTCGTCGCGCCCCCAGCGCGCGCCGATGGGAAGAGAAAGCTTGCGCGCGTCCTGGGCCGGATCTTTTGACTCAGGCCAACGGACATGGGTCCAGGGAAGCGGCTCAAGACGGGACTCGGCGCCGTATTCGGCCTTAAGCCGGTATTGCGCGACTTCGAACTGCAGCGGCCCGACCGCCGCCAGCAGGGGCGACTGGTTCGGATCGTCCGAGAGCCAGAACCTCTGCACTATCCCTTCGGTAAGGATCTGGTCCAGTCCTTTGCGGAACGACTTGTATTGCGCCGGCGTGGGATTGTGCAGCAGGGAGAAGCATTCCGGCGGAAAGCGCGGGATCTCGTTATAAGCGATGGAAGTATCTTCGGAAAGCGTATCGCCTATTAGAAAATCCGGATGGCCTATCAGACCGATAATGTCTCCCGGCCAGGCCTCGTTCATGATCTCGCGTTCCTGTCCGAAAAGTTTATGGGAATTGGATAGACGCACGCGCCGTTTTGTGCGCTGATGGACCACTCCCATATCACGGGAAAATTTGCCGGAACAGACCCGCAGAAAAGCCACATGGTCCCGGTGTTTGGGATCCATATTGCCCTGGATCTTGAAAATAAAACCCGAAAAAGCGGGGTTATCTGGCTGTATCAGGGAATTCCCGGAGCGGTGCGCCGCGGGCGCGGGGGCGATAGACAGGAACCCGTCAAGCAGCAGTTGAACGCCGAAATTGTTCGACGCGCTGCCGAAAAATACGGGGGTGGCGGTCCCCGCCATAACCGCGTCCCGGTCGAAAGCGGCGCCGACCGAGTCGAGCATCTCGACTTCCTCAAGGAACTGCGCCAGCACGGGCGCGCTAAGCCTTTCCCGGATAGCTTGGTCGGTGCTGTCTCCTATGGCCTCAGGGGCCCGGTAAGCGCCGCCGGGCGTATGTTCAAAGAGGTGCGCCTGCTTCGAGCGGCGGTCGTAAACGCCGCGAAAATCCGACCCGGTGCCTATCGGCCAGTTCATCGCGAAAGGCCGCAGGTCCAGGACTTCTTCCAGCTCGTCCATGAGTTCCAAAGGATCCTTAGTAGGACGGTCGAGTTTGTTCATGAAAGTGAAAATAGGTATACCGCGCTGGCGGCAGACCTCGAAAAGTTTCCGTGTCTGGCTCTCGATGCCTTTGCCGGCGTCAATGACCATAATGACTGAGTCGACGGCCGTCAGGACCCGGTAAGTGTCTTCGGAAAAATCTCGGTGGCCCGGAGTGTCCAGCAGATTGACCCTGAATCCAGCGCAATCGAACTGCAGAACGGTGGAGCTTATGGAGATGCCGCGCTTTTTCTCCATCTCAAGCCAGTCCGAAGCCGTGGCCCGCTGATTCTTACGCGCAGTAACGGAACCGGCCAAATGCAGAGCGCCGCTGTAAAGCAGCATTTTTTCTGTAAGCGTGGTCTTCCCGGCGTCCGGATGGGAAATGATGGCGAAACTGCGTCTGCGCGTCCAATTTTTCATAAGGCGGTCTAACCTGATATATACATTTTAACATTTATAACCGCGCCTTATCCCCCTCCCGATTTTATATAATTGAACAAGTCTCCTTTGTAGTTATAAGCGCGGGGCGCTTCCTTCGTAGCAAGCCCCGCTTACCGCTTAAAAGGGGTTCAGCAAGCGTTCGCGCCTTTAATGGCGCGAAAAGCGAGCGACGAAGGGGAACTTAGTTCCCCTCGTGGAGCACCGGGCCGAGTTCCTCTAGAGGCCCGGCGTTATTCGCCCCAATCGCTATGCAGCGCGATTGGGGTACGACAAACGGGGTGGACTGTGCGGCAGTCTTGCGCAACATCGGACACAATAACGCGAACAGTGTTGATCAGTGAAGGAGAGGTGGCCGAGCGGTTTATGGCGCCGGTCTTGAAAACCGGTGTACGCTTATGCGTACCGTGGGTTCGAATCCCTCCCTCTCCGCCAGATTTTATGTTGTAAAGCCCAGGTCTTGCCCGCCAAACAGTCCGGCGGGTCCGCCATAGGCGGAAATCCCTATCCTTAAAATTCAGGGGATAGTAAATATAAAAAGGCCGCACCGAGATATAAGGTGCGGCCTTTTATATTTTTGAAATCCCGTTTAGAACGCGGTCCAAAAGGTTCCCTGTGCGGGGTCAAGCTGTCCCGTCAGATCTTTGTGAGTACAGTTGACTATCACCGAGCCCCAGAAAATATGCTGAGTAGTGTCGCTGAAATACGCCCAACCGCCGCGATCCGCGGTTCCGTTCTGAGTTCCCGGCGTAAGAATTCCAGGAGCTGTGACGTAACTGAAGTAATTTACGGCGTAGGTGTCAAAATGCCCTGTGCCTGGAAGCCTGGCAACCGGCAACTGATTTATATATTTGCCGTCAGAGGTGAGGCTGTCCAGCGCGGCGGGACCGGAAGGGAACCAGCCTTCATTGTCTCCATAGTAGACCTGAATAGCGCTTCTGACCGCGGAAAGGGCCCCCTTGGTCGCTCCTTCTTTCGCTTTATTGACCAGATTTGCGAACTTAGGGAGAGCGATAGTGGCCAGGACACCGATAATGGCGACCACGATCATCAGTTCGATCAGAGTGAAAGCTTTCTGATTTGATTTCATAATGCCCGGCATCGCCCGGTTTTACTAATATCCCGCTCGATGCGATCCGCGCTATTCCGTAATTGCAGGACTAATGACGGCCCGACTTGGAAACACTTTCCTTGGTTTCAGGTTTCTCAGGGGTTTCAGGTTTGTCCGGGCCATAATGATAGTTGTAGTTATAGTCGTAGTGATAGCCGTAGTATGAATAGGACAGTCCGCCGAACTTGGACATATTCACCACCGTCCCCAGGATCTTCAGACCGGAACCCAGCATGCGCTTTGTGGCGTTTTTAATAAGCGGAACGCGGGTTTTTCCGAAGACCGCCACGAATACGCAGTTGTTGATGTGCTTGCCCCAAAGCAGGGCGTCGCTTATCGGGAACATGGGGGGACAGTCGACTATTACACGGTCATACTCCGCACAGGCCCAGGCAAGGAAAGCGGAAAGACGCGGGGTATTAAGCATCTCCGCCGGATTGGGAGGCCGCGGGCCGCAGGTTAAAATTGAAAGATTATTAACATCCGTAGGCTGTATGAGCGGGCGCAAGTCGTCGACATTGCGGCCGCCGGCCAGAAAATCGCTCAGGCCTTTGGAGTTTGAAACACGGAAGATCTTATGCAGATTGGAACGGCGCAGGTCGCCGTCCACTACCAGCACTTTTTCCCCCGCCTGGGCTATGGCCGCGGCAAGGTTGGCCGTTATAAAGGTTTTACCTTCGCCTCTCACCGAACTGGTCACAATAAGGGACTTGTCCTTGCCGCTGACCTCCGCAAAATCCACCATAGTCCTCAGATTGCGGATAGATTCGCTTATCAGGGAATGCTCGGAAAGCAACAGATGGTTATATACGGTTTGGGTCTTCACCGGATCGGTATACGGCACAAGACCGAGGAAAGGCAGTCCCACCTTATTCTCGACATCTTCCTGCGTACGTATCGTCTGATCAATGAATTCTACCAGCACGGCGGCAAAAAGGCCAAGTCCCAGGCCGCCGATCAAGGCCAGGAGCATATTGAACATTTTACGCGGTTTTATCGGTGATAAAGGGGGCATAGCCGCATCAATAAGGCGTATATTATTCCCCATCAGCTGGCCTGAGAGATCTATTTTAAGGCTCTGGATAACTTTATCTGTTTCTGTCTTGATCTGGCTGCGCAGCGTCTGCAAATTGGCCGTCATAGCCAGGACCTGGGGGTGCTTAGGGGTATAGCGTCCTGAAGCTTCGGCCACCTGCGCCTGCAGGTGGGCGGCCTCCTGCTTAAGCTGCTGTATAAGCACATTATTTACAACAGCCGGGAGGGATTCGTAGATCACGCGGGACTGTTCGCCTTTATCGCTTTGCAGCGCGTTCAGCACATCCTTGGAAATAAAAAGCTGATTTCCCAGATTCTGCTCGATAAAAACGTTGGCGACCGTATTGGCGATGTCCGCCGCCAAATGCGGGTCATACGAATCCACATTAACATATACAAGACGGCTGCGGGGCACCGGGGCTATGGTGACGGGGCCCAGAAGTTTACGGTAACCGTACACACCGGCAAATTCCGGCACCTTATCCAGATTAAGGCGCGAATGAACTATCTTTAACACTGCTTCGCTTTTGAGCAGTTTATACTGGGTTTGGTAATAATCGTCGTTGCCGCGCTCTACTGTCGGACCGGACTGGTATATCACGTTATTGCCGCGCTCTTTTTCTATTACCAGCAGGGCCTGCGCCTGAAAAACCGGGCGGGTATTGAAAGTTATGAGCGCTGTCACTATTACTACGGAAATAAACACCGAAAGGATCACCCATCGGCGGCGCAGGAAAAGGTCAAGATAATGCGCCAGGTCGAATTCCAATTCATTTTCTGTGTTATTTTCGTTCATAATAGATATTCCGGACTCCGGGCCGCGGAGATTTAAAAAAGTCCGCCGGGCCGATATTTTTTAATTTAGTTCGCTTTCCCCCGAACCAGAAGATCCGGGCCTGACAGCGGCAATCGGGCTAAAAGAAACTTTGGGGGACGTAAACGGTATCGTTGGGTTCAAGGAAAATGTCCGCGCTTTTATCTCCCTGCTTTGTAATGCGGGAAATTTCCACGGGAATATTCTGGTTCTGTCCGTTCGCGTTACGCAGCACCCTGGTGCGGTCGGGGGCGGCGAGGTTGGTGAAGCCGCCTGCCAGCGTTATGGCTTCAAGCACGGTCAAACGGCGCTCCGCCGGCAGCTGTATCGCTCCGGGCTTTGCAACCTCGCCCAGCACATAGATCTGCTTATTGCCGTACTCTTTTATCAGTATGGTAACCTGCGGTTTAACGAGGAACTCCGACAATTTCTGCGCGAGATATTCTTCGGCGTCCGGAACGGACATCTCCGCAAGTTTAAGGTTGCCGGCCAGCGGGAAAGTTATTGTGCCGTTGCCGCTTACCCGCACGGTGCGGGACATGTCGGCTTCCTGGAAAACATTTATATCAAGCAGGTCTCCGGGCTGTATCTTATAATTCACCTGAAGCTGGCTCTTGAGGTCCTGTGCGGTTTGTATTATGCGCTGCTCCACGGTAGTGGCCTGCTGGTCCGGAATGGCGGCCGCAGGCTGGACGCGGCGCGGCCCGGAGCAGGCGGAAAGGACTAGGATCAAGGCTAGTGCACCAGTGATTCTCATTATAATATTGTACAAAAAAAACAGAGTATTGCTTAAATAAAGCGGCCCGCGCTTTTTTAAAACCGGCCCTTACGGAGTCGAACCGCGGAATTCCTCTACGCTGTCCTGCACAACGGTGTTTTCCACTACCGCGGCGGGAGGAGGATGCAGGCCGTTCTCATGGCTGACCAGCACCCGCTGGTTAGAAGTAAGAGTGATGGTATTATTTCCGGAATCGGAAACCTGCACGGCTCCGGAAACCACGTTCACAGCGGTAAGGCCGGCCGAGTCCACCTCGACCTCAAAGACGGCCTCGCTCGTCTCGCAAAGCGCGGAAAGAGTGAGCGTCATAAATTTACGGTCGGAAACCCTTCGTACCGAAGCCTGTAGTTTGCCGGCAATTATTTCGACCGAATTCTCTTTAGGCGCGATCTGGTCCAGGATCAGGACTGAATCCGACCCAAGACTTATTTTAGAATTATCGTTAAGAGAAACTTCCGCTTTAGCTCCCGCATCCGTACGGACTTTGTCACCGGTCTCCAGGAGCTTAGAGGACTTAACGGGTGTCCAGACGATAGAACCGGCCTTAAGATATTGCACAAAACCCTCGGAGCCGAGGAGCTTGCCCGTAAAAGCCGCATCCTGCGCCTCACATGAAGATGCGGCTGCCACTGCAAGACATAGACCGAAGATGTATCTCATTTCACTTCCAGACGGCGGTCTTTCACCACCGGCATGCGATATTTACCCGCTGAGCGGCTACTCTTAGATTACAAAATATACAAGAGCCTGGCAAAAACACCTGTTCAAGGGGCGCTGGCGCGCCGCTCGACGGCGGCCGAGCCGGCCCTGATTTCGCGTGGATTATAGCAATACGCCAGTTGTCCTCTGAGTTTTTCATAAAGGCGGTTAAGGTCGTAATTTACGGGGGCGCGGCGCAGGAACGGTTCTATAACCTGCCGGGAATTATAGAACAGAGGGCAGGGATATAGCCCGCCTTGGAAACTATGGTTATAGAGCTCGGCCCCGAGCCTGAAAGCGGCCTGCGGACCGGGAGACCATTTAAGCGAAGAGGTTCGTAATTCCAGTTTACGGCCGTACGAAGCTGTCCTGGCCAGTTGGTCGCAGCGCCAGGCCATGAACTGCGGGATGGACCAGACTATAAGCAGCAAAGCCAGCGCGGCGGCAGGCGCGGCGTAAAGCGCAGGCGCGGGTTTAAGTTCCGGCGGCTCTTCGTCTCCGCCAAACGCCCCCTTGCGGCCTGAAGAGCGGCGCGAGCCCTCGACAGCCGGCCTTGAAGCCAGCGCGCCCAGGAGCACGTAGTAGATCAGAGCGTTGGCCGGCATCTGCGAGCCGAACTCCATCAGGTTATGGATCGAAGCCGCGGCAACCGCCCATAGGGCACCGCCGCAAAGCGATTTGATAGTAAAAGACCGGGCTTGAACCCAGCCCCTGAACAAGAAATACAACGAGGCGAGCAGCCCGGCCAGATAAATAAAACCGCCCGCCACACCTACCTGCAGGAAGAGCTCCAGCCAATCGCTGTGCACATGTTGTACGATGTCCGCAGCGGGGACTCCGGAGAGTTTGTAGTAAGGGAAAGCGTATTCCACGGCGCCGAGGCCCACGCCTAAGACCGGAAAATCACGGAACATCCGTCCTCCGCTTTTATACATGGAGAACCGCATGGTGACCGAATTTATCAGCCTGTCTCCCTCCAAACCCAGAAGTATTTTATTACGCGACGTAAACAGCGCATAACCCGCCAGCAAAATTATAAGCCCGGCGCAAGCGCCTATTTTAAACTTTTTTGTTTTAATAAAACCCGCGGACACAAAACCGGAGGTGACGGCGATAAAGGCGAAAGAATGCAGCGCCCCCCGCGAACCTGTGTGAAAGATACCGTACAGAACGGCAGTTATCATCACCAGCTTCAGGAACTGTACGGCCAGCAGATCAAAAAAACGACTCCGGCTCTGATGCGAGCGCAGCGCGCTGAATCCCGAGAAGAACAGCCCCAGGCCGGCCATTGCGGCCATAAGCAGCAAATTAGCCGCATGATCGCGATTTACATAAGGACCGAACGGCTGCCCCTGTACCCGCCGCAGACCGTAGATGAGCGTGTTCTCTCCGGTCTTCTGCAGCATTCCCATAAGAGCTATAGCGACGCCCACGGCGAAAATGGTCCACAGCAGGCGTTTAAAGCGCTCGACGGTGGTGATTATCTGCGGCACGCAATACAGAACGGCGGCGTAAAACAGCCACAGCACCACCGCGTTAAGAGTGGCCGGTCTCCATACTGTAAAAAGAAGGACAGAAGGGGCGTTTACCGGGTTTTCCTTTAACGCCTGCATCAAACCGAGGGCGGCCACGGCCAGCACTGCGGGCAGCAGATTCTTATAAAGCGGGTTGGGATTATTGCCACGGCCGGTTATAAAGATGAAGGCCGCCATACCAAAGAAGGCCGTCTGAAGCAGGCCAAAAGCCCATGGCTCCACCGCGGCAAAAGATAGCGGCGCGAAAACCAGCGATACGAGCAGTAGGATCTCCATTAATATGTTAATTTTACCTTATTTAATTCTATCCACGGCGCGGCTTTATCCGCCGCGGGGATACGGACAGCTGTCAAGGCCGGCGGAGAATAAGGTAAAATTTATAAATGAAGATACTTTTTGTGTGCACCGGTAATATGTGCCGCAGTCCGGCGGCCGAAAAGCTGCTGGGGTTTTACGGCGCGGGCTCGGGATTTGAAACCCGCTCGCGCGGCACCGCGGCGCAGCCATACTGCAGCATGCCGGCGCGGGTGGAAGCTTTCCTAAAGCGGGCCGGCGCCGTCGATACGGCCCACAAACCCGCGCTTGTGAGCGAGGCCGATATAAACTGGGCGGACCTGATATTGGTGATGGAAGGGATACACGCAGAATTACTGGCCGAAAAATTTCCACAGAGCATGCGCAAAACCCGGCGCTTTTTGGATCACTGCGGCCCGGGCGGAGACCTCCCCGACCCTATGGGGAAGAACGACGAGATCTTTGACCTGACAATGAATAAGATCAGGGATGGGATCAAAAAGATCATTGCCGGCGCCTGACCTCCGCCGCCCGCCTCATAAAAAAGGCCGTTCCGAAATTTACGGAACGGCCTTTTTATTTATCTTGCCGGGGATCTAGAACATGCCCTTCAGCTCGACGCTGCAGATGTTGTCGCTATATCTGTTGACCCTATCGTTTGAGGCGCGATTCTTGTAGGTGTAGGCGGCGTCCGCCTTAAGCCATTTCTGGATGTCGTATTCGGCGGTCAGACGCACGCTGGTATCCGTATCAAGACGTTTAAGAGTCGGAGTAATCGGGGATTTTTCCGGAAACGCCAGTGTTTCGTAATTGAAGCCCAGGCCGGCCTTAATTTTATGCACTTCGCGCGAGAGCGAAATATCGCCCACCGTCGAGGTGTAGAAGCGGCTTTTTCCGTAAGTGGTCTCAACATTACCGCGCGAGCCATACAACATCACGTCCGTAAGTGTCATGGGACTCCAGACCAGCTGGACATTGTAGCCGCCGGTAGTGATATCGTTTTTGGCCTGATTCAGATGTTGTAGGTAGTTGCGGAATTGAACGCCGGCCTTAATTGTGCCCGTCACCTTAGGCGCCAGATTACCGGTGACGCCGAGATCCAGATCGTTATAATAGGAATCTCCCTTATTGGCCGATACCAGCCTGAAATCATTGGCGCCGAGCCTATACGCCATGGTGCCGTAACGATAGCCAAAGAGCAGCTTTGTTTTGGGCTGCACCTTGTAGGTAACCTCGCCGCCCACCAGCATTTCCTGACGGTCCAGCAGGTCGTAATTCCCGGTCAGATAGTTATGGTAGGTGTGCTGCGCTGAGAGATTGAAACCGAATTTCCCGCGCAAAGGAGCATCAACACCGACGTCGGCCGTATTCTGCAGACGGCTGGCGCGTGCAACATCGACCGTGGTCGCAGGATCGGTGGTCAGCATATATTTATCGTCCACGGTTATGTCCATGTCCCTGGGAAGCCGGGAGACAGCGCCCAGATTGACGAACTGGTGAGTGGCATTGTTGATATTGGAGTTGCGGGAGTAGGACAGGAACTCGGCCGCGTAGCCGCCAGTAAGGTCCAGCCTGGAGCCGATCTTGTTCACAAAATCCACGCCCAGTCCGGCGCGGTTGATCCAGGCGGAACTGGGATGGTTATCAAGATGAATGTTACTATCGTAGCTCTGCTGAACAGAAACCGTAGGGTTTATATCTATCGCCCCTCCGAATCTGATATTCTGCATAGCGCCTGCGCTGGCGGCCGACATCATCGCAGTCAGAATTAACACCATTACTGAATATTTTCTCATTTCTTCTCCGAGATTGTTAAAGTTACGCTTCATTTAGGATTAGATCCGCTGACGGATCCGCTTTCAACGATTATACCGCTGTCAGTTACGGTCGAGGGCGGGGGCTGCACGACGCGCGGGCCTTCGGTCGTCGTTTCACCGGCTGTTTCCACATGGGTCGAGGAAACATCGATCGTCTGGCCTGTGCCCAGACTCTGGGACTCGCCTCCGGAGGAATCGCTTACCAGCGCGTTGCCGCTGACCACGTTTATGGCAACTTGTCCATCGGTTGTGGGCGACATAGTAACTTGGCTGCCCCCGGTAAGAACGACATTATGACCGTCTTCGGTCTTTACAGCCACCGGAACACCCCCCGTCGCGGTCACGTTGACCGCGCCGTTTACTACGCTTACGGAGAAAGTGGCCCCGGGTCCGGCCTTGATCGTCTTACCATTAACCTGCAGATCTATCTCGCCGTTCACGGCGGTGAAGGTCGCATTGGGGTCCGTAATATCGGGAATAGGGTCTCCGGGCTTAAGCGTTGTGGTCACGCCGTTCTGGGTAACTGTGATATTGCCGACGGCTTGTTTTATCCTCATGGTTTCAGCTGGCGGAGTCTGGGAAAAAACGCTTGTACAAAAAGACAATACGGCGGCTAATGCCGTTATTTGCAAGAATTTCATTGATAAAACCTCCGAACTGGATAATTCTGGGATAACTATATGCTACATCTTATACGCATAACACGTCAAGATACTTATGTCATAAATGAATAAAAAAATCCCCGGGTCTGACGAGCTCATACAGATTTATTAAAGCCCCCAAAGTCAGGAACGGGCCGAAAGGGATATGGTCGAAACGCTTCGCTTTTTTAGTCAGCATCAGCGCGAGACCGTAAACCGAACCGAAAAAAGAGGCCATGATAAGCGTGGAGACTACGCCCTGCCACCCGGTCAAAGTTCCGATACCCGCCATCAGAAACACATCGCCTTCTCCGACCGCTTCTTTTTTGTAGATCTTCGCGCCCAGCCAAGCCATCAGCCATATTATACCCGCTCCGGAAACCCCGCCGGCAAGGAAGTCCAGGAAACGGCGCAGGGCCGGACCCTGGAAATAAGGATTAAAGGAACTGGAGATCAAACCCAGGCAGACCAGGCCGTATGAAAAGATATCGGCTATCATCATGGTTTCAAGGTCTATGATGGCCACTGTTATAAAGATGTAGGAGGCGGCGAGGGACGCGGCCAGCCAGGCGGGCTCCGACTGCCATTTTAAAAACAACAAAGCCGTCACGATACCGGTCAGGAACTCGACGGCAGGATACCGCCAGGGGATAGGCAGGGAACAATGCCGGCAGCGTCCCCGCAGGATCATAAAACTTAAAAGCGGGACGTTATCATAAAAACTTATGGGCGCAAGACACCTGGGGCAGCGCGAGCGCGGCTTAACGATAGAAAGCGACTCCGGCAGCCTGGAAATACAAACGTTAAGGAAACTGCCTATCAGCAGGCCGAAAAGAAAGGCAAAGAAGAATAAGACATTGATTAACATGATTCAAGAGTAAGAAAGGCCGCCCTCCGTAGATCTCGGAGGACGGCCTTTTCAACAACTAACTCAACCGCTTAGTACGACGTCCAGTAAGCACCAGCTGCCGAGTTGGTGGGATCAGCCTGACCCGCTATGTCCTTATGGGTGCAATTTACAGCGAAATTACCCCATGTGGTGGGAGAAGCAGGGGCGGCGTAGTAGACCCATCCGCTGGTATCGCCAGCAGCGTTGGCTACGGCCGCGTTGTCGCTATGCCCCGTGCCGGGCAGCTTTGCGACAGGCATCTGATTGATGTATTTACCACCGGAGGTGAGGACGGCCAGCGTGTCCGTGGGGAACCAGCCTTCGTTGTCTCCGTAGTAGACCTGAATAGCGCTTCTGACGGTGGAGAGGGCACCCTTGGTCGCGCCTTCCTTCGATTTGTTAATCAGATTAGCAAACTTCGGGATGGCGATGGCGGCCAGAATACCGATGATAGCGACCACGATCATAAGCTCTATCAGTGTGAAACCCTTCTTGCTCATTTTCATTTTACTACCTCCTGTAATATAGCATATGCCGTCATATGCTGATAAGGTATTTCCTAGGATAATATATAGATAATGCCTAAGAAGCGCTTATCGGAGATATTATACACGAACTATACGACTTTGTCAATGTACAAAATGTAACATCACAGGAGCCTGTCCGCCATAGGGTTTTTAAGGCGAAATCGTCGGTTTTGAAGCCGGCTGGCGCGAAGCGACACAATTCAGGCAATCAGGTCGAAGCGGCGCGAGACGAACATTCGCAGATAGTGTCCAGGAGTAAGACATAACAACGGGGTAGTCCACTCCGATGAGACTGTGAGTCGGTCGTTCGTTTAGCATAGCTCCTGTTACGGCACCGGCCCAGCATTTTTTCTAAACGGGCCAAAGTGCGTGGCTGGCATAGCCTTGAGCGTCGCAAAGGTGAGGACTGGCGGAGCGCGGCATCTTTATGCCGCACGGCCGGTCCGCAAGACCGCAGGCGTTTTCCTGCGTAAGCGAAAACGCCGGATGGAGCGGAGCGACAGGTCCCCGCTGGTGTCGCGAAAAGCCGCAGTGCGGCTTATCCGTGACCAGGCAAAAACGGCAATTGCAGCCAAAATTCCTTATGTCGTACATGCTTCTAGCTATAGCCGCACAATGCCCTTCCTTCCGGACAACCCTCAAAACCATCGCTTTGATGGTGTTCAAAAAGCGGGCCGGGTGGTTTTACCGCTGTGTAATACGCTGCTAAAAGAGCCTGCGGCCGAACCGCGCCGCATGCGCCGTCCGATCATTAATTGGAAGGACAGCGGCTCTATTTCAACATTTTTAAAACGATACGTTTATTTTCCAGCGCCGCGGGAAGGGCCGGGGATATCGCAAGCGCGCGGTTATAATCTTTAAGGGCGGCCGCATACTTCCCCTTCAGATAATAGGCATAGCCCCTGTGAAGGAACAATTGAGGTAAGCCCGGATTTTTCAGTAGCGCGGCGCTGCAGTCCGAAATCGCCCTGTCAAACTCGCCCATGGCTAAAAAAGTCCCGGCCCGGTTGCTCAACTCCTGCCAATCGTCCGGACGCTGTTCTATGCACCGGTTGTAATCCGCTATCGCCTCCTGATAGCGCCCCTCCACCCGGTAAACGTCGGCCCGCGCACAATACGCCGCTACCTGATTCGGATATTTTTTCAGCACATCATTAGACAATGAGAAAGTGTCCAGCCAGATCGCGGACATTTTAAATGAAAAAACTCCAAGAACAGCGCATTGCGCGGCCATTAAGACAGATAGCGCCGCTCCAAGAAAGAAAGATCTATTTAACCGCTTTGTTTCCAAGTTCCCGTCCCGCTCCGTGCCGCGGCTTTGTGTTAAAACCTCATATAGCCGCCCTGCCAGGAAGCTGTAAAGGAAAAAAAGTCCGGCCGCCGGGACATACGCATAACGATCCGCCGGCGCGGGGATCACAAGGGCCGGAAGCACCGTCATCAGAAAAAAGCCCGAGCAAAACACGACGTTCTTTCCCGTCTCTCCGATTTCAGGGCCGCGCAAAATACGCCAAACGGCGTAAAAGACCGCCGCAGCGGCAAAGAACAAAAAGAACAAGCCCGCCGGCGCGGCCGGCAAAGCCGACGGCGGATACATAGCGGAAAGCTTTAACGGCAGCGTTAGCTTCCACACATAGAACAGCAGACTTCCCGCACCCGTAGATATTGGATTTAAAGGATTGTAAACCCCGGAGCCGGGATCAAGAAGAAAACCGGAGGGGACCCAGGAAAGCAGAAAAAGTGAAAATGCGGCTAAAAAAAACGGAATTTTTTCAAGCAGCAGAACGGCTCTAAAGGTTCGCTTCCGGTAATAATCGGCCAGAGGGATCACAAAGGCAAGCATAATAGCGAAAGGTTTTGAAAGAACGGCCAGAATAAAGCAAAAAAGCGAGAAAATATAAAATTTGTTCTTTCCGGTGTCGATATATTTTAAATAGCAGCTTAAGGTCCAGAAAGAAAAAAAACCCCACAGAAGTTCTTTCCGCCCGGAGATCCAAGCCACCGGTTCCACATGCACAGGATGAACGCCGAATAGCAGCGCTCCCAGAAAAGCCGGACCTCTGCGCCAGCCGAGCAGTGAAAACAGATAAAAAACCGACGCGCAGTTCGCCAGATGAAGCATGAGGCTTGTGAAATGATAGGGCAATGGGTGAAGGCCGAAAAGTGAGAACTCTGATTTATAGATCAGGGTGACAACTGGATGATAATAACCCGGGGAGTAGCCGAGAGCGTCAAGCCAAGAGCCGCGAAGCGCCGGATTTATTATTATGTACTGCACATCATCGAAGTTAACAAATCCGTCCTTTAGAACCGGGAACAGCGCCGCAAAGGTAATTAAGCAGAGCAGCGCAGGCAGCGGGATCTTTCCGGCAAAAATGGAAATTTTCTTAAAAAGTTTCATCTGGACGAACAACTTATAAATGCGGATTTACGCAAAAATGAACTGTTTATTTCACAAAATGAATTTCCTTATTACAGCTATAATATCAAATAAAACGCTTTTTAATAAGAGCGCGAGTTTAGATATTATTTCCAAATAAGCCAATTACAATGTACGCGGGTGGACTGAGCCGCGGTTTTGCGTACCCCCCATGGACACAAAAGCCCATCCTGTGTCAGGGGATAGGCTTAGATGTTCCAACTTATAGGGTCTAAAAGGGAAGGGCGGGTGGACTGGACCGCAGTTTTGCTTTGCTACGGACACTGGATTTGAGGGGACTTCTTTTCCCCCAGTCGCTCCCGCTCCTTCCTCCAAAGCCGGCCGCACCGGCTGACGCTTCGCTTTTCATCCACCGGATGCGCCGGTGTCGGCTTCAAGTCCCTTCTCGCCCATTTGTAACATCTTAACTACAGCTTGATCGATTTAGCTAAAGCAAAAGCCCATTCTGTTAAGAATGGGCTTTTGCTAGCAATGTTAAGCACTTTGGTTAAGTAAAAAAAGAATGGGCGGGTGGACTACGCCGCCGTTAAGTTTTGCTACGGACACAAAAGCCCATTCCGTGTATAAGGAATAGGCTTAAAATGTTCTTGCTTATAATTACAAAAACGGAATGGGCGAGAAGGGACTTGAACCCATAAGGCCTTTCGGCCACACGGTCCTGAGCCGTGCGCGTCTGCCAGTTCCGCCACCCGCCCAAAAAAGTCTCTGGCAATCAACACCCTGTAACTAGTAAAATAGAACCGATCGATATCAGGAGCCGGTTACAGCTTATTATTATTTTAGGAAATTCAAACCGCTTTTACAATGAAAAAGAAAGAAGCCGAAATAGAAACGGTCGCCACCAACCGCAAGGCCCGGCATGATTACGAGATACTTGAGACCTTTGAAGCCGGGCTTGTGCTCGAAGGGCCGGAGGTAAAATCTCTGCGCCAGAAACAGGCTCAGATCGCCCAGAGCTTCGCGAGAGTGGAAAAAGACGGGCTCTACCTTTATGGAATGCACATACCTCCCTACATTTATAACACCGTAAAAGAATTGGACCCTATCCGGACCAGAAAACTTCTGCTTAACAAACGAGAGATCAAAAAGCTGACCAACTCCACAGCCACCAAAGGCACGGCCATCGTGCCGCTCGAAGTGTACTTCAAGCGCGGCTGGGCCAAAATCGTCCTCGCCTTAGCCAGGGGCAAAAAAGCCCCGGACAAACATGAAGCGACAAAGAAACGTGAACTGGATAGGGAACTGCGAAGGGATTTTAAAGAAAAATTCAAAGGCTAAAAAATAGGTATAGGTAAAGGTATAGTGAAACCTTTTTCACGCCTGTTTTATCATTCCTGCGAGCCGTTGGCAGGAATCCATAAATTTATTATCCGTAGTTTTTAATGGATCCCCGCCTACAACTTGCGGGGATGACAGCTTTATTGCGCGGCCATGCTGACTTAATGTTTTCGCGGTATCCTTATGCGTGCACGACTTCGGGACACTATTATTGACCTACGCATAAGTAATAGAAATGCTGGCCGGGAGATTTTGGAGCGAAACAAGGAACAAAGAGCGCGGCATAGCTGGGCTATGTAAGCGATTTGTGACGCAGTTGCAGCCCAAAAGCGCCCGGCCCTTTCCCGAAGGGAAAGGGAGGCTTGCCTTTGAGCGACTGCTTCGTTGCTCCTCGCTCACAGACCAACCGGTATGCTCGTTCGTCGCGCCTCGCATTCAT
>Ga0209697_10004087_pt1 | contig 19299 bp, 20 predicted proteins | sample AliMusrvi5mmetaG_FD_184115 | JGI IMG/M metagenome (GOLD analysis project Ga0209697, IMG submission 184115) | Freshwater lake bacterial and archeal communities from Alinen Mustajarvi, Finland, to study Microbial Dark Matter (Phase II) - Alinen... | ecosystem: Environmental > Aquatic > Freshwater...
ATCGCGATCGCCTTGGGTGGCGGTTCAGTCCAACATGGTTTATCTGACGCCGGCCAACTGTCGTGCCATCGGCAAACATCTTTGCGGCGTCCGATAAACGCTATTCGTTAGCCGACACCCGCTGGTTCCCACGATTTCGTCGTCGATTACCGCTTGCGGGGTATCCCAATCTCATAGAGGTCGTCGTCTCACGACCATGAACAGACTGTCAAGAATCCGCTCCGAAGCGGTCTTTCAGAGATCTGCGCTTTTGACAGCTGTCACTCGACCTTGGGCGAAGCGAAGCCAGTTTTATTTCTCGGAATGGTCGCACCGATAACGAACCAATGCTGAGGCACGGGTGGCGGCGATCTCACAGTTGGCTGACGAGGTACAGCCCTGCTCCACTGCAACCAAGGCCGAGAACTTTGATGAGCCAGGGCGCTTGCCTAGAAAAATGGTGGCGAATACTCAAACCAGCTGTTACACCGCTCAAGTGCAAGGCGGCAGTTGTCAACAGAAAACCGATAGCGTAAGCCGAAAATCCACTGTCAGGCATCTCGGCGCCATGCGCCAGACCATGCAAAGATGCTGCCGCGGCAATGATTGCCAGACCAACGCTTGCTGGCCATTGCGCGCGCGACGCTATCAACATGACGCCAAACAAGACCACGCTCAGGGAAATCATGACTTCCAGATATGGCACCGTCATTCCCACGGCACCCATCGTGGCACCGAAGACCAGCGCAATCATGAAGGCCGCGGGGCCCCACCATGCTTTGCCTGAGGGCAAAGCCGACACAGACCAGACACCAACGGCCACCATCGCCAGCAAATGGTCAAGCCCAAAGGGATGGACCATGCCCGCAGTGAGACCCGATGTGCCATGACCGGTATGAGCCTGAGCCACACCCGCGATCAATGCCAAGGTGGCTACGCCGCCATTACGAAAAAATTGACTGGATAACAATTTCATGGGGTTCTCCTAAATGCAAAATAGTTTTCGCCGGATTCGAAGCGCTTCGCATTCGCCTTACTTTGGACTTTCTGATTGGGTCTTTGCAGGCGACGGCGCAACAGGAGTCCCGGAATGTTGGTGACCATGCGAATGATCATGCTGGTGGCTGGTGCCATCAGCATGAACATGCCAAGCTTGCGCCGAATGGTGCTTAGCGTGGCTCTTTTCAACTGGAATTTTTGGTGTATCACAACCGCAACCATCACACATATTCGGGTCTCCTTTCGGGTGGGTGTTGAGCGCTCAGCAGTGTGCTTTCAATACGTTCTGCAATGGCGCTCACTGCTGCTGCCAATTGCTGATCGATGTGGTGCAACACCTGTCCGCTGCGGTCGGCTACCACCGCCTCGGGTGAAGCGTTTAGGCAACCAATCAGCGGTATGCCGGGTGCATTGTCGGCAAAGAATTGCCGGTCAGCCTCGCTGCAAGCCTTGTTTCCGACCAGCAACAAATTCTTGATTCCAATGTCACCGGCCAGCACCTTGATCTGTGCCACCGTGCGCATGCTGCGGTGGGTTGGCTCGGCCACTGCCAGCATCACATCCACGGCTTGAGCTGTGCCACGACCCAGGTGTTCAACACCGGCATACAAATCGAGCAGCACTACTTCATCCCGCTGCAACATAACGTGCTGAACCAGTTGTTTGAGCATGGTACTGGCCGGACATATGCAGCCGGAGCCACCCTGCTGCACAGCCCCCAACAACAGCAAACGGATGCCATTATGGAGTTGTGAAAACCGGTCGGGAAGGTCACTGACCTTGGGGTTGAGTTTGAAATAGTTGCCAGCCGCCTCGCCTAGATTGGTACCGGTACGCTCCGCAATAAGCTCGCGCATATCGGCAATTGGTATCAGGCTGAGCAACTTATCGGATGGGAACCCGAGCGCTGGCCCCAGACAAGGCGATGGATCGGCATCGATGGCCAATACGGGGCGTCCCTGACTGGCGTAGTGATAGGCTAACAGGCTGGTCAGGGTCGTCTTACCGACTCCGCCTTTGCCGGTGATGGCAATTTTCATGCAGCCCTCCGTGCGGCAACTGGGGGGCGAGCCAGCAGACTGGCATAGCCAAAACCGGGGCTCAGCAATTCTTGCGCTAGGTGATTCACATCGGTTCCCTTCTTCATCAATTCATGGTACAGGCCAGTGGCATTGACATCACCAAGAAATTGAGCGCCGACCACCTGGCCTGAACTCAGGTTTAACTTCTTCACGATGCCATTGTGGGCATATCGCAGACAGCGCCCGTCCTTGATGTTGCCAAACGATGCCACGGGCAGGTCAAAAATGCGCACCACATTGACACCGTCGTGACCCCGAAAGCGACGGCTTCGCGCGTTCACCATATTGGCGCCAGCGATGCTGCCACCATTAACGGCATTGGGCCAAATCGGCAACACCCGGCGTTGTCCCTGGTGATCCAAGCCTTCAACAACATCACCCGCTGCATAGACATCGGGAGCACTCGTTTCCATAAATTCATTAACCAAAATGCCTGTGGCAGCGCTGATGCCGCTACCGCTGAGCAGCGACAGGTCGGGGCGCACACCGGCCGCGCAAATTACCAATTCGCAGGGTATGTCCTGCCCACCTGCCCGTACCGCGCTAACACCGTCGGCTCCGCCGAGTACGGCCTGAGCTGGGCTGCTCAGGCGAACATCAATCCCATGCTCACGCAGGCGTTGCTCGATCAGTGCCGCCATTTCGGCATCGAGCATTTGCGGCAACACCTGTGCCTGCGCCTCCACCACGGTGACAGCCAGTCCCCGGCGCTGCAAGGCTTGTGCGGCCTCCAGACCAATGAAACCCGAACCAATGACCACCGCGCGCCGGACACGAGGCAAGCGATCGATCACACGATCTGCATCTTCGAGCGTTTTTAGGGCGAAAACCCCGGGCGTATCGGCCAGGCCAGGAATGGGTGGCATCAGCGCGCGTGCCCCGTTGGCAATCAACAAACGGTCGTAGGTGATGTTGCAGGCCTCATTGCCACTGCCGATCATCACCTGGCGGGCCACAGTGTCAATCGCGGTCACCGCTGTGCCAAAGCGTGCGGCGATGCCTTGATCACGGTAGAACTGCGCATCGCGAAGAAACAAGTGATCGCGCGGTACGCTGTCTTCAACGTACTCGGCCAACGGACAGGGAGAATAGAAGGGAACGCTTTCTTTAGAGATCAGGGTGATCTGGCATTGCCCATCAAGTTGACGCGCCGCTTCGGCGCCAGCCACCGCTGCCGGGCCGTTGCCGATGATGACGATGTTCATACCCTTGCTCACAGGCCCAATGCGACACGCTTTTTGGTGATTTCCGCCACCATCCAGTCGGCCGCCTTGTGCGGATCGCATTCAACATGCATCACGGCACCCGTAATGCCTGCCAAGTCTTCCGTGAGTATCTTGGTGACCAAGGGGCTGCCCAGCATTCGGGGCGCCGGAGCGACGTGAACCGAGGTGCCCATGCACAGGAAAGAGCCGCCGATTGACATGGCTTTTTCTTGCACCAGTTCTGGCGCCGACCCCACCGCGGGAAGCTGCCCAACCTTGACACCAAGTCGCCCCGCCACCGCTGCCAGCAGATCGACAATGCGCGAGTTGTCAACGCACGAGCCCATATGCCAGACTGGCGGCAGTGGCCCATTCAGACCGGCGGCGTGCCCCAAGGCTGTCAGCACTGCTTTGAGACCGTCGCCACAATAGCGGTTGGTAGCCTCAGAAGTGAGCAGGCCGTCCTGGGCGCAAATATGCGCGGTGCAGCCGGAGGTAACCACCAGTACATTCCTGGCGAGCAGGGATTTGACCATTTCTTCGGTCATTGCACCGTCGCGAAACTTGATGCTGGAACAACCGACGATACCGGCAAAGCCGAGGATATTTCCGTTGGCGACGTTATCAATCACTGCCTTCAAGGGATCATTGGCATCGACCTTGGACAGGATGCCGACAATCGCCTCGACCGACAAACCCACAATGGCCGTTGATTTGATCTGTGGAATATCCACCGGCTTGCCCTTGCGTTTGACAAAGGCTGCGATCGCGACCCGAACGATTTCTGCCGCATTTTCATCCGCATGTTCGGGCTCAAAAGCAATGTGTTGGGCATCCGGAATATGCACCATCTCGTCAGTGGTGATGAAGGCCGTATCAAAGCACTTGGCCACTTGCGCCAGTTGTGGCCAGATGCACTGAATGTCCACCACCATGGCATCGACTGCGCCGGTCGCCAGAATCAGCTCGGTCTGCGAGTTGTGCGCTGCCAATTTGACCCCGTGGCGCATACCGAGTTCATTGCCGGTACAGCAAACGCCCACCAAATTGATGTTGTCAGCACCGGCAGCAATGGCTTCGCCCTCGAGCTTGATGGCCCACTCCAGAATCTTTTCCGAGAGCACGGGGTTGTGACCATGGGCGGCGATGTTGACGCTATTGGCTTCCAGCACGCCAATACTGGACTCGACCGTCGTCACCTGCGGCGTGCCAAACAGGATGTCCTGAATATCCGTACACAGCGTCAGCCCCGACCAACCGTCCACCAGAGCGAGTTTGAGAATGCGCATCATCTGACTGACGGTGTCAGCGTCATTGCCCATCGATGAGGCATGCATGGCCGTTTCAATCTCGTTATGCGGGTTGGAATACATTAAACCGAGCTTTTTCCACATTTCCTGCTCGGGTTTTGGCGCGCGTTTGGTAAGCCAGCCATTGGGTTCATTGTCCTGACGGCCAAAGTCTTTCAATGCAATGTTGACCAGATCGCGGCAGACATCCCGAACATCGCGTCCTTCGGTCGGAACCTCGAATATCTTGGCCAAAGCCAGCGCCCGGTCTTCGCCTTGAATGGCGTAGGGTGCCTTGCCGTCCAGTGCGTCGCGCAGTGTCAGTAGCAAGTGCCGGGCATGGCCGACGTGGGACGCCGCACCACCGGTGGTTTCACGCACAAGGTTGCGCGCCACCATCGAATCTGGGGTCAAACCGCAAATGCCTTGCTTGGGACCGTTGCCGAACGGATCGATTCTGCATGGGCCCATGTAGCAAATACGGCAACAAGTCCCCAACTCGCCAAATCCGCACTGCGGCTTCATGGCGGCCAGCCGATCGCGACCAGTTTGAATGCCCTTGTCGCTGGCGATCTTGAGAAGTGCCACTTCAACAATCGGAATTTGAACCAATTTTGATTTCACGTTTGCATTCATTTCAAACTCCTCGTTGTTGTGTTCTCCAGGCATCCCCCACGCCAGTGGCGTTGGCAGGACCGGATCCGGATGTACTCATGGCAGTTTCCCGGCGCCGCAGACTGGCCATTTCTTCCGGGGTTGCGAAAATCATGGCCTTGGTGGGGCAAGCCGAGACACAGGCCGGATCGAGTCCCAGAGCGGTGCGGTCCGGGCAGTAATCACACTTCACGGCTTTCTTGGCGTCTGGATCGGCGCTGACCCCACCAAAAGGGCAGACCATCACACACATCCAGCAACCCACGCATTTGCTGGCCTCAACATAAACTGCGTTGGTGTCAGGATGGCGCGTCATTGCCCCCATTGGGCAGGCGGCAATGCAGGCAGCATCTTGACAATGCTGGCAGCGTGCCGGGTAACTGAAGGCTGCTGCGGTCTCAACATGAACACGCGACTTGGGTGACGGCTTTTCGCTCACGGCACCAAACAAGCTCTTGCTTTGCGAGTGTTCAATGGCGCAGGCGATTTCACAACCTTTGCAAGCCACGCATTTTTCTATGAATGTAAAAATGGATTTATCCATGGGTCATCCTCTTGCAAGTGCATTCCTTGCGTTTTATAGAACCTGACACAAACTCGGCATCAGGCCATGTTGTCAGAAAATTCTATGGCAGCTGTTTGTGGCTCGCACGGTCAATTTCACGAACGTCCCAAACACTGCATGAACGGGGCTGTAGGGTGTATGAATGGGGTTATGATTTCCCGGAGCCGTGAGACAGCCCGTAATAACAATGACGCCATCTACTGCGAAGACGCCCCCCTATGCCCCACCAACAGTACATTCTGAACCGCCTGCCGATTGGCTTGGTGATGTTGGACTGCGATTACCGGGTGACCAGTTTCAGTGAAACTGCGAGTGCCATCCTGGGACTTGAGCGCCTGAAGGGCAATCTGGGCAAGACCATTCAGTCAACCCACAACGAAAGTTCACATAGCAAAATCGAATGGCTGTTGGAACAGTCGCGTAGTGAAAAGACCGCTGGATACGCCTCAATGTTGATCAATGTGCCAGATATGATCTTGCAGTTGCGTATTTCACAACTGCGTGATGCCAACGGAATCAGCGGCTATTGTTTGATTTTGTATGACATCACCGAGTTAACCTCGCCCCAACCGCCACAAGCTCAGGCCCCAGAGGAAACGATCGCAGTTCGGAGACTGCTAAAAATCCCGGTGTCCATGCACGGGAGGATTGCCCTGTTGGATATTGAAGATGTGACAGCGCTGCATGCTGAAGGTCATTACACCCAGGTCAGTTCGGCAGGGGTGCAGTATTTTTGCAATATGTCCTTGAGTCAGTTGGAGTCTCGTTTGCCACCAGAGCGGTTCCAGCGTGTACACCGCAGTTACATCATTAACGTCGCCCATGCGACCGCGGTCGTTCGCGACGATGACCAATTTGTCATCGTCATGGCCGGCAATGTTGAAGGCAAGATCCCTGTCAGTCGGGGACACTTGCCGCGCCTACGGGAGCTTCTTGGGGTATAGAAGTGCCTGCGACTCCACTTTATGCGACGTACAAAGGCAACCCTCATTTACAACTGCCGCTTTCAGTCTGAACTTGTCGGACCCCGTGAGATCGCAAATTTTTTGGTCGACCTACTGCTGCAGACACAAAGCTCCTGCCCGCCAGTGACAGCAGCCCGGCAACCTGATTTTTGCGTCGGCTTTGCGGCTTTCCGATCAGGAATGGCAATCTCAGAACGCGACCAGATGCGGACTTAGGAGTTACTTGGGTGTCTGGCAAGTCAAGACATTATCTGGGCAGTCGAATTTCCGAACTGGTCGCTCCAAAGCAGTCACAAGATTCGCATCAACCCCTCCTCACTAGCGCCTCGAACTCCTGAATTGGAAGCGGCCTGCCAAACAGATAACCCTGGTAGGCATGGCAGCCTAGTTTGGCCAGAAAGTTGCACTGTGCCTGGGTTTCGACCCCTTCGGCTATCACATCAAGCTCCAGGCTTTTGGCTAGCGCTATCACCGTCCTGGCGATGGCAGCGTCGTCTGGATCGGTCAGAATGTCGCGCACAAAGCCTTGGTCAATCTTCAGCTGATCCAGCGGTAGCCGCTTGAGATAAGCCAAAGACGAATAGCCGGTGCCAAAGTCGTCCAGCGAGAAGCCGACACCGCGCTCCTTAAGCGCCTTCATCTTCTTGATCACGTCCTCAACATTGGCCACCAGCAGGCTCTCGGTGAGTTCAATTTTGAGCCGATCAGGGCGGGCACCGCTTTGCTCCAGAGCTGCTAGAACCTGCTCAACAAAGTTCTCCTGACGGAACTGGCGTGCGCTCACGTTCACTGCCAGCGTCAGTTGATCAAGTTTCGGTTGTTTGGCCCAAAGCGCAAGCTGGGTGCACGCGCTATCCAAAACCCAGCGCCCGATTGGCAGTATCTGCCCGGTTCTCTCGGCCGAGGGGATGAAATCGTCCGGCGAGATCATTCCGTGCTGCGGGTCTTGCCAGCGCAGCAGCGCTTCCGCACCGGTTGCTTGGTGCTGGGCGCCGACCTGCAGCCCGTAATGCAGCACGAATTCATGGTTCTGCACGGCCCGGCGCAAGGATGCCTCAAGCGCCATGCGCTCGCTGACCTCAACCTGCATGCGATGGTCAAAGAAGCGCAGTGTGTTGCGTCCTGCTGCCTTGGCCTGGTGGAGCGCCAGATCGACCTGAATCAGCGGCACATCAACGCTCGCGGACTTGTCGTCAAACAAGGTGATGCCAATACTGGCACCAGCATGATGGGTCGAATGGTCGAGCAAATAGCCCTGGTTCAAGGTGGCAAGGATCACTTTCGCCACTGCTTCAGCTTGCGTGGCAGCCTGCGTTGCATTTGCGTCGAGGTTTTCAAGCAGGACAACGAATTCATCACTGCCCAGGCGCGCCACGGTATCGCCTTGGCGAACACAGCTCATTAAGCGCTTGGCCACCTGTTTAAGCATGCGGTCACCTGCTTGCCAATGATCGGCTTGCCGATCGTCGCCTTGCCCTCTTGCAGCGCGGCGGCAACATGATCACGGTCCAGGTAATTGAGACCGACGCGTCCAATCTTCGGCATCTCGGCCACGGCCGTACCGTCAAGCCGGGTCACGAGGATGCCAGCATTGAAGAGCGTCAGAAAGTACCGGCGTTTTTCGATCAACTCATGCAAAGCCGCAGGTTGGTTAATCAGTGTGTCGTCGATCGCACTGGCGACCAACTCCAGCGCAGCTGTTCTGTCTTTAACTTCCGAATTGATGCCCGCAGTCAGCATCGCAACAGTGGTTGCCTGTTGCTCGCCGAACATGGCTTGCATATCGTTGCGCAACACGCGGTTGGTGTAAAACGCGAGCGACCAGACGCTGGCCAGGAACAGGATCAGCACGACCAGCGTAACCTTGGCATGGAGCCAACGCCCAAGCGCATCAAATTTGAAATGCAATCCACTCTCCCGAGTATTTGAGTTGACTTTATCACGGCCCATGCACCCAGGCCAACACTTCAGGCTACCGAAAATTGAATTTGAATGTGTGCAATCTGTTCCGGAAAAAATGTCGCCTGATTGCTTTAGATAAGAGCGGCGCACTGGCTGATCCCTTGAATGACCAGTTTCAGCCTTCTAGATCCACGCGCATTTCTCCGGCACTGGTCGAACTGTGCCGCGCCGTTTGCACGCACGTCGAGAGCACGGCAAGTCCGCTAGACCAGGGGTTTCCTTAGGCGGGTAGTGTTGAGGCAGTGCTAAAGTCACCTTGGGGTTAGTGGCGTCAACGCTGCGTTTCATGGCGCATTTCCTAGAGAACCGGTTTAGTTTTGACCCAGCCTAAGCCGCCGGGTTTTTCTTTGCGACCAGCATTTTGGAGCCGGCTGCGCTAGTACTGGCAGTCAGCATGGTCATCGCTGCGGCTCTGGGCGCCGAGCTTCAGTTGCCAGTAGAGAGCGCTGCGTCTAATTCAGCTTCAGACACATAGCCGTCCTCCACTGGAACCGTGTGAAAACCAATGGAAAATCGGGAGTCGACCTACGATTTTCCCGGAACCAGCCGTTTGTGACCAGGCGCCAAAGCCGGGAAGCTGTCACAGCTGGGACCCCTACATTGCAGTCACTGAGCAGCCCTGTGTCTACCGGTTGTCCATCGCGCACGATGCGCTTGGGCGACGTCCAGACCCAGTGGCCCGGATGGTCGAGGTGCAGGCCTATCTCCTCGAAGATCTCGCGCAGCAGTGCGTCCTCAAACGACTCGCCCGGATGCAGGGATCCACCCGGCGTCAACCAGACCGTCTGATGCAACGCTATCGCGTCTATCGCCATGCGCCCCAACGCCAGCTGTATCAGTAGAACGCGGTCCTGAGGGTCAATCAACAACGCGCGGGCAGACTCAACAACAGACTTTTCGATCATGTAGAACGCAGTGTGGATGATGCCGGCACCTTTTCTAACAAACAGTGCGGCTAGCGCCATCTGCGCAACGGTCGCGGTATCCCTGTTTATGGCACATCATCTCGCTCAATTCAAAAAGGCCTTGAGTGCTTCGGCCGCCTTCTGTTTGCCGCTTACCGTCAAAAAGTGACCGCCTGGTATTTGCTTTACCTCGACTTTGCCGGGTTGCATGCTTTGAACCGTCGGCGTGACGTAATTCAAAGCGGCAAACGGGTCGCTCTGGCCAAGCAGGAACAGGGTCCGTGTGCCCAACCCTTTCACTTCATTGACAAAAGAGCAGCCTGTCCAGACCAAGAAATATTGCTTGTATGTTTCCTCATTGATGCAACTGTACAAATTGGCCATCAAGGCATCCATGGCATGCGCATCACGCGCCAGGACAGGATCAAGGGCAGCGGCAATCATCCTGGGGCCGTCGCTTGCATCTTTACCCTTTGCAAAGGCGGCCATGAAGGCGGGACCGGTGCTTTCATTGGCGCCACAATTTGTGGCAGCCGTTGCGTCAAATCCTGAAGGCATCACCGGTGCAATACCAGCCAATGACGTAATCCTTTCTGGATGGAGAGAGGCCATTCGAAGACCCGCTGCACCACCATAGCTATGACCGATGACCTGAAATTTCTCCCAGCCCAATTGATCAGCAAGTTCAAAAAGCGAGTTGGCCAGCGCGGTCATGTCGGCGCTGGGCGCACTGCCCTTGGCGACACCGTAACCAGGGTTATGAACAATTGCAAACTCATAGGCATTCAGGTCAAAGTCCTGAAAAAAGCCGTCGTAAACGGACGGACCAAACCAGCCATGAATGACCATGACCTTCTTGAGGCCCTGTCCAATCCTTTGAGCAACTTGAGCATTCATGAAGATTCTTCCTTTGTAAAAAACGCTAACCAAACGATCTGAATCGGAACAATACAAACCCAAAAAGCATTGATGAGCTCAATGCCTATTCCGTCACAACACGGGGGAAATAAAGTGACACCACCCAGTTCGGCACATCGACGATGGAACTGATGCGCAAATCAGCGCAGACGCTGCACAGCATATAGGCGTCAATCGGTGAATAGCCAAAACGCCTGCACAACAGATCAATCATCTCGGAGACGGCTGCGCGAGCGCCAGTCATCAAATCCGGGCCTATGCCGGTGGTGACCTCGTATCCCCTGGTATCAAAGTGATTGGTCACCGGCCCCGGTGTGGTGAAACGCGGTGAGCGAAGGTAAGCGCCTTTGATCAGTTCGAACTTCAAGGCCACGTCAATCGGGCTCTCGATGGCGGTGCCGCAGACTTCTCCATCACCTTGAACAGCATGGGTGTCGCCGACTGAGAAGATCGCACCATTGACCTCGACTGGCAAATAAAGCTCCACACCTTCACCGATATCGCGGATGTCCATATTCCCGCCCACGTTGCGCGGTGGGATGATGCTGTGCAGTCCCGGTTCCGCTGGCGCGACGCCAATGGTGCCGCACATAGGCCGCAAGGGCACGCGTCCCCCCGGTCCATACATAACGGAGACTGCGCTCAGCGGGTCGTAGTTCCAGTGGTGCAAATGCGCGTCTGGAAACTGGTCGGTCAGCAAACCAAAGCCAGGAATGTTGCCGGTCCAGCCCCAACCGGAAGGCTTGAACGAGAGGATGGTGACCTTCAGTGTGTCGCCAGGCTGCGCGCCATCGATATAGACCGGTCCGGTGACCGGGTTGACTCGCGCAAGATCGAGCTTGGCCAGATCGTTTGCGTTGGACGTGCGGTTCAGTTGTCCCGACGATGCGTCTAACGTTTCAAACTGAATCGACTCCCCCGGCGCAATATTGAGACAGGGCGCAAAGGAATTATCCCAACCGTGGTGGATGTGCTCACGGTGGATGGTGTGTTGGTGGCTGTGAACTCCGGCGTGGCTGTGGGCGCTCATGATCAAAACTCCTAGACGGCAACCGTCAATGCGCCGTCAATTACCAAATTTGTGCCCGATATACGACTGGCGACCGGGCTGCACAGGAAGACCACGCCATTGGCGACCTCCTCGGGCGTACCAAACTTGCCGGTTGGGTTAACTTGAAGAGTGGTTGCGAACAGGTCCGGCACGTTCTTCTCAATGTTTTGCCAGATCCCGCCGTCGAAATAGGTGTTCCCGGGCGAGACACAGTTGACCCGAATGCCTTTGGCCACCAACTGGCGACTCAAGCCCTTCGCATAATGAATCAGCGCAGCTTTGATCGCGCCGTAGGAGCCTGCAGCAAAATCCACTTCAAAGCCCGAGACGCTGGAGATAAGAACGATTGATGCAGAAGCTGACTTTTCAAGGAACGGCATTGCCGCCTCGACCGCGTTTACGGTGTGCATCATGTCCGTGCGAAACGACTTCTCCCATGTTTCAGCCGAGTTCCCAACAGCCAATGCGCTGACGTTGCACACCAACGCATCGATGCCACCGAGTTCTGCCGCGCTTGCCTCAATCCAGGACTTCAAGGCGGCGCCATCGGCGACATCGAGCGCAGCGCCACAGGCATTGATACCCATTGCTTTCAAGTCAGTTACGGCAGTTGTCACTTCCTCCCCGTTGCGTGCGCAGATCGCTACATTTGCACCCTCTGCGGCAAAGCACCGTGCGACGCCACGGCCAATGCCCTTGCTGCCGCCCGTGACAACCGCGTTTTTTCCCTTAAGTCCGAGATCCATGTGTCAGTGCTCCTGTAGGTTTAATAAAAGTCAATAGCGCCTCGATCTATTCTGGGATCACTGAACCCAGAGCATGGACGCTTGGCAAGCACTAGCCGTGCCAACGAGTCTTGAAGCGAAGTTGATGTTCATTCCCCCACCCGCCGATTTGAATGGCGAATGACAAACACAGACCGACAGTAGCTTTGTCAGGAACTCTGTGCAACACATTTGCTGCAACAACTGCAACATGTGTTGCACCGCATGCGACAAACCAACTGCGAATTGCCGAACCCTGATGAAGGCAAGTCATGAAGATATTTGCCCTTGCGCTGCTCTTGCATCTCAGTCGGCGGACGCGATCACTGGTGCGTGTCCCACAAACAATGGTTTAACCCTGGCACAGAAGATGCAACCAATGATCCTGTTCTCGCGGGCCTGATTTGATATTTTGCTCGGCAGGGACAGCGTTGCAATCCGACAATCAACTGGAGAAGAAAGCATGAATGCGAGCGACGAACACAAGCTCTGGATGTACGAGAAGATGATCGAGATCCGGGAGTACGAGGAGACGATGGCTACGGTTTACCTAGAGGGCAAACTGCCGCCTGCCATTCAACGGGGTCTGGCATTTGACATCGGAAGCGGGCCGGTTCCGGGTGAAATGCACTTGTCGGCCGGCCAGGAGCCGGTGGCGGTGGGGGTTTGTGCCCACCTGCGCCAAGAAGATACGGTGGTCGGAACCCACAGGCCGCACCACTTCGCCATCGCCAAGGGCGTTCCCCTCAAACCCATGACGGCTGAGATGTTTGGCAAGGACACCGGGCTCGGGCGCGGCAAGGGAGGCCACATGCACTTGTTTGATCCAAGCCACAAATTCAGTTGCAGCGGCATCATCGGCGCCAGTCTGCCGCCAGCATGCGGTGCCGCCTTTGCCGCCAAGAAGCACGGCAAAGATTGGGTGGCCGTGGCATTTTTCGGCGATGGTGCGAGCAACCAAGGCTCGTTTCATGAATCACTTAACCTGGCTTCAATCTGGCGCTTGCCCGTCATCTTTGTCTGTGAAGACAACAAATACGCAATCTCGGTTGAGAAGGCGGACTCGACTTCTGTCGCCTGGAATGCTGATCGTGCCTCAGCCTACGGCATGCCTGGGGTCAGGGTGGAGACCAACGATGCCATGGAGGTTTACGAGGCAGCAGGCGCTGCGATCGCACGCGCCCGCCGCGGGGAAGGGCCGACCCTGCTTGAAGTCAGAACCGATCGGTACATGGGTCACTTCCAGGGTGATGGTGAGGCCTACCGTCCGAAAAACGAAGTTGAAGAGTTGCGCAAGCACGATCCTATTCCCTTGCTTGGCGCCCATCTGCGCAAACACGGCCTTCTCGATGATGCCAAAGATGCTGCACTGCGCTCACGTGTGAGCGCCCGGATTGCGGAGGCCTATGAATACGGGCGAACCAGTCCCTATCCGAAGCCCGAAGACGCATTGCTGCACGTCTTTAACTGACCCCAGGAGAACAACATGACAACTACTCGCAAGCTCACGATGGCCGCTGCTATCTCGGAGGCCATCAGTCAGGAACTCGACCGCGACCCAGAAGTCTTTGTGCTGGGTGAGGACGTGGGCAAGTACGGTGGCATTTTTGGTGCCACCGGCGGCCTGCTCGCAAAGCACGGAAAAGACCGGATCATCGACACGCCGATATCTGAGACCGCCTTTATTGGCACCGCGATCGGTGCGGCGGCCGAAGGCATGCGCCCGATCGTGGAGTTGATGTTTGTCGACTTCTTTGGTGTCTGCATGGACATGATCTACAACCACATGGCCAAGAACACCTACATGGCTGGTGGCAACATCCAATTGCCCGTGGTCCTGATGACAGCCATCGGTGGCGGCTACAACGACGCGGCGCAGCACTCCCAATGTCTCTATGGAACGTTCGCCCACATGCCGGGCTTGAAGGTGGTCGTGCCGTCCAACGCCTATGACGCCAAAGGGCTAATGACGCAGGCCATCCGGGACAACAACCCGGTCATGTTCATGTTCCACAAGGGCATCATGGGTCTGCCATGGATGGCTTACTTTGAAGGCAGTACCAACGAGGTTCCTGAAGAGGCCTATACCATCCCGTTCGGCAAGGCCAACGTGGTTCGCTCCGGGACCGACATCACCATCGTGACGCTGAGCCAGATGGTGCAAAAGGCGGTCATTGCGGCCGATCAACTGGCGGGATTGGGTATCAGCGCCGAGGTCATTGACTTGCGCACCGTGGTGCCGCTGGACCGGGCTGCCGTGCTGGAGTCGGTCAAAAAGACCGGGCGCTTGTTGGTGGCAGACGAAGACTACTTGAGCTTTGGACTGTCCGGCGAAATAGCGGCCCTGATTGCAGAAAATCTGGACAGCGTTGCCCTGAAGGCGCCGATCAAGCGGCTCGCGGTGCCAGACGTTCCAATTCCGTACAGCCGGCCCCTTGAGCAGTTCGTGATCCCACAGGTGGACGCGATCGTGAAAGCGGTGCAACGCGTCATGCAGGCACGCAAACCGGCAGGGGCCAGTGCATGATCGACGTCGCCTTGGTTGATGACGCCTGGAAGGATGTCGATGCCGGTGTCGAGGCTTTGCTTGACACTTGGCAGGTTCGTGAAGGTGATGCGGTCAAGCAGGGGCAAACGCTTGCGGTGGTGGTATTGGTCAAGACCAGTTTCGATATCGTTGCGCCGGTTGATGGAATCATCGAGAAGATTCTGGTTGCCAAGGAGGACACCTTCAAACGCGGTCAGGCATTGGCCCGACTGAAGGCATCCGGCTGAGCATGCGGGGGATGCCCGCACTTGAACCCGTTGCGCCGGCGCTGGAGCAGCGCTGGAACGAGGAGTCCCTCGCCAGTCAGGTAACTGAACCGGCCTGGCGGGCTTGGCTATATCAGCATGCGGCCATCGTGCTCGGAAGATCGCAGAGGCGTCTGCTCGGCGTGATGGCAGTGCCGGGCAAACTTGAAATACTGTCGCGCGCATCGGGTGGTGGCGCGGTCCTGGTAGGACCCTGGATGCTCGGCCTCTCGGTGGCTCTGCCAAACGAACATCCATTTGCCAGTGGGGGGGCCGTTAACAGCTACCGCTGGCTGGGTGAAGCCATCGCCCGTGCCTTGGGCCAGATTGGCGTCGATGCCTGGGCGATTTCTCCTGCGGCGCTGCTGACCCATCGAGCTCAGAACAGCGCACCCGCGTTGGACTGGGCCTGCTATGGTGGCCTCTCGCCATGGGAGGTTTTGGCAGGGGGAAGAAAGATCGCTGGCTTGGCCCAAGTGCGACGACGCCAGGGCATTCTGTTGGTCGCCGGCATTCTGCTGCAGGCACCGCCGTGGGAACTCCTGACCGGCTGCCTTGACAAGCCAGCGATGGACGCTCATTGCCTTTCAGAACTCACCACGAATTGCGCAGAGTTTTGTCCGGGAATGCCAGCAGACCAAATCGCGTCTCAATTGACTGCGCTATTGAACCGGGAGATTGAGGCCGCCCTCAGGATCAAATCTGCATCGCTGCTGGCGGCATGAAGAGCAAGCCCTTGCGGGCCGCCTCGGCAAGAACCGGTGCTACCGCCAGGGTCAGCGGGCCGCCCCAATCGAGTTCAATCTGCAACTGATTGTCTTGCGCCACCTCGAACTCACGTTCACCATCAAAGGCAAGCGTTCCCTGCCCCGCCTGCAAATGCACGGGAACGCCGATGGGCAGTTTGCGAACATCCGCAATGCTGACACCGGCCAGGGTGCCAGGCATCACGATTGCGTTGAGCAGACGCCCTTCTCCAAAACGCACATGGCTGCCAAAAGGATCGTCGCGCGAGACCGGCGAGCTCAAGGCCGCAATCGATGACAGACCCATGGCCGTGGGCTCGGCAAACGTGACAAAGAGTTCAACCAGATCTTCTGCACGCCAGACCGCCCGTGCACCGGTGCTGAGCTGACGCGAAAAACAAACATCAACCAAGGCCAGTTCATCGATGCCGGAACCACTGACGCGCAAACGCTTGTTGCGTCGCAATCCAAGCTCTGCCGAAACCTGGCCTCGCAGAACCAGCGCGCCGGCAATGCCCACGAGCGTGGCATCCCAGGACTCCGGGAAAGCATTGTTGGTACCAGTCGATAGCGTGGCAAGTGGCACATCGGCGCAAGCGGTCGCGACGGCCCGGTGGGTCCCGTCGCCACCCAGAACAGCGATCATCTGCACACCATGCAGGCGCATCAAGCCGGCCGCGATCGCACTGTCGGCCTTGCCGTCTTCGGGCACCATGTCCAGCAGTCTGACTTGGGGCATCGGCATGCCGCGGCTGGCGCGTGCAATATCGGCTGAGTCTTTGACCCGCAGCGCAATGCCTGCGGAGTCTGGAATCATCCAGGCCACCTCTACACCCAGGCTTCCCATGGCGGACAAGAGCCGCAAAACCACGTTCACTTTTTCTGAAGTGGGGAATACAGAAACCCAACCGAGCAAGCGGCGCATATCCCGACCCGACGCCGGGTTGACGATGACGCCGACGGCCAGGGGCGGCTTTGATGAAGCGGTGCTGGCAGTGGCAATGATCATAAATTTCTGCAATAGTTGAACAGGTGGCGAAGAAGCAAGAAAGACGAAGCTCCATCCGTTGTTAGGGGCTTGCCGGGCCGCCTTGCCGACAACCGGGTCTTGGCGCAGAATAGCCGAAAACAGCAAGCGTTCAGAGAAGACGCCAACATAAAGAGACAAAGCATGATGCCCGCTTATAACCGGCAAATGACAACCGCGCAGGGTTCTCATCGCAACGCGTCAATCGCCAGCGTTGAGAGCATTCTTGCCCGGTCGCGACAGCGTTCCCTTGAAATTCATCGACTTGATCCGGAACGCGGTCAGGCGCGTGTTTTGACTGCGGGTGCGGTCCGTGAGCACAGGGATCCATTGGAGTCTCTGCTGTCCGTGGCACGCAGCGGCATGCAAGCGCTGTACCAACAAATTCGAGACGTTGGCTATGTCGTCCTCCTCACCGACGCGCAAGGTGTAGCGGTTGAATTCATCACCAATCCAAGCATTGAACGCGAGGCGCGTCGCGCGGGCCTGACCCAGGGCGGCTGTTGGACAGAAGATCAGGAAGGGACTTGTGCTGTAGGCCTTGCCTTGATCGATCAGTTGCCCATGACGGTTCACCATTTGGAACACTTTCGCACGACCAATCGTGCCCTGACTTGCAGCGCCAGTCCGATCTTTGCAGGGGATGGCAGCCTGATCGCTGTTCTGGATGCTTCGGCACTCGAATCGCCCAATGATCGACGCAGTCAACATCTGGTTCTGAAAATGGTGGATGCAACTTCACGCATGATCGGTGATGCCTACTTTTTGCGGCAATACCAGAATCAGCTGGTGCTTCGAACCAGTGGTCGTCGTGACTTTCTTGAGATTACGACGGATGGTTTGCTGGCATTCGATGCGGGTGGCCATGTCATTGGTGTCAATCAGCAGTTTCAGTATGACTACGGGCAGAGCAGGGATTCGCTCCTGGGCATACATGTACAGGAGTTATTTGGCGTCAACTATGAGTCTCTCATCACAACCGTTGACAGGAATGATCCGATCCAACTGCGCTTGATGAAGTCGGGCAGTCAATGCTTTGCGTTGGCACGCGCGCCCAGGCGCCCATCGGTGGCCCATAGTGTCAGGACTAGAGGCGTGGTCCAACGCTCCCCGGAGTACCGGTTGACGGCGCTGGCAGGCTTTGATGCAAAGATGCACACCAATGTTCAAAAGGCGTTGCGCGTGATGGACAAGGGGGTGACAGTCTTGCTTCAGGGTGAGTCGGGAACCGGCAAGGAAGAGTTCGCCAAAGCCATGCACGAAGCAAGCCAACGTGCTGGCGCACCGTTTGTCGCGCTCAACTGCTCGGCAATTCCTGAGACCTTGATAGAGAGTGAACTGTTTGGCTACAGTGAAGGCGCATTCACCGGCGCCCGCGCCAAGGGGGCCAAGGGCAAGATTGTCCAGGCACATCACGGCACCCTGTTTCTTGATGAAATCGGCGATATGCCATTGGCACTTCAAAGCAGACTGCTTCGTGTATTGGCTGAGCGGGAAGTCGTTCCACTCGGCGCTGAGCGTGCCATAGGAGTTGACTTTCAGCTGATCTGTGCAACCCACCGCGACCTGCTTAAATTGGTGGAGGCGGGCCAGTTTCGCCTTGATCTCTGCTACCGGTTAAACGGCCTGACCTTGACATTGCCTGCGTTGCGCGAGAGAACCGATTTAACGGCATTGATCGACATCATCCTGACCCAGGAGGCTGCAGCGTCGGCATCTTCTTCAGATTTGTCTGCAGATGCCAGAACCCTGTTACTCGGTTATTCCTGGCCTGGGAACATCAGACAACTCAAGAATACACTGCGTTCAGCTCTGGCTTTATGTGACGACGGTCTAATTGAAGTGGAACACCTTCCAGAAGAAATCAGTGCGTCTGTTGCGCCTGTTTTTCCGCCGCAGAAACTTTTTTCAACCGGCTGGTCGCCGACCCCTTCCGTTGCCAACGACACGCGACCTGTGGCAGAGGAGGTCGCCCTCTTGCAAGCCCTCAAGGAGCACAACTGGAACATCAGTGATGCCGCACGCAGTCTGAATCTGAATCGCTCAACTGTCTATCGACGGATGGCGACACACAAAATTATTCAGCCAAACAATCGCTAGGTAGGGTAACCGCGTTCGCGCCAGCCGTGTGTCTAGGAAGACGAAGCAGCGGATTGGATGGCATCTTCAGCTTGTCTGACCACACCGCGAAGGTCCGCTCCACCCAGTAGCCGATGACGGCAATGGGCACTTAGCGTGCGCCTATCGCAGTCGGGTATCCGGCATATCGTTGAACTAAACCGCTATGCGGTGGTAGGTCCTCACAGGCCACCATCGCGTTTTTGTTTGCTGTGGTGCTTGCGCACACGGGCATAGAGGTGAAGCCTTGGAGGTGGGGAATTTCCCCCGCTTTCAA
>Ga0209697_10004090_pt1 | contig 19291 bp, 6 predicted proteins | sample AliMusrvi5mmetaG_FD_184115 | JGI IMG/M metagenome (GOLD analysis project Ga0209697, IMG submission 184115) | Freshwater lake bacterial and archeal communities from Alinen Mustajarvi, Finland, to study Microbial Dark Matter (Phase II) - Alinen... | ecosystem: Environmental > Aquatic > Freshwater...
AGTCGAGCCCGGATCTTTCCACGGGAGCGACAGTCATAACGAACACGGATATATTTGAAACAAATATCCCCGCAGGGACAGACAGGTGGGTCTACGGCAGGTTCTCCATGCCGACCGCGTCTTCCACTGCGGCAACCCAGCATATTAATGTCACAATCACAGCGACGGTGCCCTGATGAAAAGAAAAAACGGACTTAGATATTTTGCGGCTGCGGCTCTCATTGCAGCCATGGTGGGAGGAGGCGGAGCTCTTTTTGCGGGCTCGTCATACGGCTTTAATATAACCGTAACCCCCGCCCAGGTGGAAACGCCTTCAATAACTCCGAACGGAGCGGCATTCAGCGGCACCCTGAATGTGACTCTCGCGACAAATACAGCCGGAGCGACGATAAGATACACCACAGACAACAGCGATCCGACTCTTTCTTCAACCCAATACACCGCCGCTCTTACGCTCTCAACGACCACGACCCTCAAGGTAGCGGCCTTTAGCGGAGATATGGTGGCAAGCTCTGTCGCAAGCGCGGTCTTCACGGCCAAGGCAGTTGCTCCGTCAATTACTCCTGTTGCGGGCACCTACACAGGCGCGGTAACGGTAACTATGTCAACCTCCACCGGCGGCGCTACTATTATGTATTCCACGAACGGCGGAACCGCGACAAACTACGGAGGGCCTTTCACCGTAACCACAACTTCCACGATAGCCGCCTATGCGACAATCGGCGGAATGACCGACAGCGATACAACAACAAGCGCGTTTACCGTAAAAGCATCGGCTCCGGCTATTACTCCGGTCGCCGGGACTTACACGGGCTCAGTGACGGTAACGATGTCGACCTCAACCGCGGGCGCTACTATTATGTATACGGTAAACGGCGGCTCTGCGACAGCCTACAGCAGCCCCATCACGGCGAGTACAACTTCAACAATTGCCGCCTATGCGGCGCTTGGAGGGCTCCTTAACAGCGATACCACAACCTCAGACTTCACCATCAAGGCGGTAACGCCGGTCATTACGACTGCGGCAGGAACCTTTACAGGCACGGTTGATGTGACTATCACGCAGGGTGACGGCGGAAGCATAATGTATTCCGTAAACGGAACTGCGGCGACAGCGTACAGCGCGCCGATTACCGTGACTACAACTTCCACGATAGTTGCTTATGCGACCAAGGCCGGACAAGAAAACAGCGACAACACAGCGGCTTCAGTATTCACAATCAAGGCAGTAACACCGGTCATTACGACTGCGGCAGGAACCTTTACCGGCACGGTTGATGTGACCATCACGCAGTCTGCGGGCGGAAGTATATTCTATACGGTCAACGGCGGAAGCGCGGTATCTTACAGCGCGCCGGTTACCGTGACCACGACATCAACAATAGTTGCCTACGCGACCAAGGGCGGTCAGGATAACAGCGACAATTCTGCGGCTTCTATATTCACTATCAAAGCAGTTGCTCCGGTTATCACGACAGCAGCCGGGCAGTTTACAGGTTCAGTTGATGTGACCATCACGCAGTCTGCAGGCGGAAGCATATTCTATACAGTCAACGGCGGAAGCGCGGTATCCTACAGCGCGCCGGTTACCGTGACCACGCTGTCTACAATAGTTGCCTACGCGACCAAGGCAGGCCAGGAAAACAGCGACAACACAGCGGCCTCTATATTCACTATTAAGGCTGTGGCTCCTGTCATTACGACCGCGGCAGGGACCTACACCGGGACTGTTGATGTAACAATCACGCAGTCAGCAGGCGGGAACATATTCTATACGGTCAACGGCGGAAGCGCGGTATCTTACGGAGCGCCCGTCACCGTAACTACTACATCAACGATAGTCGCCTACGCGGCCAAGTCAGGGCAGCTTGACAGCGACAATTCCGCAGCCTCGGTCTTCACAATCAAGGCAGTAACGCCGGTCATTACGACCGCGGCAGGAACTTTCACCGGCGCTGTTGATGTAACCATCACACAGTCTGCAGGCGGGAGCATATTCTATTCCGTGAACGGCGGAAGCGCGGTATCCTACAGCGCGCCCATCACTGTGACAACGACATCCACGATAGTTGCTTACGCGGCCAAGGCCGGCCAGGAAAACAGCGACAACTCAGCGGCCTCAGTATTCAATATAAAGGCGGCGACGCCTGTAATAACGCCGGTTGCCGGCACTTACACGGGAGCGGTCACTATTACGATTTCAACCTCAACCGGCGGCGCTACTATTATGTATTCAACGAACGGCGGTTCCGCGGGAGCCTACAGCGGCCCGTTTACGGCGGGTACTACTTCTACCATATCTGCCTACGCAACTCTTGGCGGGCTTGTTGACAGCGATACGGCCACCAGCGCGTTCACTGTTAACAACCTGCAGGCGGAAACTCCGACCTTCAGTCCGGTTGCCGGAACCTTCACGGGAAGCGTGACCGTGACCCTTGCGACAAATACGTCCGGAGCGACAATCAGGTACACTACCGACGGCAGTACGCCGATAATAAGTTCAACAGAATATACAGCGGCGCTAACGCTCTCCACGACTACGACAATAAAAGCAGTTGCTTTTAAGGGCGGAATGCTGCCTAGCACGGTTGGAACCGCGCTCTTTGACGAGCTGACCGCGACACCGGTCATAACCCCGGCGGCGGGAGTTTATGTCGGAACCGTAACGGTAACCATGTCAACCGCCACGACAGGCGGGACAATACTGTACACAGTCAACGGCGGGACTGATACCGCTTACGCCGCGCCTTTCGCGGTAACGACGACTTCAACTATAGTTGCGCGCAGCGTAAAGAGCGGAATTGCGGACAGCGCGACCGCGACTTCGGATTTTACCATCAAGGCAGTAACGCCGGTCATTACGACCGCTGCAGGAACCTTCACCGGGACTGTTGATGTAACCATCACCCAGGGTGACGGCGGAAACATAATGTATTCAGTGAACGGAACTGCGGCGACGGCATACAGCGCGCCGATTACCGTTACCACAACTTCTACAATAGTTGCTTACGCGACGAAATCCGGCCAGGAGAACAGCGACAACTCTGCGGCTTCAGTATTTACCATCAAGGCTGTGACGCCTGTCATCACGACCGCGGCAGGAACTTTCACGGGCACGGTTGATGTGACCATCACACAGTCTGCAGGCGGAAGCATAATGTATTCCGTAAACGGAACTGCGGCGACGGCATACAGCGCGCCGATTACGGTGACGACGACTTCTACTATAGTCGCCTACGCGACGAAAGCAGGACAGCTTGACAGCGACAACTCCGCGTCTTCAGCATTTACAATCAAGGCAGTGACGCCGGTGATTACTCCTGTTGCGGGAACCTTTGTCAACAGCGCGACGGTAACGATAACGCAGAGCGATAGCGGTTCAATAATGTACTCAGTAAACGGCGGAGCGGCGGGGGCATATAGCGCTCCTTTCGCGGTAACGACGACCTCAACAATAGTCGCTTACGCGACAAAAGCGGGACAGCTTGACAGCGATAACTCAGCGGCCTCAGTCTTTACGATACAGGCCGAGACCCCGAGTATCACTCCAAATGGCGCGACTTTCAGCGGTTCTGTCAGCGTCACGCTGGCTACGAATACCTCCGGCGCGACCATCAGGTACACGACGGACGGCAGCGCCCCGGCAATCAGCTCGACGGAATACACGGCGGCGTTAACGCTTTCTTCAACAGCCACGGTCAAAGCGGCGGCCTTCAAAGGCGGCCTGCTTGAGAGTGCGGCAGCAAGCGCGACCTTCACGGAAGAGACTGCAGTGCCGGTCATAACCCCGGCGGCGGGAGTTTATGTCGGAACCGTAACGGTGACGATGTCAACCTCAACAACGGGCGGGACGATACTGTACACGGTCAACGGCGGGACTGATACCGCCTACGCCGCGCCTTTCGCGGTGACGACGACTTCAACGATAGTTGCGCGCAGCGTAAAGAGCGGAATTGCGGACAGCGCGACCGCGACTTCGGATTTTACCATCAAGGCAGTAACGCCGGTTATCACGACCGCGGCAGGAACTTTCACGGGCACGGTTGATGTGACCATCACACAGTCTGCAGGCGGAAGCATATTCTATACAGTCAACGGCGGAAGCGCGGTATCTTATAGCGCGCCCATCACCGTTACCACGACTTCCACGATAGTCGCCTACGCTACCAAGGCAGGCCAGGTTGACAGCGACAACACAGCTGCTTCAGTATTCACCATCAAGGCAGTAACGCCGGTTATCACGACCGCGGCAGGAACTTTCACGGGCACGGTTGATGTGACCATCACACAGTCTGCAGGCGGGAGCATATTCTATTCCGTGAACGGCGGAAGCGCGGTCTCTTACAGCGCTCCGGTAACAGTGACAACGACTTCTACGATAGTCGCCTACGCTACCAAGGCAGGCCAGGTTGACAGCGACAACTCAGCTGCTTCAGTATTCACCATCAAGGCAGTAACGCCGGTTATCACAACCGCGGCAGGAACTTTCACCGGCACGGTTGATGTAACCATCACACAGTCTGCAGGCGGGAGCATATTCTATTCCGTGAACGGCGGAAGCGCGGTCTCTTACAGCGCTCCGGTAACAGTGACCACTACTTCTACGATAGTCGCCTACGCTACCAAGGCAGGCCAGGTTGACAGCGATAACTCAGCGGCCTCTGTGTTCACCATCAAGGCAGTAACCCCGGTTATAACGACTGCAGCGGGAGAGTTTGTCGGTTCTGTTGCAGTAACCATTACGCAGTCTGCAGGCGGGAACATATTCTATTCCGTGAACGGCGGCTCGGCGACATCCTACAGCGCGCCTGTCACGGTGACCACAACTTCAACAATAGTTGCTTACGCGACTAAGTCCGGGCAGGAGAACAGCGGCAACACCGCGGCTTCAGTCTTCACTATCAAAGCTTCAGCGCCTTCTATCACGCCTGTCGCGGGAACTTACACCGGGTCGGTGACGGTAACAATGTCAACCTCAACCGCAGGCGCGACGATAATGTACACTGTAAACGGCGGCTCGGCGAGCGCATATAGCAGCCCTATCACCGCGAGCACGAATTCTACAATAGCGGCTTACGCAGCTCTTGGCGGGGTGGTTGACAGCGACACAACTACAAGCGCGTTCACGATTAAGGCAGTAACGCCGGTCATCACGACCGCGGCAGGAACTTTCACCGGCACGGTTGATGTAACCATCACCCAGGGTGACGGCGGAAACATAATGTATTCAGTGAACGGAACTGCGGCGACGGCATACAGCGCGCCGATTACCGTTACCACAACTTCTACAATAGTTGCTTACGCGACGAAATCCGGCCAGGAGAACAGCGACAACTCAGCGGCTTCAGTATTCACGATTAAGGCGTCAGCGCCTTCTATCACGCCTGTTGCGGGGACCTACACCGGGACTGTGAATGTAACGATGTCTACTTCAACAGCGGGCGCGACGATAATGTACTCAATAAACGGCGGAACAGCGGTTGCGTACAGCAGCCCGATAACGGCGAGCACGACCTCTACTATATCGGCCTACGCGACTCTTGGAGGCGCGGTTGACAGCGACACGACAACCAGCGCGTTCACGATTAAGGCAGTAACGCCTGTCATCGCCACGGCAGCGGGAGAGTATGTTGGTTCAGTTGCCGTGACCATCACGCAGTCTGACAGCGGGAACATATTCTACACGGTGAACGGCGGCTCGGCGACATCCTACAGCGCGCCGATTACCGTGACCACTACTTCTACGATAGTCGCCTACGCGACTAAGGCCGGACAGGAGAACAGCGACTCTACTGCGGCATCAGCGTTCACCATCAAGGCAGTAACGCCGGTTATCACGACGGCAGCCGGCCTCTACACAGGCTCTGTTGCGGTAACGATTACTCAATCAGACAGCGGAAGTATAATGTACTCTGTCAACGGTGCAGGAGCAGTTTCATACAGCGCGCCCATCACCGTAACTACAACATCAACTATCGTTGCTTACGCAACCAAGGCAGGACAGATCAACAGCGACAATACCGCGGCTTCTGTATTCACGATTAAGGCGTCAGCGCCTTCTATCACGCCTGTTGCGGGGACCTACACCGGGACTGTGAATGTAACGATGTCTACTTCAACAGCGGGCGCGACGATAATGTATTCAGTAAACGGCGGCACAGCAGTTGCGTACAGCAGCCCGATAACGGCGAGCACGACCTCCACTATATCGGCCTACGCGACTCTTGGAGGCGTGGTTGACAGCGACACGACAACCAGCGCGTTCACGATTAAGGCAGTAACGCCTGTCATCACGACCGCGGCAGGAACTTTCACCGGCACGGTTGATGTGACCATCACACAGGCAGACGGCGGAAGCATAATGTATTCCGTAAACGGAACTGCGGCGACGGCATACAGCGCGCCGATCACCGTAACGACAACCTCCACGATAGTCGCCTACGCGACGAAAGCAGGACAACTTGACAGCGATAATTCAGCGGCTTCAGTATTCGCAATCAAGGCAGTTACGCCGGTCATCACGACCGCGGCAGGAACATTCACCGGGACTGTTGATGTGACTATCACACAGTCTGCAGGCGGAAGCATATTCTATACAGTCAACGGCGGAAGCGCGGTATCTTACAGCGCGCCCGTAACGGTGACCACTACTTCTACGATAGTCGCCTACGCAACTAAGGCAGGCCAGGAGAACAGCGACAACTCAGCGGCTTCAGTCTTCACAATTAAGGCAGTAACGCCTGTCATCACGACCACTGCGGGAACTTTCACGGGCACGGTTGATGTGACCATCACACAGTCTGCAGGCGGGAGTATATTCTATACGGTCAACGGCGGAAGCGCGGTATCTTACAGCGCGCCGATCACCGTGACCACGACTTCCACGATAGTCGCCTACGCAACCAAGGCAGGCCAGGAAAACAGCGACAACTCAGCGGCTTCAGTATTCACTATCAAAGCGGTTGCTCCGGTTATCACGACAGCAGCAGGGCAGTTTACCGGTTCTGTTGATGTAACCATCACGCAGTCAGCAGGCGGAAGCATATTCTATACGGTCAACGGCGGAAGCGCGGTATCTTACAGCGCGCCGGTTACCGTTACCACAACTTCTACAATAGTTGCTTATGCGACGAAGGCAGGCCAGGAAAACAGCGACAACTCAGCGGCTTCAGTATTCACTATCAAAGCGGTTGCTCCGGTTATCACGACAGCAGCAGGGCAGTTTACCGGTTCTGTTGATGTAACCATCACGCAGTCCGACAGCGGGAGTATCTTCTATACCGTGAACGGCGGAAGCGCGGTATCTTACAGCGCGCCTGTCACAGTAACGACGCTGTCTACAATTGTTGCCTACGCTACGAAAGCAGGACAACTTGACAGCGACAATTCTTCGGCTTCAATCTTCACAATCAAGGCAGTAACGCCGGTAATTACGACCGCGGCAGGGACCTACACCGGGACTGTTGATGTAACAATCACGCAGTCAGCAGGCGGAAGCATATTCTATACGGTCAACGGCGGAAGCGCGGTATCTTACAGCGCGCCGGTTACTGTGACCACACTGTCTACAATTGTTGCCTACGCGACGAAAGCGGGACAGCTTGACAGCGACACTTCTTCGGCTTCAATCTTCACAATCAAGGCAGTAACGCCGGTCATCACCACGGCAGCCGGTTCGTATGTCGGAACGGTAAATGTAACTATCACGCAGTCTGACAGCGCAAACATCTTCTATACTGTCAACGGCGGAAGCGCGGTCTCCTACGGCGCGCCTGTCACGGTAACAACGACATCCACAATAGTTGCTTACGCGGCCAAGACCGGGCAGATCAACAGCGACAACAGCGCGGCTTCAATCTTCACAATCAAAGCTTCAGCGCCTTCTATCACGCCGGTCGCGGGAACCTATACCGGGACTGTGAATGTAACGATGTCTACTTCAACAGCGGGCGCGACGATAATGTACTCTGTAAACGGCGGTTCGGCGAGCGCATATAGCAGCCCCATCACCGCAAGCACGACTTCCACGATAGCGGCCTACGCGGTTCTTGGCGGCCTGGTTGACAGCGACACAACAACCAGCGCGTTTACCATCAAGGCAGTAACGCCGGTTATAACGACTGCCGCGGGAGAGTTTGTTGGTTCTGTTGCGGTAACCATTACGCAGTCTGACAGTGGGAACATATTCTATACGGTGAACGGCGGCTCTGCGACATCCTACAGCGCGCCCCTCACCGTGACGACGACTTCAACGATAGTCGCTTATGCGGCCAAGACAGGCCAGATCAACAGCGACAACACTGCGGCATCAGTATTTACCGTCAAGGCAGTGGCGCCGGTTATTACGACTGCGGGCGGAACCTATCTCAGCACGGTTTCAGTCACCATCACGCAGGCTGACGGCGGAAGCATAATGTACACGGTCAACGGCGGAAGCGCGGCTTCCTACAGCGCGCCGCTTACCGTGACTACCACTTCTACGATAGTCGCCTACGCGACTAAGGCCGGCCAGGAAAACAGCGACAACTCAGCCGCTTCAACATTCACGATACAGGCCGAGACTCCGGGCATCACTCCTAACGGAGCGAGCTTCAGCGGGAGCGTAAGTGTAACTCTCTCTACCAATACTTCGGGCGCGACCATCAGATACACGACGGACGGCAACGATCCGACAATATCTTCAACGGAATACACGGCGGCGCTTACTGTGACCACCACAACCACGGTGAAAGCGGCGGCGTTTAAAGGCGGAGTGCTGGCGAGCGCGGTTGCAAGCGCGGTATTCGGCGAGCTTACCGCGACGCCGGTAATAGAGCCCGTATCCGGTACCTATGTCGGCACGGTGACGGTAACACTGTCAACCGCGACAACCGGCGGGACCATAATGTACACGGTCAACGGCGGCGGCGCGACGGCTTACAGTGTGCCTTTCGCGGTGACCACGCTCTCTACGATAGCCGCCCATACCGAAAAAGCGGGCTTTGCTGACAGCGCGACTGCCACGAGCGAGTTTACCATCAAGGCGGTTACGCCGGTTATTACTCCCGCGGCAGGAGCCTTTGTCAACAGCGTGACTGTAACCATAGCGCAGGCTGACGGAGCAGCAATCAAGTACTCGGTAAACGGAGCAGGTTACGTCGATTACAGCGCGCCGTTCCCGGCGACGACGACTTCCACAATCGTTGCCTACGCGGTTAAGGCCGGACAGCTTGACAGCGACAATAGCTCGGCCAGCGTGTTCATCATTAAGGCCGCGGCTCCTTCAATTACACCTGTTGCCGGCACTTATACCGGCTCGGTCACAATCACTATGAGCACTAGCACCGGCAGCGCCACGATAATGTACTCGGCAAACGGCGGTTCGGTTGTTGAATACACCGGCCCGATTACCGCTTCCACGACAACCACGATAGCCGCCTACACGGCTCTTGGCGGAATGTCAAACAGCGATACGACGACGCAGGCTTTTACCATCAAGGCCTACTCGCCGGTCATAACTCCTGCGGCAGGAACTTTCACGGGCGCGGTGACCATCACCATAGCCACCAGCACCAGCGGAGCGACGGTAATGTACTCTGAGAACGGCGGTTCCGCTGCGGCATACACCGGCCCGATTACCGCGTCCACCACGACCACTATAGCGGCGTATGAGACGAAGGGCGGGCTTGTTGACAGCGACACTGTGGCTAGCACCTTCACCATTCAGGCTATAGCGCCAGTAATAACTCCGTCGGCGGGAAGCTACATCGGCTCAACGCAGGTCACGATTACCACCGGCACGAGCGGCGCGACCGTGATGTATTCCACGAATGGCGGAACGGCTTCAATCTACGGCGGTCCGTTAACGGTAACCACCACCTCTACGATAGAGGCGTATGTGACCAAGGGCGGCCTGGTTGACAGCTCTACAGCGTCAAGCTATTTCACGATAGTCGCCGAAGTTCTTTCTGTCAGCGTAAGGGATAACACCGACAGCTCGGATTTCACTACCTGGGCGCTCGGCACGGTCACTGCAAGCGCGGTGCACATAATGGACGCGACAAACTATGTCCTTGTGAAGAACGCGGGCAATGTCTCTGAGGACTTCAGCATCTCGGCAGTCGGCACGAACTGGACTCTCGGTTCCGCGGCAGGCACCGACACCTGCGTAATCATGGGCCTCTTTAACGGCGGCACGGCTCCGTCGGCAGGCAGCTTTAACGCCGCCTATGACCTGGTAAACGGCTCGGCAGTCTGGGCGAGCGTGAGCGGCGGCACGGGAAACTTTGAGGGAGCCGACAACGGCGTCAATGTGGGAGCCGGAACGGGCAAGAACCTCTATATGTACTTCAAGGCGCCGAAGTTCGCGAACTCGCCGGCTCAGGAGACCATAACCATCACGGTAGGCTGCAGAAAGCATTAATCAGGGAGTAATTAAGAACTATGACGCGGGGTATTGAAGCTTCCGCGGGCAAGTTATAGAATGTAGCAGGAGAGAAAATGCTGATGGAGTTGAGGGTAAGGAACATAGCTTTGGCCGCCTGCTGTTTCTTCGCGACGACAAAGGCGCACGCCCTCGGCGTATCTCCCGCTACGACCTTTATGGAAGGCATCGCTCCGGGGGAATTAATTGACACCAAGCAGGATTTGATTATTACAAATGACGCGGACGTAGACCTTAATGTGGTCATTGAGACGATGAAGCCGATGATGCCCGGGCACGAATCGCTCAAAGGGTTCAGGATATTGCCGGACCCGTCCTTTGTTTACGCGGATAAAAAGAAGATGACAATCCCGCCAAAGAGCACAGGCAGGACCAGGGTCTTTGTCAATGTTCCGAACGAAGAAAAGTATTATAACCAGCACTGGGCGGTGTCCATCAGGGTAAGGACGGTTAATTTTGAGTTTGTACGCATGGCTGTCGCGCCGTTTTTCATAATGGAAACGCTTCCGAAGGCGGACATAAAAGAAGCGCCTGAGGGCAGTTTCGGGCTCGTCCCGACTCTGCTGGAAGTGAAGAGAGCCGAAGCGAGGTCAAAAAAGACGGCCTTCACTCTCTACAACAACACGGAACAGGAACATAAATACAGTGTAAAGAGTTATATTTCGGATATGATCGGCACCGGCTACAGGCTTTATGAGACCACCTGGTATAACTGGGTAAAAGACCTCCGGTGGGTCCGTCCCGCGCAGGAAGAAGTAACGGTAGGCGCCGGGCAGAAGAAAGAGGTGGAACTCTTCTTTGATGTCCCTGACAGCCAGCCGGAAATAGAGGACAGAAAAGGCTGGGAAGCGCTTGTAAATGTTGAGGATGAGAATAAGGAAAGGCGTTTCATAAGGGTCAGGATTAACCAGTAAGGTATTATTATCAAGCTTTACCCCAAAAAAAGGAGGTGCCCCGAAAGAGAGCAGTGAAGAAGGTGCTTCACCGGATTTGCAAGGCACGATGGTTAAATAAGGGGGGGAACTTAGATCCAAAGGAGACCAACAAATGAAAAAACTTCTGATGGTACTCGTGGTACTTGTTGTAGCGGCCGGCGCGTTCGCGACCAGCACCTTCAACATCACCGCAGCGCTGACTTCTTCACTTAGCATTTCCTGCGCCGGAACATGGGCTGCAGGCGCGCAGACTGCCAGCTCCATCGTAACAATGCTTAAGGCAGATGCTATTACTGTAACCAACGCTTCAACAGTCGGAATAGTGCTTTCCGCGGCAACAAGCGGTACGACTGCTTGGGCAGCAGATACAACTGCAGCGGAAAATAAATTTGTTCTGACTGCTGCTTCCGGCGCGGCGTATGCGGACGATGCAGCTGTCGGCACAGCTCTTGCTTCAGGTGTTGTTTTGAGCGGCACGCCGGCAAGCATTGGCACGCCTGGTCTCAGCAACTGCTTAGTCGTAGCAAAACTTGCGTATCCGACGAAGTCAGCAACTGCGACATCGCAGACTATCACTGTAACTCTTACGGCGGCGGCTGAATAAGGGCAGTATTGGGGTAAGTTTGGTAAAAATTAAACTATATTCGGCAGGGCTTACGAGGAAGGCTAAGCCCAATCTAAGCCCTGCCAGTATAGCGAAGCAAGAAGGTGAAAAAAGGCGGTTTTTATGAAAATGCGGGCTTGGCGCTTAATCCTGGCGCTGGTGTTATCGGTAACAGGGTTAACCGCGAAGCTCTCCGGCAGGAGTCTTGAAGTAAGCCCTGCAGAATGCAGGTGGCAGGCGGAAAGCAAAGCGGCAAAGCAGGAAATGCCGCGGGTAATCTCGGTCTTTAACAGTTCGGAGAAAACGAAAGACTACAGCGTCAAGGTAAAGGAAATGAAGGCGCTGAAGGCGGAGGAAGAGAAGGGCTTTAAAGAGCTGCCCGATGCCTCCTGGGTTTCGTTTGAGCCGGACACATTTTCAGCGGGGCCCGGAGAGAAGAAGACGGTAAAGGTCTTCCTTGAGGTGCCGGAAGAGAAGCTGGACCCCGGAGCAACCTGGTTGTTTTACGCGGAAATCAGGGAAAAGCCGGTCAAGGGTGACTCGATAGCGCTGGCTTGTTATCCGAAAATATATATTGAAATGAAGGAAGAGAGGACGAAAAAGTGAGTTTGATGAAAAGGCTGACATACGGGTTCAAAGTCTTTCTCCTGCTGCTTGCGGCTTTATTAGCCGTGTCCGGAACCGCGCAGGCCGGGTCTGGCCCGAACTTTAACGTTATCGCGGGCATTTCGATTCCGCCGGTTGTAACCTCTATCAGCCCGTCAACGGCCTTGAACACAGCGCCGGTAACCGCAATAATGGCGGGCGGCTATTTCTATACCGGCGCGAATACCGCCGGAGTGACTGCTCTTCGCCTTACCAAGACAAGCGGAACACCGGCAACCATCAATATCTCCGCCTACAGTGTAATAAGCGAAACTCAGATAGTAAACGCAATCATACCTCAGGGTTACCCTGTCGGTTCTTATGATGTCAGGGCCACCACCATATACGGCGAGAACTCCACCAGTGCGATGCAGTTTGTGTTCACAACAACTGTGGCGGCTCCTGTAATATCGGCGGTAACCTCACCTACAAACGCAACTACCCAGCTTCTGTCCGGAACGAAAACGACAATCGCGGAAGTAATAAAGATTAACGGCAGCACTACCGGAGTCAGTATCCTTTCGCCGACGACCTGGCTGGCCGCGGTTAATCTGAACGAGGGAGTTAATAACTTCAGCGTTACGGCGCTTGACGCGGTTGGTGATGAGAGCACGGCAGCAACGACAGCAATCTTGTTAGACACGATACCGCCTGCGGTTCCTGTAATCGCGGCAGTAACTTCACCTACAAATATAACCACTCAGATGTTAACCGGAATAAAGGCGTCTGATGCAACGGTTATCAAAGTTAACGGCGGAACGACCGGGGTAAGCATCCTGTCATCAACGACCTGGCAGGCGTCAGTTAACCTGAACGAAGGGAATAACAGCTTCAGCGTAACAGCGCTTGACGCGGTTGGCAATTCAAGCTCTGCGGCAACGACGGCGATATTGTTAGACACAATACCGCCTGCGGTTCCTGTAATCGCGGCTGTGACATCACCGACGAATGTAACCACACAGCTTCTGACCGGAACCATGGCATCAGATTCGGTGGTCATCAAAGTTAACGGCGGAACGACCGGGGTAAGCATCCTGTCATCAACGACCTGGCAGGCGTCAGTTAACCTGAACGAAGGGAATAACAGCTTCAGCGTAACAGCGCTTGACGCGGTTGGCAATTCAAGCTCTGCAGCAACGACGGCGATATTGTTAGACACAATACCGCCTGCGGTTCCTGTGATCGCGGCTGTGACATCACCGACGAATGTAACCACACAGCTTCTGACCGGAACCATGGCATCAGATTCGGTGGTCATCAAAGTTAACGGCGGAACAACGGGAGTCAGCATCCTCTCAAGCACAACCTGGCAGGCGTCAGTTAACCTGAACGAAGGGAACAACAGCTTCAGCGTTACGGCAGTTGACGCGGTTGGCAATTCAAGCTCTGCAGCAACGACGGCGATATTGTTAGATACCATACCGCCTGCGGTTCCTGTGATCGCGGCTGTAACATCGCCTACAAATATAACCACTCAGATGTTGACCGGAACAAAGGTAACTGATGCAGCTGCAATCAAGGTTAATGGAAGCACAACGGGAGTCAGCATCCTCTCAAGCACGACCTGGCAGGCGTCAGTTAACCTGAACGAGGGGAACAACAGCCTCAGCGTTACGGCGCTTGACGCGGTTGGCAATTCAAGCTCTGCGGCAACGACAGCAATCTTGTTAGACACTATACCGCCTGCGGTTCCTGTAATCGCGGCTGTGACATCACCGACGAATATTACAACGCAGATGTTGACCGGAACAAAGGTAACTGATGCAGCTGCAATCAAGGTTAATGGAAGCACAACGGGAGTCAGCATCCTCTCAAGCACAACCTGGCAGGCGTCAGTTAACCTGAACGAAGGGAACAACAGCTTCAGCGTTACGGCAGTTGACGCGGTTGGCAATTCAAGCTCTGCGGCAACGACGGCGATATTGTTAGATACAATACCGCCTGCGGTTCCTGTGATCGCGGCTGTAACATCGCCTACAAATATAACCACTCAGATGTTGACCGGAACAAAGGTAACTGATGCAGCTGCAATCAAGGTTAATGGAAGCACAACGGGAGTCAGCATCCTCTCAAGCACGACCTGGCAGGCGTCAGTTAACCTGAACGAGGGGAACAACAGCTTCAGCGTTACGGCGCTTGACGCGGTCGGCAACTCAAGCGCGGCAGCCACAACAGCGATATTGTTAGACACAATACCGCCTGCGGTTCCTGTAATCGCGGCAGTCACTTCGCCTACCAGCATAACCACACAGCTCCTCAGCGGAACCAAAGTAACTGACGCGGCATCCATCAAAGTAAACGGCAGCACGACGGGCGTGAGCATAGTTTCTTCAACCGCCTGGCAAAAGACGGTCAACCTTGTGCTTGGAGTAAACAACTTCAGCGTGACAGCCCTTGACGCAGTGGGCAACGAGAGCACGGCGGCAACAACGGCTATAACGCTTACATCTCCCGTGCCGGTTGTAAGCAGCCTGAGCAGTTCCACCGGCTCCAATCTCAATGCTGCAACCATAACTGTTACCGGTTCCGGTTTCTTCGGCGGCATCGGAAGCAGCACCGTATCAGCGGTAAAACTTGGCACTATCTCGATAGGCAGCTATCTTGCCGCCTCCGACAATATTCTCGGGTTTGTTATCCCTGCAGGCACCATGATAGGGACCTATGATGTAACGGTAACTGCGCTCGGCGGCACCAGTGTAACTTCCTCGGCGGATGTATATATAGTAACGACACCCGCGCCGGTCGTAAGCAGCCTGAGCTTGGTGACAGGTTTGAATACTGCTCCTGTGACCTTGAGTATAATGGGCACGGGTTTCTTCGGCGGGATGGTAAGCAGCACTGTCTCGTCAGTGAAGCTTGGAACGCTTTCAATTGCGGCGGGATATGTGGCAGCGAGCGACAGCACGATTACCGGGGTTGTCATTCCCTCAGGCGTCACAGCCGGAACTTATGACATAACCGTTACGGCGCTTGGCGGAACCAGCGTAACCAACTCGGGTGATAAGTTTACGGTTACGGCAACAGGCGCGCCGGTTCCTACGGTCAGCAGTCTGAGTGTTAGCGCCGGAAGCAATCTTGCGCCGGTTACTATCAGCGTGACCGGTTCCGGCTTCTTCGGCGGCGTCGGGAGCAGCACGGTATCCTCGGTGAAACTCGGAACCCTCTCAATCGCGGCGGGTTACACTGCAACAAACGACAGTACAATAACGGGAGTGGTAATACCTTCCGGCCTGGCGCTTGGAACCTATGACATCACAGTCACAGCGCTTGGCGGCACCAGCGCTACGGTTGCAGGAGACAGGTTCACGGTAACGACTCCTGCTCCCGCGGTAAGCGGCCTCAGCCAGACAACAGCTTCAAACACTCTGCCGGTTACTATCAGCGTGACCGGTTCCGGCTTCTTCGGCGGCATCGGGAGCAGCACGGTTTCATCGGTCAAGCTTGGAACAGTTGCTCTTGCATTTACAGCGGCCTCCGGAGACGGCACGATGTCTGGAGTCATAATCCCTGCGGCCCTTCTGCCCGGCACTTATGATGTGACGGTAATCGCGGCGGGCGGCACCAGCGCCGTGGTCGCGGCGGATAAATTTATAGTAACCGCAACGGTTCCCGTGGTCAGCAGCTTAAGCTTAACGACAGGTTCCAACCTTGCGGTGGTCACTCTCAATATTTCTGGCGCGGGCTTCTTCGGCGGCGTCGGCAGCAACTCTGTGACATCCGTCAAGCTTGGAGCAACGGTTCTTGCTGCGGGATACTCAGTTGCCGATACTTCAATAACCGGTGTTATTATCCCGGCGGGCAAGCCCGTCGGAACTTATGATATTACTGTCACCACGTTTGGCGGCACGAGCGCCGTGGCCGCGGGCGACAAGTTTGCTGTCACAACGCCGGCTCCTGTCGTGAGCAGTATCAGCGCTTCCACCGGAGTAAATACCGCGCCGGTAACGATATCCATAACGGGAACCGGCTTCTTCGGCGGGCTTGCCAGCAGCACGGTCTCATCGGTTAAGCTCGGCATCTACACGCTCTCAGGCTATAATGTGGCAAGCGACTCAAGCATCACAAGCGTAATCATCCCCGCCGGAACGAATTCCGGAACCTATGACATCACGGTTACCGCGGCAGGCGGAGTCAGCGCAACTTCAGCGAGCGACAGGTTTACCGTGCCTCCGACGCCGTTTGTGTCAAATATTTCTCCTGATAATATCGGCTACGGCTATACCTCGAGCGTAACCATTACCATCACCGGAACCGGCTTCTTTGCCGGAACGGGCAGTTCCAATGTTACGGCTATACATCTTGACAACACAAACAGCACGGCCCTTACAGGCTGGAGCGTTTCAGGCGATACGCAGATAACAGGCGCGGTTGTGCCTGTCGGCCTGCAGCCCGGCACCTATAATGTTCTTGTAGCAACGACGCTCGGAGGAGTAAACGGCTACAGCGCGGTCAGGTTCAAAGTTGTAGGCCCGTCCATCGTGCTCTCTACTGCCGGCTCCGTGTTGACCGGCAAGACCATAACCATCACTGCCAATATAACCGTCGGCGGCGTCGCCGCTGTTTACGGCAGTTCTGTAACCTGCTCCATAACAAAACCGGATATGACCGTTATTACCAAGACGGGCACTGTTGACTTGTCGGGGAATATTTCTTTCCCGCTCCTCGTTTCGGATCTTAACCAGCTCGGTGATTACAGGTACACGGTAAGCTACGGAGGCGTGTCGGTGTCTTCCGACTTTATGGTGGCCGACCTGCCCAAATCCGGCGATGTGGCCATCGGCGGAAAGGTCTTCACGCCGGGACAAGGCGCGTTTAACAAAGCGGTCTTCACTTACACGGCCAATACGCCTGTAGTTGATGTGGCCGAGCTTACAATATTGTCACTTAGAGGAAGGCTTATAAGAAAGATGAGTTTCGCGCCGGGCGTAACGATAGCCTGGGACGGCTTGGATTCCAACGGCAATGTCTGCGATGCCGGTATCGTTCTCTGGAGATTGAGATCCGGAGGGAAAGTTTCAGGAGGTACCCTTGTTGTCGCGAAATAGAGTTCTACTCATACTGCTCTGCCTTTTTGGTCTTGCCGCCGCGGGTTTTGCCTCCTTTACGGATACCGGAATGGGCGCGAGGGCGGCGGGGCTCGGAAATGTTTTCACGGCCGTCGCGAACGACAGCTATGCGGCCTTTTATAATCCCGCGGGCCCGGCTATCATCAGGAACGCTTGCGTTGGAACCACCTATGGAATGTACTACGGAGGCCTGACGGACGGCACTTCTATATATGAAGCGGATCTCTCCTTTGTTATCCCGGCCCAGTCCGGAGGTTTCGGCTTCTACTGGCAGGAAACCGGGCTTCGCGACTATTACTCCGAGGACACGATTGCGGCCGGCTACGCCATGAAGGTGATGCCTTCTCTTGCCGCGGGAGCGGTGCTTAAGCTCCGCAGTCTCGGTTATGCCGCAAATATTTACAGTTCCGTCTTGAGCAAGCTTTCCGTCTCGGCCATAAGCGCGGATATAGGTTTGCTTTACAATGTGGCGCCCGGCGTAAACGCAGGGCTTGCCGTGGCTGACCTGCTCTCTCCGAACCTCGGTATTGCCACGGCGAATATCATCCCGGCGACCATCCGCGGGGGAGTGGCGTGGTATCCCTTCACAGGCGAGGAATCAAGGGATCTGCTGGTAACCATGGACGGCTACTTCGGCGCGGGCAATTTCAGCGTCGCGGCGGGGGGCGAGTACTGGCTGATGCCCAAGGTCGGCTGTGTAAGGGCCGGCTACAGCATAGGCGATGATAACTTGAGCGTCATTTCCGGAGGTCTGGGGTTCCGCACTGCCCAGCTGATACCGGGTATGTCCGTGCAATTTGACTACTCTTTTGAGCTCTCTATGAGCTTTTCCGACCTTGGTCCCAACCACAGGTTCTCGGTTAATGTAGTCCTGGATAAGTAGTCCCTGTCAGCGCAAAAACCATACTACAGGTACTGTTTTTTTAATTGTTTTAATGCTATATGTGGTCCTTAATTAGCAATCAGTAATCCGCGGAGCGGCGCACACTGGCTTTGACAATTTTGCCTAATCCCATGGAGTGCAACGTCAATGACGTTGCGCCAAGGTGCATCGAACTTGAGGTTTAGAAGGTTGGATGGTTAGAGGGTTGGACGCTGGAGGGAAGAGGGCAGTGGACAGAGGACGGTCGACAGAAAACGGTCTGCCCCATGATCCTTTAATTATCAATCAGTAATCAGTAATTAGCAATCCGCGGAGCGGTAGCGGAGCCGGCGGAGTTGCGCCGAAGGCGCACCCTGAACCCGACTTAAAAGGCAAAATGTATGGGGAGTGGTTCAGGGGCCATCTAAGTCGATTCGCCCCGGTGCATCGGAATACGGTATATCCATGAGCCTTTAATTAGCAATCAGTAATCAGTAATTAGTAATCCGCGGAGCGGCGGAGTGCGCCGACCGTGTCGATTCGCCCCGGTGCATCGAAACACCTGGGCGCGCTGACGCGGAGCCTGTGTTGTAATCAATTTCCGCAGCTCCGGTATTGACCGCTTTGTGCTTAAAAATACGATTTCGTATGAATCCTTTCAGTTTTTTGTTTCTTCCGACTAAGTTGCCATTCTAAATCCGGTTATCAGCCCGGTAAACCCCTTTATTGTCTTCATTCTTGCCAGATTGAAGCATG
>Ga0209697_10004094_pt1 | contig 19283 bp, 6 predicted proteins | sample AliMusrvi5mmetaG_FD_184115 | JGI IMG/M metagenome (GOLD analysis project Ga0209697, IMG submission 184115) | Freshwater lake bacterial and archeal communities from Alinen Mustajarvi, Finland, to study Microbial Dark Matter (Phase II) - Alinen... | ecosystem: Environmental > Aquatic > Freshwater...
CCGAAACTTCGGGAGAATATGGAGAAGAGGGTTACATCTACCAGGAACTCTGTACACTTCCCGATTTTGGCGGAAATTATCCACTGATTGGCAGCTGGGTAGTTGGACAGGAATCCGCGGGAATCGGCATGCGGGAAAGCAAAAACCTGATCACTGACAACCTCAGCAGATTTGTGCCTCACCTGATCAGGTAGTATTTTCGGAGTGAAGTGAGGTGAGAAAGATAATTTTTCATTTTTTTCAATCAGATAGTCGAATAATAAAAAGGCAAAACACTATCTTGTTCTGCCAAAATTAACAAACGCTTTTTCGTACTCCGTGACAGTTCGCAGTCATGGGGCGTTGCTGAAGCGAACCTTCACTTGCATGCATTCAATTATTTCATTTCCCAAACGGGGAAAAAATCAGCCGAAATCCAACTTCTCAGGCAGGTCCTTGCCCGGAAGAAAGTGGAATAGGATCCTGCTCCTTTGCGCACTGCTCCTGCCTCAGATGGCACTTTCCTTCTCCCCTTCCGATGCAGATTCACTCAAGAATACACCTCTCAAAAAAGAGGTTCGAATCTACCAGACACAACGCTTAACGACCCCTAAACCAATTATTGACGGGGTGTTGGATGATGCCTGCTGGAAAACGGGAATCTGGGCAGGAGATTTCACCCAGTTCATCCCGACCGAGGGAGGAAAACCATCCCAACCCACCTTCGTGAAAATCCTATACGACGACAAAAACATCTATGTTGCCATCAAGGCAGTCGATAAGGAACCTAACAAGATCATCCGCAAAGCAGGCAGAAGGGATGAACTGATCGGTGATGTCGTGGGGATAAATTTTGACAGTTACCACGATCACCGCACGGGATTTGAATTTGACATGAGTGCTGCCGGACAGAAACTCGATCTGGTTCTGACCAATCCAATGCTTTGGGACCTGAACTGGAATGCCGTGTGGCAGGGGAAAGTGGCCCGCAATGATTCTGCGTGGACATCGGAAATGGAGATACCCCTGAGCCAGCTGAGGTTCAGCAATGCCAACGAACAGGTATGGGGCATGCATGTATGGCGCTGGATTGACAGGCTGCAGGAGGAGAGCGACTGGGAAAAACAATCCCTGACGGGTCCGGGAGTGCTCTATCTTTTCGGAGAACTGCATGGCATCCACGGGTTGAAAAAATCGCAACGCATCGAACTGATGCCCTATTCCCTGGGCGAATTGAAAACGTTCAGGAAAGACCCGGCAAATCCTTTTGCCAGCAGCGGCCATCGGCTCATGGGCAATGTCGGATTGGATGCCAAAATAGGCGTCGGAAGCAATTTTACGGTGGATATGACGGTCAATCCCGATTTCGGGCAGGTCGAGTCAGACCCTTCTATCATGAACCTGACCGCTTTCGAAACCTTCTACGAAGAGAAACGGCCCTTCTTCCTGGAAGGGAAAAGTATCTTCAATTTTGATGTCGACGATGCCACCTTGTTTTACAGCAGGAGAATCGGTCATTCCCCCTCCTTTCACCCCGCTCTGGCAGACAAGGAATACATTCAGGCACCCGACAACACCACAATACTAAGTGCCCTGAAATTCAGTGGAAAGACGGCCAAAGGACTTTCTCTGGGCATCCTTCAAAGCTTTACTGCCAATGAAAAGGCATCCATCAGTGCTCCGGCAGGCGACAGAAAAACCAGTGTGGAACCCTTTACCAGTTATGCGGTGGCCAGAATTCAGCAGGACTTCAACCAAAGCAATACCCTGCTAGGCGGAATATTGACTGCTACCAACCGGAACATCAGCACCCCCGAGTTAAACTTCCTGAACAAGGGCGCCTACACCGGTGGCATCGACCTGAAACATTTCTGGAAGGAGAAGGAGTATTTTCTGGAGGCAGATATCATTGGAAGTAACATTGTGGGTAACGTGAATGCCATTAGTACGCTTCAACTTTCGTCTGCAAGGTATTACCAGCGACCAGACGCCAATCACCTGAGTTATGACAGCACCCTTACCTCCCTTTCAGGCTTCGGGGGAAAGATCAAGATTGGCAAGGGCAGCAAAGGATTGTGGAGGTATTCCACGGAGATGGGATGGCGGTCTCCGGGTCTGGACTTGAACGACCTCGGCTATCTCCAGACTGCTGATCTCATCCGCCAGAAAAATAGCCTCTCCTATTTCATCAACAAGCCAGCCCTCATCTTTCGCACCTATACCCTTGGCGCCGAACAGGGCAATAACTGGGATTTCAACGGTCAATATCTCTCTTCTGATATCACCCTCAACGTTTCAGCCGATTTCAAGAACAAATGGGGTTTCATCAATAGCCTGAAATACCGGAACGAAACCCTCGACAACCGCATTCTGCGCGGAGGATATGCCATGCTGATCCCTTCAAACCTGACAGAGTCCTTTCAGATTCATAACGACCAATCGAAAAAAGTCAATCTGAATCTCTCTACCATCGCCTCTGTTTCGGGTGACCACTCCTATTGGGACAATGAATTTATCGCTGGTCTTTCAGTCCGTCCAATCAACAATCTATTGTTTTCCATGAACGTCAATTATGGAACGAAGAGCGACAAATTGCAATACATCGACAAACAGCCCTATCTTTCCGGAAAACGATACATTCTGGGGCAAATTGATCAGGAGACCCTGGGATTGACCTTCCGGATTGACTACAACATTACCCCGGAAATCTCCTTTCAATACTACGGAAGTCCATTTGCAACACTCGGCAAATACAGCAATTTTAAGATCATCACGGATGCCAGAAACAAAAATTTCAGCAGCAGGTTCACCCTCTTACAAAACATGACTCTTGTAAATGGAGATACCTATCAGGTGGATGAGAACAACGACCACCAGGTGGATTATAGTTTCAGAAAGCCAGATTTCAATTTCAATCAGTTTCGCTCCAACCTGGTTTTTCGCTGGGAATACAAACCCGGCTCCCAAATTTTTGCCGTCTGGTCCAATGAACGGACCGACTGGTTGAATCCCGGAAATGAACCTATCGGAAATGCCGCCGAAAGATTATCGCATGCAGCTCCGAACAATATTTTTTTGATCAAGATCAATTATTGGTTTTCCCTTTAAAGGATACAATTTTTCAATACTATAATTTAGACGATAATGAAAAAAGTAATTTTAATTATGTTGGTCGTGTTTGCAGGAATGGCACTCTCTGCACAGAATCAGGAGGCAATTTCCAGGGTAAGCAGCCGGATGGCAGACTATTTTGGAAACTTTCCGAAGGAGAAAACTTTTATCTCCACCAACAAATCCCTTTACAAACCGGGAGAAACCATCTGGTTTCGTGCTTTTGTGACAGACGAAAACAATCTTCCGGATAACAGAGCCAGCAATGAGCTGTTCGTAAAACTTTTTGATTCAAGAGGGAAACCAGTCATCCAGGAGTTGTTTCGGTTAAAGAACGGTTCCGCACCCGGCGATCTGAAGTTGCCCGAAGACTTAGCCAAAGGGGTCTATTTTTTGTTTGCCAGTACTTCGGCTTCCCTGTCTCCCGAGGAGATCTCCTACCTACCGCTGATGGTTGATCCAATTTACAACAATCAACTCTTGGCCACTGTAACCTTGAAAGACAGCATCTCCGTTTCGGGACAAAAAAATGAGATGACCCTGGAGGTGAAAGATCTTTCCGGCGAACTACAGAAGAATACAAACATCAGGTACCAGCTGATGAATGGAAGCCTGTTGCTCGAAAAAGGAAAACTGAAGACCGATCCAAAGGGAAAACTGCTTCTTTCATTTACCCTTCCGGCAAAATCCAACGGTGAGCCTTTCACCATTGAATGGTCCGATAACCGGGAAGAATTGAAAATGCAGGTTTATCTTCCATCCGACCTGGATCCGGTAACGGTCCGATTTTATCCGGAAGGAGGTAGCTTGATCCCGGGCGTTCAATCCAAAATTGGATTTACCGCCTTCAACAAATGGGGAATTCCCGTTGACATCGAAGGTTTCGTACAAAATCAGGAAGGGAAACCTATTACCCCGGTGAAAACGTTTACCAGAGGACTGGGGCTTTTCTCCATTGAAAATGGTTCCGATCAAAAATACAAGCTCGTCATCTCAGGAACCTCCGGACACAACCAGTCGTTCGAATTGCCGATTCCAAGTCAGAATGGGCTGGCACTTTCCGTCCCGAGAATGGATGCAGGATTCATAACTGCCGGCCTTATTTTTGCTGACAGGCAGAAACATGCCGTGGCCCTGGCTGTGACCAGGGGAAGAAATATCTATTGGGCGGCAGATATGGAGATCGATAAGTCTGGCAGAATTAAAATCCCCACGGATAACATTCCCCAGGGAGTCAGTCTGCTATCCGTATTCAACGGTTCGGGCGATTGGCTGGCAGAGCGCATCGTTTACGTTGATAAAAAGCAGGAGCTCAAAATCACGGTTCAGCCAGATCGAATCAATCTACCCACCGGCGAGAAGATGAAAGTGAAAGTCAGGCTTACCGACGAAAACAACAAACCGGTGAAAGGTAATGTCTCCATCAACATTACCGATCGCCTCCATTTGGAAGTACCCAGAACGACTATCACAGAGAATTTGTTGGTGAGTTCTGAACTCGAAACTCCGTTCTCCATTATCTCTGGTGCAATGAAAGGCAAGATTACTTCCACTACCCTGCTGGACGTTTACCTAATTTCAAACAACCTCAAAGGATTCAGCTGGGCCAAAATAATGGGTTTTAAAAAAGAGAACAAACTTCCTGACAACAGTCAGCCAAAAGCAGATTCAAACAACCAGGTGGATGCAGCATTGTCGGCCTATATTGCAGATTACGCGATGAAATTCAATTTATTACCTGCTAATATTCTCCCTGATGCCGGCTTTTTCGCCAACAACGAAGATTTTTTCCAAAAATCGACCAAAGCATTCAAGAACAACAACATCCCACTTGAAAACCAGAGAAAGATGCTTGAATCCTCCTCCAGTATTCTGGATGTCATTAAAACATTGAAACCTTATAAGCTGGAAGGCAACATGATTGTCTTCATCGGGAGTGAAAATTCCCTGACCCATCAGGGAGGGGCGTTGATTGTACTCGACGGGCTGCAATTGGGAACAGATATTTCTGCCCTGGCCAACATATCCCCGATGGACATCGACCACATTAATGTTTCGACCAACGCGATGGATATTCAGCGCTACACAGGTCTGAACTCGGTGGGTATCATTGAAATATTTATGAAAACAGGTACCAAAAAGGAAGACAAAAAGAATACAGAAACAACGGACAAGTATGATCACGGTTATCGGATTCCCGGAATTTTTCCGGATGCTCCAGAAAATCCCAAAAGGGATACCCGAACTACCCTGCTTTGGATTCCTGAAAAGAGTGTGGATGAAAATGGACAGTTCGAACTCATAGTGACCGCAGGCAGGCTAATATCTGACTATGTCATAGAAATAGAAGGAATTTCAGAGAATGGACGCCTTGGAAGCGGCAAGGCCAATTTTTCTGTTACCAGATAATTTTCCATAAAAAGCCATCCGACACCAAGGAACCGGGCAAATAAGGAGGAGAGGTAAATGGGCGAAACATTTATCTCTCCTCTTTGTTTACTTAACAGGGTGTCGTATGTAAATCGTTCCTCCCAGAATATGCGGGGGTGTGCGGTTTTATACCTCATTTTATTGGATGATTTTAGCATGAGATTCTGTGGCTTTGCCTTAAAAGACGACTAATTTATGAGTAATAATTTGGTTCATAACAGAATAGTACAGGAAAATTTCGCCAGACTAAAATACCTGAGCCTGATCTGTATCAGTTATTCAGTGTTCATTTTAATCTGCGATTTTGCACCTGTAACCGTGTGGAATAATCAGTACCTGGACATATATAAAATTCTGGATACGCTGTTTGCACTTTTGTCGCTCTTTTCTATCCTCTTTTTTTGGTTTTACAAGGCAGACAACCTGGAGGTTAAAAATTTTGTCACCAAAATAACCTACTTCCTGATCCTAATCTGGTCGGCAGTCGTTTCTGGAATTGAATTAACCTCCCTCGGCTTTTCGGCATTGATCCTTATCATGCTGATAGGCGTCTTTTTTCTGTACAACAACCTTTTCAGCTCCATTGTGCTGTTTTCAGGAGCCTTTATTGCCCTGTTTGACACGGTATTCCTGCTGAATCACATGGATCGCTCCTTTGTTCCCATTTTCCTGATGATCTTTCCTTTCGTCATCATCTCCATCCTGATTTCGAAGAAAAATTACCAGGGCAAGGTAAATGAATTGATGAACAACATCCGGCTTGAGAATTTAAACAGGGAACTGTTGTCTATCAGGGAGCACCTGGAAGAAGAGGTCAGAAGAAGGACCCAGGAGCTTAAAATAGCCAAGGAAAGGGCCGAAGAGAGCGATCGCCTGAAAACAGCCTTCCTGGCCAATATGAGTCACGAAATCCGCACACCGATGAATGGGATTCTGGGATTTGCCGATCTTTTGAAAGAACCCGGACTTTCCGGTGAAGAACAACAAAACTACATATCCATCATAGAAAAGGGTGGGAAGCGACTGCTCAATATCATCAATAATCTGGTCGATATCTCAAAAATTGAGTCGGGTCTCGTTGAGCTGACCATAACAGAAACCAACATTCGCCAACAGATCGAATACATTGCCACCTTTTTCAGACCGGTTGCAGAAAGAAAGGGATTGCAACTATTTGTGCACAATTCGCCAGGCGAATCAATTACCATCGTCTATACCGACCGTGAAAAAGTCTACGCCATTTTGACCAATCTTGTCAACAATGCGCTCAAGTATTGCGAAGATGGTTTTATCGAATTGGGCTGCATCGCAACCTCTTCCGAATTAACTATCTATGTAAAGGATACGGGTATAGGGATTGCAGAAGAGCGTCAGGATGCCATTTTTGACAGGTTTGTTCAGGCAGACCTGTCCGATCTTGAGGCAAGACAGGGGGCCGGACTTGGACTGTCCATTTCAAAATCGTATGTAGAAATGCTTGGTGGTAAAATCTGGGTAGAGAGTCATCCCGATTACGATTCCGTACTAAGAGGTTCCGTTTTCTATTTTACCCTGCCCTTTTATTATGAACCCAATGAAAAGCAACCAAATGATATTTTCTTCCTAGAAAATCAACCTGAACCGGTACGCAGAAAACTGAACATTGTCATCGCCGAGGACGACAAAACTTCAGAAATGCTGTTGAGCATCATCATCGAATCCATTGCAGGAAAAGTTTACAAAACAACCACGGGTGCCGAGACTGTAGATGTTTGCAGAATGAACCCGGATATCGATCTGGTGCTGATGGATATCCGAATGCCCGTCATGAGCGGCTACGAGGCTGCCAGGCAGATAAGGACCTTCAATCAGAAGGTGATCATTCTGGCACAATCTGCCTTTGCCCTTGCAGGCGACAAGGAACTGGCTCTGGCGGCAGGATGCGACGATTACCTCACCAAGCCCGTGAAAGAAAGTGTGCTGATGGAACTTTTAGAGAAGCACCTCCTCAAGAAACAAGTTTGACAAAGTCGTCTTAGACCCGGTTTTATGGATAGGAACTGCAAACGGTATACGTGCTAGAATTCTATGATCGAGCAGTGTGAGGTGCCGCCATGTATCTGGTTCTGGATTTCGGATCTAATTGCTGTAAGTTAGTACCTTAAAAATTGAATACCTCATGCATGTTTGGAATGCAAAATGTGAAATAAGTCAATTTTCTGACCTCTCAAGGGTCATCTTAATTAACTGACACTTACGAGTAAATTGGAGGTCTCTTTTTGTCGGACGGATGATGGTACTATCCGTTCCCATTTCATTTAAATCTTTCTGAGAGAAGTGCTTCGTCTCAGTCCTGCAAGATCCAGCAATCAGGATACTTTTCCAAGAATTTATCCCTTGCTGCTTGTGATTCTTTAAAATTTTTGTGCTTAAAGCCAACCCTATATGGTTCATTTTCCTGAATAACCGAAATACCGGCTAGCTCACCGTTGATTTCACTAACAAATTTTTCAGCCAGAGATTTTGTTGGAAACGATTTTATGATCACAAAATAATCTTTTCCAATCACTTTATTCTCGGACTTATCAACATGTTTTGTTTCCTTAGGAGGCATTTTTTGGGTTGAATTTATTTTTTCGCTGGTACCGGGAGTGAAATCCACCATCTTATTCTGCATTTTTGGTTTTTCAATTGGCTTATTATCTGGTTTTTGAGTATTTTTTATACCTGCTAATGAAACGGTTGACCTTTCAGTATTTCCATTTACTAATTTTTCTGTTTTGAAAGTACCCTGTAAATCAGCCGAAGGCTTCTTTGGTGTTTTGTTGATCTTGTTTTCAATTTTTGGAATATTTCCGGAATTTGACTTGGCATTGGAATTTTTCTCCGGAAGTTTGGGTTGAATTTTTTCTGCCTTTCCTGAATACTGGCCCTCAGTTTGTAGGATATCCAACGCTTTCCCAAACTCAGGAATAAATATTTCCGTCCGACGGTTTTGGCGATGTTCCTGAGGAGTGCAGTCTACACCATTGGCGCATTTGTTCACCAATCGGGTCTCCCCGTAACCAATACCTGTGATCCTGCCAGCTTGTATGCCATGGGCGACAATGTAATTTACAGCAGCTTCGGCACGTCGCTGTGATAATTTCAAATTGTAATTGTCGTCGCCACGGCTATCCGTATGAGAAGATAAAATGACCTTCAAGTCAGGATTCTCATTCATGAAAGAGACCAGAATATCCAGCTCTTTAGCCGCCTCAGGTAGTATATCCCACTTATCAAAATCATAATAGATGTTATTCAGGGTAATATTTTTTCCAAATGCTGGTTCCATCCAGATGGTATCCCTGTTTACTTCTCCTGCCTTTAATATTTTAGCAACCAATATTTTACTTACGTCTTTGTATCCCAATTTGGAAGCAAAAACCTCGCAATTTTCATTGGATTTTGTCAGCATATCCACTTCTCCGCGCTGATCTGAAAGATAAACCTGTTTGTCGCAGGATCGTACCAAACCACTTGAAATCGGGCTCCGTGTTTTCCTGTTGAAAACGTATAGTTCCTTGACCGGGGATAATATCCCTATAAAAGGTTTGATAACCGGTTTTTTAAATGTGAATTTGTAAATATCATCATTTCCCGTTCCTGGCCTGTTCGAAGTCAGGTAGCCAAATTCGCGGTCCGGAGGGATGACCATTCCAAAATCATCGTTTACGGTGTTGATTGGAGGATCAAAGTGAATGATTTTACTGTTATTGACAGGAAACCTGGTGTAATATAAATCCAATCCTCCAAGCCCGAATCGCCCAGTGGAGGCAAATACCAGAAAACAACCACCGGTTGAATTATGTGTTAAAAAGGAAAATTCTTCCTTGCCTGAGGTATTGATGTTCGCTCCCATGTTCTCTGGAAGGCTCCACTTTCCATCTTTTCTGACTGAATAATAGAGGTCTGTTGCTCCAAATCCTCCCTTTTTATCGCTGGAGAAGACCAGTGTATCTCCGGTAATGGAAATCGCGGGATGGCCCACATTATAGGCAGGATTGTTGTATGGGAAATTGACAATATCGGTCCATTTCCCGTTGACTCTTCTGGCAATTACGATTCTCAACTTAATCGTATCCCTGACTGATTTTTCAGTGGGTTTTGCAGCGGCTACATTATCTGACTGGGTAACAAAAAGTTCTCTTGTTTTTTCACAATACGAAACTGGACCGTCATGGTACTTGGTCAGGAATTCAAATAAAGGTTCGCGTTTGGAAATTGTGTTCCCATTTTTGTCAATAGCTGCCTTGTACAAATCATAAAAGGCACTTTTTCGTAATTTTTGATCTGGCTCTCCCAGGATTTTATCACTGTAGGTGGTGAAATACAAAGTATCTCCTACAACAGCCGGACCAAAATCACTGCGTAAGGTATTTGTTTTTATTTCAAATATTTTTTCAGGAACCCCTTGAAAGATGGTATCTGATTTTTCCTGTGCGTATCCAACCAATGATATCCTGCTTATCATCACTAGAAGAAGGAAATATTTTGCATTCATAGTCTTGAATCTTATTATATTAAAAATACCTTGGAGAGATAAACTTACGTTTGGCAATTGCTATTTCATAGGTCAGCATTATCTCATGCACTCCTTGTTGGTAACTGCTCAATTCACTGGTAGTAAAATCAAAGGCATATCCAATTCGAAAATTTTGGTTAATAATCCAGGCAGCCGTTGCACTGAAGGAATCACCCGTCCGGTACATTGCACCCAGCCAGACCCTGTTGCCCAGGAGGAAGTTTGCGGATAATTCGCCTTCCAATGGCGCTCCTTCAACTATGTGCGTCATGAAAGTAGGTTTGAATTTCAAAAAATTGTTTACATTAAAGATCCATCCTCCCGAAAGGAAAAAATGTCTTATTTCTGATGAGGTGGTAAAATTTGTAACGTTGGACTGAAAACTGTTTTGTATCAGTTTTGGGGCAGCAAGGCTCAAAAAATATTTGGGAGATTCCAGATACAAACCAACTCCGACATTGGGCATGAATTTATTGGCAACAACGGTTTGAAACGCAGGATCTGTAATACCATCAGGATACTGCGTATAGGCGGTCAGGTTATTGCTGTAATTGGTAAAGCCGCCTCTGATTCCGAATCGCAACGTAGCGTCATGATTCAATGCGATTCTAAAGGAATAATCGAATGCTGTAGATATTCTGGTTTCTAACCCGACTTTATCATAGAGCATGTCAAATCCTATGCCTACACTTTTCGAGTTAATTGGCATCTGAAATGAGAAGGTATGGGTTTCGGGATGGCCATCCATGCCAACCCACTGCAGGCGGGACAGCCAAAGGAATCCAACAGTGCCCCAAGAACCCGCATAAGCCGGATTAACAGTTTGCAGGTTATAATTATACAAGGAATACATTGGATCCTGTTGCCCTTTGGCAAAAAGTGCCCCGAGTGTCAGCAACACAACCAAACACGTTCGTTTTATCCTTCTCATGGTAAAATATCTGTCTAAATAATTTTTTCTTTCATCAATGTTTTTCTGGATAAGACGAAAGCCATTGCTAGTTGACTTTCGTCTTATCTTACCATTGCATTTATCTGTTCAGGTAGATGTAGCCGTTCAAGATCTTGCTACTGTTTAAAGTAAGAATATAAAAATAGGTTCCAACGGGAAGTTCTGCGCCAGACACACTGTTTTTTTGGTTGGATCTACCATCCCACCAAGCACTTACCGGACTGCCCCAAATATTTATGTCTCCGTAATGTTCTTTGACATATACCTTGTTTCCCCAGCGGTTGAATACCTCAATTTTAGGATTTTCGTAGTTGTACAAACATCTTATCTCGAAGAGATCGTGTATGCCATCACCATTGGGTGAGAATGAAGTTGGCACCAGTACATCGCAATCGACATCCTTCGTGATGGTCAGGGTAACAACAGCAGTCGAACAGAGAATTGGCGATCCATTGTCGCAAAGTTCATAGACGAATGTATCCGTTCCAATATACCCCACCACTGGCTTATAGGTAAATTTTCCATTCGGCAGCAGTGTTACTGTTCCATGTTGCGGTGGTCTTACCGGCATGGTTGTCACGCTTATTAAATCACCGTTAGGATCAGAATCATTCAGGGTGACATCACCAGTAACATCCTTACCTTCAATGACCGGATAAAAATCATTCACTGCAATTGGCGGATCGTTGACAGGTATCACTTTGATGTATAGAACTGCGAAAGCCGTCCCCCCTTTGCCATCACTGATTGAGTAGGTAATTGGAGGAACATTTCCACTGAAGTACCCAGAAGGAGTAAATGTGTATGCTCCTTTGCTATCTATCACGATGGACCCTACGTTTGGTATATTGACTGGTACCCCTGGATAATGGACTCCGTTATCACCACTAACGTTGAACTGCGTGACTGTAAGCGGATCTTTCTCAACATCGGTATCATTGGTCAGTACATTCCCACTGACAGGTTTGTGCTCTGGTGTGGTAGCGTAGTCGTCAACGGCAACTGGCGGATCGTTGACAGGGTTAATTGTCAGATCGACGCGAGCCTGTGAACAATCGCCGTTAACATCGCAAACCTTGTAATAGAAACTGTCTGTTCCGTTGAAATTGGGATCAGGAAGGTAAGTAAATGTGCCATCCGGATTGATGACCAAACTACCGTGGGAAGGTTTTGACACTACTGTCCATACGTTTCCTCCATCGTTGCTTGGTCTGTCGTTCAAAGCCAAATTTCCGGTAAGCGGAACGTCTTCATCCGTTGTGTATTTATCCGGGGCGGCTATTGGAACATCATTGACCCAAATAACGAAAACAGTGACGGTAGCCTGATCACAATCGCCGTTGGAATCGCAAATCTGATAGATGAAATTATCAACACCATCAAAATTCATGTTTGGTGTATAAATAACATAATCATCTGTTGGATCATTTGGAGTACCTCCATTATTTACGACTGCCTTACCATTGTTCGGCTGTGTGACAATTGCAATTGCACTTTGGGAAGGCCCGTCTGCACCAAAGCTGTCATTCTTGAGAACTTTAACGGAAACCGGTGTGTTTTCGAGTGTTGAAATCACATCGTCGACTGCTACAGGTTTATGGTTAATTCCAGATACATTGATACTTACAGTAGTCGATGAACAGTCTCCATCTGTATCGCACAATTTGTAGGTAAAACTATCGGGACCGCTGAAATTCGGTACTGGCATATAATTGAACGTACCATCGACATTAACAACAACGTTCCCATGCGCAGGAGGAGTCACAACTGACCATATATTTCCACCATCGCCGCTAAGGGTATCGTTTGCGCCAAGATCACCTTTTAGCAAGGTACTTTCCGGCACATTGTAATTGTCGGGCTTAGCTACAGGTACATGGTTAAAAGGTATAATGGTGATGTTCATGTCGGCATTTGCGGTATTGAAGCCATTACTTATGACGTAGTTAATCACCGGAACAGGGCCTTTGTAATTTATTACCGGGGTGAAGGTGTATGTACCATTCGAATTGACCAAAATGGTACCAACGCCTGGGATAACGGTAGTTGTTCCGGCATTATAATTGGTTCCACCTATGTTGTAGCTTATCACCTTCAAAGGCAAGCCATTTGGATCAGAATCATTTGAAATCACATTGCCACTCACCGAGGAATCTTCCTGCACTACAATATTGTCCTCGACCGCTTTTGGGTAACATGCAGACTGAGCTACGTTTACAGTGATTGAATTATTGCACCCATTGATATCTGTAACCGTTACCACATAGCTACCCAGGGAAATATTGGAAGCTGTGTTTCCAACGAATGTTAATCCCGGTGAGGTGTAGATGAAAGGCGCTGTGCCACCAGTAGCTCCCATGACAATCACACCATTAGTTCCACCGATGCAGGTAGCGTCAATCTTGGACACTACGACTGGGTTCAGGTTCGCGGGTTGCGTAATGGTGATCGTCTGGACGCCTACACAACCTTTACTGTCAGTCACCGTCACGATATAGGTTCCTGCCGCTAAACCGGTAACTAAATTTGGATTTGCAGTTGTGCTGGCTTGTGTTACACTTCCGGTCCATGAGAATGAATAAGGTCCGGTACCGCCTAAGGCCGTCACACTTGCCGTGCCATTATCGGCCGGGAAACAGGTCTCGTTCGTCTGACTGGTGATTGACACCGTTAGAAGGGTCGGATCAGTAATCTGGAAGGAGCCATTGGCCATACAGCCATGTGCATCTGTGACCGTATACGTATAACCCCCAGCAGACAAAGCGGAACTAAAGATACCAGTGTTATTGGTCGCCCCTGTACTTAAAAGATAAGTAAATGGAGCAGTACCACCACTGGCGACACCCAGGGTAACCCCTCCTGAGAAAGCACCGGAGCAGTTGGCGTTGGTTATTACCGGTGGGGAGAGGACGATGGGTAAAGGAGCCGTAATAACATACGGACCGCCGGTTATCGTACAGCCATTGACGTCTGTTACGATTAACGTATAGCTCCCGGCAGGTACGTTTGTTAAATCCTGTCCGTTGTAACCATTGCTCCAAGCATATACATAAGGAGCAACACCACCCGTCAGGGTAATATCGATACTTCCTGTGGAGGCCCCAGAGCAGCCCGGGTTCACCTTAACTGCCGGAATGGTTGTAATGTCAAGCGCTGTAGCCGGCTGTGTGATAACTACCGAAAGATCCTGAAAGCAGCCCTTGCTATCTGTAACGCGTATGACATAGGTTCCTGCTTTCATGCCTGTGATTGAATTGACTGAGATTGTCGCAGCTCCGCCAACAGGCTGGGAAAGGATAGAATATGCATAGGCAGGAGTACCACCTGATGCAACAACCATGGCATAGCCATTCGTACCTCCGAAACAGGATACATTGGCCTGACTGGCCAGGTGCAGTACCAGCAGATCCGGCTCCGTGATAGAAAAATTGACAGTATAGTAACAACCGTTACTATCTGTAACTTTCACCACATGGCTTCCAACAGGGATACCTGAGAAATTGCCTGTGACCTGTGAAATACCTCCGTCAAGCACATAGCCCAGGGTACCCACTCCTCCGCTGCCAGTCACTGTAACTGAACCTGTACCTCCATTGCAGGAGGGGTTGGTTTGAGAGGTTAGGGAGGCTGACAAATTGCTGAGAACATTGTCAATATTAAAGGTTGTTGTAACGGTACAGGTGCCATCTGTGAAAGAAGCTGTATGCGCACCAGCTATCAGTCCGGTAAAGGTATGCGGAGAGACCTGGGGCGCACCTCCGTCCAAACTGATCGTGCCAGCAACACTGCCCGTGAGTGTTACTGCACCCGTTGAGGCGCCACAGGTAGAATTGACAATAGCACTTGGGGTCAAGGTAAGCGCCAATGGATTGCTCAAAATATAGGTGCCTCCATTGATCGTACAGCCACTGGCATCCGTGACATGAACCGTATAACTGCCAGCCGGTACTCCCGTCAGATCCTTCCCGTTGTAACCGTTGCTCCAGGCATAAACATACGGTGAGGTTCCTCCGGTGACCGTAATCACTATACTTCCCGTGGAGGAACCGTTGCAGCCCGGATCTGTAAGTACCGCCGGGGTCGTGGTGATATCAAGTCCCGCCGCTGGCTCGCTGATAACTACCGGCAGGGTCGTGGTACACAGGTTTGCATCCGTTACCCTGACCGTGTAGGTCCCTGCTATCATACCCGTAATAACATTGCCTGTGACAGCAGGCACATTCGGCCCGGCAGTCACAGAATAAGTATAACCAGGTGTTCCTCCGGTAGCAACTACGATCGCACTGCCAGTACTGCTGCCAAAGCAGGCCACATTCACCTTGCTCGAAAGGGACAGCGTCAGCGGTGTGGGCTCTGTAACGTTGAACGATACCGTATAACTACAGCTGTTCGAATCCTTGATCTTTACAGAATGACTACCCGCCGGTAGCGCTGCATTGCTGTACGTCAGACTGCCAGTAGACGCACCGTAGGCTCCGTTGTCCAGGGCATACTGGTAATTTGCCGTACCTCCGCTGATGGTGACCGTCACAGCTCCCGTGCTGCCGCCGCTGCAAAGTACATTGGTCAGTGAACTGACATAACCCGTCAGCGTACTGTTCGTATTGATAATATTGAAACTCGTACTGGCCGTGCAGCCTCCGGCAGTAGCCGTGAAAACTGCCGTATGGTAACCTGCCGCAAGGCCCGCATAGGTATGAGGGGAAGCAAAGGCTCCGCCTCCGTCCAAACTGATCGTGCCAGCAACACTGCCCGTGAGTGTTACTGCACCCGTTGAGGCGCCACAGGTAGAATTGACAATAGCACTTGGGGTCAAGGTAAGCGCCAATGGATTGCTCAAAATATAGGTGCCTCCATTGATCGTACAGCCACTGGCATCCGTGACATGAACCGTATAACTGCCAGCCGGTACTCCCGTCAGATCCTTCCCGTTGTAACCGTTGCTCCAGGCATAAACATACGGTGAGGTTCCTCCGGTGACCGTAATCACTATACTTCCCGTGGAGGAACCGTTGCAGCCCGGATCTGTAAGTACCGCCGGGGTCGTGGTGATATCAAGTCCCGCCGCTGGCTCGCTGATAACTACCGGCAGGGTCGTGGTACACAGGTTTGCATCCGTTACCCTGACCGTGTAGGTCCCTGCTATCATACCCGTAATAACATTGCCTGTGACAGCAGGCACATTCGGCCCGGCAGTCACAGAATAAGTATAACCAGGTGTTCCTCCGGTAGCAACTACGATCGCACTGCCAGTACTGCTGCCAAAGCAGGCCACATTCACCTTGCTCGAAAGGGACAGCGTCAGCGGTGTGGGCTCTGTAACGTTGAACGATACCGTATAACTACAGCTGTTCGAATCCTTGATCTTTACAGAATGACTACCCGCCGGTAGCGCTGCATTGCTGTACGTCAGACTGCCAGTAGACGCACCGTAGGCTCCGTTGTCCAGGGCATACTGGTAATTTGCCGTACCTCCGCTGATGGTGACCGTCACACCTCCCGTGCTGCCGCCGCTGCAAAGTACATTGGTCAGTGAACTGACATAACCCGTCAGCGTACTGTTCGTATTGATAATATTGAAACTGGCTGTCGCCGGACATGATCCATTGCTTGTGGCTGTATAATAACCCGCCAGAAGCCCTGTGAAAGTCGTCCCAGAGGCCTGAGTCGTCCCGTTTAAGGTAATCGTACTCCCATCGCTTGAGGTCAGTACAACCGAACCTGTGGCGGCACCGCAGGTAGTACCAACTTTCGCACCTATGGTGATGCTCGCCACCGGCACTGCATTCACAGTTACTGAAGTTGCAGAAGCTGAGATACAAGAATTATCAGATTTACTTCTCACCAAAATATTGTGAGTTCCTGGTATTTGCCCGGTAAAAGTAGTGGAAGACTGATATGCGCCTCCGTCAATATTGTACTCATATCCTGCGCCTATCGGTGCTGATACAACTATCGTTCCTGTTTGAATAGCACATGTTGGTTGGACAGTAGTACTGGCCGTGGCGTTTGCAGGAAGAGTTGGTGTGGCATTTACAGTTACAGATGCAGAAGAAGTACAGGTGTTGTAATTAATATTTCTGACGTTAATGGTTCGTGACCCAGCGGCAACTCCAGTGAAGGTTGTGGAAGACTGCCAGGTACCTGCATCAATTCTATACTCATACAAACCTAAAGGAGAAGTTACTTCTATCGTTCCAGTGGCTACAGAACAGGTTGGTTGGGTAACAGTTGCGGTTGGCATAGCCGGAGTTTTCCAGATATTCAATACCATCATGTCACTCACACTGCCACAACCTGTATTACCGCTTGCAGAAAATGTCAATTGAACCTGTCCTGTGACAATATCTGCTGCACTGGGGGTATAAACTGTTGCAAGTGTAGTGGTACTTGAGAAACCCCCTGTGCCACTCGTAGTCCAGGAATAAGAAGAGGCATTGGTATTTGATTGCGTCGCAGTGCGGCTAAATGTACTTCCCGAGCAAATATCTGCATCTGCACCGGCTGATACTGTTGGCGCTGAATTAAAATTGATGCGCATCACATCGCTCGCATCTGAACAGCTGTTGGCGGTAGGATTTTTTACCGCGGTCAGTGTCAAATCGACAAATCCTGCTGTAAGATCTGCTGCACCAGGCGTATAAGTAGGATTGAGTGTATTGGTACTATTGAATGTACCAGTACCCCCCGACCATGTCAGGGAAGCAAAGTTGGTGGCAGTCGCTCCTGAGATAACATAAGTATTTCCCTTGCAAATGGTAACGTCAGGACCCGCATTTACCGTTGGAGGAGTCCATATAGTTAGTATCATGGATGATTGAACGTTCGGACAAACACCTCCGCTCTTGGCAACGATGGTTAAAACCACCTGACCATCCTGTACATCAGATGCACTGGGGGTATATGTTGGTTGCAGCAAGGTTGCATCACTGAATGTACCGGTTCCATCCGTTGTCCATCCGTAGGAGGAGGCATTGGCAGCGGTGGCAGAAATAGAATAAGTCTGGTTAAATCCGGTATTTGGATGACACATTGCCCCACTTGTTGCACTCACAGTCATCACTGGAGAACAGGCAGTAACAACCGGAGTCAATGAGCTTTCAACAGGATTGCCATCGTGATTTGGATCTGGATCACTGCCGTCAACAGAGAGATCGGTAGTTGCACCACCATTGGCAGAAGCAGTAACCTGGTTGTTGTAACTTCCTGATTGCAATATTTTCACGCGCAGTCTAATATCCGAAGAGGCGCCAACCACGAGCGTATTACCTACAGAAACGAGTAGATTCTTATCCGCATTCCCATTAAAAGCACTGTTAACGGCAAAATTGGCGCTGGAAATACCAAGTACCGCGTACTTTGTGGCACCACCGAATGTACTTAACAAATCCTCAGTTACCTGAATGTTCACCAAAGGTATATTCCCATAATTCTGTACACGGATATTAAACAAAGCTTCAAAAGTACCATCCCCATTGTTGGTCATACTCACCAACTGCTTGGCTACACCAATGACAGGATTACAGTTGAGTACATCCACCTTCAATTGAAAGGACGGACCGTCGCAATTGGGGGATAAGATTAAGTTATGAGGTGTAATAGTATAGGTAACCTGCCCGTTCCCGGAACCGGTATTGGTAAGTGTTTCGTTGATATGACCTGATCCGCTTGCCGAATAACCCGTAACAGTACCAGTGGTATTGGCCGCCGTCCAGGTAAAGGTCGTCCCTGCAACTGCCGACGTTGGTGCATAATCTCCGGTAGTGGAGCCGCTGCATATCGACATCGTGGAGGCGCTGGTGACAGTAGGGGTAGGATTCACGGTAATGACCACATCCGTAGAAGAACCCGGACAACCTCCTGGACTCAAAGGTGTGACATGATACGTGGCTGTCTGAACAGTCGATGTGGTATTGACAAGCAGGTCTGTAATGTTCGCTGTACTACCGACAACTCTTGCCGTTCCTCCTGTAATATTTCCAGCCGAATTTGAAATCGTCGGAGCCGGCCAGGTAAATGTCGTACCTGCCACTACAGGTGATGTATTCAATGCAAGATTTGCATTGTTGCCACTACAAATGGTCTGAACCAAACCAGCAGTAACAGCCGGTTTAGGCTTGACAGTCACAAGTAAACTGGAAGGAGTTCCTGCACATCCTGTCGGACCGGTTGGTGTCAAAACATAAGTCACATCTATATCGCTTCCCGTTGCGTTGGTCAAAGTTTCACTGATCGAGGAAGTAACTCCGCTGCCGGTAGCGCCGCCAT
>Ga0209697_10004095_pt1 | contig 19281 bp, 21 predicted proteins | sample AliMusrvi5mmetaG_FD_184115 | JGI IMG/M metagenome (GOLD analysis project Ga0209697, IMG submission 184115) | Freshwater lake bacterial and archeal communities from Alinen Mustajarvi, Finland, to study Microbial Dark Matter (Phase II) - Alinen... | ecosystem: Environmental > Aquatic > Freshwater...
ATATAAGGATGAGTTTTATCCGCCTATTCCTACAAGGGGAACAAAATTCTGGAGGTCGAATTTTCTGTATCAACTGTTCAAATTCTTCAGGCTGAACCTGAAGATCATGAGCATGGTTGTAAAGGGGCATTCGTGACTTCTTAATTCTGTTCTTTCAGCAAAATATCGTTAATTGCTTCCTTCATCGATTCCTTAGGTAATGCTCCTACAGCCATTTGCGGTTGCCCGTTTTTCGGACAGAAAAGCATAGAAGGAATACTTCTGATCCCAAAAGCTGAGGCAAGTTCCTGTTCAGCTTCGGTATCTATCTTGTAGATAATAATCTTGCCGGAATATTCTTTTGAGAGTTCTTCCAATATTGGAGCCACCATCTTACATGGACCGCACCAATCGGCGTAAAAATCAATAAGACAAGGCAGATCGCCTTCAAATTTCCAATCCTTATTGGCTTCGTAATTGAATACTTTATCAAGAAATACCTGTTTTGTTAAATGTTCAAGTGCCATAAAATGATTTTTTGGATAAAATTCGTTTTTAATAATTGCTTGTTTATTTATTTGCTGTTGGTTGTAACAGCAAGGATTGTATTTGTTTAATATAGTCTTCTTTTGCGGCAAGACCTACTGCCATCTGTGGCTTTCCGTTCTTTGGAACATATAGAATAGATGGGATTGAACTAATATTAAATGTTTGAGAAAGTTCCCTTTCCTGGTCTGTGTTGATTCTGAAGAATACAACTTTCCCCTTATATACTTGTGCAAGTTCCTCCATGATTGGAGAAACCATTTTGCAAGGCCTGCACCAGTCAGCATAAAAATCAATGACACAGGGCTGATCCCCTTCATATATCCAGTTATTTGGATTTTTCTGGTAGTTATAAACCAGTTTTTTGAAGGTTTCAGTGCTCATCTGATTAACAACACCTTCTTTGATTTCTGAAGTTGCGCTTCCAGTGTTATTACCGCCAACGCTGTTACATGAGCTAAATGCCATTATAAAAAGAGCAGCTGAGATTATTGATAATTTTTTCATAACGAGTTTGAATTTGAATTTCTCGGCAAAGATAAAAACAATTTTACAATAAAGCGCTTAACTATCACTATTCTTTTTATATTTGCATTGAAAACTAATTCTAATATGAAAATACCCTTTGCTAAACTTGAAATAAAATCATTAGTTACCGAGGAGGCATGTTTGGCCTTAATTGCAGATCAGAAGTGGGCTACTGGGTTTACCTGCAGGCAATGCGGTAATACAAATTATTGCAAGGGTAAAACTCCTTATTCACGTCGCTGTACCAGATGTAAGCATGAAGAATCTGCTACAGCCCATACGATTTTTCATCGCTGCAGGATACATCTGCCCGAGGCTTTCCGAATTATGCATATGGTATGCAATGAGCCGGCTATTTCTTCATATGAATTAGCACGCCAAATGACCATTCGCCAAATGACCTGCTGGAAACTAAAAAACAAGTTAATGGAATGTGTGTCTGAAAAGGGAGAGATCGATATTTTGTATTCAGGGGAATCGCACTGATTTATTATTGCTCTTAGTCCAATGAGCAGTGCTTAGAGGATAGTTTTTTCGTCAGGATTGAATACTTAACCGACGGTCGAATTCTTTCAATAGATAATCTTTCGTTTTAACTCCTACAATGCGTTTCACTTCCTTGTTATTCTGAAAAAGTACCATTGTGGGAATACTACGGATACCAAATTTAGCAGCGGTTGCTTTTTGTTCATCCACATTAACTTTGGCAATAGTAACTTTCCCGTTTACTTCTTCTGCAACCTCATTCAGAACCGGAACCATCATTTTGCAAGGCATACACCAGGAAGCCCAGAAATCCATCAGCACCATGCCGGCCTTGATTTTATTTTGGAAGTTCTGATCAGTGAAAACCTTGATCTTCTCCCTTAAGCTATTTAAACTTCAGTGTTTATAATTTAGACGAACAGAAATCTGAAAACTTGCGCTTAAAATGATTTTTCCTCACAGACTGCCTCTTCCGTACATGTAAAAAAGTCTTATTTTAGCCTTGCAGATAACAATTCTCCATATATATCCGGCCAGGATGCTAAGAATTCAAATGACTAAGCTGCGATGAGCAATGTAAATGAACGGATCATCGGGATCATTGATTTTGTAAGGGGCTGTTACGAGGCACAAACCAGGGCATTTTCGGCTTTTGAATATGAGTATCTCCGGGAACTGATCCTGAAGAACAAGGTTACATCCGTTCTTGATGTGGGAACAGGAGAGGGAAATTTTATTTCGGGGCTGGCCGCGCTGACTCCCGATGTGATGTATAAAGCCGTTGATGCTGATCCTGAGCTGATTTCATCTGCCCGGGAGAAGCACAGCGCAGCAAACCTGTCGTTTGAAAACATCCTGTTTGACCCTGCCTTCGCATCAGGAAATTTTGATCTGATCACGGCAAGATTCGCGGTAGAGCATATGAAAAATGTTCCTGAGTTTATTTCGGATGCCTATACAAAACTCAGGAGTGGCGGGATCCTGATGATCACCGAGTATTTCATAGATACCAGCTATGCCGGGAACAGTACCTGGAAGCTATTCAGGGATAAGGAACTTGAGTTCTACCACAACATCGGGTCTCATCCAAGGATATCCCTGGCATTGCCGAAATATTTGAAAGACCAGGGCTTCTGCAGAGTGGAATCTGTTCTCAGGCATGTCTCACCCTCAACGGTGGGATACATTGATTTTTATAATGTGATCAGAAGTTATGCGAATCTCTACAGCGCCATTGAACCGGGATTATGGACTGAAGGTTTGAGGCAGCACATCCTTGATTATTGCGACAAGGCACATGCTGATGTTACCGACCGGGAAGATGTTCTATTTATCAGCCAGACCATGGGAAGAAAGCCCTGACAGGCCCGGCAGGTTTTATACCTGGTTCCGGTAATGGAAAAATAATGCCAATGGCCGGTAAAATGCATGTGCAAACTTTGAAAAGGCAAACAACAGCACAAGTTCCATTGAAATAACAGTATGAGCCAGTAAAACGAACTGGTTTATGATATTGTTTGCTCCAAAGGCAACTGAAACTTCCAGCCAGAAACCTGTTATCCCGGCAATCCAAAGGAACCAGAGAAAGGTCCAGTCGGCCGGGCTTGTTTCGCTATAGATCAGGGTTACTTTTTCCCATCGGTAATTAATGGCCTGGCTGGTACCGAAGATCATCAGTAATCCGGCCATGGTACCTAAGATACGGCTTGGATACAGGATGTTGGATGCAGGATCTTTAAACATAAAATCGATACTTGTTGCAGCTAGCAAACCGATGAATCCCCACATGATGGACCAATGCACGAACCAGGGTTGTTTGTACCAGGCTATACCTCTCCAATGAGAATCTTCTTCGGCGTCGCAGTCTTTGTAACGGTCCATGGTACCAGCTTCACTGAGTACCATCCATAATGCTTTGAAAAAACCGACTGTTGATTTTGCATCTTTTTTCCTGTTGCGGTTGAAACGTATGCTCATTGAAAGAACGCCCCATACCATGGAAAGACCTGTGAAGCTGAAGATCACAAGACCCATATTATGGATAACTTCATAGGGCAACCAGTTAAATATCCAGCGTGCTACTTCGTGTTCGGGTTTAAGTGTAAACAGGAAGAACCCGAGAAAAACAGCGACCAGCATGGTAACCGCTACAAAGGCAGGCGGGCTCTTGAACATCAGTTTTGTGAGACCCGTAGGTTCATATTCCGATATTGCATACCGCCTCACGGCTGCAAGGTATTGGCCCGGACCTGCCTGTCTTGGGCATGTTTCTGTACAATCTCCGCATGAGTAACAAAGCCAGGGTTCCACGCTGCTGAGTATCTCTTTTTTGAGTCCCAGTACTCCCAACCTTACCGTCAATCGGGGAAAGCTTACATTTTTCTCACTATGACTGCAAACTGCCGAACAATTGCCGCAGTTGAAGCAGGCATCGAAATCCTTTGCCCCGTATTTTTTTAGTTCATCTGCAAAATGTGGATCTATCTTGGTCATTTCGCCTGGTTTTTAAGTTTGTAGAGGAAGTATTCATCATTATCGTCAATACCGGCCGACTCAACAATATAATATTTGTTCATAGTCATCAAATGCCAGGTTACAAGTTCAGAAGGCTGTTGAATGCCTGCAGCAATCTGGGGAATGGTTTTTGGTTCTTCCGATAGGTTTTCCATGATTGATTTCCATATCTGTGGAAAGTCTTTCATTCCTCCTGCATCTCCATCCTGTCCTGATTTCCCTTTTTCAACATTCAGATCTACTGCTTGCGAAAAGCCGTCTATCATCCCTTCGATTTCAGCATTGGTATACTGGGCAATGTCAATGGCGTCGGCAGGGCATATTGGGGCACAGATTCCGCAGCCCTTACAAACAGGATCGTTCACCGACGCCACGACTTTGCCGTTAGTTTCAATCTGGAAAATTGCATCATATTCGCAAACTTCCTGGCATTTCCCGCACCAGGTGCAGGCTTCCGCATCAATACGGGCAACAATAGGTTCCAGCTCAAGCGTATCTTTACGTATGATGGCATTGATCTTTGCCGAAGCTGCCATTGCCGACTGCACCGATTCGGTTATATTTTTAGGACCCTGGCAACTTCCGCCGAGGAAAACCCCGTTAATCACCGTTTCGACAGGTCTCAGCTTCGGATGTATCTCGTTGAAGAATTTGTCACTCCCGATGGGTATCTTAAGTTTGTTTGCGATATCCTGACTGTCTTTACGGGGCACCATGCCGGTGACCAGTACAACCAGGTCGGCATCAAGCTCAAGCTCCCTTTTCTTTGTAAGGGAGTCCTTGACCTTTACATTTACTGTTTTTCCATTCTGCACAACTGCAGGGGGGTCTTTTTCCTGGTACATCAAAAAAGTATCTCCAAGCCGTGATGACTTTTCGTACAGTATTTCATTTTTTCCGTAAGTGCGGATGTCGCGGTACAAATGGAATGCTTTTATTCCCTTGAACTTTTCATGAACCGTAATGGAGGAATGAATAGCAGCAGTACAGCAACTCCTTGAACAGTATTTATTCTCTCCCTTGGTCTGCCTCATTCCCACGCAGTAGATATAGGCAATGGTCTTTACAGCTTTTCCCTGGTATGAAAGACTGCCGTTCGAGGAATCGACCAGCTTATCAAATTCTTTCATGGTGATTACCCGGCTGCCTTCGGTGAAACCAAACTCTCCTTCTTTGGGAACATAAGATTCATAACCTGTGGTTACCAGTATTGCTCCAGCCGGGAAGCTCATGACTTCGCCCGGGGTACCGTTTACCCGCACATCTACCTTGAAATTTCCAATGCTACCGGTGACTTTATCAACAATGGCTGAGGTGAACAGGGTTATCTTCAATAATTTCCTGATCTCTCCAAGAAGCGTATCCACCAGTTCCTGTCCTTTTTGGTTTGTAGGGAATACCGGGCCTTTGCCTGCCATTTGTCCGCCTGCAACCGGATCTTTCTCTACAAGCACTACCTGGTTGCCCATGCGTGCAAGGTCAATGGCGGCACGCATTCCTGCAAGTCCAGCACCGATTACGACTACCGCTTTGGTGGCTTTTACTTCAATATTTGTGAGGGCTTCTGAACTTGAAACCCTTCGAATACCTGCGCGTATCAGTCCTGCAGCTTTATAGGATGCCTGGTCAGGATGATCGGAATGAGCCCATGAACACTGTTCACGTACGTTAACCTGTACGTAATTATAAGGGTTCAGACCGGCGCGTTCGGCTACACCACGAAAGGTATGAAGGTGAAGCTTGGGTGAACAGGATGCGACCACGATGCCATCGAGATGCTTTTCCTGTATGTCTTTGATCATTTCCTTCTGGTTCGAATCGGCACAGGCAAACATCACATTCTTTGAAACTGCCACGTTCTCTTCCTTACCTACTATATCGCGAAGCTGCTCCACATCCACGTAATCGGAGATATTACCCCCGCAATGGCAGATGTAAACACCTATTCTCTGTTTTTTCTTTTTCTCTTCCATAATAAGTTTCAATTACATAATTGACAAGTAGGCTGCAACTTCACTCGCTGCTGCTCCGGCCGATAAGATCGAATCAGGAATATCCATTGGTGCGGCAGATGTGCCGGCTACAAAAACTCCTTCCACGCTGGTCCTGCTGGGATTCAGCTGAAGGTCGATCTGTTTGATGAAATTAAACTGGTCAAGAGCAGGGCTGCCGTCTTTAAATGACCTGAGTACTGCATTCTCGGGCATCATGCCTACAGAAAGCACCACCAGATCATGGGTCATATCCTTTACCTGTCCTGTTTCAACATCCTCGATCCTCAGAACCACATCTCCCTTGCCGTCTTCCTTGCCTTTGATCCTTGCCACCTTGGCCTTTACCAGGTTAACCCCCATTGATTTCGTCTGCTGGTAAAACTCATCGTAACCCTTGCCAAAAGCGCGTATGTCCATATAATAAATGGTGATATCCGCCATCGGCAAAGCTCCCATAAGAAGCTGGGCCTGCTTGAGAGAATACATGCAACAGATCTGGGAACAAATAGGGTTATTGGTTGCCGCCACAGAACAGGAACGGAAGTTTTCAAGACTTGAATCCCTCGACCCTGTACATAATACATAGGCAATATTTCCAGGGGTTTTGCCATCACCAGGCCTGAGTACGTTATTATAGGGACGGGTAGGGGCGATGAGCCTGTCCATCTGCATTGAATCAATAACATTCGGAAGCTGGTTGAACGAGTACTGGGGTTTAAATGCAGCATTAAACAAATTGAAACCAGATGCAATGATCACCGAACTCGCATATGCTTTTACAATTTCTTTTTTCTGAGAGAAATCAATGGCGTAAGCAGGACAGGCCGAAACGCATTGATGGCATTCCCTGCAGTTGCTGCAATCGAGGCAGCGGTCGGCGCTTTGGTGAACCTCTTCTTCAGTGAATGTAAATTCAACTTCATTGAAGTCTTTAATTCGTTCTGCAACCGGCCTTACTTTTTCATCAAGAGCAGGTTTCAATTTAATGTCTGGCCTGGCTAAGATTTTCTTTTTGTCGACTGCAGGAAGTTTATCGCCGAATTCAAAATCGCTCAAATCAAGACCCTGCAGGTATTTGTCCATATAAAAGGCTGCACGTTTTCCCTGGCCTGCTGCTTCAATAATAGTACTTGAACCACTCACCGAGTCGCCCCCGGCAAAAATCCAGGGTATTTCGGTTTGAAGTGTAGTTTCGTGCGTCTTGATCCTTCCGTCTTTCTCTAATGCAAGTTCTTTGCTGAAGGGAGAAGTTGTGGGGGATAAGCCAATGGCCTCAATTACGAAATCGACTTCCTCGGTATATTCTGAGCCTTGAACTTCGCTTGGTTTCCTGCGGCCGCTTGCATCCGGTTCACCCAGGGCCATCTTTATCAGGACAACCTGGGTGAGCCTGCCGTTCGCGCCAACAAACCTGACAGGGTTCCGGAGCAACTCAAACTGGATTCCTTCTTCTTCAGCTTCATGAATTTCCTCTTTCCAGGCAGGCATTTCTTCCCGGCTGCGGCGGTATATGATCGAGACTTTCGATGCTCCCAGCCTTAGCGCGGTTCTGGCCGAGTCCATGGCGGTGTTTCCTCCACCGATCACCATGACTTTTTTGCCTGTGAGATCGGTTTTTAACCCAATCTTCGATTCCCTTAAGAAATCAAGACATGACACAACCCCTTTAAGATCGGAACCGGGGATGTTCATTTTACTTGTTTTATGCGTTCCAACAGCAACAAAAACAGTATCAAAACCCTGTTCTTTGATCTTGTGCAGGCTGCCAACAGGGTGGTTGCACTCTATCTCCACACCCAGGGAGGTGATATTTTCGATATCGCGGTTTACGACGGTATTGGGAAGGCGGTAAGCGGGAAGTGTAAGCTTTAACATTCCACCTGCTTCCGGGGCTGCTTCAAAAATCTTCACTTTATGGCCGGCCAGGGCTAGGTGGTAAGCAGCGGTAAGACCAGCAGGACCTGAACCCACTATGGCGACTTTCTTGCCACTGTTCTTTTCGATAAGCCTTGCCGGTGCTGAGGGGTATTTAATATAGTAATCTTCTGCAAAAAATCGTTTTATCCTGCGGATGTCGACCGTGGCTTCGAGACTGGCCCGTGTGCATTCCCCCTGGCAGGGTGAATAACAGGCACGGCCAAGGCTTCCCGGGATGGGAATGTCTTCCATATGCAAATGCATGGCCTCTTCATACTGACCATTGCGGACCAGCGATATATACCCATAGGGTTTCACTCCACCGGGGCAGGCTGCAATACAGGGAGCCGAGGTATCCTGGCGCTCGATGACGGCAATCCTGGGATTGGCAAGGCTGAAGGGGATATAGGCAACTTTGCGTCCGGCAAGATGAGCGTTGTATTCATCGGAACGTACTTCGGGGCATGCCATTTCGCATTCCTGGCAGCCGGTGCAGGCTTCAGGCTTTACATACCTGGGATTTTTATTGATCTCAAGATGGAAGCCTTTTTCATTCCGTTTTATACTGTCAATTTCAGAATTCAATAACAAGGTAATGTTTGAATGCCTTGCCGTTTCCGACATTTTCGGTGTAGTGATACATGCTGCACAGTCCAGGGTCGGAAATACCTTGCTCAGCTGAATCATCTTGCCTCCAATGGATAAGCCTTTCTCGACAAGCAATACTTTATAGTCCATGTTGGCAAGGGATAAGGCCGCCTCCTGTCCTGCAATGCCGCCCCCTATGACCATTACATCGTATTTTTTTTCTTCTGTTCTCATGAAAGTTCAGCTAAGATTTTTGTGAAATTGGCCATGTGGCTGGCAAAGGGTTCTGCACATACCGAACAGATGGCCGCCATCCTGATGCGTTTGGGGCTTATTCTTTTTTCGGTCATTTGCTTTTGACATTCTTCGATGATTTTATTGGTAAACTCCGGGCATCGTGAACTGTAAGAGCATTCATGCCCGTCGGCAGCGATGAATACACCGTCGAAGCCTTGCTCAAAAGCTCGCATGACCCAGCGGGGCTTGATGCCCGATGAACATGGAAGGCTTATAGTATATACCGTTGGCGAATAATGTATCTTACGTAATCCTGCCTGGTCAATTCCGGGATCTGAGATTTTGTCGGTAGAGAATACCAATATCCTGGGCGATTTTTTTGTTTCCATATTGTTCTTGATTAGTTAAACCAATCCCCGGAAGACCTTTCATCGGTCTTCAAATCAGCGTGTTGAATCAGTAGCAATTATTTGGAACGGGTCTTCCGGGGCACAGGTTTATGCTTTCTTCAGAAATAATCTTGTATAGCTGTCTTCTTCAACCATCCCTAAAAATTCATGGGTCATTTTATTACACCACTTGGGGATATCGTTCTTTGTACCTTCATCCGAAGAGTAGATTTCCATGATTTCTCCTGATTCAATCTCTCCGATGGCTTTCTTTGCAGCTAATAACGGACCCGGACAAGCAGTCCCGCGTGCATCAACGATGGTGTTTGATTTGAGGTTTTTTAATTCTTCTGTGCTCATTGTGTTATCTCCTGTTTTAAATTTTCCGGAAAATTCCGGGACGATCCGCCCGAAAACCCGGAGCAGGTTGCCCTGCAGTTTATAATTGATTATATGAATAATTGAATTTTACTTTCTGCTGCATCGGTTAAGAAGGTAGCTACTCCGCAAATTGTCATGTGTGGATAATTAATCATTTCTTCCTTTTTAAACCCCATAAGGTTCATCGACATTTCGCAAATATTGATCTCGATACCCAATTCGCCGGCTGTCTTCAGCATCTCTTCAATGGAGGCAACCTTGTGTTTCTTCATGATACCTTTCATCATTGCGGTGCCTGCACCACACATGTTCATGTTTGAAAGTTTCAGTTTGGGACTTCCTTTTGGAAGCATCATGCCAAACATTTTTTCGATGAAATTCTTGCCTTTCCCTGTTTTTGCAGGGTCACGCAATGCTGATATTGCCCAGAAGGTAAAGAAAAGTTTCACCTTCATGTCAAATGCGGCTGCGCCTGTTGCTATGACCAGGGCAGCAAGGATCTTGTCCATATCGCCTGAGAAAACCACCATTGACAGTTGGTCTTTGGTGCCTTCTTTCAATAGATTTACCTGTTTTTTCAGATCAGCAATCTGTGTTTCGAGTTCTGTGCTCATGATTAATTTTATAAATGTAAAAATGTAGATAAATAGATGTGTGCAAAGATAAAAACCGGCATAACATTAAAGCGCTTAAATCGCATGTAATAAGTCTCAGGAATGTGTGATATATATCACACATTCCTGAGACTTAAAAAAAGTGGGGATTTATTTCCTGATGGAAGAAATTTCAGTTATTGCATTCACTGCTGTATCAATATGCTCTGGCGTATTGAAAGGGCCAATGCTCAATCTGACAGTTCCGTGGATCTTATCGGTTCCAAGCACTTCATGGACCAGCGGTGCACATTGCAGGCCGGTTCGGCAGGCGATGTTATAATCTACATCCAGCATGGTTCCTACATCACCCGATTCGAAGCCTTTGATGTTGAGGCTCAGGACAGGATTTTTTGCAAGGGGACCGTCGGCACAATAGGTAATCACATTGCCTAAACCCTGGACTCCTTTTCTCAGCTTATCCCAAAGTTGCATTTCTTTATTGTGCAGATTGTCTATCCCCTGCTCCTGTATCCATCTCACTCCTGCATTCAATCCTGCAACACCAACCAGGTTGAGAGTGCCGCATTCCAGGTGATAAGGGTATTCTTCAAGATGTGTTTTCTGGGCAGAACGCACACCGGTGCCTCCGAAACGTGTAAGCTTCACCGGAACACCTTCCATCACATATGAACCACCTATGCCAGTTGGACCCATGAGACATTTGTGCCCGGTGAAGACAAACACGTCAATATTCATTTTTTTCATGTCGACAGGAACTGCTCCTGCACTCTGGCTGCCATCAACAACAAGATAAATGCCGGCCTCCCTGCATATCTTCCCGATCTCCTCAACAGGCTGAATGGTTCCTATCACATTTGAACAATGATTCACAACAGCAAACCTGGTATTTGGCCTTAGGGTTTTTTTAAAATCGCCAGGGTCAACATAACCGTGTGAATCAAATGGGAGACGTGTAACTTCGATGACCTTGTCCATCTCAAGATGGTACAAAGGGCGCAGAACAGAATTATGTTCAAGTTTCGTAGTGATCACATGGTCGCCTTGCCTTGCCAGTCCCTGGATGATCATATTCAGAGAATCACTTGCATTATAGCTGAATGTTAAGCGATTTGGATCGCTCCCGTTGAACAGTGATGTCAGCATTTTTCGGGTTGCCATGATCACTTCTTCAGTTTCAATAGCGGCATCAAACCCCGAGCGCCCGGGATTCACGCCATGTTCACGATAGAAGTCGCACATGAAAGCATATACCACATCGGGCTTGGGAAAGGTTGTGGCAGAATTGTCGAGATAGATCAGTTTGCTCATAGAATAATTATAAGATGATGGCGTCGGCAACAAGCTCTGCCATTGTTTTTACCTGTACATTCAGCTTAAATGAAAAATTTATCTGGCTTAACTGGTCAACGCAGTTATGGCAGGGGGAAACCACGATCTTTGCGCCGGTTCTGCTTATCTGGTCTGCCTTTATCTTTCCTGTTTTCATCCGCCGATCATTATATTCACTCATAGCCAGTTGACCGCCTCCTCCACCGCAGCAGTAATTGTCGGTTCCGCAGGGGGTCATCTCCCTGAAGTCGCTGATGAATTCTTTCAATATATACCTCTGATCGCTGCAGATCCCCCCATTCCTTACCAGGTTGCAGGGGTCATGCAGGGTTACTGCCTCCTTGAATTTTTCCTTGTCCAACCTTATACGGCCTTCCCTTAAATACTCTGCGATCAGTTCAACCGAGGTTTGTACCGCAAAAGGAAAGGCTTGCTGAAGGTAATTCGGCGATTCCCAGCGCAAGGCCCTTGAACCGTGGCCGCATTCAGCAAGTACCAGCCGGGAAGAACCCAGTTTATCCATCTCATCCCACATCCTCTTTGCAATCAACGAGGCCTCTTCCTGGTTACCCGAAAAATACGCGTAATTGGTGATGTCATACATGGATGACGAAAGAGTCCAGCTTTCTCCTGCTGCGTAAAAGATCTTTGCCATTGCGCTGATCGACAGTGGAAAGAACTTGGGTTCCCTTGGGTTAAGGGTGTAAAGTATCCTTTTACCGGGTTCATCAATTGGGATCCTTGCCTCCTTTGAGTTAAGTTCATCGGCAAGCTCTTCTTCCATCCATTTGAGTGTATCCACGTACTCATCCACCGGGATCCCCATATTATTGCCTGTTTCCACAGCGGCGTTTACAGTTGACTGCAGGCTGGCGGGGACCATTCCCATGTTCGAAAGCATGGCCCTTCCTGTCCTTACTACATAAGCGATATCCACTCCGATGGAGCAATGCATGGTACAGCGGCCGCACATGGTGCAGGCGCCAAACAGGAGGTCCACCATCTCTTTGCTCGTATCGTCGTTGAGTTCCCTGGCATTCACAAGCCAGGGAGCCAGGCGGCCTGTGAAAGTGCAATACCTGCGGTAAACCGATGCCACCAGGTCGACTTTTCTTGCAGGTGTAAACCGGTTATCCCCGGTGGCTTTGTAATAGATGCACGATTCGGCGCATAAGCCGCAATGTACACAACTGTTCAGGTGGGTTATAAGCTTCCCGTCCTGTAAGTTTTCAAGAATTTTTAATCCCTTTTCAACCAAAGCTTTTTCCATGGTTCAGGGAATTTGTTTTTGATGCGGTGCCCATACACCCCGTCTGCCGAAGAACAAGCCCAGCTGAAGTCTTGCAGAGAAAAAATAGAGCAGGTGTTTGAGTTTACCAACAGGAATGTAAAGAAGTAACAGGGCTGCCATTATAAAGTATGCTGCTGCAAATACACCGGGAAACAATAAAACCAAAGCAGTCATGAACTGGAACCCGGTGACCAGTACATTCGAAATATAGTCATCAGGATTTGAGAGGTCCCTGAGTCCTTGTTTTACAATCCGTTTGATGAGGATCGCGGCGCCACATCCGGCAGAAATAATCATGAATGAGGTTAAACCCCAGGCCAGGGTTTTTGGGACAACCACATCGGCATACATGAAAATAAAAAAGAACAATGAAACGAAAGTCCCAAGATGATAGATGATGCCTGCAGTGTATGTTGGCAGGTGAAGAAAAGCCGATTCTTTTTTAAACGGGCTCATCGCCCCGGTGAATGAATACAGCGTTGCTTCCTTTATATTACCGGCAGGAGGTGCAAAATCTATTGGTAATCCAAGCCTGTAGAGGCGGAAAAGATGGAACAAAAGAATGCAAACACAAATAAGGAAAGCCAAAAGGCTTATCAACTGATACCAGGGCATAGGCTTGAACCAGTTTTTAAACGCAACCGTCAGGTTTCGGCAGCCCGGCAATGCGGCATGCTCCCCTTGCAGGACCCAGCGGAAATAATTCATAGATCTCACGGAGTTTGACACCGGTCTCCTGGCAAAGGGTGCGTACCATAGGGGCCATCGCTTTTTCTTCCCAATTCCTGCGAATGAGCTTTACAATAGCCCAATGTTTTTCATTCATTTCGTTGATCCCGTCGTACTTTGCGAAAAGCTTTGCTACATCTTCAGTCCAGATTTCCGGGCTGGAAAGAAACCCGTCCCCGTCTACATTAAATGTTTTTCCTTCAATTTCAAGTGTTGGCATGATTTTAACTTTTTAGCGACAGCCATGTATTTATATTAATGCTGTCATTATGTGTTTTATTCAAAATGAATTCGTTGGTATGCTTGTTATAAGTATAATCCTGAGCCCAATCCTTGTGGTTCCTTCCAACCTGGCCAATGGCTTCGCTAATGAACTGTATTTCTTCATCCTTCATCGTCGGATGGAGCGAAAGCCTTATCCAGCCTGGTTTTTGTGATAGATCGCCGTTAGAGATACTATCGGTGATCTGCTTTGATTTCTCATGGCTTACATCCAGCAGGTAGTGGCCGTAAGTACCAGCGCAGGCGCAGCCGCCCCTCACCTGGATGCCGAAACGGTCGCTGAGCAATGAGACAACAAGGTTATAATGGATCTTTTCAAGATAAAATGAAATTACTCCCAGCCTATCGGTAGTGTTTTCTGCAAGGATATGCAGGCCCTGGATGGATTGTAAACCTTTGAAAGCATGCAAAAGGAGTTCTTCTTCACGTTTTCTGATCATTTCGACCCCCATCTTGTTCTTCAGGTCAATGCTCAGAGCGGCACGCATGGCCTGCAGGAAACCGGGAGTCCCGCCGTCCTCCCTCACTTCAATATTATCTATGAACTTGTATTCTCCCCAGGCATTGGTCCAATCGACGGTGCCGCCACCCGGCTGATCGGGTACCTTATTATTATAGAGCGCAGAGTCAAAGATCAGCACCCCCGAAGAACCTGGCCCGCCAAGGAACTTATGAGGGGAAAAATAAATTGCATCAAGTGATTCTTCAGGGTTGGCAGGATGCATATTGATATCGTCGTAGGGTGCGGAAGCAGCATAGTCGATAAATACCCTGCCTCCGTATTTATGCATCAGTGCTGCGATCTCGTGCACGGGTGTCCTGATCCCGGTAACATTGGAACAGGCAGTGAAAGATCCTACCAGCCGTTGTTTTCCATGATACAGTTTCAGGGCATCCTCCAGGTGGTTCAGGTCGAACAGCAGGTCTTTACCGGGCTCAACAACCACAACGTCAGCCGCAGTTTCATACCAGGAAGTATGATTGGAATGATGCTCCATATGGGAGATGAAGATCACCGGCCTGGTTTTTTCTCTCAGGCAGCCGGTGTCGGAAATCAGAGTGCAGGATTTTAAACCAAGTATCCTCTGGAATTTGACCACTGCGGAAGTCATACCAAAACCTGTAGTCAGTATCACATCCTGAGGCCCGGCGTTAACATGCTTTTTGATATTCTCATGCGCCAGGTTATAAGCCCGGGTCATCAGTTTTCCGTTTTCGCTGGTCTCTGTATGGGTATTGCCAACAAAAGGGCCAATCCTGTCAGTAATAACATTTTCTATGGGCCAATATAATCGTCCGCTGGCTATCCAGTCGGCGTAAACCATCTTTTGCAGGCCATATTGGGTAACGTACCTGTGCTCGTTGCCAATGGTCTCAATGCGAAATGGTTTGAAGTAAGATTCGAGGTTCATATCAGGATTATCTCATCATGGACAACAACAAGTGTCAGCTACTTTTCCGACCTCATGGTCGAGGTAACTCATGATGACGTTGGTGATGATACTATCCTGGCTGGCAATAACTGAAATATTCCTTTTTTCAAGAATTGTTTTCGAAACATCAGTGATATTGCCAGTAAGAACCGCTGTGCAATCGTTTAACAGGTCAAAAACGTTTCCGGCAGTTGAACTTCTTCCCGGGTTGCTCCCTATCATCTCTTCTTTTATTACTTTACCTAACTCAATATTAAGAACAAGAAACCCCCTTGCATCCTCGAAGGAAGATGCCATCATTAATCCGTCATTGGTTGGAATTGCTGCTTTCATAGGTCTTTTCGTTTACTCAAACCCTGTAATTGGTTCAATTGAACCTAAGTCTGAATTCATGAGGTCAAAATTACCAAGACCATGTGCAGTTTGAGAAGGTTAAGGCGTGATACTCGATACGTGGAAAGATGATAATGGCAACGCGGAAACATTGTCAGATTAACATCAAAATGTGTTAAATGACTTTAAATAATGTGACGGATATCACATCAAGTATGTGAAATTTTGCGCATCTTTGTGGGCAAAATTATAAGTTTTTACTAGAAAATGTTCCCAGATCCACTGCCTCTTAAAACCCATTGCCGTGATTGCAAGGTCAAATCCTGTGCAGCAGCTGTACTAAATGCAGCCGAGCTTGACAAAGTTAATGAAAACAGCCGGGAAGCCGAGTTTAAGAAAGGTGATATCATCATTCATGAAGGTTCTTTAAACTCAAATATAATATACCTGAAATCGGGTCTGGTAAAAGAATACGTAAGAACATCCACCCAGAAAGAACAAATCCTTCAGATCGTCAAGAAATTCAGCTACCTGGGATTGCCATCCTTGTTTGGCGACAGGGTGAATCATTATTCATATGCAGCCCTGGAAGATATCAAAGTCTGTTATATCGATATCAGTGTTTTTAACAAGCTTATCAGGGAAAACGGGGAATTTGCATACCAGATCCTTGTTTCGGTATCCCGCGACAGCCTCAATAATTTTCACAGGTTCATGAGCCAGTCGCAAAAAAAGACATATGGCAAGGTGGCCGATGCCCTCCTGTATTTTGCAAGGATAATATATGAGGCACAGGAGTTCGAAATTCCTTTTACAAGGCAGGAACTGGCCGACCTTATAGGCATTTCAAGGGAAAGCGCAACCAGGGTGTTGCTTAAGTTAAAAGACGACGGGATACTGTCGGTGGATGAGCGTCATGTACAGATCAACGACCTTGATCTTCTGCAGCAGATCAGTAGGAACGGGTAAGTGAATGTACAATTTACGATGTACGATGTACAAATTAGAGTGAAGGATGATTAATTTTGTATCCATCCTGATTAAGCAACAATTTTGATACCAGCAGATCAATTTTTATTCGCCTGGAGCGGGGGCAAGGATTCCGCAATGGCGCTTTATGAGCTCAGGCAAAAGCATTCCTGCGAAATTGCAGCCCTGCTTACAACTGTGACGTCAGGGTATGACCGTATAAGCATGCATGGAGTAAGGCGGGTACTGCTCGAACAGCAGGCAGCCTCGCTTAACATTCCTCTGAAAATAGTCAGCATCAGCACCCAGTCATCCAACGAAGAATATGAACAGAAAATGAGTGAGGCCCTTCGTGAATATAAAGAGCAGGGCATTACTTCGGTGGCTTTCGGTGATATTTTCCTGGCAGATTTGAGGGAGTACCGTGAACAAAACCTGGCGAAAGCAGACATGAGCGCCATCTTCCCTTTATGGAACATGAACACTGCCGAACTGGCCCTGAGCTTCATTGAGAAAGGGTTCAGGGCCGTGATCACCTGCATTGATTCAAATGTGCTAGATAAAAGTTTCGCGGGGCGGATGTTCGATCAGCAATTTCTTAACGACCTCCCGCAGGGTGTGGATCCATGCGGTGAGAACGGCGAATTCCATTCTTTCGTTTTTCAGGGGCCCCTGTTCAGGAATAAGATTGAGTTTACCCCGGGCGAGGTTGTTTTGCGCGATGAAAGATTTTACTTCCAGGACCTCATCCCTTCATAAACCTTCCCACTTTTTCAAATATCATTTCAAAATTCCTGTCGATCAGGCTGGATTCTGAAACACTTAGCGGAAATGGATTTTCGTGGGTGTACTGGTGTTCAAAGTCGAGTTCCTCCACTTGGATCGGAATATCCCGGAAAGCTCCCTGCAGGGTATTGATGATCTCAAATGATTGGATCACGGTATCTTTTTTCAGGCTTATGGCATAAAAATCCTTTGCATATCTTCGGAAGAGGCCTTCCCTGAAATCCCTCATTTTTGCATAGTCAAGCATAGCCCTGAAGGTCTTGCCTTCGGGATGGTCTTCTTCAATAAAATGCTTCAGCAGGGGATCATTTTTAAGGAAGCTGTCGAAATGCTCAACGAGGTAAGAATACAAGGCTACGTTGGCTTCGCTGTCGAGGATGTATTTGCTTACGGGCGAAAGCCTGTTAAAGACCGCGCCACTGCAAAACAGGCAGACTTTAGTTCGTCCGAAATAATCATTATGGTTTGTCAGTTTAAGGATTTCGGCAAGCAATCCGCCTACAGAATAAGCAAAAATATTGAACGAAAACCCCGGATCAATATATTCGTGTTTCCCTTCCCTGCATTCCTCGATGAACTGGATCACATCGTAATACGTCTGCAATCCCGACCAGATAAACCTTTGCGGCATGGAATGCAGTCTCATGCTTATGGCTACATTGGTAAGGGAGGAATTGATGATATTCGGAAACCTTTGCTTGCGGGCTTCGCTGCTTGCGAACATTTTTCGTTTATCGTTCCATTGGGAAGGGCCGCGCTGCATATGGAAGGCAATGGGGTACATGACGACCATGCTGTTGGTGTGAAGGCAGATGGCTCTTGCCCAGGGAAGATACTTGCTCCAGTTCTTCTCATTGAAGCCATGGAACAGCAGGGTAAAGTTCTTAGCTTTTCCGCTTCCCGCAGGCCTCATCATATGCATGGTAAAATGCCTGTTTTCTTCAACGAAAGCATCGGTAATGTGGATGTCGTCGTGCAAAGTCCCGATGTCATTATAGTACGAAGCGGGATAAGAGATATCCTTATGGTGCTTTTTGCAGTGGTAGTGCTGATTGCCTGGAAGCAGGCCGTGCGAAAGGGAGGAGAATTCAGTACGGCTGATCAACATCCCGTCGAATTCGACCTCTGGCAGTCCGGTCGAAATCGCCTCCTGCAATCCATGATAGCTCTTGTAGTAATCCATGGAACAAAGGTACGAAAATGCTGAAAAAAACTGACCAGGCACCCGATGCAAAGCACCGGGTGCCTGGTCAGTTTTTATGTAAAGATGATCTGCGTTTGCAGGCCACCGCATTTTTCGTAAAACTCACCAACAGTGAGCACTGCCTTAACGCCTTCCCAAAGGTCTTCCTTTTTCAGTTTGAACATGTCCATAGCCAGTTTACAAGCGTAAACTTCGCCTCCGCCTGCCTCTATCATTTCAAGAAACTCCTGTACGGGAGGTATGTCAAGCGCTTCCATCTGGCTCTTCATCATAGCCGAAACACCCGCTTCAACTCCGGGTAACATACCGAGGAGGGTGGGGAAAGGAAGCCCGCCGGGCATGCGCATTGCAGGATTTCCAACAGTGCCGGTATGAAGGCTCTTCATCTGTTTTTTAGTGATTGCATCAAGTCCGAAGAAGGTGAAAAATATCTTGGTCTCAATGCCTTCCATGACTGCCCCGTTACTCATCACCAGGGTTGCATATACATCCTCTATCGTGCCTTTTGCGCAAATAATGCAGACTTTTTTCAGGGGAAATTCTTCTTTTACCATCGTTCGTTTTTTTAGGATTATGATTATTATACGCAGGAAGCAGGTTTGGGAATACCGGATATCTTAGCGGCTTTTTTCATGGGAGCCCCGGGAAAAAGCTGGTAGAATCCCTTGATATCTATAAAACCGCTGGTACCTACCGACCTGATAGTGAGACTTTCTCCTTTTGCCTGCCTGTCACGCAGGAATTCAATT
>Ga0209697_10004096_pt1 | contig 19280 bp, 18 predicted proteins | sample AliMusrvi5mmetaG_FD_184115 | JGI IMG/M metagenome (GOLD analysis project Ga0209697, IMG submission 184115) | Freshwater lake bacterial and archeal communities from Alinen Mustajarvi, Finland, to study Microbial Dark Matter (Phase II) - Alinen... | ecosystem: Environmental > Aquatic > Freshwater...
TCTGCAGAAACCCCTAGAGCGCCTGAATAAAGACTTTCTGTCATTAAATGAATCAAACGAGATGAAGGCTAAAGTCTCGTTTGATGCTATTTCCCTTCATTAGCTAGCTTTTACTCCATAGCCAAGACAAAAAATCAGCACCATATCCTCGTGTAAGTTGACTTAAAGTTAACAAAACTGATAAAAATTCCTTACAAATATTCTCTTACTTTGCTTAAAGATTAAAAGATCTTTAAGTAGTAAAGCTTTTTTGCTTATTAGTTATGAGCAAAAAATCTATTTGGAATGAAGCCTTAAAAAATGCTACTGATTTTTATGCAGCTTTAATTCGTTGATCAACAAAATAGCTATTGCCGAGTATTTTTTTAGCCATTTTTTTACTTGATGTGGCCAAATCAGCAATATTCACATGTGAATGGCTATGACGAGTAGATTCGGGGCTAATTAATGCTACGGACAAACTAATTAGCGGAAAAAAACAACTCTCTCCTGTTCTGTTTTCAGTGTGAATACCCCCAGCCTTTATATCAATGTCATTATAATAACTGGGTACTACAGATTCAAAAGCCTGTAATAAAGATTGGCTACGAGCTAACCAATCGGTACAAGTAAAAATAACGATAAAGTCATCGCCGCCGATATGGCCGACTTTCCCTTGTTCTGCTGGAATAAACTGTACCAGTAGTTCAGCAACGATTTTAATCATATCATCGCCGGCTTTATAGCCATAAACATCATTAAATGGTTTGAAATTATCTAGATCAAAATAACCTATGCCAAAAGCAATGTTATTGCTAAGTAAATGGTCAATTTTGGCATTAATAGGTACGCTGCCAGGCAATAATGTAAGTGGATTGGCATGTTTGGCATATTGTATTTGTTGTTGAGTAATACTGGCCAATAAATCCAATAACGTCATGATACCCGCATATTCACCATTGTCGGTGACTATAAGCGCTCGGTCATTACGCATCAATGACGTTACGCTTTTACTGACCTCGGCGAGTGGTGTACTTTTGTCGATTAATAGTGGTGTGTTATCTAAAAAAGAGCTGATCGGATTTTTTCCATATAATTCTATACCGTAGCGGCTTGAAAAAAGTTTTGATAGAAAATAATCTCGATAAATGATGCCACTCGCTATGTTGTTATCCATCAAAGGCAAAATAGTCAAACTTTCACTTTGCTGGAATAAGGTCATTACTTCATTAATACTGGTTGCTGAAGAAATCGACGTCATCATTTTGGCAATATTTCCAGCCGTTACATGAACTGAGGTTTCTAGAGATAGTGCTTCGGTATAAGTAGATACAAAAATCTTGTTGTCGAGATTCGTTGTCGGTATAGCGGTGGGTCTAGCGAAATAGTATCCTTGCGCATGACTAATGCCCAGTTTTTTTGCGGCGATAAATTCTTCTTCGGTTTCGATGCCTTCAGCAATAACATGGCAGTTAAGTGAACTTGCAATACCTTGAATGGAACGCACAAAATTAAATTTAATCGGATCGTTATGTAGGCCAGATATAAAGTGTTTATCTATTTTTACATATTCGGGTAACAATTCCGACCAAAGCCTTAAGCCTGAATAACCAGCACCTAAATCATCTAAGGCGATTTGAAAGCCCATACTGCGGTAATGATTAACCGCTTCCCGCATCAAATTGTAATCATCCGTGGGTTGTTGTTCGGTTAATTCGATGATTATACAATGCGGATCAACACCAAATTTATCAAGAAAGCGAAGTGTTTCTCCCGTTTTAAACTCTGGTTCCAATAACACGCTAGGGCTAACATTAATGAATAGTTTTTCTTTGAGCTTAAGGTTGGCATAGCGCTTAATGGTGACTTCCCTGCACATGAATTCTAGCTTAGTGCTTAAGCCACAACGTTCAGCAGTTTCAAATAGATTAAGCGGACTATGTAAAGTGCTATCTTCTGGGCCACGAATCAAGGCTTCATAGCCAATAATTTTTCGTTGTGTTAAGTCAATGATGGGTTGAAAATGAGGCGTTAGTTGTTGGGTGTCAAGAATTCTAAGTAATTCGTTTTGTAAGTTTGAAGGCATTAGAGTTATACAGATTATTACTATTTCTTTCAGTCTATATAAATAATGCGACAGCGAGATGACAATATTATGTTTATAGTGAGGAGAGTTCTGCTTGGGAGCCAAAATAACCAAGCTTTAGCTACGCCTCAGAAGAAGCTAAAGCTTCTAGTATGAGGGTGTAAGAAATTTTGTACGCCGCTTAGTAACATCGTTATTTAAGCTGCCAATAAATTTAGCCTGATGCTTCTTAATCTCCAACCTTAAGCGAATATAATTGCTTGATTCTGATTTACTTCATTGTGACTATTTCTTGCTAGGCAATTGGGTTGATATTTATAGTCCGTAATCCGTAATCTGGAGTAGGGGATTAACAGTGCTCCGATTCCCTCGATTCCACTGCGCTTCATCTAGGCTAATTGTTTGCAGTGTAATTTTTATGCCTTTTAATGCGCATAAATAATGCAAGTAGCTGCTGTAGTCCCCGTGACAAGCAACGTAGCCTCTCTGGTGGGCTCAATTGGCTAACTCGGAGGCTATTTACTAATACACCTGGGCTAGGGAGGCCAAGTTGGGGGCTCAATAGCCCAGCTATGGTTAAATGTAGCCTGTCAGACAGCCATTATTGAAGACTACCGAGGCTCATGAACCCCAGGCAGTGGCTCACGAGCCTCCTATAACATTAATTGTAGGCCAGCCTAGAGGCTCAATAGCCCAGCTATGGTTAATTTAAGCCTGTCAGACAGCCATTATTGAAGACTACCGAGGTTCATGAGCTTCGTATAATGGTGCTACAAGATGATCCTCACTTGTATTATTTCCTGGGAGCTTAATTTGTTAGATTGTTTTCAATCTTGCCTATATGCAGCGCTATGCTGTCAGGACTTGTAAGAGCACGTAGCGAAGCCGCCCTATAACTTACAGACGTTTTTTGTGTTTATTTGCTGTCTATACAATTGGACTGATATTTATAGTGATAAATTCGTAGTCTCGATGGAGCAAAGCGCAACCGAAGCTTTACAGTACACCGATTCCCTCGATTTCACTGCATTTCATCGAAGCTGCTTGTTAATTTCTAATTGTGTGCAAGCCATGCATAAGCTAAAAGAGCATAAATTGATGGCTCTGTTCTTAAATGTTATTCAACAGCTCTTTATGTGTGGTTTTATATTTACTTATAGTTATAATGGTAATAATTTAGTATTAATTTATGTCTTTGCGCGATAGATCTATATTAGCTCAACGATGATTTTCTAAATTAATAAAACATAGCCAGTTAAATAATTTAATAGAATTAATGCTGCAGACAAACTCAAAAACCCAAAAAAATATCATGGTTATTAACGACCATCCAGTCGTCCGAGTTGGTATTTCAGCTATAGTCGCTCTTGATCCAAATCTAACGGTTTGTTGCGAAGTCGGTTCTTTGGAAGCCGCGATAGTACAAATGACTAATTGCGCTGAGCCCTTAGATCTAGCTATAGTTGATTTATCGCTGAGTAAAGGCTTAGGTCTGTCTTTGTTTAGAAAACTAAAAGCTATTATCCCTAATATAAGGATATTGGTGTTTTCTTGGCAAGATGAAAAGGTCTATGCTGAACAAGTCATTAAAGCGGGCGGACATGGCTACATCATGTCAAACGAATCAGAACAAACACTATTAGTCGCTGTTAATAGCGTTCTAAACGGTGATATTTATGTCAGTAAATCTATCCACGAAGCTCTCCTTAATAATATGAGGGAGAGCCACCAACATTGCCATACACCAACTGAGATTACTCATTTTACCAGTGCTGAACTCAGCATCTTAGAACTGTTGTCGGCTGGAAAAACTCGAAGTGAAAGCGCATCTTATTTAAATCGAAGTGTTAAAACCGTTGACGCGCATTGTACCAACATCAAACGTAAAATGAATTTGCCTAATAATCGGCTATTAATACAATTTGCAATTCAATCTTCGGGTTTTAATTAAACACGATCCTTAGATCGCATAAAAAAAGTTAAATAAAATAAGAATAGTTCTTAGCTTAAATTAAGAATAAGGCTGATTTTAAAACACTTAGTTTTGAGAAATAATAAACCATAGTGTTAGAAAGGATATTTATAGTTTAACGCTATATTAACAAGTAATCTAAAAGCGGCCAGTAGTTTTGAAAATAACGAATACCGCCTTGGGCTTGACCATTGAATGTAAGAGTTTAGTTATGAAAATCAGGACAGTGAGTGTGCTCGTGTTACTTAATGTGTGTGTAGGCGGACTGGCGCTAGCTGGCTCGGTGGCGCCCTCGCAATTGAGTAACTCTGATTTTATAGATAATGGCGTATTGGAAAGTGATTCGGTTTTAGCCGATAGCCTCGAAATTGCCGGTATTCTAAGCGATGATACGGTGACTCGATTTGGTCATGAATTGTTTGAGGCCTTTAACAAATCATGGCGAGCACCGGAAGGTATTCGCTATAACATCGCCTTTAATGAGCGCAATGATCCATTAAGGGGCAGTTTTGTTACGGTTAAATTGAATGAGCTTCAAGTTTTTGAAGGCTTTTTAAGCCCACGAGACGAAGCCATTCAAGAGTTAGGTAAGGGACTCGCAAGGGATATTAGAAGTCTCGTTTTAAGTAATGCAAATATAGATGATGAATTGTATTAACTGACTACGGGGTCAGTTAACTTAATAAAATAAACAATTTGGAGAGCCATCATGAAAAAAATACAATTAGCCTTGGCAATATCAATGATATTGGCTGCGCAAAGTGTTTGGGCTGCGTCAACAGCTGATATTATCAACATTCAACAAGCTAAGGGTACTGCTAACTTCGATAACATCCAAGCCACCGCTACTGGTGGAACGCAAACGATTAATATTTATCAAGCAAGTAGCGGTGCCGGTAGTACTGATATGGGAAGTGCTACAAGCCTTATAGCGACAGCTCCAACTCCACCTAACGCAAATGATTCAAACCAAGTCAGTTTATTGGTTAATGGGACTACTGGTAGCTCAACAGTCAAAATAGGCCAAGGTTATTACAATAATTCTGGAACTTGGACTGCATCTCAAACAGGTGGAACTACTAATAACGTAGTCTACGGTACTGTGACCAATGGTAGTGCAAATATTAGCCAAAACTCTGATGGTAATACTGTTAAATTTAATCTTGGTGCTGGTGGTTCTGGTTTAGTGACTGTGAATCAAGGTTTTGCTGGTACTAACGGTGGTGGTGGTAGTGGATTAACCGCAGATATTACTCAAACAGGTACGGGTAGCGTTACGGTAAATCAGGGTAATGCATCTGGAAGCTTAGCTACTTCAGGTACTACCACTGTTAATAACGCGGGTGCTGGTACTATCAGCGTTACTCAAGGTAATGGTACGGCAACTTCTAATGGTGTTGTTCTTGTTAAGACCTCAGCTGTTGGTACAGGAAGTTTAACTATCACTCAAACGGGTGCTGGTGCTGTTAATGTTGTTAATTCAGGTAATGCAGTAGCCTTAAATGGAACAGCAATCATTCAAAATACGACAGGTACTATTAACTTGACACAGATTGATGGTACCGTTGGAATTTACAATAATGGTCCAGGTACCTTGAATGTGGCTAACGGTGGGGCAACAAATGCTGTGTATGTAAATACTAATGGAACATCAGGTGATACAAGTGGAGTGACTCTTGGTGGCACATTGTCACTTAATCAAGATGCAACTCTTGGTGATAATACTATTTTTGTTAAAGGGTTTAGCACTGGCACATTGGTGGTTAATCAAACCGCTACTGCGTCTAACGATACGCTAACATTACAAGGTGGATCTGGTACTGATGCTATTATTAACCAAACTGGTATATATCAAAATGCAGTTGTGAATTCAGCAAATGGATCTACCGGAACTTTTAATTTGAATGCTTCGGGTACATCAACCCCAACATATGCTAATGTAAATCTCACTTTGTAGGAGTTGTACTCATAAGGGGCTCATAAGTTTGAGCCTATTTTGGAGTGTATTATGAAGATAAAAAAACTAATTTTAGTGGCTATGTTAATGTTAACGTTGACGGCCAATGCGGGTGAGATTGTACAAGGTTTTGTCAATCCGTCCTTTGGTGGAAACCCCAACAATGGTCCGGTTCTATTGAATGAAGCGAATGCGATCAATAAATTTAAAGCCCCTGTGGTGTCGTCTTCTTCTTCCATCTCCAGTTCGTCATCAAGTACCACTACAGGAGCTCCCAGTCAATTTGCAATCACGGTTGATAATCTTGTGCAATCTGCCATCGCAAGCCGCTTGGTTACTCAAGCACTAGGACCTTCCAGTAGTACGCCGTTAACCACGAATTCCATTGATACGGGTGTTAATACGATTACTATTACGAGCCTTCCTAATAATGTTGGCACGCAAGTTACTATTGTTAATGATTTAACGGGTGCAAAGTCAATTATTACCGTTCCGATGTATTGATGATCGACTCAGCTGAAAGCATGCTAATGAACAAGAAACTCATTTTATTATTGTCCTGTTTGTTGTCACTATTGTTAGTGGGTTGCAGTACTTTCTTTAAACCGCTGGCCTCTTCAAAAGCTGAAACGGGTTTTCACTCCCAAGTCATTGATGATTTGATGGCCTTACCGCCACCCGCAAACAAAATGGTGATTGCGGTTTATAAATTTCGCGACCAAACCGGTCAGTACAAACAGTCTGCGACTAGTGCGATTACCTATTCTACGGCGGTGACCCAAGGCGCAACCTCTATGCTTATGAAGGCGTTAGAAGAAGCCGGTCAAGGTAAGTGGTTTGAGGTCGTTGAGCGTGAATCACTGCCTAGCCTGTTGAATGAACGTAAGATTATTCGCCAGACCCGCATGCAATATATGAGTAAAGAGGAGTTGGAAAAATTCCAGCCTTACCTGCTATGCTCTATGCGCCCGTTATTTTTGACGGTGGTGTGGTGGCCTATGAAAGTAACTTGTTGACCGGTGGTTTGGGTGCCAAATATTTAGGCATAGGCGGTGATACTCAGTTTCAGCGTGATAACGTCACCGTTGCTTTGCGTGCCATTGCTGTCAATGATGGCCGGATTTTAAAATCGGTGCAAACCTCAAAAACTATTTTTTCAGTCAAACTCGATTCCAGTCTCTACCGCTTTGTCGGTTGGCAAAACCTACTGGAACTGGAAGCTGGGTTGAGCTCGAATGAACCCCCGCAAATGGCGGTTTTGGAAGCTATACAGCAAGCTGTCTACAGTATGATTATGGAAGGTGCCATTAAAGGTATCTGGCAATTTCAAGATCCCGTTTTAGGTCAGCAATTAATTAAAAAATATCAAGATGCTCTGCAGGTAAAAGCGGTGCCCATTTATAATGGTTATGGTGAGTTAGAGGGCTTTAAAAAGGCGGATAAACAGACCGATGCCCGCGCAAAGGCAACCGAGCATTAGGCTGCTCCCGCTCCAGTGTCAAAATACTTGGTCTGCGCTACCGGTACAGACTAATAAACCCGATAAAGTTAAGACGCACCCATAGGGAGCTTCTATCATGATAAAAGAAAGTTTTTATGTTGCCCTCAGTGTACTGTTGTTCAGTGCGGGCAGTTATGCTGACAATACCGTTAACCTTTCAGGCTCTGGTAACAGCGTTGTCTATGTGAATAATTCAGCCGCTAGCAATAGCCTGATTGATCTGTATCAGGTGGGTGACTCTATATCTAAAAATGGCGGTATAGAAAATCAAATAACAGTCAGTCAGGTAGGAAGTGGGGATACTGTGCGCATAGGTCAGGGTGCCGAATATGTTGGCACTAGATGGATAGCCGGCTCAGCTGTGACTCAAAATGTCGCGACAGTTAACCAGACGGGAATTGGCTTGACGGCTACAGTGATTCAGATGGGTGCTGTCGCTAGTACCGTAAGTGCCGATCAGGCGGCTAGTGTGCCTTATACCTTAAACGTGACTCAGAGCGGTGATGGTGGTCATAGTGCAACTATCCAAACGACCTCGACTTACATACCAGCCACGTTTTATAGCGATGGGGTTACTACGGTTACACCTGGGGTTACCATTAATCAGTCCGGCACTAATGATGTTGCTTTAATCAGCGGCATGAGTGGTGGCAGTGCTTTAATCAATCAGTCTAATAAAAAGGGAACTGTATCCTTAATAGGTCAAACTTCCGGCATTATAGCTGTCACTCAGTCGAGTAATAATGCCGATGTCTCAGTTGTAAGTTTTGGCAGTTCTACACCGATGATTATTAATCAATAAATCATAGCTAAGATTGGGATGCTTCTTTAAACTAGGGGCTGAAGATTACCCAAGACGCGCACAGTTTTTTAAGTTGAATCTGCCAATCTTTTTAACGTGGTGCTTAGTTTAAGTAAGGCTACGCTTAGTTTATCATCCGAAATACTCAGGCTATGTTTACGTATAAGGTCTATGCCTTCTAGGGAAGGTAGGTTTGCCTTACGTATTGCTGATGCTGTTACTCCTGAGGTTCGATTAATAATCTTAATTTGTAAGTTATCTATGGGCGATTTAACTAAGGTCTGCATAGACGCTAATATAGCGCTATTATAAAAGCGTAATTGTGAGGCCCAAATGGCTGAGTCGGTATAGACCAGCAAGTTATGATCTTTAATTAGACAATGTTTAGTTTGCTTAGCGAGATTGTCGGGCAATACCGCTTTAATCTGCTTCAACATACGCTGTTGTTGCTCAATTTGGCTATGTAAATAAACCATGGTGCGATTTGGATACGCTAATGATTTTTTAAATGGCTGTAGTTTTTCTGCCATGAGCTTATACCGGTATAACAAAGTAGGGGCGCTGTGATTGTCGGGTTACGCTACGCTAACCCGACCTACATTTAAAAGCCGTGAATGTACAAGTTACGTAGGTCGGGTTAGCGAAAGCGTAACCCGACAGCTTTTATAGATTCGGGTTACGTTGTAATAACTCAATCTACGCAACTATTGATAAGCCGCCATCTTATTGAAATTTAAATAACGATAAGAATCTTCTGAACTTGCACTGATTTGCTCGGCATAATGCATGTATTCAGAAAAAGTCGGAATCTTACCTAGAATTGAACACACAGCGGCAAGTTCGGCAGAGGCTAAATAGACGTTGGCTCCATTACCTAGGCGATTAGGGAAATTACGCGTCGAAGTAGATACGACTGTTGAATTTTCTGCTACTCGTGCCTGATTACCCATACATAATGAACAGCCTGGTATTTCAGTTCTTGCGCCTACTTTAGTAAAGGTTTCGTAATATCCCTCTTCTGTTAATTGGCTTTGATCCATTTTAGTCGGTGGCGCGACCCATAAACGTGTGGGTAGTTCGCCTTGTTGTTGCTCTAATAGTTTGCCTGCTGCACGAAAATGACCAATATTAGTCATGCAAGAACCTAAGAAAACTTCATCTATTTTAGTGCCAGCCACATCAGAGAGGGTTTTGACATCATCAGGATCGTTAGGGCAAGCCAATAGCGGTTCTTTGATATCATTCATATTGATTTCAATGATTTCAAAATACTCGGCATCTGCATCGGCTGTTAACAAGACTGGATTCGCCAACCATTGTTCCATGCTAGTGATACGACGGGTTAGGGTGCGTACATCGCCATAGCCTTCTTTAATCATCCATTTTATTAGGCTGATGTTAGAGTTAAGGTATTCGCGTATAGGTGCTTCATTTAAGCGTATTGAACAGCCACCGGCTGAGCGTTCTGCTGAGGCATCTGATAATTCAAAAGCTTGTTCAACTTTTAGATCAGGTAAACCTTCGATTTCTAGTATGCGCCCTGAAAATACGTTTTTTTTGCCTGATTTATCTAAGGTTAACAAACCACGTTGTAGGGCTACATAAGGAATGGCATTGACCATGTCTCTTAGAGTGATACCGGGCTGCATTTCGCCAGTAAAACGGACTAATACTGACTCTGGCATATCTAAAGGCATGACGCCGGTCGCTGCGGCAAAGGCGACTAAACCTGAACCTGCTGGAAAAGAAATGCCTAATGGAAAGCGAGTATGTGAATCACCACCGGTACCAACAGTGTCGGGCAATAACATGCGGTTTAACCATGAATGAATAATGCCATCACCTGGACGTAAGGAAACGCCACCACGATTCATAATAAAATCTGGCAAGGTGTGCTGCATATCGATATCAATAGGCTTAGGGTAGGCTGCAGTATGACAAAAAGATTGTAAAACTAAATCAGCAGAAAAACCTAGGCAGGCTAAATCTTTGAGTTCATCGCGGGTCATGGGCCCCGTGGTATCTTGTGAACCGACAGTACTCATGTGGGGTTCGCAATAAGTATTAGGACGAATCCCCGCTACGCCACAGGCTTTACCCACTATTTTTTGCGCAAGCGTATAGCCTTTGCCACTGTCTTGTAAGTCTACGGCACAGGAAAATACAGTTGAAGCATTAAGGCCTAAATATTTTCTAGCACGTTCAGTGAGACCTCTACCAATAATGAGTGGGATACGCCCGCCTGCACGGACTTCATCTAAGAGTACGTCAGTTTTTAAAGTAAAGTCGCAGATGAGTTCATCGCTGTCATGGCGTTTAATAACACCTTCATAGACATAAATATCGATAATATCGCCCATGGCCAAGTGTGATACATCACATTCAAAAGGCAGGGCGCCAGAATCTTCCATGGTATTAAAGAAAATAGGGGCGATTTTTCCGCCTATACAAACACCACCATCGCGTTTGTTGGGAATAAAGGGGATATCATTACCGATATACCACAGCACAGAGTTGGTAGCCGATTTACGTGATGATCCAGTACCGACTACATCACCGACATAAGCCACTGGAAAGCCTTGGTGTTGTAATTCTTCTATTTGTAGTTCAGCTTGTGTAATGCCGGGTCTGGGCATTTTTAACATGGCTTTGGCGTGTAGAGGAATATCAGGTCTGGACCAAGCATCAGGAGCGGGTGATAAATCATCGGTATTAGTTTCGCCCGTGACTTTAAATACGCTGACCGTCATTTTTTCAGGTACTGCAGGTTTACTGGTAAACCATTCTGCATCCGCCCAAGATTGGATGATTTGTTGCGCATAGCTATTACCGGCTTGCGCTTTTTCTTGAATGTCATGAAAGGCATCAAATATCAGTAAAGTATGAGATAAACCTTTTACTGCAATAGGGGCTAAGCTAGTGTCATCAAGCAGTGATATTAATGGCGTTATGTTATAACCGCCTAACATAGTGCCTAATAGTTCAGTAGCATCTGATGCAGTTAATATAGGTGAGTTTTCAGAGCCATTTGCAATAGCGGATAAAAAGCTGGCTTTAATATAGGCCGCTTCGTCAACGCCGGCTGGAACGCGATTAGCCAACAGGTTTAAAACAAATTCTTCTTCGCCAGCAGGGGGGTGTTTAATTAATTCAACTAAAGCAGCCATTTGCTCAGCGCTTATGGGTTTAGGTACTACACCCTCAGTCGCGCGTTCTTCAATGTGTTTTCGGTACTGTTCTAACATGACGAATTCCTTATAAGGTATTTAAATTCGGTAACGCTTAAAATGAACGTGCTTAGTTGCTCACCCATTAGTTTGCATGGTGAGAGGCTATTAAATGGTAATCGATGGTAGTTTAAGATAACGGCTAAACAATGTAGTTCTATAAAACCAGTAATTAAGACCTACTAAATAGCTTAGTAATACAAAAATCTGTGACCATAATAGCAAAATATAAGCGGGGCGTTATAGTGGATTACTATGATTAGCTGAATTGAGCGGGATTTAATTAATGCCGATTATTTTTTGAACTAAGTAAGTTCATGAAAAATAATGTTAAGCATCATAGAATGATGCATCAGTAGGAACGTCATATCGGCACGGATTGCCGGTATCCAGTATACATGGATGTAATGTTTATAAGCCTTCCTTGGCCTCTAGGTTTCGGCAATCCATGTCGGAACGACGAATACTTTATATTGCTTGAGATTCTATTCAGATGCTGGGCTACCAGCATAAGCTTCTACTCGTGCCTTTAATTTTTGACCTGAGCGAAAGGTGACAACACGTCTGGCTGATATAGGTATTTCTTCGCCGGTTTTAGGATTTCTACCGGGCCTTGGCGTTTTGTCGCGTAATTCAAATTTACCGAAGCCAGAAATCTTGACCTGTTTACCTTGTTCTAATGAGCTTTTAATTTCTTCAAAGAAAAGTTCGACCATATCTTTGGCTTCACGTTTGTTCAAGCCCACTTCTTCAAAAAGTCTTTCTGCAAAATATGCTTTAGTTAATGCCATTAGTTAGTCCCTCAGTTTTGCGTTTAATTTTTCGGTCAATAGAGTTAATAGCTTGCTAATGATAGCGTCTATTTCAGAGTCGGTTAGAGTTTGTGTAGTGTTTTGGAATATCAGGCATAACGCGACACTTTTGCTGCCGTCTTCTACACCTTTGCCACGATAAATATCAAATACTTTAGCATCTTGTAAAGTTGCTTCTGCGCTGTTTATAACGCAGTTGATTATATCATTGGCAGCAATATCTTCTTTAACAATCAACGCTAAGTCGCGTCGTACAGAAGGATATTTAGATAAAGATTTAAATATTGGTATGCGTTTATTAAGGACTAGGTTTTGATCCATTTCAAAGAGAAAAACAGGGCAATCAAAGCCTAGTTTTTTTTCTAAAACAGGATGTAGCATGCCTAACCAACCAATGGTTTCACCATCGTGTGATAATATTTTCGCCGATTGTCCTAAGTGCAGCGCAGGTTGAGGACAGGGTACAAACTGCGCGACACAACCCGTTAAGGCAAATATTGCTTGTACATCGGCTTTGATGTCAAAGAAATCAACTTTACGTGACTTTTCGCCCCATTGCTCACTATAAACATCACCTAATGCCAAACCGCTCAGCATTTTTTGCTGATGAGTTGTATCATCGGTTTTGATAAAGCGTAGACCGGTTTCAAATAAGCGAACTCTATTTTGTTGACGGTTGGTATTGTATAAGGCTGCTTTTAATAAACCACACCAAAGCGTAGTCCGCATCACCGCTAATTCAGAAGAAATTGGATTTTTAAGGCGGATAACCTCCATTTCTGGCGCAATAGCTTGCTGAATATCTTCGTCGACAAAGCTATAAGTGATGGCTTCTTGATAGCCTCTATCAACCATTAAATCTTTTACGCGATCTATATCTAGGACTGCTTCTGTAGCCGTGCATAATTCAGAGCGCATTAACAAACTACTGCTCGGTAAATTATTATAGCCATAGATGCGGGCGATCTCTTCTATCAAATCAGCTTCAATGGCGATATCAAAACGAAAACCTGGAGGGGTAATTAACCATTCATCAGCTTGTGTTTGGATAGCCATACCTAGGCGCTGAAAAATTTCAATGACTTGATCATCAGCCAAAGAAATTCCTAGTGTTTTAAGGATGCGTTGTTTTCTTAAAAGAATCGGTAGGCGTGCAGGTAAGGTCGCCTCTGTGGTCACTTCAGAAATAGGACCCACACTGCCGCCAGCAATCTCAACGATGAGTTGAGTTGCACGTTCAATAGCTCTAGTTTGTAAAGTCGCATCAACACCACGTTCGAAACGATGTGATGAATCAGTATGTAAGCCAAAATTACGAGCTTTTCCGGCTATAGCCAGCGGTGCAAAAAATGCACATTCAAGAAAAACTGATTGAGTTTGATCACTGACGGCTGTTTCACTGCCACCCATAATGCCTGCGAGAGCTAAGACTTTTGCATCATCAGCGATAACCAAAGATTCTGTATTTAAGGTAAGGACTTGATTATTTAATAAGCTTAGGCTTTCTTCTGCTTTAGCCCAGCGTACACTTATGTTACCGGTTAATTTATCAGCATCAAAAACATGTAAAGGCTGTCCCAATTCTATTAAGACGTAATTAGTGACATCAATTAAAGGACCTAAACTTCTAATGCCAGAGCGACGTAGACGCTCTTGCATCCATAGGGGGGTGATTGCACTAGCATTGATGCCGGTAATGAGGCGACCCAAATAACGAGGGCAGGCCGTAGTATCGGCTACAGATACAGTTAAGGTATCTTGATGAGTAACAGGAGCGTGAGTGAATGTTGTGGCAGACCAGCTCATCTTATTGAGTACTGCAATTTCACGCGCTAGACCTTCAGCGCATAGGCAGTCAGCTCTATTAGGCGTTAAATCAACCTCTAAAATGACATCGTTTAATGATAAATAGTCGCGAATATCAACGCCAATGGGTGCGTCATCTGCTAATTCCATTAAGCCATGAGCATCGGCAGCCAAACCTAATTCTTTTTCTGAACAAAGCATGCCGAAAGATTCTACGCCCCGAAGTTTGGATTTCTTTATTTTGAAATCACCGGGCAACACTGCACCACAGAGAGCCGCAGGTATTTTTAGGCCAATACGAACATTGCTAGCACCGCAAACAATTTGTAGAGCTTCATCTGTGCCTACATTGACTTGGCATACGCGAAGGCGATCGGCGTCTGGATGTTGTTGTACGGCTATGACTTCACCAATGACTACACCACTAAATTGCGCGGCAGCAGGTTCTACAGAACCTATTTCTAGGCCGGCCATTGTTAATTGTTCGACCAGTTCGTCTGTATTTATTGCTGGATCTACATACGATCTTAACCAAGCTAAACTAATTTGCATGATTTACATGTTCCTGTGTAACGAAAACTTAATTAAATTGTTCTAAAAATTTAAGATCATTTTCAAAAAATAATCGTAAGTCGTTAATTCCATAGCGCAGCATTGCGAGGCGTTCAACACCCATGCCGAAGGCAAAGCCGCTGTATTTTTCACTATCAATATTAACTGATTTAAAGACCGCAGGATGAATCATGCCGCAGCCCATCACTTCTAGCCATCCGGTTTGACTACAAACACGACAGCCTTTGCCGCTACACATCACGCATTCTATATCGACTTCTGCAGAAGGTTCTGTAAAGGGAAAATAAGAAGGTCTAAAGCGGACTTGTATGTCCTTTTCAAAGAAGGCTCTTAGGAATTCGTAAATAACACCTTTTAAATCAGCAAAGCTGACGTCAGTATCGACTAGAAACCCTTCTACCTGATGAAACATTGGCGTGTGAGTGATATCTGAATCACAACGATAAACTCGGCCAGGGGCAATCACTTTTAACGGTGGTTGTTCAGATTCCATAGTTCTGATTTGCACGGGGGATGTATGCGTTCTTAATACCGTATGGGCATCAAAATAAAAAGTGTCATGCATCGCGCGAGCAGGATGGTGTGCAGGAATATTGAGCGCTTCAAAGTTATGATAATCGTCTTCGATTTCAGGCCCTTCAACGACTGTAAAGCCTACGCTGGCAAATATTTTTGAAATTCTTCTGAGTGTCGTGGTTACTGGATGTAATCCGGCAACTGATTGACCACGACCAGGCAAGGTGACGTCGATGCTTTCGCTAGCCAGTCTTGCTGCTAATGCAGACGCTTCCATCCGCTCTTTACAAGCTTCTAGTTGCTGCTGTAATTGTTCTTTGGCTATATTAATGATTTGACCGACGGAGCGTCTTTGCTCGGGATCAAGATTGCCTAATTCTTTAAGTTGTAAGGTAAATAATCCTTTTTTACCTAGGTAGTGAACGCGAACCTTATCAAGTTGATTAAGGTCACTGACTGTTGCAAGCTCTTTTAATGCCTGCGCGAGAATCTCTTCAAGGATAGCCGACAATGTTCTGCTCGCTTTAGTTGGGGAAGAATGATTTTAAAAGGGGGTTCAGGCTATTAATCCTGAGCCATCCGTTACTTGAAAAGTAACGGATGGGTAAGATCCTTTAGTTAAGAAAGACGAAGTCTTGCTTAAGGCTTACTTTGATGGGCGATAGCAATTTCTGCTATTTTTCCAAAAGATGCGATGTCGCGTACTGCGATATCTGCTAAAACTTTACGATCGATTGCAACATTAGCTTTTGTTAAGCCATTGATCAAGCGACTATAAGAAATGCCATATAAACGCGCTGCTGCATTAATACGGACTATCCATAGTGCGCGGAATTGACGTTTTCTTTGTTTGCGATCGCGGTACGCATATTGACCTGCTTTGATTACCGCTTGTTTAGCGACGCGATAAACTCGACTACGTGCACCGTAGTAACCTTTCGCTTGCTTTAAAACTTTCTTATGTCTTGCTCTGGCTGTTACGCCGCGTTTAACTCTAGGCATTCCTATTCTCCTTTATTAACTGTATGGCATCATACGTGCAGCCATGCGCACGTCTGAGGGATGAATAGTTGCGGGTGAACGTAACTGTCTTTTTCTTTTAGTGGATTTCTTAGTCAAAATGTGACGTCGATGTGATTGCCCACATTTAAAACCGCCATTACCGGTGCGTCTAAAACGCTTAGCGGCTCCACGGTTAGTTTTTATCTTTGGCATTTGTTTGCTCCAGTATATAAAAATAAAAGTCCCTGAGACATAACCCAACAAGGCAAAATGCATGGCCCTGAAAAATTACTTGTAGCGGTATGCTACTGTTTAGCGGTCTATCCTAGTCCGCTTCCTGAAGAGTGTCTGTATTACAGATACTCTTTAGATCATGTATCGCAACCTACATTTAAAGGTGCGATTAAAAGAGAGTCGATACTCTTATTTTTTCTTTTTAGGTGACATAACCATAATCATTTGACGTCCTTCCATTTTTGGAAATTGTTCGACTATAGCTAGCTCTTCTAAATCTTTTTCGATACGTTTTAATAAATCCATACCAATTTCTCTGTGTGCCATTTCTCGGCCACGGTAACGAACGGTGATCTTTGTTTTATCACCTTCGTTAAGAAACTTTATTAAGCTACGTAACTTGACTTGGTAATCACCTTCGTCAGTTCCAGGACGAAATTTAATTTCTTTGACCTGAATCTGTTTTTGTTTCTTTTTGGCAACTTGAAGCTTTTTATTAAGTTCAAACTGGTATTTGCCGTAGTTCATTATCTTGCAAACGGGAGGATCCGCGTTTGGTGATATTTCTACTAAATCCAAGTCTGCTGCATAAGCAATCTGCTTAGCTTCATCTAAAGAGATTATTCCTAATGCTTCACCCTCTGCGCCTGTTACTCTCACTCGTCTTGCGGTGATAAAGTCATTCAAGCGTGTTTCATCTTTTTTAGCAGCGATACCCTAATCCTCCAAAAAAATAATTATATTCTATTTGCAATCTCTTGCTTTAACCGTTCGGTAAATTCAGTAACTGATAAGCTACCTAAATCATCACCTTTTTGCGTACGTACCGTAATGCGTTTTTCTTCTAATTCTTTATCGCCAATAATAACTAAATACGGTATGCGTTGCATTGAATGCTCGCGGATTTTAAACCCGATCTTCTCATTTCTCAAGTCAATTTTTACTCTGATGCCTTGTTTTTCAAGTTCGTTGAAAATTTCAGAGGCATATTCAGCATGACGATCGGCTATATCGAGCACCATAACTTGTATAGGTGATAGCCAAACAGGAAATGTTCCAGCATGCTGTTCAATCAGTATACCGATAAAACGTTCAAGTGAGCCTAGTATCGCTCTATGTAGCATAACAGGGGCTTGTTTAGAGCCATCTTCAGCAATAAAGGTAGCACCTAATCGACCTGGCATTGAGAAATCAACTTGAATAGTGCCGCACTGCCAAACGCGACCGATGCAATCTTTTAAAGAGAATTCAATTTTAGGGCCGTAAAATGCACCTTCACCAGGTTGTAAGTCCCACTTTAGTTTTTTGTTATTGAGCGCCAATTCTAGGGCGTTCTCTGCTTTGTCCCATACAGAATCATCGCCCACTCTATTTTCAGGGCGTGTTGATAGTTTGATGATAACGTCTTCGAAGCCAAAGTCTTTATATACATCAAACAGCATATCAATAAATGTTGATACTTCGCTTTGGATTTGAGCTTCTGTACAAAAAATATGAGCATCATCTTGAACAAAGTTTCTGACGCGCATTAATCCATGCAGCGTGCCTGAAGGTTCATTACGATGACAAGAGCCAAATTCAGCTAGGCGTATCGGTAAGTCGCGATAACTTTTAATGCCTTGATTATATATTTGTACGTGGCATGGGCAATTCATAGGCTTAATTGCATAATCACGATTTTCAGAATGAGTGGTAAAAATCATGGCACCAAACTTTTCCCAGTGACCTGATTTTTCCCACAAACTACGATCAACTAATTGCGGTGTTTTTACTTCACCATAACCATTGACGCGGAGTTTTTCGCGAATATATTGCTCAACCTGTTGATAAATAACCCAGCCTTTTTCATGCCAGAATACCATGCCTGGTGCTTCTTCTTGAGTATGAAATAAGTCTAAGGTTTTAGCTAGTTTACGGTGATCACGCTTTTCAGCTTCTTCTAATCTATGTAAGTACGCTTGTAATTCTTTTTTGTCGCCCCACGCTGTGCCGTAAATACGCTGTAGCATTTCATTTTCTGAGTTGCCGCGCCAATATGCGCCAGCAATCTTCATTAATTTAAAAGCGTTTAATTTGCCAGTGCTAGGAACGTGAGGTCCGCGACAAAGATCAGTAAAACCACCTTGTTGATAAAGTGATAAGTCTTGGTCAGCAGGGATGGATTCGATGATTTTGGCTTTATAAGCCTCGCCTTGATTCCTGAAAAAAGTGACAGCGTCATCTCGAGTTAATACCGAGCGAGTAATGGCGAGGTCTTCAGCAACTAATTGCTGCATTTTTGCTTCGATAACGGTTAGGTCGTCAGTTGTAAAGGGTCTTTTGTAGGCAAAGTCATAAAAAAAACCATTTTCGATGACGGGGCCGATAGTGACTTGTGCGTCTGGAAATAATTGTTTAACAGCCTGAGCTAATAGATGAGCCGTTGAATGTCGGATGATATCTACGCCGTCTAAATCTTTTGCAGTAATGATTTGAAGGCTGGCGTCTTCTTTAATTAGGGTACTGGCATCTACTAAAACGTTATTAACGCGGCCTGCTAACGTAGCCTTTGCTAAACCTGAGCCTATCGATAAAGCGATATCCAGTACTGAAATAGCGTGATCAAACTCACGAATAGAACCATCAGGAAGGGTAATTACAGGCATGTTTATGATTTTAGTTGCTACAATAAAAAAAGCACCGCTAATGCAGTGCTTTGATGTCTGGTAGGCGCGATTGGATTCGAACCAACGACCCCCACCATGTCAAGGTGGTGCTCTAACCAACTGAGCTACGCGCCTGAAGTAATTTGTTACTTCAATAGTCCAACATTA
>Ga0209697_10004101_pt1 | contig 19256 bp, 17 predicted proteins | sample AliMusrvi5mmetaG_FD_184115 | JGI IMG/M metagenome (GOLD analysis project Ga0209697, IMG submission 184115) | Freshwater lake bacterial and archeal communities from Alinen Mustajarvi, Finland, to study Microbial Dark Matter (Phase II) - Alinen... | ecosystem: Environmental > Aquatic > Freshwater...
GCCGTAAGCTACCTATGTGACGAGCTCACCCAAACGGAAACAACCTTTCCCGGCACGAATTTGCGGTTGGTATACAAACTTGGGTCAACCCAAATTCCATGAGATCAGGAGTTCGGAATCTCGACACGGCACGCTGAAAGCGTGCGCTACGAAGACGCTTTATCCAGGAACTTGCCTAGTGAAGTGAAGATATCGATCGGCAGCGGGAACACTACCGTCGTGTTCTTTTCCGCGCCGATCTCCACCAGCGTCTGCAGATACCGCAACTGGATCGCAGCCGGCTGCTTCTGGATCAGCTCCGCCGCGCCTGCCAGTTTCACCGCCGCCTGCATCTCGCCCTCGGCATGAATGATCTTCGCACGGCGCTCGCGCTCTGCCTCGGCCTGGCGGGCGATCGCACGGATCATCTGCTCCGGCAGATCAACCTGCTTCACCTCGACCTTCGCCACCTTCACACCCCACGGACCTGTATCCTGATCGAGCGTTCCCTGCAACCGGATGTTCAGTTTTTCCCTCTGGCCCAGCAGTTCGTCCAATTCCACTTCACCCAAAACGCTCCGCAGCGTCGTTTGCGCCAGCAGCGATGTGGTGTTCAGGAAGTTCGTCACCTCCAGCACCGCCCGGTTCGGATCCATCACGCGGAAGAAGATGACCGCGTTCACCTTTACCGTCACGTTGTCCTTGGTCACCACGTCCTGCGGAGGCACCTCCAGGCTCTCCAGCCGTAACGAGATCCGCACCATGCGGTCGATCGGCTTGAACACCAGGATGATTCCCGGGCCCTTCGGCACCGGCAGCACTCGGCCCAGACGGAAGATCACGCCGCGTTCGTACTCGGAGAGAATCTTGATCGAATTCACAAGGTACAGGATGATAAAAACCATCAACAGTAGGGGCAGGGTGATGAGTTGCTCCATGCGATTACTCCTTTTCTGAAACGGGAGCCACCTTCAACAACAGCCCGTCCAGTTCCAACACACGAACTGTGGCGCCGCTCGGCGCCGGCGTCGTGCTCACTGCATTCCAATACTCGCCGCCGATCCGAACCATGCCAGCCGGCGCCAGTTCCGTCACGCTCACGCCGGTCTGCCCGGCCATCGTGCTGGCGCCCATCGCGACTTTGATCGCGCGCGCCCGTATGGCCAGCACCACCAGGAAGCCGGTGATCAAGGCAAACGGCAGTGCCACTCCGAGCGCCGTGCTGAGATGGATCCGCATCTCAGGTGGACCATCCACCAGAAACAGCGCACCCAGCACCAGTCCGGCCACACCCCCTGCGCCGAGTACGCCATGCGAGGCGAAATGCGCCTCCAGCACGAAGCACGTCAGCCCAACCCCGATGAGTCCCGCAGCCATCCAGTTGATGGGCAGTACCGACATCGCCGAGAGCCCCAACAAGGCCAGGATCGCGCCGATGACGCCCGGCGCAATCAATCCAGGGGTGGTGAACTCGAGATAGATACAAAGCGCCCCGGCAATCAGGATCAACAACGCCAGGTTCGGATCGCTCAACTTCACCATCAGCTGTTCGCGAATGGTTGCCTTGTACTCGATCACCTCCGGGGTGTCCAATTGCAGCGTGAGCTTGCTGCCGTCGAACCGCGTGATCACCCGGCCGTGAAGCTTCGCGAGCAGATCGGCCTCGTCGCGGACCACCAGATCGATCAGTTGCAGTTCCAGAGCCTCTTTCTCGCTGAACGATTTCGCCTCGAAGACCGCCTTCTCCGCCATGGCGGCGCTTCTGCCGCGCTTGGCCGCCTGGCTCCGTAGCGACGCTGCTGAGTCATTCTCGACTTTGCGACGCATCACCGGGTCCATCTCGGCGCCCATCACAACAGGAGACGCCGCCCCGGTGTTAGTCCCGAACGCCATCGCCGCAACGTCTCCAGACTCCAACAGGAAGAAGCCCGCCGATGCTGCCCGCCCTCCGCTCGGCGTGACAAAGGTAACCACCGGAACGGGCGATGCATCAATCTGCTCCACCAGTTTTCGAGTCGCATCCAGCAGTCCGCCCGGAGTGTTGAGCCTGATCAGAATCAGTTCGGCCTTCTGCGTGCGAGCCTCCGCTACGGTATTCTTCAGCATCTCAACCGTGATCGGATGGACCACGGCGTCCACCGTCAGTGCGACCACTTTCGCCGCCCTGACAGGGACCGGGCATCCGGTCATGATCAAGGCGATAACCGCCACTCGCAATCCGGTGTGCATGACGCCTCCACTCAACGGGTGATTGTCCGTGCGATCCGGTTATGTTTCAGGAAGAGGAGCCCAGCGATCAGCGGCGGCGCCGACAAGGTCAGTTCGCAAAAGACTTTAACGCTGGGAAGAGCATGGGGGAAGATCAACGGATACATCACTCCGAACAGTAACCCGGCCGTCACCAGCAGGACACCGCCCACCCATTCGGAGTAGATCGCCGACAGAGCCAGCGCCAGGCAAGCCGCCCCGGGCGCCACCGCATGAAGGAATACACCGAGAGGCGATTCCCCTTCTGAAATGCCTGACGCGATGCCAAACCAGAGCCAGAAAATGGCCCAGGTAAACGCAAGTCCATACGCGAGCGCAAAGATCCAATCCTTGCGAGCCGGAAGAGCAGGAAGCATACCCAACCTCCCTCTCGGCCCGAACTCCAGACATCCGGGTCTGATTGAGTATACACCCGGAAGGGGTATTTTGAACCCCTAGGAATGGGCGATCATTGCCAATTCTCTAAAATCAGCAGCGCTTGAATCCGGCTAAAATGCCTCGTATTGTTAGTGACTAACACGGCTGGCACTGACAGCGAATGCTCCGAGATCATCATGTCCATCTTGCCAAGCGGTTCACCCGCCGTCTCCAACCCGTGCCGTCTCCCGGCGTAAAGATCCGCGGCTTCCGCATCCCAGGCCAATACTCGGACGATATTCAGAAACTGCCGCCTCCGCAAATGGAGTTTGTGGTCAGGGGGCAAGCGCTTCCAGCCGCAGTGCAGTTCGGCCCTTGTGATCGCCGAAATGCAGACTTGCGCAGGATCTAACGAAAGCAGCTTTGCCTCAATTTGCGGTGAACGGCGTTTGAAGATTTAGCTGGTGCTGCCCGTGTCCAGCATGTGGAGCATGATTAATCGTCCGTGCCGAAAATGTCGCGCTTGTGTGGCGGCTTATTCAACGGCCGGTCAGCCATGAATTCGGAGGTATCAGCCTCGGCACAGATCTCGAAGTAGTCCTGCCACACCCTCACGCCAGGAAGGGTGGACAGGATGACATCCCCGCTCGTTTCATTCCGCCTATCGTACGCTTCCATCCTCTTAATATACACTTCGGGCCAGCGACGCCTGCCGTATTGGCGGCGCTGCTGGCCCGGTGAGACTACGCTTAGTACTCGCGGTCTTTCTTCACGCCCGGTTCCGGAATCGGGTACTTTCCGTCCGGTCCGGCGATGAGCGGCGGTGGGCCGTTCAGCACCAGTTTGTCCACGTTGGGCGCGAACTCGTGGGGGCAGTTCAGCATCTGGTCAAAGGTGATGATCTGGCCGGTGTGTGCGGCCATGCGGCCCATGCAGGCCACCATGCTCGCTTCGGCTCCGCGCTGCACTTCGTTGTAGGGCTTGTCGTCGCGGATGGCGGCGATCAGGTCGTCCCACTCCCACTGATAGGGCGACTTCTCGGGCTGCGGGAAGGCCCACAGCAGATTCGGGTCGGCAGGCAGCGGCAGGTCTTTGCGTGAATCGACGCGGGGGATGTTCTGTCCTTTATAGATGCGCGTCATGCCCGGAGTGTGTGACAACGTGGAGATCACCGCCGAACCCTTGGAGCCGTGCGCGTAGCTGGCGAACTCGTCGCGGGCGCCCTTCATGTTGCGGCCATCGAAGTACAGGCGCGTGCCATCTGCGAACTTGTACTGCACGGAATAGGTATCGAAGTTCTGATCCACCGATGTGCCGCGATAGTGGCGTCCGCCCACCGCATGTGCTTCCACCGGCCATGAGCCCTTCATCCAGCTGCACTCATCGATCTGGTGGATGTAGTAATCACTGAACACGCCGCCGCTGGCCCACAGGAAGGCATGGAAGTGCCCGATCTGGTGGGTTAATTCGCTCACTCCGGCGGGTAAGGGGTCGCAGGTGCCGCCGCCTTGCCCCATGCGGTAAGCGCGCATGGCGACGATGTCGCCGATCTGACCGTCGCGGATGCGGGCCGCCAGTTCCTGCCGTGCGCGACAGTGCCGGACCATGAGGCCGACCGCCACCTTCAGATTCTTCTGCCGTGCCTGCTCGCCGAGTTTGATCATGCGCCGCGTGGTGGGGCCGTCGACCGCGATCGGCTTTTCCATGAAGACGTTCAGGCCCTTTTCGATCGCATAGGTGAACTGCACCCAGCGGAAGGCCGGAGGCGTGCCGAGGATGACGACGTCACCCGGCTTCAAGGCGTCCATCGCCTGCTTATAGGCATCAAAGCTGAGGAAGCGGCGCTCGGGGGGCACGTCCATCTTGTCGCCGAACTTGGTCTTCAGCTTGTCATAGCTATCGGCCATTTTCTTTGGGACCACGTCGGCCATGGCCACCAGTTTGATGGGGCCGTTTGTAACCGATAGCGCATCGCCCGCCGCGCCGGTGCCGCGTCCGCCGCAGCCGACCAGTGCGAGTTGGATGGTCCCGCCCGATGCGGCATGGACCCGCGGAATCGCGACGCCCGCCAGCGCCGAAACGCCAGCCACGGTGCGCGTGGAGCTCGTCAGAAAATCGCGCCTGGTAGCGGCGCGGGAGGTTGTGTCGTTCATGGTGATTCCAACTCCTTCAGTGGTCAGTTTATCCCAGTTACGTTAGCAATCTTCGGGCCACTGAGAACCGGCCGGCGTGCTTTCTCGTATAACCTAAAGAATGATCGCGAAGCTGAAGTGGATACTGATCGCCTGGCTGCTGGCCAGCATCCCGCTGGGCGTGCTGCTGCTCGAGGGCTCCATCCGCATCTATCCACCCTTCCGGAAGCTGCCCGATCCGAAGCTCGCCGGGACGCTCGGCGCGGACTGGCGGGAGGTGAAGATCTTCGCCCGCGATGGCATCACGCTGCGCGGCTGGCTGGTTCATCCACGTGAACCGAACGGAAAGGGTGCGATTCTGCTGCATGGGGTGGCGGATACGCGGACAGGCATTGCAGCGCGCGGACGTATGCTGGCAGATGCGGGCTACACCGTGCTGCTGCCCGATTCGCGCGGACATGGCGCGAGTGAGGGCGATATCGTCACGTTCGGCATCCGCGAGGCGGACGATGTTCACCGCTGGGCCGACTGGTTCAACGCGACCGAACATCCGGTGAAGCTGTTCGGCATGGGCTCGTCGATGGGTGCGGCGATTCTGCTGCAGAGCATCGAGGACGACGGGCGCTTTCAGGCGGTGGTGGCCGAATGCGGCTTTGCCGATTTTCACGATGTCGCCTATGACCGCCTCTCTTCGCGAATGAGACTGAACCGCTGGCTGGGGCGCGGACTGCTGACGTCGGCCGTGGAGACCGGACTCGCTTATGGGCGGCTCCGTTATGGGGTCAACTGGAACGACGCTTCGCCTGTGCGGGCGATCGCTCATACCAGAGTTCCGGTGCTGTTGATTCACGGTGACGACGATCAGAATATTCCATCCATTCATTCCGAGCGGCTGCATGCGGCCGACCCGGCTGGATCCGAACTGTGGATAGTCCACGGCGCGGGACATGTTACCATCGCAAAGGTAGCGGGCGATGCGTTTCGCCGCCGCGTGCTGGCATGGTTTCAAAGGTAACCGGCGGCGCGTGATCCACGTCTCAGGAATTGTAGCCATGCGCAGTCTATGCCTGTTTTTCGTTTTGATGCTGGCGCTTGCCGCCGCTCCCCAGCCGCGCAAATCCGCGCCAGGTAAGAAAGATACAAGGACTTACCGGGGCACGCTTGTCTCGATGAACGAGGAGGAGATCGCGATTGAGCTCTCCGACAAGAGGGCGTTGATCCTGAAGCGAGATTCCTCCACCAAGTTCACCAAGCCTGGCACCAAGCCCGGCGACATCGTGAGCGTTGAGATCACCGACGATGATAAGGGTTACCTTTATGCCCTGGTGGTCACCCTGGAAAAGGAGGGCGAGCTGCCCGATACGCGGCAGCCCGGCGGACGGCGCCTGCCGGTGAATCCCGATGATCCGGATGTGAAGGCCGACGTCTCGCCGCGCGCCACAACTGTTAATTCCGGCGACAACACGGTAGACCCCGATGGCGGCGGCCCGCCGAAGCTGAAGCGCGGCATTCCGGCGCGCCGGCCTCCGACGAACGTGCGCGAACTCGAACCTGAGCCCGTTACCGCGGCGGTGTCGCGTTTCCCGGCGGGCGAAGTCGCTTCGTCCTCTGGATCGGGCGAGAACGTGAGCGTAGTTGCACGCTCTTCTGACCCCAATCGTCCTTTCATCGAACGGGCTCGCGAGACGGCCTACAGCTTTGTGGAGACGCTGCCCAACTACACGGTGAAGCAGGTGACCACGCGGTATCAGAATGAGCGCGCCATCGACAATCTGACGTGCGACCTGATTGTGGAGAACGGCAAGGAGCGGTATCAGAACCTGATGCGCAACGGCAAGGCGCTGAAGGAGAAGGCCGAGGAATCGGGATCATGGAGTAGCGGCGAATTCGCCAGCACCTTGCAGGATATTTTCTCGTCGGCTACGAACGCGAACTTCCGTCCGCGCGGCAGCACGACCATCTTCCAGCGTTCGGCGATGCTGTATGACTTCACGGTGGAGCAGCCGAATTCGCACTGGACGATCCGCACCCAGCAGGAGCAGTATCTGCCTGCCTATAAGGGCACCCTTTGGATCGATAAAGAGACGGCGCGCATTTTGCGGATTGAGATGCAGGCGCGCAATGTGCCGACGGCGTTTCCGCTGGATAAGGTGGAGTCGGCGGTCGATTACAATTTCGTCAAGATCGGCACGCAGTCGGTGTTACTGCCGGTGCATGCCGATGTACTTAGTTGCGAGCGTGGCTCGCGGCAGTGCAGCCACAATGCGATTGATTTCCGGAATTATAAGAAGTTTGGTGCGGAGTCGAACGTTACGTTTACTCCTTAGCCTTTGATCGATAAAGACTTAGGCCGAGATAGGTTCGTTTGGCCATTTTTTCTTTTGGGCTGCCGTATGCGGCCTTTTAGGTTCGTTTGGTACGGACGGGTGCGCGTGTTTGTGGCTTTCCCTCCTGGTGGTTAAGATTTCAAAGACCTGGTGGCTTCTGCTCGCGAAGCTATGAGGCCAGCTTTGCCAGCTTAGGTGTACCACAAGGTAGCTTGGGTTTTGCAGAGTGACGGGCGGGATTTGTTGTGTTTGCTGGAGATGTTGTTTTTGTAGATCTGTGATCAGACGAGGTCTACCCGGATTTCCCGGCCGATAGATGTGGCGGCTTTTTGGAGGGTGAGAAGTGTTACGGATTCGTTTTGGGGGTCTAGCAGGCGGTCGAGTGAGGCGCGACTGGTCTGCATGCGCCTCGCCATTTCTGCTTTGGTGACGTTCTGTTTTTTCATTGCGGCTTCCAGTTGACGGGCGAGTTCGCGCTTGATGGCGCTGGCGGTGGTCTCTTCATAAATACCCTCTTCGCGGAGCCAACTATCGAATGTCGATCCGATGTTCATTTTGTTCATGAGCGATCCCCCCGCCATGAAGCCGGCTTCTTACTTCCCATAGCTCGTGTCCCAGGGAATTCACAAGGGGCATTCCGATTGGTCAGGAGAATTCCACGCCGTTGATGTCTTCCCCGATTGATTTCCTGTCTGCCAATGGGAGGAATTTTAGCCAAGCCCGCACTGGCTCCCTGCCACTATCTGATCGATAAGATCTCGCCGGGATTCGCTTGAAACCGCTAACTGTACCTTTTGGGCATACGGTGTCAACCGTGGAGATAACTTCGGTCGGATTCTAAACAAAACTTCTCCCGCAAAGACGCAAAGGCGCAAAGGAAACATTGGGCTTCAGTTCATGGGCTGCTGATGGCTTAGACGGTGTCGCTGACGAAGCGGCTGAGCAGTTCGGCATGCTCGACGGATGTCTTGCTGATCAGCTTCTTTACTTTGGCAAATGACATTTGTTGGGAGGCGTGTAGCTGTGCGGCGGCGTTCAGCTCAAAGCTCACTGCAACAGCGCTTGGGGCTTTCTTCATGTACGCCCCTCGCCCAGGATGGCATCGAGCAGGCCGTCCATCGTGTGTGGCTTGGCCTCGACGTGGACGGTGAGGCCGTTGGCGCGGAGGGTCTCTGAGGTTACGGGGCCGATGGAGGCTACCTTGGCGTTGGCGAAGGGGGCGCGGCCGACCAGGGCGAGGAAGTTTTTGACTGTTGACGAGCTGGTGAAGGTTAGCCAGTCGGCGTCGAGGTTCAAGTCGTTTGGCGTTTGCGGGAGGCAGGTGCGGTAGGCTTCCACTACGTCCACCGTGGCTCCGCGTTTGGCGAGTTCGATGGGTACAAGGTCGCGGGCGACGGCGGCGCGTGGGAGTAGAATCCGTTTGCCGTCGAGGGGGATGGCTGCGAAGGCTTCCACCAGGCTTTCGGCTACATACTGCTTGGGGAGCACGTCCACTTTCAGGTGCAGGGCTTCGAGCGCTGCTTTGGTGGCAGGGCCGATGGCGCAGAGTTTGCCGCGGAGGGCACGGAGGTCACGCTGCGATGCGTCGAGGCGCTCCATGAAGTAGCGGACGCCGTTGACGCTGGTGAAAATGAGCCAGTCATAGGATTCGAGGCGGGCGATGGCCTCATCGATAGGGCGCGAGTCTTCGGGCGGAAGCAGTTCGATGACAGGGTATTCGATGACCGTGGCGCCCAAGGCGTGGAGTTTGTGCGAGAGGCTGCCGGCCTGGTCCTGGGCGCGGGTGACCACGATCTTCTTGCCGAAGAGCGGGAGTTTTTCGAACCAGTTGAGCTTGTCGCGGAGGCCGACCACTTCGCCGATGAAGATGGTGGCGGGCGGCTTGAGGGCGGCGGCTTCGATGCGCTGGCCGAGGTCGGCGAGGGTGCCGGTGACGGTGGATTGTTCGGTGCGGGTGCCCCAGCGGACAGCCATGGCGGGCGTGGTGGCGGGGCGTCCGCTGGCGATGAGGCGCGCGGCGATTTCGGAGACGTGACTTAGACCCATGTAGACGACCAGGGTCTCGGAGAGTCCGGCTTTGCTCCAGTCAATGGCGCCGGGGTTGTGGCCGGTGACGAACGTGACGGCGGAGGTGTGGTCGCGATGGGTGAGCGGGACGCCGGAATAGGCGGCGATACCTAGTGCCGCGGTGACTCCGGGGACGACCTCATATTGGATTCCGGCATCGACGAGGGCTTCCATCTCTTCACCGCCGCGGCCAAAGATGAACGGGTCGCCGCCTTTTAGGCGGACCACGTTCTTGCCCTGGCGGGCGTAATGGATGAGCAGGTCGCAGATCTCTTCCTGCGAGTGGCTGTGGTTGGATTTCTTCTTGCCGACGTAGACACGTTCGGCGGTGGCGGGGGCGAAGGCGAGGAGATCGCCGGAGGCGAGGTGATCGAACAGAATCACGTCGGCCTGTTCCAGTACGGCGCGTCCTTTCAGGGTGATCAGTTCCGGATCACCGGGGCCCGCGCCGACCAGATAGACCTTGCTCATCCGTAGACCGCCTTGAGGATTTCGCTGGCTCCTGCGTCGAGGAGTTCCTGTCCCAGTTCTGCGCCGACCTTTTCGGGGTCGTCGCCGCGGGCTTCGAGGCGGATGACGGCGAAGGCGTCTGGTGCGATGACGATGGCACGCAGGTGGATGCCGCTGCCATCGGCCACGGCGTGTGCGCCGATGGGTACCTGGCAGCCGCCACCGAGCGCGCGGAGCACGGCACGTTCGGCGGTGACGGCGCGGCGGGTGGGAAGGTGGTCGAGCTGGCTGACGACGGTATCGCCGACGCGGGTTTCAATGGCGAGGGCGCCCTGGCCTACGGCGGGGCACATCTTTTCGATGGAGATGACTTCGGCGATGCGGGCGCTGAGGCCGAGGCGGTTGAGTCCGGCGGAGGCGAGGAGAATCGCGTCGTACTGGCCTTCTTCCTGTTTGCGGAGGCGCGTGTCGACGTTGCCGCGGACGGATTCGATTTCGAGATCGGGGCGCAGGGCGCGGAGCTGGGCCATGCGGCGGAGCGAACTGGTGCCGACCTTGGCGCCGCGCTTGAGGTCTGCGAGCGTGCAGCCGATGATGGCGTCGCGCGGATCTTCGCGTTGGGGGATGGCGGAGAGGACGAGGCCTTCGGGGAGGTCGGTCGGCATGTCCTTGAGGCTATGGACGGCGAGGTCAATGCGGCCATCGAGGAGGGCTTCTTCGATCTCTTTAGTGAACAGGCCTTTGGTGCCGACTTTGGAGAGGGCTACGTCCTGGATCTTGTCGCCGGTGGTGTGGATGATTTCGATTTGGCATTCCTGGCCGAGTTCTTCCAGGCGGGATTTTACCCAGTTGGCTTGCCATAGGGCGAGTTGTGAGCCTCGCGATCCGATCGTCAACATTTACTCTCCTTCCAAACTACTTCACGGCGGCGCTGAAGCGCCGCGCAGGCTGAAGCCCGCCCTACAGGCGGAATATATTGCGGATAACGTCTACGATGAACAGGCCGTCGGGGTTGCCTGCGTGTTTGCGCAGTTCGGTGATGGGCCCGTGGGCTATCTTGTTCATGATGCCTTTGGTTAAGGCTTCGATTGCTTCCTCCTGCTGTGGCGACAGGGCTCCCAGTTTGCCTCGCATGCGCTGCAGTTCGGCGTGGCGGATCTCTTCGAGGTGGGCTTGCAGGCCAACGATGGTCGGGGTGACTTCGCGCGTCTTGAGGCGCAGCACCAGGCGCTCCACTTCTTCGGCGATGATCTCTTCGGCCTGTTCGGCTTCCTTGAGGCGGCCTTTGAGATTGGTCTGGATGACCTTTTCGAGGTCGTCAATGTCGTAGAGAAAGACGTTATCGAGCTGGTTGACGGCGGGCTCGATGTTGCGCGGCACGGCGATATCGATGAGGAACATCGGGCGGTTGCGGCGCTTATCGATAACGCGCTTCATCTCGTCGCGCAGGATGATGTAGTGGGGCGCGCCGCTGGAGGTGATGACGATATCGACCTCGGGCAGCGTCTGCTGGAACTTGTCGTAATCGATGACCTTGCCATCGAAGAGCTTGGCCATTGTGTCGGCGCGTTCGCGGGTGCGGTTGGTGACGTAGATGTTCGATGCGCCGGAGCGCCGCAGATGGCGGGCGGCGAGTTCGCTCATTTTGCCTGCGCCCACCAGGAGCACCTTGCGGTTTGCGAGCGAGCCGAAGATTTCGCGGGCCAGTTCGACGGCGGCGTAGCTGATGCTGACGGCGCTCTGGCCGATTTCCGTCTCAGACCGGACGCGCTTGGCGACACTGAAGGCGCGGGTGAGGACGAGTTCGAGGAAGCCGTTGACCGAGCCTGCGGCTTTGGCGGCGGCGTAGGCGCCTTTGAGCTGGCCGAGGATCTGGGGTTCGCCGACTACCATCGAGTCGAGACTGGCGGCGACGCGGAAGATGTGGCGGATGGCGTCGCGGCCTTCGTAACGGTAGAAGTACTGGGCGAGCGCGGGCTGTTCGAGCTGATGGGCCTGGCTTAGGAAGTGGTTGACGCTGGGATTGGGGTCTGACTTGTCTTCGCAGGTGACGGCGATCTCCACGCGGTTGCAGGTGGAGAGGATCATGCCTTCGAGCAGGCCTTCGCCGGATTTCAGGCGGAGAAGGGCATCGGGCAGGGCGCCTTCATTGAACGCGACGCGTTCGCGCACCTCGACCGGCGCAGTGCGATGATTCAAGCCTGTGACGAGGAGCCTCATTTTTCGATTAGTGGTTTCAAGCCCACGTGCGCGGCCCACGTCAGGGCGGAGAAGCCGAGGACGGAGAGCGACATGAAGGCGGCCTTTCGTCCGCGCCAACCGGCGCTGGCCCTAAGGAAGACCATCAGGAGATAGAAGCCCCAGGTGAGCAGGCTGATAATGACTTTCGCTTCGCCGAGCCAGTGGGTGCCGTTTTCGACGAAGGCCCAGGTGACGCCGGCGATGGTGGCCATGGTAATGAAGGCGAAGCCCAGGCCCATGGAGTTGCTGATGAGTGAATCGAGGGTGCCGAGGGGGGGCAGTTTGTCGAAGAAGAGTCCGGTGCTTTTGCGCTTGAGGTGCCGTTCCTGGACGAGGTAAAAGAGAGACGCGACGGCGGTGACGAGCACGGCGGCGTAGCCGATCAGGACCAGCAGGACGTGGATGAGGAGCCAACCGTTGCGGACGTTGGGGTTGCTCCAGCCGGCTACGGGGATTTCGGTGGCGCCGACGAGCGTCATGAAAAAGACCAACGGAAACAGGATGACGGAGAGGCTGCTGAACTGGTATCTCCAGCTGACGAACTGGAAGGCGAGGGCGATGAGGAAGCCGCAGAGGGAGAGCGTTTCGTAGACGTTATCGGCGGGCAGGTGTCCGGCGGCGAAGGCGAGGTCGACCAGGGCCACCAGGTGAAAGGTGACGCCGAGCGAGAAGGCACTGGCCGAGAGCTCGAACATTTTGTTGGGCCGCTTTAATACGGTGAGCATGGCGTGGAGTACGCCCACCGAGTAAAGGGCCGCGGCCACGCGCAGCCAGAATATGCTAGTCGCCTGCATGATTTAGTTCCAGTTTACCATCATGTGTTTGGGTGTGACTGATTTTGGGGGTAGAACACATTTTCGCGCAAAGAGAGACGGGGATTGGAGGCGGGTGGATTCCATTGTGTGGGCATTTCCGGGGTGCTTGACTACTGCGGAGGGGGGGAACGCATTTTTCGCGCAAAGGCGCTAAGACGCAAAGAGAGACGGGGATTGGAGGCGGGGGGATTTCATTGTGTGGGCGTTTCCGGGGTTCTTGACTATTGTGGAGGGGTAGAACACATTTTTCGCGCAAAGGCGCTAAGACGCAAAGGGGGATGGGGATTGGCTGGGGGTAAACTTCGATGGGATCTGTGCCGATAGGAATGTGTCACTATGAAAGCATTTCTGGCTGGCCGCCGTATCGCCTTTTTCGCTACCTTCCTGGTGGCGATGGGGTTGTGGGCTTATTCTGCGCTGAAGCATGCGCTGAACTTCAGTGAGGTTGAGGCTGTGGTGGAGCGGGTGGAGGAGGTTTGCAGGCCGGTTGGGGAGCCGGTTGAGGCGGCTAACGCGGCGCGGTGTGCGGAGGCGTCCGCGGCGGCGCGGGGCAGGTGGTGGCGCGAGCAGGCGGTCCATGTGCGGTATGTGTCTCCCGCGGATGGAGAGACTCACGTGGGTGTTGTGGTGCCGCAGGGCGGGCAGGCGGCGGTGGAGGCGGTGCGGCTTCGGGCGGGGGAGCGGTGGAAGGTTTTGGCCCATGACAGGGAGCCGCTGGTGGTCCGGGCGAGGTAGGGCGGTTGGGTTTGGGGCCAATGGCTGATGTCATACCGTTGTGCAAATGAAATCCTGCCTCGTCTGCCGCTGCAAAAGATCGGGACGCTGAAGTTCCCGCAAGTGCAGCAGTTGATAGCAAACGCTACGTTGTGGTGCAGTGGTCTATAAGAGCGATGAGGCCATCACTTCCTGGCATATCAGCGCCGAATGGGACATTGCTTTCAGAACGGCCAAATGGAGAACAGACAGGATGTCGCACCAATACGTGTTCGTTGGGTGTTATACCGGATTCGCACCGGGGCAGCTGGGCTGGGTCGGCTCAAAGCAGCCCGGACAAGGGATCCTCACCTTTTCGTTCAACGACGCAGATGGCTCGTTTTCCCCAACGGGCAAGGTTACGAAGCAGGATTCACCCACTTGGCTGGAGATTCACCCCAACGGGCGTTTTCTTGTTGCTACCCACGAGCTTTCCCACCACACGGGAGTGCCCGCCGGTGCCGGGTTTGTGACCTCGTACCGGATCAAGCCCGATGGTGCGCTCGAAAAGGTATGCACGCAGGCAACTGGGGGCCGAGGCAACACGTGTGCGACATTTGACCGGACAGGGCGCTTCCTGCTCGTGACAAGGTACTGGGAGGGTGGCATCTCGGTGCTGCCGTTTGACCCCGATACCGGAGCGATCCATGAGGTTACCGCGGCGCCAGAGCACAAGGGCGCGGGACCGCACCCTCTGCGGCAATCGGCGTCTCATCCGCACGGCATACACGGCGATCCCCGAACGAATTTGGTTTACGCGATGGATTTGGGCACAGACCAGGTTCATCAGTACCTTCTCGATATCGCGACGGGGACACTGACGCCGCACGGTGAGGTGAAGCTGGCCCCTGGATGTGGCCCGCGCGGCATCAACTTCCACCCGTCCTTACGAGTGGCGTACGTGAATTGCGAGCTTGACGGCACTGTGGTCGTCTGCGCCGTTGACGACTGCACGGGGCTCGTCCCGCTGCAGACTGTGTGCTGTTATCCGGAAGGCTTTGAGGGACACGGTCACGAGGATAATCTCGGCAAGGCCGGCTTCTGGGGGGCCGAGGGCTGTTTGTCGGCCGACGCATCACACTACTACTACATCTGCCGGGTCCACCAGAGCGTTGCCGTTTTCGACGTGGCGCCTCGGGACGGAACGCTGACATTTTCAAGCCGATACGCACTGGCGGCGCACTCGAATGCCAGGAACCTCACTCTCGATCGGAGTGGCAGGTATTTGCTTGTGGCGAGCCAGGACGCTGACTGTGTTGAATGCTTCCGTATTGAACACGGAACTGGTGCGCTCGAGCTTGTGCACACCCAGCACGCTGCATGTGCCGCCGATGTTGCAGTCATTTGATTCTGTGCTGGTCTGGCCGGAAATGGAGAATCGGCGATCCCTGTTATTGAGAATGCCGCTATTTTCGGCGCGTCATTTAGGCTGACGATGTTGCTTCAGGTGCACTGGCGAGGAAAAGAGCGATCACGTCCGGAAGGCTCTCTCCCCCCCTGCGATGTTACACATTCAAGGCGATAGCCGTCCACGCGGGCTTGCTTTCCGTCGTTGATTCTCGAACTACCGTTCCGTTAGCCCGCGGCCGCCTAGCGCATTGCGTCTACGCTTCCACATCAACAGCGAGATTACGCCTAGCCCGGCCAGCGTCAGCGGCGCGCTGGACGATTCCGGGGAGCTTGTATTGATATTGACTGTGAATGTGTCGGGGTTGGTCGTTCCCCAACTGTAGGTGTAGGTTCCGATCGTCAGGCCGAGGCCTGCTAACGTATTAGAGAGGAAGGTTGCGGTCGATGTCCCAAGGGCGGCACCGCTGACATACGCGAGCGGGACAGCTATGGAACTAGAAGTGATCACCACATTCGGGCCACTCCCAGACGACGTGAATGTTAGGGAGCCGGCACCCCACGAGGCCGGACCTGTTATCGTCCCAACATACTCGGTGCAAGGGCCGTTATTGGTGCCGAGCGAGAGGCCAATCGTTGCCGCGCTCACACCGGGCGTGCAAGAACCACTCACATTGAACACCAGGTTACTGAAATCCAAACTCCCTGATCCAGTCGCAACAACATCACTTCCTGACTGGAAAATGTAAGCTGTGTATGATGCGTGGGCGAGTGGGGCGATGCCCATGAAGGCAAAGGCTCCGGCTGCATACAAAATTAGTTTATTTCGCAAGATATGTCTCCTAGGTCCATAGATTTAGGACTATTGCGGTCAGGAATAGGACTAAAGTACCATGCTGCGCAATTCTCACGCAACCCTTTGCCGATGGTTGTTTTCTGGAAGCCGCATCCGTCCCCCAGCCTTGCATCGCACCGGCCTGCGTTGAACGAGAAGATATCGTCACAGGCCGACAGGCCGAGTGAAACACTCACACCCTGCACATCACTGACCACCCACTGCTTCCAACGCCGAACCTATTTCCCAACGCCTCGCCGGATCTGCTCCAGCGGCGGGTCCTGCTCATAAAGCTGAGCTACCTGTTTCTGAAATGCATCCTATGCTGCGGGCGCAACTCCGGTCACGCCCATTTTCGTAATTCAAATGTAATGTAATAGCGGCTGGAGGGTTCCCCGTTTGGACGGCAGCGAACAGAAGGCCTACAAGAGTTACCAGCGGATTGTTGCCGACGGGGAGTTCTTGAACGGAAAACTGGCAATCCGTGGGACCCGGTTCACCGTGGCGGAAGTCTTGTCGATGTTGGCGGAGGGGATGAGCCGCGAAAAGATTGACGAGCTATATGGCGCCTCCATTCGAGACGCCATTCCCGAGGTGCTCCGTGCCGCGGCGGATGCCGTTGATGTCCCGTCACGGTGGGCAATGTCAATGGACGAACGCGTGGCGGAACTCGCCATCCCAGGACTGGAGGAGTTGGTTGCTTTTTACGGCTACTTCCCTTCCTTCCACGACGCCGAGGTTATTTCGTTAATCCTGAATGAAACCGGGGCATCGCGGTTCACCATCCATACATGGGATATGACCGACAGAGAGGACGATGAGGGTTACGGGGTGACGGAGAAGCACGCCCAGGGTACCTTCATTATGAAAGGAATCGAAGACCTCCGCCTCATTGAATTTAACAATCACCAGAATGTGCTCGGCGGGGTTTTTCTCGACCGCGTGGAGCATGGATACAAACTGGACTTGGACGCCAGCGTCGGATTGCGCGGAACAATCATCGCCAAGCAGATTCGCATTGAGTTTGAGCCTGTGCCCACGCCCGCTACGCCCGGCGCTCTTTCAGGCGGATGACATGATGGCGATGCAGCATGGCGGTGCGGTTGATTGGGATTACCTGGTGCTGGCGTGCATTCACTGCAATCGCTACAAGGGACCGCATATTGGATTGTTCCATCCATGAACCGATGAATGGAATCATTACTTCGGATGGAGCGGGTCAGTGGGCTTGCCGCTGAGCGCCATCGGCAGAGTTACAACCAGGGTCCTGTGTATAAATGATCCGGAAGTGGTGTGACTGCGAGAGATTCTGGCGCAGTAGATGGAGGCGCGATCAAAGCGTGAGTCGAGGTGTGGCCAGTGACGCGAACGGGATCGGTAGTTTCCGGTAACGGCACTTTCGAGGAAGTTACCTCTCTCGTGTGGGGTAAAGGCACTGCCAAGAGAGACTACGTAATCCATCCGCAAACAAAGGGCATCCGCTGGGTATCGACTGTCCACTTGCCTTGTACCTTGGTAAGAAAACGGACGCCGCCCATAAGTCCATCCTCCATGTACACCACTGCCCGCTTTCGAGCAGCATCAAACCCGGCGCCGGATAGTGACGCGTACCGCGGAATTCGCCCTGACGCACGCACGGGCCGGGTTTCCACGAGATCATATGGCCGATCAACGTCGAATTTGGCCGCAAGTCGGTAAAGGAGCTTATTGCTCTGCACAAAATCATCAAGTTGCTCTTTGTACTGCCAGGACTCTTCGCCATCGGGAGACCTTAAACACTTCACGCGCCCCTCATTTGTATGGTCGATGATCAAAAGCGTTGATGAGTCGCGTGTTCCAAAAGTAATCTTTATTAGGGCCGAATAAACAGCATAGATCTCGTCACGGTCTCTCTCCGGCAAGGGCTCGAGTGGCAGACTGGATTGAGCCGACAGAATATGTCCGAGGCACTGCAACACAAATAACCGGGTAAAGGGTGAGGACCTTAGCATCGATTCATGCTAGCATTCCGTGGTCTGAACGATATGCTAGGGGGCTGCCAGAGTATGGCCGCCGTTTGTAACCTTCCAACTGTCGAAGCACGGAAACTGGGGTTACCGGAAAAGTGACATACTTCCCTCGTTCAGGCGGCTCCCAAATCCGTCGTTGTTGATATTCACTTGGGTTTGACCGTCGCGACAAGCACCCAGTCTGAGGCTGTGGGTTTTTCCGGGATCTTCCATTGGTAGTCATCGCCCTGGCTGGTGCGCTGTGGGTGGAACTCGCCCAGATCGGTGTATTCGCCGGTTTTGGGATTGAACCATTTGGCGGTATAGGTGGCGGGGCGGAGGTGGTGGAGGGTCCCTGTGGCGGTGGTGCTCCAATTGTAGAGATAGAGCACGTAAAGGTCGGCGTCGATGGTGGCCAGGGCATACCATGCCGGTTTTTCGGGTTGGAACCAGGCCGGGTCGTCGAAGCGCGGGGTGAGCTTCCACCATTGGTGCGCGGTGAGGAAGTTCCTCATGTGCTGGCCTAGTTGGGTGGCGGAGGGGAAGTCGAGGCTGGTGGTCCACTTGGTGTGCTTTTGCTCCACGGTGATGGTCACGGGGCCTTTCACCGTGTCCTTATCCATGTCGTACTTGCTGTTGTAGAGCCAGATGTCGATGGCGCCGTAGCCTTGGCCTGACATTCCGTTCAGATATGCGGTCCAGCCCTGCTGACGGGCGCCCTCTTCGAGAGTCCAGAGATGATCGTAACTGCCTTCGTAGTTGACGATGGGCTGGCCCTGGCCGTTCTCCCAGAAATCCTTGACCAGGGGCCAGGGGATGGGTGCGTTCTGGGGCGGGGTCCACTGGACGCCGTACCAGGTGTGGCCGGGCACGTCGCGGAAGCTTGAGGTGGACGCCATGACGCCGTAGCCGTATTTGGGGCGCTCTTCCTTTGGGGGGAAGTTTTTGGGCTCGGGTCTGGAGGATGCGAACTCCATGTGGGCGGTGCCGGGGTGGCGGTAGGGGTCGAATTCGTGGATCCAGGCGAGCACCTTCTTCCACGGATTTGAGGCGGCGTCGAAGTAGGCCTGCGTGCCGCGGTCGTAGTAGAAGTCGTTGTCCACTTCCTGGGCGGTGGTCCAGAGGACCGGATAGGCAGCGTAGCGCGCGACCCACAGGCGGCACAGTTTCTTGAGGTAGGCGTCGGTGTAGACGGGGCGGATGATTTCGGGTGGGAAGAAGAGTTCGGCGTTGGCGTGGACGAGGCCTGCGGCTGCAATGTACTGGAACCGGCGGTCGAGGTCCTGGAGACCGGGGAGGTCGGCTTCGCTGATGCCGTCCGTCAGGTTGTATTTTGCGCCGAGCGGTTCGGACTGGTAGACGGTGAAGCCTTGGGTGACGCGGCGGTCGACAACCACTTTGAACATCTGGTCGAGGGGTTCCTGGGGCATGCTCCAGTGGGTGTCGCCGAGGTAGAAGAAGGGGGTGCTGTCGGCGTACATGAAGTAGCGCACGCCGGGTGCGGTTTTGAGGAAGCCGCGGCGGTAGATTTCGAGGGGGCCGCTGTAGGGGGTTGCGGCGAGGGTGGAGCGTTTGCCGTGGAGGCCGGCGTCAGTGGGGTTGGAGCAGGTGGTTGTGTATTGCCAGGTTCCGGCTTCGGGCGGGGCGAAGCGGACGCGCCAGGTTTTGCCGCCATCCCAGAAGCCGGGGACCTGGTA
>Ga0209697_10004105_pt1 | contig 19239 bp, 20 predicted proteins | sample AliMusrvi5mmetaG_FD_184115 | JGI IMG/M metagenome (GOLD analysis project Ga0209697, IMG submission 184115) | Freshwater lake bacterial and archeal communities from Alinen Mustajarvi, Finland, to study Microbial Dark Matter (Phase II) - Alinen... | ecosystem: Environmental > Aquatic > Freshwater...
GATAAATATAAGGAAGCATTATAATATTTGAAGGGATATGAGTAATCAAAGAAATAGACAAATCTTTATATTCATAAAAAGTAAAGCTTTGAAAAAATCCAATAATAGGCTCAAATAAAGATTGAAAACATCTAACTATAACGGCGAATGTTGATAAAAGAAAATAATTATTTCGTATATTCTCAATTTTACTACCTATTGAATTTGCCACACCCCAATCCATTCTAAAGCTTTGCGTTGCATCTTGTGAAAGTATATCTAAAGAATTTAATAATGGATATATAGCTGAGAGAAGTAACAAAATAATAAAACTCGCGCGCATAGTTTTATTTGAAATTGAGGAAATAAATAATAAAAAAATAACAATTGCAATTTGATATCTAACCATAATCAATAGTACAACCATTAATAAAGCCAGTTTGAATCGCCTTAAGTTGAAATAATAAAGACTAGCCAACAGTAAAGCGGCCATAGGAAGTTCTTTCAATGCACCGATCGAATAATAAATATTTGTCGGTAAAGCCAAAAAAATTACTATTGCCAATTGCGCTTTTCGCCAAGGAATGTCATATTGATTGGCAAGACGCTCCATATAATAAGTTATTAAATATACAAAGCCTATATTTATAAATAGCATATTAAACCAATCAAACCCTGAAATAATCCAAAGAAATGATGGGACAAATGTGTTCTTAACACCGGACAATGTAATTGATTCAATAATATTATTATCATCTACTATATCTGAATACAGTAGCGTATCTGGAATAATTATTCGAGCATAACCATTAGTACTAATCCATTCACCGTTCACTAAACTTTCTTTAAAAAAGATGATATACAAACAGCCAACTGTCATCAAATACAATAGTAAGATTGTCTTTATCAATCTCCATTTTTTTAAAGATATACTCACTGCTGTCTATTTGTTGAATAATTCATAACTATTTAACGCTTTTATAATAAATAGTTAAGATGCTTTATTGTCCGTAACCGATTTGAAAACGTTTGTGGTACACCGAATCACTAGTGTCATGTCAAGAAAATAATGTCGTATAAAATATTTATATTTTCTTCATACTCAACCCAAACCAGGATTGATCATGAAGAAATACAAAGTAACCCTGACCCAAGAAGAGCGCGAAGAACTGGAGGCCATCAGCAGCAAGGGGAAACATGCTGCTCAAACAGTACTGAATGCACTTATCCTCCTCGCGTGTGACGAAGGTAAATTTCAACAGCAACGCTCGATCAATGAGACGATTGCCTGCGTATTGAACGTGAGCATGAAAACCATTGACAGAGTTAAAAAACGATTTGTCGAAGAAGGCTTGGATGCTGTTCTGCAACGAAAGCCTTCAACAAGAATATTTCAAACCAAGGTTGATGGAGATCTTGAAGCCCATCTGATTGCCATGAGCTGCTCAGAGCCTCCTGTTGGTTACAAACGCTGGTCTCTGAGGCTTTTGGCAGATAAGGCAGTTGAGTTAGAGTATGTTGATCAGATATCCTATGAAACCGTTCGGCAAGCTTTAAAAAAAACGTCATTAAACCGTGGAAAACAGAAGGCTGGGTAATCCCGCCATCACAGAACGGTGATTTTGTCGCCCAAATGGAAACGGTACTGGACATATACAAACTTCCGTATGATCCGTTGTATCCTCTGGTGTGCATGGACGAGTCACCGAAACAGTTGATTTGCGAAACGAAGCTTCCAATTCCGGCAAAACCAGGACAGCTAGCACGTTACGATTACGAGTACAGTCGTAAAGGAGTATGCAACATTTTCATAGCCACAGAACCGTTGATGGGCAAGCGCATCGTAAGGGTGACCTCCAACCGGAAAAAGCAGGATTGGGCCAAATTTCTTGAAGAGATTGCACGGAAGTACCGTCATGCCGAAAGAATCACGCTGGTGATGGACAACTTGAACACCCATAAACCCGGATAGCTTAATGAAACTATCTGATTTTAATAAATGGTGTTAATACCTATTGAGTGAACCCTATATAGTTTTAGTAAAAACAAAAAGACCTAGCTGGTAATGCTGCAATGCCAGATTAGTAAGAGCAACGTCATCAAATGCTGATTCTTGCGCCCCCTGCTCAGGAATAATCATAATCAGCTTTTGCAGCAACAAACCTGCTGCTTGAGCACTGCGTATAATGCTTCGTGGATTAAACACCCAGTTGGCGTTGAACTCAACACGCTCTTTTCCAATCGGTGTGGAAAGGTAAAATATTCCACCCGGTTGTAATAACTTCGCCATATTGGCAATGCCCCGCTGATATCCTTCCGGATTAACTGGGTCGCCATAACGCCCCAGTCCAAAATGCTCAATGGCATGCAGACAAGAAAGTGAGTCACAATACCCTCCCTCGCCTATATCATTCGGCAACGAAGATTGGTTCATAAGATCGGCCTGTCGAAACACCACACCAGGCACAACAGCGCTGACTGGACGAACATCGAAGACTTCAATCTCCCGAAAGCTGGCTACATTCGCTACGAACCCGTCCACCCGCGAGCCAATATCAACATGCTTAACTGGTTTGGCTGCATGAATGGCACGCGCTACCAGCAGGTCTTGCCAGAAGTATTCACTTTTAGTTGCACCACCTTCTTCGTAACGATCATGCAGGCAAGGCTTGAACTTCATTGTACCTACGAAGCCTTTGCGGAAAGTTGCTTTATCGCGCAGATAAAGAGGTAAGCCACGTAAGGAGCGCAGGAATTGACGGGGGTCACAACCAAATTGAGTGGAAAGGAGCCAGTGGAGTTTTATCAGGGTAAGTTTTATTTTCATTAAATGCTGCTCTATAGTCGTTAAGCGGATAATTATCGTGGAGACTTCTGCAGAGTAATTTGAATACTAACGCATCATTTTTAGCAAATCGACGTTGTGAGATTAACATTTTTTTCATTACAACAACATGCGTCATCAATGACGCATGTTATGCATTTTGCACAATTTATTAATTTAAATAACTGAAAATAATTAATACTTATTTTTTACTTTATATCGAAATAAAATCAAAATAGTTTGTGATAAATAATGTAAATAACCTATTGGCGAAAATAATATTAATAAGAATTTAACATCTAACTTACTCAAGGAGATAAACTGAAAAAATAAATTGCATTGAAACACATTACGATACTTCTCAAAAAGATGTACAATAATATTTGGACGTTTATGACTAATATTATTCTTTGCTTTCAATGCGCTCCCGCTTAAATCATGATTGCGTTTATAAAAAACAGCATTATTCACAGTTCTTAAATCGTACAATTCAAGCATACGATAAACCCAAAATGTATCTCCATTTTCAGGAGGCAGATTTTTTATCCAACTTATTATTAAACTCCGATCATCTTGCAAAGGAAAAACACTCCACAGATGAATCATTTTACCTGAAGACCAAGATGTAAAAACATATTTCCATTGACGATACCATGAAAAACCAACGTACATAAACCTAATGTTATTAGCTGTTGATTTTATAAAATCACCATTGACATCAGTATACTGTACTTTTCCAAAGGCAATACAGTCATACTTTATTGTTATAGCTAATAAATCTTTAACCCAATTAGAACTCCAAGTATCATCTCCCGCTGCATACATAAAATACTTTGCTCGTGCATGTTCAATAACAAAAACCAAGTTATTCACAAAACCAATATTTTCGGATTGGCGGAAATATTTTATCCTTGGATCTTTAGATGCATATTTTTTACAAATATAACCTGTCGTATCCTCTGAAGAATTATCAGAAATAATCAATTCAAAGTCATAATGTGATTGGTTAGTTATGGACTCAATAGCCTCAGCGACATGACGCTCAGAATTATATACAGGCATCCCAATACTTATGGATGGAATTAAATTATTGACCATAGTTATGTTTTTATCTATTATAAGCGCCCATTAAAACGTTATTCCGTAATCCAATCAAAAACTAGATAGTTTTTGATTGATATTTTTTAAAGAGTCTTATCATTGGGTATTTTAAAATCAACGACCCCACAGCAGAGCTACAGGGTATGCGTTAATGTTTAAGAATTTCTTTACGAAGCAGAGCTTAGTGGAATATGTCCTATAGCGATTCAATTGAGTTTTTTGCTGTAGAACGTCAGAAAATACAACCAATAATAAGTCATTTAGGATTTTAAATGTTTTGTTGTATGCTTGTTGCGGGACTGCGCATTGTTTTACAACCAAATTATTTCTATTAAGCACTTAACGAAAACGTTTTTTAGTGTGATGGCGCACCAGCACTCCCAATTCCGTCAAGTCGTCAGACAATCATACATCATCAAGTAGACTCTTCCAGTACAGCAGATTAACGTCAACAGGAAAAAGGTCTGAGAAATGCCTGATGGAGCTCTTATTTTTTTCTTTTAATATTGGGCTGCACGATTTGATCTTGTTCTTGACGATCTCCATCTCTCCGGCGTTGCTACATTTCCTGTCATCAATGCTGTCTCCAAACGGTGCATAATCCTCACCAAGACAAGCAAGAAACCATTCATAAGGTTCCATACCGAAAACCTTTACAAAATTAAACTGCTTTTTGGGAATGCAAGCAACTTCGTCTAACTCGACACGCATCAATTCCACATTTCTCTCAAAAGAAAAATGCCTTTTGACATATTCACGAGCATTCTCACCGATTTGTGCCCTTTCCTCGGGGTTGTCGTGGAGGTACACTATGCATTCTACATAATGATCAATACTGTCCGCCAAAAAACCTACAGACTTATGATTTTTAATTATATGCATTTCTGCATTCTGGTTTAGCGCAACAACTGGCAACCCGAATGCCATTGCTTCCAACAAGACATTTTCGGTGGTACCAAAATGTTTCGGATTCAGCGGATATGCAAAAATATCAAAACGTGACATTTCATCGTCAATCCGCGTGGAGTATCCAGTAAAAACAAATCTGTCCTGAATGTGATACTCAGTAGCTTTTCGCAAGATCTCGTGACTACCAGCCATATCCCCAACCATGACGAAACACGCATCAGGAAGGCGCTTCACAACGGCAGCACAATATTCTACAAATTGCGGATGCAGTTTGCTGCTGCTCATTGTCCCCACATAACCGATTACAAAATCCTTTCGGGCAGTTCTGGCACAACTAATTTTGCCGCTAAACTTAAGTTCTCCCAGTCCGTAAACCACAGCCGAGCTTTGTTTGATGTCATTCTGTTGTTGCGAAGTCCAATAAGCATTTTCAAGGGAGAACGGCGAAGTAAAAAAGGTTCTATGAGGCAATGCAACGAATTCATATGGAATACAGGGATAGTGGCATCCATTAACATGAACCCATAAAACCAGCCGTAGTGGAATGGTAGGAAAGTTTGCTAAAAATGAGGCCATGATTGGGTGATGCCACCAGTGGAGAACAACAACGTCCGCGTCTGCGAATTCACATTCTAAGGGGAAATGTTGGGTTTTTAAAATGACATCAACTCCACCTTTTCTGCATATGTTAACAAACTGGTCTTTCTCTGGCTCATCTAGGAGCAAAATCTTGTGCTTATGCTTAAGATTATATTTCTGCTCGTGCGTGACGATACTTGACAAAGCCTTCCCAACACCACCTCCAAGATGAGTGGTTATATGCAATATCTTAAAAGTATGCATTACGTCAATACTGCTGTTAGCAACAACATATAACTTTGATAAGTTTGATTGTTTGAAAACTCTATTGCACGAACTATTTCATTGGGTCTATTGTATGTTGGTATTGCGATTGTGACCAAGGGAGTATTCTTACTATCGCTGCTACTCCAAAGTTATTATGTTATTTGTAAAACCCATTGATTGGATTTGACTGATTATGGAGTTTTTATACATGATAGGCAATACCACGATGGTCGCTTCTTCATCAACAAGTTTGCTGGGTGATTCGACCGTAAATGTTTTATGCAGCATTTCAAACTCAATCCCCTGTCTTGATGCATTACTATCAATTAGCTGAATGATGTTGCAGTGATCAAAAGTATCATTCAGTAACTGTGCTGTTGATGCACCTATCCCCCAAAGTATGAGTTTCTCTTGGGAACTTTCAAGCTTTTGAATCTTTGGTGATAATTTCTTTTTGGAATAATGAAAATAGTATTCTACCGCGATTTTGGTTTCGTCTGTATATACTACATTTAAGAACGAACCATTATTTTTGAAAATTCCATTGATGACATGGTAGCTCTTGCATTTCAAATATGAATTAGACTCCAATAGAGTAATTCCATACACATTGGCAATATTCTCAAAAGTTCTTTGTGTAAGGTGCAGTATATGCTCATATGTCAAGAAAAAATATGATGGGAACTTCGCATCAGCATATCTAGTTGAATTAGGGACTTCAATATAAATAACAGCATCTTTTTTTAGCATAGACTTTACATTCATCAATGCAAGTCTAAAGTCTAAAATATGCTCCAATGAATGGCTTAGAATAATTAAATCGAATGTATTCTTTAAATTTTCATTTATTGAAAATGTATCATCTTGCGAACAGTTAATTCCACAATTTTTAATATATTTACAATTTACCGAAGACGGTTCTACAGCAAGAACATTTTTATAACCTTTATTGAGCAAGTAAGTGCAAAATTCCCCCCGACCGGCTCCCATATCAAGAATATGACTCTCTGAAGAGATATACTTTTCTATACAACTGTAAATCGTATCGAAATACTGATTGGTTACATTATCACCAAAAGTATCGGAATAGCTGATAGTCTTACTGTACCCCGAATCATAATACGCACAATAATGTTTTTGGGTTGCTTCTGTATCGATATATACACTTCCGCACTCATCACAAGTGACGATGAAACTCTCAGATTCTGGAAAATTTTCTCCCATAACTTTCATGTTTTTGCTTAAAAGCGACATAATCGTTTTTTGAGTAGAATTACAAATAGGACAATGGATATTGTTCATATAAAACTCCTTGTTAGGTTAATGATCAGTGCATCAAGTGATGGATTGATTCTTTGCCGTAAGGAATTTTCTTGAAGCCATTGTAGAGTTTTTGTGATCCCTTCTCTAAATCCAATTTCAGCGCTCCAATCCGGTCTCATTTTTTTTATCTTTGAATTATCATAAATACTATGTGATAATTTATGAGTTAACATATTAGTATCCCCAAGAAATTCAAAACCCAATACTTTTTCTCTTGGTATATGAATAGCTTTTGGATTGGGTAACTGTAACGTTTCTACTATAATCGCTGTCACATCATTCCATGTGAGCCATTCATCGCTCGTGATATTATAATCTTCACCTACGGCTTCAGGATTTCCAATAACACCTATCAATGCTCTACCAAAATCTTTGGCATGTGTAAATGTCCAAAGATTTATTCCATCGCCGGCTATCAAAACTACATTGTCCAAAAGATACCGATTGATAGCTGTATAGCAATTAAGCCCTATAGATGTCGGTATCAAGGTATCGTATGTGTAGGATGGCCTAATTATCGTTACAGGAAAAGCAAACTTTTCAAATGCGTTTTTAAATATAGCTTCCGCCTCTATCTTACCGCTGATGTATTTTCCTGATGTTTTAGAATCGTTTACAGGGGTTGTTTCTTTAAATGGTAAAAATTCTGTTTTTCTCTGATAGATAGACTCTGAGCTGATAAATATATAGTGTAGAGTTCTGGCTTTAAAGAGCTTAATTGCATTTTGAGCTTGCTCTTTGTTGTAACAAATAAAATCACAAACCACATCAAAAGTAAGTCCATTTAATACCTGCTGTGTCCCTTCAATATTTCTATAATCGCAATGTATTTGCACAACTTCTTTTGGTATTTCTCGTCTTGTTGGCTTTTCAAGACTTCTACCAATAACATAAACCTGATGACCGTACTTAACAGCAAGTTTAACAAACCACCAACTGATGTTGCCATTTCCACCAGTTACCAATACTTTCATTGAAAATGCCCTGTTAACATTTTCTCTTGTATAGTTGGCGCCATGGAATCGACATTATCCAAAACACCGTGAGACATTACCAAGCACTTTTGACAAGCAGAATAATGTTTCTTATATCCATCAAGATGATTCATTCTATAACTGTTAAGTTGTTCTCCCAACCAGATATCCTTAACAGACTCAACAACTGTATTTCCAACAATCATTTTTTGCTTCCAATCTTGTACACACGTACTTACCAATCCATCAGAATTTATAACCATGACATAAAACAGGAATGGGCATACTTGTCTTTCGTATATTTCCTGACCATAATGCCCGGCTTTAAAATCCATAGGGATATCGTCAAACTCAAATTCAGGCCAAGCTGGCGATAAATTTTCTAAAAAAATTCTATCTGCCATATTTCCGAAAATATCAAAAAATCGTTTTTTTTATCCGCTGTAAGATTTTGTTTTATTGCTTTGATATAAATCTCACATTCTCCTTTATTTTCATAAAGATCTTTGATATTATCTACATACTTTTTAAAATCTACTTTTGTTCTAGTATAGTGATATATTCTATCCTCTGAAACCCCATTTACAGATATGTTGATCTGACTTATTCCAGCATTAATAATTTTTCTATTTAATCCCGGGTTAAATAGAAGACCATTTGTAGTGGTTTCAATCTTTTTGATTTTTGTATTGGTTCGCGCCCATGAAATCATTTCTGAAAAATGAGGATTGACAAGAGGTTCTCCAATCTTATAAAGTCTCAATACTTTGACATCATTATCAAACTGATGAACATCTTTTATGATTTTTTTGTATAAATCAAAATCCATCGTACCAACAAAACGACCTGACTCTTTTATTAACTCACTATCGCCCGTTGGACAAAATCTGCAACTATGGTTACAAGCACTTGATGGATCAATCATTAAAACATAAGGAGTGCTTAATGGAAGAACTTCTCCAAGATTAACTCTTTTACTGTCATCCTCAATTCTTTTTTTAATTTGTGCTTTCATGGTTTATCAAAGTTTTTCCACAAGCTCTTTTGCAAAAGCATCAATATTATCAGGCATGCCATGCGTCATCTGGCCACACTCCCCACAAACTTGATGGGCTTTCCGTTCCTTTTTCAAAAACATCTTTTGCAGATCACGCAATTTATCGCCATTCCATATCTCTTTCACGCTTTCGGTGCCAACATCGCCAATGACCAGTTTTCTGGCCCAATCGAGATAGCAAGCGCTGGCAACGCCATCAGCGTTGATCGAAAAAGAGTAAAAAACATAAGGGCATACCAGAACTTCTTTGATTTCCTGTTTATAAATACCAACCTCTGTATTAACATGAACATCATTCAAGTCGAATTCAGGCCAGCAAGACATGATGCTCTCTATGTAGATTCCGTCAGTGATATCCCCGAATATTGCATAAAACTTATCTTTCTCTTCTTGGCTCAGAATATCCCCGTTGATCTTGACGATCATCTCACAGTTCTTCCGGTGCTCATAGAAGAAACGTACATTGTCGACCAATTTCTCAAAGTCAAGCTTGACTTTTGAAAAACTAAGGTATTGCTGTGCGTCTATGCCTTCAATGGAGATATTTATCCTGTCTAGGCCAGCATCGATGATTTCCAGGCTTTTTTCTGGCGTCAGAAGAGAGGCATTCGTGGTTGTGTCGACCCGCTCGCAGCATTTTTTCAGTTTAGCATACCTGATCATCTCTCCGAAGTTTTTATTCAAAAGAGGCTCACCGTCCTTATACAACCGGAGCACTTTGATTGGCTGTTCGAAATCACAAATATCGTCAACTATTTTTTTGAACAAGTCGAGGTTCATAGTGCCGAAATTCCGGCCCGGGCTATTCCGCATCAACTCCCTGTCGCCGGTCGGGCAGAATTTGCACTGAAAATTACAGATATCAGCAGGATCCACATTGATTATGAAAGGCGTGGCCAAGGGAATGACTGATTCAAGACTTGTTCTGTTAGCCAGATCAATTCTTGGCTTAATTTTAGCTTTCATACTTTTTCTTAACTGTTAATAATTCGTTAATACCAGTTTCAAGAGAATATGTCTGACTCCAACCGGGCAAGCACTTTCCTTTGTCCCATAAACTCATGACCTCTCTTGCCCGATATGCTCTGCCGCCCCATTCAATAGCAAGCTTCCTGCCGAAGACACGCCCAAACAACTCAACCACCTCTTTGAGAGTCATGGGGTTGCCTGAGGAGACTGCATATACCTCATGACCTTCAACGAGACCATGTGCGAGCCTGTCAGAAGCAATCTCGAATGCCGCAACCACATCCGTTACATGCACCAAATCGATGATTTGTTCGCCGGGGGACATAGGGAGTGACTTACCTTCATGAGCAAGTTTTTCCAGAAGGTGAAACAACTTAGGGCGTGGGTCATTTGGACCATAGGTATCAAAAAGCTTTAACGTAATAGCTTTTATACCTTTGGCTTCTACATAATAGCGCATGACATCTTCAAATGCCTGTTTTGTGGCTGCATAAAGATTCACCGGGGAGTATGCCTCATTTCCGTAATGCTGCCAGGATGTGCCCGTATTGACAATTCTATAAACTCCGTGTGTCGCCATCGCTTCGAGCAACTGATTACCGAACAACACATTACTGATGATCAGTCTGTCAATATCCTGCGCAGTATGCTCCGACAGAAAAAGCGATGCTAAATGAAAAACCGTATCTGGCATCACAGTTGCCATTATTGAGGACATACAAGCTGTACTAGCGTCATGAACATGGACGACGATTTGAGATTTAATATCATCCAGAAGAGTCGCACCGGTACAATGGGCAATGATGTGAACTCTCCAGCCATTTCTCACGAGGCTACGACAGAGGTTTGAGCCGACAAATCCAGTGCCGCCGGTTACCAATGCAACCTTCCCTCTCATACCTGTCAGCTCCATTTGAATGATGACTCAAAATCATCAAAAGAGGTAAAGCCCGCATCACGTGAAGAAAGCACAGGATCATGATCTGGCCAAGGAATATCAAGCGAGTTCCAGAGAATACCTGCATCTGACTCTGGAGCATATATGCTACTTACCTTGTACATCATGATCGCGATATCACTGACGACATAGAAACCATGTGCACAACCCTTTGGTATGTAGATCATACAGGCGGCTGTAGCATCAAGCTGAAAAAGGGCGTGCCTGCCGTACATCGGTGAACCTGTACGCAAATCGATGACGACATCAATCACTGCACCTGATGTACAATAAACTAGTTTTTCATGTTCATGGGGGGGGAGTTGAAAGTGAAGCCCCCTTAAAACCCCTTTGCGGGAGGCTGAATAATATTCTTCGCGCCAATCAGTCTCCAGCCCATGCTGTTCAAAAAGTTGCTGATGAAAAGTTTTAATGAAGCAACCTCGATCATCTATAAAAATATTCGGAGTAATTTCAAAACAACCTGGTATTGCAGTTTCTTGCACTTGCATAGACGTCGGTACTTTCAGACTGTTTTTATTGAAGCCAGCCAGAAGAGTCTACCACGATCAAAGTCGATCGTCCTCCCGCTCAAAATCGGTATTGATCCCTTTCAGAAAACCTCTCATTGCTGAGATATTTTTTTGTGGCACAAACTCCACACGATCACCATACGCTATAACCTGCATTTTTTGACCGGGCATGAGCTTCATTGATTCTCTTACCTTACGAGGAATCACAACCTGGTATTTTGGAGATTTTATTACGTTTTCCATACGGATTCCTAATCGATCAAGCCTTCCACGGAAATTTACAGCACTGTTTCGTGATTACAAAGTAAATAGCTGGCGATGAGAACAGTGGACCGTTGCGGTAAATGCTTCGTTGCCTACTGCGGCTTTCCTGTCAAGACTGTTGGTTGCATGTTAACTCATAGATTTATTTATTGGGGATATAACAGTACGCCAGCAAAGATTTTAAAATCAACATTTCTGGGTACACAGTAATGTTGTTAATCTATAATTCTATAATCTGCTCATCGGTAGTTGCTACGGTATTTGGGAAGAGGGCTTGAGCTGCTTCTTGAGCCTTTTGTCTGCTTTCCATTGTGGGGTATCTATAAGCATCGAAGTGAATGAGTGCCAACTGCTTTGCCTGTGCTTTCACAGCAATTTTTGCAGCGGTTTCGGGGTTTAGATGCGGCCAATGCTCACTCTCTTCGCCTGGCCTGAATGCGCATTCGGCGATGAGCAGGTCGGCCCCTCTTGCGAGTGTGACGGCGTTATCGCAGTAACCGGTATCGGGGCAATAGGCAATGATTTTGTTTTCGATGCTGATTCGGAAGCCGATTGTGGGAACTGAATGCTGCATTTTGGCTGTCTGGACTGTAAAGCTCTGGTTTTTGTAGAGACCATCAAACTCTTCAATTTCTACCGGGTAGTTCAGGTTTGCAAATGGTAATGAGTAGGTTGAGCTGCACATTGTTTGCAACGCAGTTCCTGTGCCGGGTTGTGTGTGTATGGTAAGCCCTTGCTTAAATTCGAACTTGTTCAGCAGATGTAATCCAATAATATGGTCAAGATGGGTATGGCTGATGAAAAGATGCACTGGCTTCTCCGGGCCGATGTAGCGGTCTGCTTTGTAAAGACCATTACCGGCATCAAGGAGTATTGATGCTTCATCGGTCTCAATAAGGATACAGACGGTGTTCCCCGTCGGGGAGTCGTACCAGCCGTTGGTGCCGAGGAAAACTATTTTCATCAGCTCAAGTCAACCATAAAACAAATGTAGCACAACATAAGGATGTTTAATTTAGAACTTGTGTCATCATAACTTCTCCAATGATAATTTTACAAATTCTAAATAACTATTGCTTTGTATATATGCCTCTATCAAATCATTTTTTAAATCATTATCTATTTGCGACAATTTATCAGTTATTAAACTTTTAAAATTAGGCAAATCGCTTTTAACAACATCATATACCTCTTCAGCATCTATACCAAAATAGTTGTGAATCAGTAAATTTCTAAAATCAACAACCACCCTGCTTGTTTCATCCAAAATATTATTTTTGATGAGATAATTTGTAGCTTCACCGATTATTTCAAATTCTCGTATGACACTATCCCAAGCATTGTAATCATGAAGAAGAGTTTGTGCGTTATCAAATTTATCTACAGTTTTTTCAATCTTAACAATTGCAATAAAAACATCAAATAGAAATAGTTCGTACGTCCTGTTAAACATAGATCATATCTTTTTCTATACATTTTTTTACATAAGGGTTTATGGCACTATACAGACCAATATCAACTTTTTTTTGAAGTTTATCGCTTATAAATCTTTTGGCTTTTGCAATTAAAAAACCATTTTTTCGCGTCATCTCAATAATAACAATATCAATATCACTATCTTCTGTGGCTTCATCTCTGGCATACGACCCAAATAGTGCTAATTTCGTAACACCAAACCTCTCTTGCAATTCTGGCTTTAATTGCTTTAGTGTATTTATTATTCCACTGTTTTCTTGCGTCATTTATTTGAATTTTTATTTACTTTCTACTTTTCAAGATAACGCTCAATACTCCTGGCCACAAACTCCAGCATCTCCTGAGTCAAGGCCGGATGAACACCAATCCAGAAGGTGTTGTTCATCACCTTATCGGTGTTGGTTAAGTCGCCGCTGATACGGTAGTTGCTGCCCTTCATATATGGCTGGCGGGTCAGGTTACCGGCAAACAATAAGCGTGAACCAATTTTATATTCATCCAAATGGGTTAGCAAGTCCAGGCGTGTAACGGGGCTGTTTGCTTTTACGGTGATTGGAAAGCCAAACCACGAGGGGTCGGAGTGTTCGGTGGCCTCGGGAAGTTGCAAAAATTCTTCGCAGCTCTTGAGGCGGTTTTTGAGATACGCAAAGTTTTCCTTGCGGGCCTGTATAAATTGCTGAGCTTTTTCTAACTGAGCCAAGCCACAGGCAGCTTGCATGTCGGATATTTTGAGATTATACCCTAAATGGCTATAGGTGTATTTGTGGTCGTAACCATAAGGCAGATCGCCATGTTGCTGACTAAAGCGTTTACCGCAGGTGTTATCTTTGCCGGGCGGGCAATAACAGTCACGACCCCAGTCGCGGAAGCTCTCTGCTATAGTGTTCAGTTGGCTATTGTTGGTGAACACTGCTCCACCTTCACCCATCGTAATGTGGTGCGCCGGGTAAAAGCTCAGGGTCGCAATGTCGCCAAAGGTGCCCACCATCTTACCTCGATAGGTACTCCCAAGCGCATCACAGCAATCTTCCACCAGCCACAATTTGTACTTTTTGCACAGTGCTGTTACTACATCAAGGTTAAAGGGGTTACCCAAACTGTGGGCCAGCATGATCGCTTTCGTTTTGGAGCTGATAGCGGCTTCAATTTTGCTGGCATCTATGTTGTGCGTGAGCGGGTCTACATCCACAAACACTGGTACTGCACCGAATTGCAGTATAGGGTTGACCGTGGTAGGAAAACCTGCCGCCACGCCAATAACTTCATCACCTTTTTTTATAGCCCGGTCACCCAGTTTTGGAGAGGTCAGGGCGTTGAAAGCTACCAGATTAGCTGATGAGCCAGAGTTGACCGTGATGAGGTGGTTAATGCCGATAAACTTGGCAAGCTTTTTCTCAAAATCGGCATTGAAGCGGCCTGTGGTAAGCCAACCATCCAGACTGGCTTCGACCATGTATTTAAGTTCCTCGGCACCGATAACTTTACCCGAGGGAGGAACAACAGTTGTGCCTGGGGTGAAAACCTGCTCCGTGTACTTGTTTGCTGCAAAGCCTTCAACATGCAGTGTCATTGCTTTGCGCAAAGCCTCATCGATTTTACTGTGGCTTATACGGGCTACCTTACGGCACTTGCTGCTTTGAATGGTCAGAACCTTGTCTACCCGAACCACGCTGTCGCGCTTGAGGCTGCCTTGTACCATATCCTCCACAGTGATAGAGACCGCAGAAAGGTCATAGATATACCAATCAAGCTCGGAGGTGATGTAGGCTACATTGACATCATCCTGTTGATGTTGTGAACTGACACTTAGCACCAAACCTGGGCGCACTTTGCTGCCAGCCTGGTTGGTGTAGGGGAATTCAATAAGGACAATATCACCTGGACTTAACATCAAACATCTCCTCCCAATCGACGTTTTTGTCTTCGTTGGTATCAAAAAAACTTGCTAAACCGAGCGCTTTGAATTCCTGCTCAGAGCTGACTTCTATTGGGCTGAAGGTGGTAACGGCATTGCCAGTTTGCTCAATTTTATCGAGCACAATGACAAACAACTCCGCTTCGGTAACGCCATGCAGCGGAGTGAGCAACTGGATCTTGCCATCTTTATAAAGTGCTTTTACTGCTTGCATAACAAGCCTCCGAGTGGTTTGTAGATTCTGATGAGTTTACCTGCTTTTGCTCTTGTCACTCATGTAGTCAATAATCTGGTTACAGCAGAGTTTGTACATGTCACCAGTATGATATTGGCGGTACCAGGCAACGGTTTCAGCGATTGCCTTGTCGATATTCCACAGGGGCGACCAGCCAAGCAACGATTTTGCTTTGCTGATGTCGAGTTTCAGGACGTTTGCTTCGTGAGGTGCATCCGGGTTTGAGTGGTCTTCCCAGCTTCCCTCTCCCCATGCTTTGACGATACCATCGACAAGTGAACCAACCGGAAGAAAACTGGAATCCTGAGGGCCGAAATTCCACCCTGCAGCATACTCCGCAGGATTGTTAAACATTTTTTCTGCAAGCTGTATATAGCCTGAAAGTGGTTCGAGAACATGCTGCCATGGACGAATGGCCTGGGGGCTACGAATTATAATCGGTGTCCCCTGTTCAAGGGCGCGGATGCAATCGGGCACAATTCGGTCCGCTTGCCAGTCGCCTCCGCCAAAAACGTTGCCAGCTCTTGCCGATGCAAGACTTTTGCCATGAGTAGCGAAAGAGTCGGGGTTAAAAAATGATTTTCGATACCCTTCCGTCACCAATTCACTGCACGCCTTACTCGAACTATAGGGGTCATAGCCACCAAGACGGTCATTTTCGCGGTAGCCCCATACCCACTCCCTGTTTTCGTAACATTTGTCGGTGGTGATGTTCACAATAACTTTAACAGAGTCACTCTTCCTGCAACATTCGAGCAGGTTAACGGTGCCCCCGACGTTGATGTCATAGGTCTCTTTTGGCGTGTTATACGACTCCCTGACCAGCGGTTGGGCTGCAAGGTGAAAAACAATCTCGGGGCAAACCGCATGAAAGAACTCTTGCAGGCGATCGAAGTTTCTGATATCACCGATCTGGTGATTGATGTTGCTCTCAAGAGCAGTGGCAACAAAATTATCGTTCGAAGTCAGCGGTTCAAGAGCATAGCCCGCAACTTCGGCACCGAGCATCTTCAGCCACAGAGTAAGCCAAGAGCCTTTGAAACCGGTGTGACCAGTAATCAGTACCTTTTTACCTTGCCAGAAATTTTGATCCATTGTGCACACTTGTTTGTTCACCATATTTTCCATGGAGCTTTATGAGCATCCCAAAGCTCTTCAAGATGTGTTTTATCACGAAGAGTGTCCATTGGTCTCCAAAAACCTCTGTGCTCATACGCTGCAAGTTGCCCTCTTGTAGCAATGTTTACCAATGCCCCTCCTTCCCATGATGAAGCATCCCCATCAATATAGTTCAGGACATCCGGTTGAAGCACAAAAAAGCCGCCGTTGATCCAGGAACCATCACCAGGGGGCTTTTCTTCAAAGCCAAGCACAGCATCGCCATCTTTCAGTATTGAGCCATAACGTCCTGGAGGTAATACGGCACACACCGTGGCATATTTACCATGCTTTTTGTGAAAGGCAATCTCTGCCGTAATGTCGATATCGGCAACGCCATCACCATAGGTAAAGCAAAATGGCTCATGAGGCGCAAGATAGTTTGCAACCCTTTTGAGGCGACCTCCTGTTGCGGTATCCTCACCGGTATCAACCAGCGTCACCTTCCATGGCTCAGCTTTCTGCTCGTGCACCTCCATACTGTTGCTCTGCATGTTAAAGGTAACATCAGACATGTGCAAAAAGTAATTTGCGAAATACTCTTTGATGACATAGCCTTTATACCCGCAGCATATCACAAAGTCGTTCACGCCATGAGCAGAGTAAAGCTTCATGATGTGCCAGAGGATTGGTTTGCCTCCTATTTCAATCATCGGCTTTGGCTTGAGATGCGACTCCTCGGAGATGCGGGTGCCAAGACCACCAGCAAGAATGACTGCCTTCATGATGAAAACAAATTCAATTTGAATTGAGCAAATACTCGTTTTGTGCAGCAAGTAAAGGTGCCCCAACAATATCGGTGTAAGTGCCGATACGCTTTATGCCCTCTTCCCCAATCTCAACAACCTGAGTACAGTTTTTAAGCGTGGTAAGGCGGTGAGCAATAATCAAAATCGTCAATTCATTTCCCAAGCTTTCGATAGCCTCCATCACTGCCTGTTCTGTGTCGTTATCGAGAGCGCTGGTGGCTTCATCAAAAATGATAACATCAGCTTGTTTGTAAAGAGCGCGTGCAATGCCTATGCGCTGCCGCTGCCCTCCAGAAAGACGGATACCCCGCTCTCCAACATAAGTGTTATACTTTTTAGGCCAGCTTTCAATAATGTGCGCAATCTGTGCCTGTTGCGCTGCTTGCTTGACCCGGTTATGATCAATGTTGCCTTTAGGTATCCCGAAGGCAATGTTCTCCTCAATGGTGCTGTCGGAGAGGTAAATAGCCTGCGGTACATGGGCAATATGCGCCTGCCATGCCCTGTTGTTGGCTGAGGTTATTGACTGACCATCAATCTCAAGAGCACCATCGGTGGGTTGCAGAAGCCCCATAACAACATCAAGCAGTGTGCTTTTTCCACTGCCTGTTACCCCGATAAAACCAGTGCGGCTACCCTTGGATATCTTAAGATTGAGGTTGTTGAGTACCAGAGGAGTCTGGTCAGTGTAGCGGAATGAGAGATTTTTCAGCTCAATCTGTTTGCGGAACATCAACGGCTTGGCAGGCGGTTGATCGGCATAATCGGGCAGTGGCTGTTCAAGCAGTTCCAGCGCATCCATCAACGAGGCTTGACCTCCCTGTATGGTCGACAACGATGAATAAGCAAGCTGCAATATCGGTAAAAGACGCTGGGCACCAAGTGCAAGAACACCGAGAACAGGAATGGCCTTGGCGATGCCGTTGGGTTGCAAGGCAAGCATGTAGGCAAGAGCAGAGATCAGCAGCATACCCAACGCTTCAAGCGCGTAACGGGGGCTCATACTGATAAACAAATTATTCCCCTGAGCATGACGTAACGGCAAATCAGCATTGCGGTAAATTTGACAGTACGCAGCCTGCGTGCCATCAATCAAAACATCACGGATGCCACCCAGCCCCTCCTGCAGCGACTTGATAACCTGCGTCGACTCATGAGCAATACGCTGGCTGTTCACCACCAACCGGCTCTGGGTAATCTTGATAATCAACGCATAGAGCAATCCAAAACCACCAAAAGCAGCCAATGCAATAACAGGATCGACCGAAACCAGGGTAATCAGGATAGCCAGTAAAATAATGGATGAGCTGATAAGGTTCAAAATACTGGTAAAGGTATAAATGACGGTATTCGTTTTGGTTGATATACCGTTAATGATTTCACTGCTGTTACGGGCTACATGCACCGAATAGGGCTGGTAGAGCGTGCGCCGGTAGATGCTGATGCTGAGGTCAGCCCCGGTTGCATAAGAGAGGCGTGTGCTGGCCCAGAGAAGAAACAGACGCACACCACCCGAGAGAAGCGCTGCCAGGCCGAAGATGATGGTGAGCGGGAGCAGAAGCTGGCTGGGGTTTTTCATACCCAATGCCTTGATAAACGGCTGCGCTGCGGAGAGCTGAAAGATTCTCTCCGGGGCTGTCAGCACGGCAAGAAACGGCAGCACTGCGCCAATGCTAAGGATTTCGGCAAACGATGCGCCGACCATCAAGACGAGCAGCAGCATGAATTGAACTCGACGCCTTGGGCTGATGTGGTGCCAGAGACGTTTGAGAAGCGTTGTTATTGAATTCACCTGATCCCCAGAATATCCTTGACGGCATCAGGTGAATGCGCATCAGTGCCAGCATGGGTATAGATGCCGCGTTTTTCAAAATACCGGGCACTCGCTTTTACCCTGCCGCCATACTGACCATTGATGCTGCCGAGGTTGCCCTGAAACTGGCATCCCAGTTGTTTGAGATAACTCAGCAGCTCATTGCCCGGTTCAGTG
>Ga0209697_10004108_pt1 | contig 19236 bp, 19 predicted proteins | sample AliMusrvi5mmetaG_FD_184115 | JGI IMG/M metagenome (GOLD analysis project Ga0209697, IMG submission 184115) | Freshwater lake bacterial and archeal communities from Alinen Mustajarvi, Finland, to study Microbial Dark Matter (Phase II) - Alinen... | ecosystem: Environmental > Aquatic > Freshwater...
GGTCTAAAGGAAAAATCTCTAACAAGCAATTCGAAGACTTCTCAGTAACGAAAGAGAAGTTTGTCAGAGCTGTGACCGGACGGAGATTTTCCTACCATTTATGACATTTCGTTTTGCGGTTGCTATATGTTGGAATGTTGGATGCCAATGAGAACATTGTGAGTGTCCGCGACCTGTTGGACCGCGGCGAAACCAGCAACATCATCGTGATGAAACTGACGCTAACGCCGCACTTCTGTAGCAACGACGGTATTATTACCGTCAAGGTGTTGGAATCGTACAACCAGCAGATCGATTCCGGCGGCATTTCCAACTATGTCGGCGACGCTGAGAGCATCTTTCGTCTCGGGATCCCGCTTGGAGCGTCCACCCTTAAGAAGATCTTCGGCGCGGCCGGTATGGCCGGTGAGTATGAGCATCTCGCTACCTACGAGGAAACTGTCGGAGGGTTGGACCAGATTCGCGCCATTGCCGGTATTCTGGACGAACCGGCAATGTGCAAAGTTCTAGTGAGCGCCGGACTTGATCATATTCCGAATCCGGGTTATATGCTGAACGGTCCAGTTCTCGGTTTCACCACAAAGTTTGATCCATCGGGTGACAAGGATCTGACATGGGCAGAGGCACAGGCGGCGCTCCGTCTAGACGCTCTCCGTTTCCGAGCTTTCCGCGCCACTTTGGAGCAGAACGCTCTGCACCAGCGGGCATTCTGTGATAAAGCCGGCGTCGTCAATATTGATGGCAAATTAGAAGCGGCCATTATTGGCGGGTATCCGGTTTTGACCGACTTTGCCTGCACGGTGGACGAAAACCGGCTGATGCTCCGCTATCAGCCGGATAAGAGTGGACCGCCCTATCTGATTCCCACGAACAAGGAGATACAAAGAGCAATTTTCCGTGCGCGAGGGATCTATGCCGCAAAAGAAGAAGCCACCAATGTCTACGGTGACCAATGGGCTGAGCATCTGCTGGAGTTCACTACCACCGATGCGATCACCGAAGCAACACGCGAATCCGTCTGGATGATGGAACAGGCAATCGGAGAGATCGCCAATCGCCTACTCAGTCAAACCATATTCCAAGCTCAGCCGATGGAAAGCTGGGTTGGCCCCTTCCTCCCCTATGCCAGCATTGAGCAGTGATGCTGGAGCGACAGTCTACTAGGGCGCGGTTTCTCGTTCGCGAGAAGCCCGCCCATTTTTTATTGCACTTGATTATTAATTATTGTATAAGAGAAGAGGTCAGCGCGGGACCGAACCGCGTAAAAAATTATGAAAGGGGATCTGGCACCAATGGATACACAATCTAACTCTAACTTGCAAATGGCAAGTAATCCTCGCTATCAGCCAAAATGGCTTCAGCCATATTTCGGCTACGACAATCTTTACAGTTTCTGGGCAGAGATTGAGGTTGCTCTCCTGCGAGCGCTATCCGAGCTCGGAATAATCTCACAGGATGTCATCGCCTTGCTTACACCAGAGGTTGAGGCGACGCTCCTCGCCATTACTACTACTGAAACTGATCGGGCGGAAAAAGGCAAAGGCGGAACAGGCCATGATATCAGGGCTTGGATCAAGGTAGCCAGAAGCCGTGGCATTCCGGAGGAGTTGACTCGCTGGTTGCACTGGATATTTACCAGCTACGACGTGATTTCTACGGCAGATGCGCTCCGGATGAAGCGGGCGTATGAGCGTGAACTCCGGCCTCGGTTGGCAAAGGTTATCTGGGAGTGGTCGGCGATGGTTGATCGTTATGCTGACGACCTGCAGATTGGCCGGACACATGGTCAGCATGCTGAACCGATTACTGCTGGATTCTGGCTGGCCACAATTCTGGCACGAATACTGGAGTGCTCTGCTGAACTGGACAGGGCAGCTAGCCGGTTGACCGGCAAAATTTCCGGTCCGGTTGGCGCTTACAACGCCCAAGCTTTCTTTGGACTACCATTTCGTCGGTCTACATCCTCGGCGCTGGAACACAAAGTTTTGGATCCGTTGGGACTAAAAGTGCCGATGGCCAGTACGCAAATTGCTTGTCCCGAACGGATGGGCGATTTCCTTTGGCAATGTCTAAAGCTAGCCAAAGCGTTTGCCCAATTTGGCGATGATGGTCGTCAACTGATGCGGACAGAGATCGGCGAAGTTGCAGAAGGTTTTGGTGCCACGCAAGACGGGTCTTCAGCGATGCCGCACAAGCGCAATCCGGTTGCTCTGGAAAATCTCGTCGGAATGGCCGACAATGCTGAACGAGAGTTCAGCGGATATATGCGACTGCTGACGAGCGAACACCAGCGGGACTTAACCGGCAGTAGCCTGTTGCGTCAACTAACAGCCGTCCCAATTTATTTGGGTCAGCAAGTCGACGTACTGCTCAGGGTCAAGGAAGGAGACCCACGCACTTTCATCGGCCGCTTCTATGTGGATCAAGCTGCCTGTCTACGCAACTTCCAAATCTCTCGCAATGTGGTGATGTCGCAACCGTGCTACCTCGCACTGGTGCGTTATGGTTACCCTGAGGATCCGCATTCGTTAATGAATCACACTATTGTGCCATTGGCGAAAGAGCAAGAAATTTCTGTGGCACAGGCACTTGAGCGGGTTGCTTTGGAAAATATTGAGCTCAAACAAGCGCTTGATCGCATGCCCTCTGATTTAAGGGTACGTCTGGATCGGCCAGAGCAATACACCGGCATTGCTACAAAGAGAGCTAAAGCAATCGCACGGATGGCACGACAAGTGGTGGTAAAAGCCTGCCAGCGATATGGGATAGGACAGCCGACCGTTTCCTGACGGTTAGGCAATAATTGTAACCGCGCAGGGTTTCGGAGTACGAAACGAGACCCTGCTTTTTTTATTCACAAAACTACTACGATTCTCGTCGATCGTACAAAATCAGAGGAGGATTTATGCAGAAATCCTGCTTTTTTTATTAGTTCAAATTTATTATCTTCTCGATATATTTCTTGGCTTCGAGCTGTTCGGCGATTGGGTTATAAACTTCGATTGCGATGTACGATCCGAAAAATTCTGGGCCGTAATTTTTGAGATAGTCAAAATCTTCCAATTTATAAAATTTATGCGAGTCATGGCTAAAAGTGCCGGAAATCGGACCGTGAAACGGTTTCGTCAAAATACCGCTGATGTGATTGGCCCCGATGGGACATTTTTTAACAGTTTCCAGGGTAATATCATATCCTGAGAATTTTTGCCTCTTGGCGTTTTCCAGATGAGAAACGTCGAGGCAAACGCCGGCAAAATTTTCGATGTCTGATACTTTCAAACCGTCCTCGATTGCCGGACCGGCGTTTTCGATATAAATCATGCTATTAAATTTTGAGTAGTCGTAAATAAGCGGAAATTCCCGCGTCGGGTGTCTATTGAAAACTTTCGTTCCAAATTTTTCAATCATGCGGTCAAGCTGGTCCGGCGTCAATTTTTGACTGATGTGCGAGAAGGGAATTTCGGCGCCGGGGATTTGCTTACTAATCTCATCAAATATGTCGGCGAATTTGTCACTCCTTGGGATCATGGTTAAAAAAAGGGCAAAACGGTGGATACCGTATTTTTTCAAATCGGCAACACTTTTGCGCCAATCGGGATTGCCGGCGGTCACGACTGAGACTAAAATTTCCTTTTCCATGAGATATATTTAAGACTTACGCGTTTCACTATTTTTGCGTCATCCCAAACTCGATTTGGGATCCAGATATTATTTGTCTGGATTCCCGCCTACGCGGGAATGACATCAAGCGCGTAAGTCCTAATATTAAAGCAAAGTTTAGCAGTGTTGGCAAGGTTTAAAAATCACTATTTTACTGTTAAAATTCCATGGTGACCAATTTATTACAAAATTTAAATCCGGAACAACAAAAAGCGGTATTGGCGACGGAGGGACCGGTGCTGGTCCTCGCCGGTGCGGGATCTGGCAAGACGAAGGCGTTGACACATCGGATCGCTTATCTGGTTCGCGAAAAAAAAGTTTCGCCCTACAATATTTTGGCGGTGACTTTTACAAATAAAGCCGCCAGCGAGATGCAAAATCGTGTCGCGATTTTGCTCTCTGGGAATAAGGAATTAGGAATTATGAATAAGGGAAGCGAAAACCCTAATTCCTACTTCGATATTCCTAATTCGGCGGGTGAAATCCGTTTCCTCTGGCTTGGCACTTTTCATTCTGTCTGTGTCCGGATATTGCGCCGTGAGGCCGACTACATTGGTTTCTCCCGCAGTTTTACGATCTATGACGATGGTGATCAGCTTTCGGTTGTAAAAAAGATTATGCGGGACCTCAACATCGATCCGAAAAATTATAATCCAAAAAGTATTCAGTACTTTATTTCGGGGGCGAAAAACGAGCTGATTGATTCAAGCAATTACAAAAAATACATTAACTCTCCGTTTGAAAAAGTGATCGCTTCGGTTTATGAGCGGTACGAAAAATATTTGCATCAGGCCAATGCTTTCGATTTTGACGATCTGATTATGCAGTGTGTCATTCTCTTTCAAAATAATCCTGCAATTCTGGAGAAATATCAGAAATTATTCCGCTATATTCTGATCGACGAATATCAGGATACGAATCAAGCCCAATATATTTGGGCCAAACTGCTGGCTGCAAAAAATAAGAATATTATGGTGGTTGGCGATGATTATCAGTCGATTTACAGCTGGCGTGGAGCAAATTTCCGCAACATTTTAAACTTCGAAAAGGATTACAAAGACGCGGTCGTGGTTAAATTAGAACAAAATTATCGCTCAACCAAGACAATATTAGAGGCGGCCAATGAGGTGATAAAGTTTAATGAGAATAAGACAGACAAAAAGCTCTGGACCGAAAATTGTGAGGGCAAACCGATCACAATCTATGAAGCATTAAACGAAAAAGATGAGGCGGAATTTGTGGCGATGGAAATTAAGTCGATCGCTAACCGCCAACCGCCAACCGCCTACTCGGAGATTGCAATACTGTATCGAACCAATGCCCAATCGCGGGCGGTCGAGGAAGCGTTTTTGCGATTCAAAATTCCATACAAAGTAGTCGGCGGGGTACGGTTTTATGAGCGGAAAGAAGTGAAAGACATTCTTTCTTATCTTCGCCTTATGAATAATCCAAAAGACTTTGAGGCATTGGAAAGAGCCGTCTCGGCGCCACCATCGGGAATCGGCGAGAAAACTATGGCGAAGTTAAGAGAATTATCAATCACCAATTATCAATTACCAAGTAATGATCAATTATCAATTAAAGTCCAAAAGTTTTTTGGGATGTTAAAAAATCTGCACGATTATTCACTGATGCATTCTCTCGACCAATCGATTATGGAAATCGCCGAGAAGTCCGGCTACAAGGCGTTCCTTTTGGACGGTTCGCCCGAAGGTGAAGGGAGATGGGAAAATATATTGGAGCTGTCAACGGTGGCGGAGCAGATTGAGGTAAATGCCAAATCGCAAAATCAAGATGAAGAGAATGATCAGACACCGCTGGAAATGTTTTTGGAGCAGGTCGCATTGGTTCAGGATACGGATCAGATCGATCAGGGAGAGGGCGTTGTGACGCTGATGACGATGCACGCGGCCAAGGGTCTGGAATTTAAAGCGGTCTTTATCGTCGGGGTGGAAGAAGGACTATTTCCGCATTCGCGAGCTTTGATGGATGCTTCGGAAATGGAGGAAGAACGCCGGCTTTGCTATGTCGGAATTACCCGGGCAAAAGAGCGACTTTATTTGATCTACGCCCAAGAGCGCAATATTTACGGCCGATTCCAATCAAATGAAAAGTCAAGATTTATCGAGAATATACCGGAGCATTTACTCGACATTATTTAAAAAATGAGCCAGCCCGGGGCTTGTAAAGTCGGTGGGCTGGCAGGCGTCTTTATGTTCTACTCGGTTATCGGCTTCACTATCTTGACCTTGCAATCGTCGCAAGTAGGGAAGCATGACACCAAGCCACAACGGGGGCAGTAGCCAAAGCCTTTTGGCACAATGATTTGAACCAAAAGCTGTTGATTATCAGACGGGCACCTGTCTATCCTCGCTGCTTTTGCTGCGAGAAAATTGATATTGGCTTCGTCTCGCTGGATGGAGACTTCGCAAATTGTCCCAGCATCTCTCGGTATATTGGCTATGGTAGAGGCGCAGATGTTTTGTAACACCTCTATCGCCGACATACTCTCCTCGGCTAGTTTGTGCAGCCGCTCTATCTGGTCATATAGAGCCTTTATTATCAATTCGGCAGGGACATTGTCAAGAATTTCGTCGAGAGTCGAGGGCCGGGATGTAATCGCGATAAGGGTTTGACACCATTCCAAGGCGTTTGACCCGTAGCGCTCGTTCCGGAGTTGGCATTCGATCAAAATCCATTTGCTTTGTCTGGTCAGACCCCAGAGCTCAAGCGTCTCGACATTTTCGTCCTGCAGTTTGGCTCGACCGGTTTCTCCGAAGACGCCTTGGATTTTGAGGATATCCAACCCAGGCATGCTAGTCGCCGTCGCATCCTTAAAATCCGATTCGGGGAAAAGCAGCCAAACATTGTTGAGGCCAGGACCTTTCAAGACACGGAGGTTTCGCAGTTCCGGAAAAGTCGTTTTTTTGAAGAATGCTCCGAATTCTCCAACCAGTCGAGTGACAGCCACCCAAAGCTCAGCTTCGGTTGGCTGGCGGTTTGAATTAGAACAATTAAGCGCCGACATGTCAGCTACCTCCCATTTGGGTACTCAAGCGACGAGTCACTTGGCAAGATAGGTATAACAAAATATTTGGCCGAGCGCAAATATTTACGGCCGATTTCAATCAAACGAGAAATTAAGATTTATCAAAAATATTCCGGAATATTTACTGGATATTATTTGAAAAGAAATGATCTCTCATACACGAAACTACTATGATTTTACACGATCGACGATAATCGTAGTAGAATTTGGTGTTCGGTTTATGTTCGTGATATAATGGGAGAAATAGTAATTAAGGAGGATTATGGAACGGGAAACAAGGGGCGAGATTGTAATATATGGCGCTCTTAAAGGCAACGTCAAGGTTAGGGTCGAGGCCAAAATTGAGAACGACACTGTTTGGCTAAGCCAAGAGGAGATTGCGGCTGTTTTCGATATTGATCGCACGGTTATCGGTCGTCATATTCGGAATATTTATAGTTCTGATGAGCTCGATGAAAATGGCACATGTGCATTTTTTGCACATATGGGTCAAAAGGGAGATGGCGAACGACGCAAATATCTCACAAAGTTATTCAATCTTGATGTCATTATTTCGGTCGGTTACCGCGTGAACTCCAAGAAGGCAACTAGTTTTCGTATTTGGGCAACGAAAACATTAAATCAATATCTGACAAAAGGTTATGCTTTTGATCAACGAAGATTGCTTGAAAATGAGAAAAGATTCATTGAAGTCAAGCAAATTATGACCATGATTGCGGAGAAATCCGGTTTTGAGCTATTGCAGGGTCACAAAAAGGAGCTTATTGACCTCATCTCCGAATATGCCAAGTCGTGGAAGGTGCTGGAACAGTTCGACGACGGTAATATTCAAGTAAAAAAACTAAATAAACAAGTCAAATTTGAAATTTCCTACGATGGTGTTTTGGAGATGATTGGCGAGATGAGGGAACGATTGCACAAGTTGCGTGTAAATGTTTATATGTTCGGCTCCGAGGTCAGTCATAAGCTGTCATCAATCGTTGGTTCCATCAATCAGACATTTGACGGCAAAGATCTTTATCCGAGTGTGGAAGAAAAGGCGGCCAATATTTTATATTTAGTGATCAAGGATCATCCTTTTACCGATGGCAACAAACGAATCGCCTCGATGCTCTTTATTTATTTCTTGGAGAATAATGAATTTCTTTATTCACAAAATGGCGAAAAAAAGATTTCAGATAACACCTTGATTGCATTGGCTCTCCTCGTTGCGACTAGCGATCCACGGGAAAAAGATAATATTGTGAAATTGATTATAAATTTAATTCAGAACTAAATTCAAACTCAAATATTTGTCTTGTCCACAGGAAGACATTGACACTACGAACGCCGAGGTTAATAATGTAATTAATCTCGTCTTGTGATTAAGCCAAAACGAGAAGGTATCCTCGCGCGATTTGGACTTTTTTTGGTACGCATTCACTTCTGCCAAGTGAACGGCAAACTGAAAATAAGCTCAAGTTGAGAGCGAGGCACATGATCAGATCTCACGGAGGGGTTGCGAAGACCTAAATGTTTTTTTATTTGAAACAGGCGGGGCAATCTGACCACTATTTTAAAGTTGGCCAGAAAATTAGCAGCTTGTTTTGAGATTGAAAAGTACATACTATATGTATGGCACGAGGTATGCTACGAGTGACTTTTTAAGAAAAATATCGATAAAAAAACAGAGCCTTGGAAGGCCCTGTTTTTTATTATTGGATTGGGACTATTCTGCTAAGTATTGGATCATTTTACTAGCTTACCGTCTTTGAGATGAAGAGTGATGGCGGCTTGATGGGCAATCGCTTCGTCGTGAGTGACGGCGATGATGGTGGTGTCTTCGGTCTTGGCCAGATTTTTCAATAGATTAACGATCAGTTGACCGGTAGCAGAGTCAAGATTGCCGGTCGGCTCGTCCGCCAGTATCAATTTTGGTTTATTAGCCAAGGCACGGGCGATTGAGACGCGCTGTTGCTCTCCGCCGGAGAGACGGCTCGGCTTGCGTTTTTGTTTGTCACCCGATATTCCGACCTGATCGAGCAGATGGACTGCTCTTTTTTTCTGTTCGGCGTGACTCAAGTGAGCAAATTCGAGCGGGACCATCACATTGTCCAGCGCCGAGAGATTTGGGATCAGATTGTAATTTTGAAAAACAAAACCGATTTTGTCTCGGCGATAGCCGATCAGTTTGGAATCGCCCATCTTGGTAATCTCTTGGCCATCGACTAAAATACTGCCGGAAGTCGGCTTATCAAGTGCGCCCAAAAGAGAAAGCAGAGTACTCTTGCCACTGCCGCTTTTACCGATAATGGTGGAAAATTCACTGCGCGGAATTTCAAAGCTGATATTGTCAACCGCTTTGACTTTGTGATCACCTGACTGGAATTCTTTGACAAGATTTTTGACTTTAAGCATGGTCTCCTTAATTTATTATTTTTAAACCTCACCTTACCTCTCCTTGTAAAGGAGAGGAACCGTTAATCGGCGCGCATCACCTCGGCCGGCCGGATTTTGGCGATGAAGAATGAGGGGACGGCACTGCCGATAATGGCGATAGCGATTGCGGCGGCTAAGCCATAGAGAAGGAGATCCCAGCCGACAACAGCGTGCAGATTTCTCATCGCGTTTTGGACACCGGCACCGGCTTGTGCAAAGCGGGCGATCATGGCGCCGTGGTCATGATTTGGGTTGTTCATCATAGCGGAGTTGCTGGCACTCTCGGAGTTAGTCACCAGCACATTTAAAATTGGGTTGCTGAAAATAAGGCCGGCAATGGCACCGATGATACTACTGATCAGAGTCAGTACCAGCGATTCGGTCATAAACATTACCACGATGCCGACATTGGAGGAGCCGATCGCTTTTAAGACTCCGATTTCACGACGGCGTTCACGCACGATCATCAACATCGTCAAAAAGATAATGATGGCGCCGGCGACAAGTGAACCGATCAAACTGTACATCGAGATGGTTTTAATATTTTGGAGAGGGGCGATGGCCTCATTTGAAGTATCTTGAGCGGAAGTAACGTCGGCGGCATCGCCAAGCTTGGTTTTGATGGCGGACTGTACTGAGCTGACCGAGTCAATCGAATCCGTTTGAACGATGATTGAATTGGTTTGGCCGGTTTGACTTGAGAGAGTTTGCGCCGTTTTCAGAGGCATCAGAATCATAGCGTTGGCAAAGGTATTGCCGGCGTCAAAAATGCCGGAAACGGTCACGGTTTGGCCGTAGGCTGTAAATGTGGATCCCGTTGATAAGCTATTTTTGGTGGCCACATCTTTGCCGACCATGGCGACATTAGCCGAAGAAGAAGTGTCAAATTTGGCGCCGGCGGTAATATTAAATGAGCTGGCATTGAGAGCGGCCAGAGAATTGAGATCAGATGTTCCAATCATCTGAATCGGCATGGTGAAATTGGCGGGTGCTTGACCGGATGCCGATTGTCGGCCGGAGCTAGATTCACCGTATTGGGACTGCGTCCGTTGCGCCTGACGATTGCCAAAACTGCCGGGAGTGACTGGCGAGGCCAAATTGGTATCTTGCGTTGTTTGCATCCGGTCGGTAATAGTCTCGACAACCCCGGTTACATGAGCCATCGCTTTGATGTCGGTCGCATTTTGATCGGTCAGCAATGTCCCGCCGCCTTCAAAGCCACGGACGCCGGCAGGGGCAACTGTTATGCTGTTGCCGATCGAACTTTTGACCGAAGCGATTTTTTGTTGGACAGTTTTCATTGCCATCAGCATCACCAAAGCCATGCTGACTGAGACAGCCAGAATAAAGATAATTGATGTCGTCCTGATGCCGTTGCGAAAGGCGTTTTTGATACCGCGACTTATGATTCCCATTTGGTCTCCCAATTAATTTTTAATTATCAATTTTACAATTTTCAATCAAATTATAATTTCACCTTATGTAACGTAGCTCAAGCTTTAGCTTGTTGGAAACAAATATAAATTGCAAATTATGCTTTACTTTAACACGCTAAAGCGTGGTCTACGGGTAAGTGCGTAAGGTGAGTTATTATATTACACCTGACTGGACTGATAAACTGCTTAAAGGGAATTGGCGCCGTCTGAGGGTTGGCTCCGGCTGTCGGATGGACTGGACGAGCTACCTCCACTCCAACTGCCACGGTTTTGGCCGGGAGTAAAAGTGCCGATGATTATCATTCTGGCTTGAAGATTTGTTGTGTCGGTGCCGCTGTTCATGACGCTGATTTCTTCGCCGTTTGTCAGGTCGGAGAGCGCCAGCTCTGTTCGCTGGCCGTTTGTCATTTCTGTTATGCGGGTATCGGCCGAAGTTGTGACGTTTTTTGTGCTACCATCATCAGCGGTCATCACAATAGTACTGCCGCTGATAGATTTGATTGTTCCATGTACCGGAGGAGCAAAGTTGCCTCTACCTTGACCATTGCCCCGACCGGCCCAGCCGCCGCTTTGACCGTTTCCCTGTGGAAATTGATTATTGGTTGCTTGGACGGCCAAGGTATTGCTCTTTGGTTTTAAAAATTTGACGCTTAACCAAACAAATCCCCCGACAACTAGAAGCATGGCGACGATGTAAACCAAATTTTTTTTGATTACTTCCGGCATTTATAAAATTATGATTGAATCCGTATGTTTGCCGCAGTGATTTGGCCGTTACTGTCAGTGGCACCGCGAACGATTACATTTTGACCGACTTTGAGATCGGATTGTTTTGCAACTGCAGTATCGGTAGAGAGCGAGGTTGTGCTGGAAATGTTGACGGTGTATGAGGTGCCGGTGGAATCTTTAATGGTGATGGTACTTTCGTTTACGGCGGTAATACTGCCGGAGACTCCGCGACCAATTCCACCTCGCATCATCCGACCGCGACCCATCATACCGCGACCGGCAAATTGCTCGCTACCTTGAACCACCGGCATATTTGTCGAAAACTGGCGCATACCGATTTCGCGTTGCGTTGATATCCGCCCGAGGCAGAAAAATCCGCCCATAATTATCAAACCGATTATGGCCGCAAACAAAAATTTTAACGGGCTATGATGATGGCAACATTCTTTTTTGTCTTTGCACTCCAATTCAGTCGCAACTTTTTCATTTTCCATAGAACTCCTTTTGAATTATATAATCATAGGACTTACGCGTTTCACTATTTTTGCGTCATCCCAAACTCGATTTGGGATCCAGATATTACTTGGCTGGATTCCCGCCTACGCGGGAATGACATCAAGCGCGTAAGTTCTATTATAATTATTTTTACCTCACCCTACCTCTCCTTATAAAGGAGAGGAGGCAGTCGGTCGCCATTCCGCCGGAAGGGAGGTTGGCAAAATGGCGACCTTCTATATCTAGAATAGAAGGCCAAACTGAAAATTAGCTTAAAGGGCTACGTTGTCATTTCGACTCCACAAAGTGAACGGAGAAATATTATGTGAATCTGTGGTGGGATCTCTCGCCTCCCTCAAATCCGCCCGACGGCGGGTTCGGGATGGGCCGAGATGACAATAGGCGGCTTAGCTGACTTGAGCGAAGAGGACGACGTAATTTTTGCCATATTCCTTGGCACATTTGGGACAGGTGGTGTAGTACGAATATATTTTTTTGGCTTCAGTACCTTTGGATTTTACAAAATTGTTCATCTCGGTATACCACTTCGGGGCGTCTTTGTACGAGCCCTCAAAGACTTTGGTCAGAAACTTGCCACTGATTTTAACATTGTCAGCGTCAGCTATTTCTTTGGTTACCGGAATAAATTGTTCACTTTTCCAGGGGCTCTCCTCGAGCGATAAGAGGACAAATTCATTTTCCGGCACATTGGCGTCGGCAACATTTATCTTTTTTTGCATCTTTTGAATGACCAGACCCATATTTATTGGCACATGCATGATGGCGCGAACGGTATCTTTGATAAAAAGCTTATTTTTCCACGAAAATTCTTTTTTCTCATATAGAGCCGGATCAAATTTTGGGCAACACATTTCTTTTTTGGTCATTTTATTCCTTTTTTAATTTCTGGCCTCATTATAACAGGAACGGGTAACGAGGAACAAGGGACGAGTAATAAGAAGCAGAAAAGCAGAGAAGCGGAGAAGCAGAGATTTCATAATTTGACTGTAAAGATGCTGCCGTGTCCGAGGCGACTCTCAACCGAGATTGTGCCATGATGGAGCTCAACAATATGTTTGGCGATAGAGAGACCGAGGCCGAAACCATCGACTTTATCTTTTGAACGTGAGCTGTCAGCGCGGTAAAAGCGGTTGAAAATGTAGGGCAGATCCGAGGCTTTGATGCCGACGCCGTGATCAGAGACACAAATAATTGCTTTATTGTTGTATTGCTTTATTGTTATTTCAATTCTTGATCCGGCCGGGCTGTATTTGATGGCATTGTCTAGCAAAATAACAAAAAGTTCGGTCAAGCTCTGACGGTCGCCATCGACAGGGATATCAATCAGCTCGTTCTTAAATTCGACAGACTTTTTATCAGCCAGCGGAGCCACCTTTTCGTATGCGTCAATGATAATCTCTTCAAGAGATATTTTACCGAAATTTTTTGCCGAGCTGTCCTGTTCTCGAGCTAATTTCAAAAGAGCGCTTGAGAGCGATTCCAACTTATTAATTTCTTCCAGATTGCTCCCGAGTAATTTTTTTGATTGTGGCAAGGTCAAGTTTTTGTCACGAAGGGCCACCTCGATTTCGGAACGGAGGGCGGTCAGCGGAGTTCTCAATTCATGAGAGGCGTCGGCGGTAAAATGATTTTGCGCTTCCATCGCTTTTTCAATCGGTTCAAGCGACTTTTTAGCAAAAAAATAGCTACCGATTGCTGAGAATATTAAAATAAACAGATTAAAGTAGATTAAATTAAGGCGTAGTCGATCATCACTTTCCTGAATCTGGTCATGTCGAAGTTGCTCAAATATATTTTGAGGCGAGTCTAAGCACTTTCCGGTCAAATCGCAAAACTGTGAGGCCTGATGACCGAGGCCACGATCAAGCTCATGCGAAGAAAGATTATACATAGCCAAGCTAAAACCGACGCTGATAAACATAATTATAGCGACGTAGAAAAGGGTAAGTTTTAGATAAGTACTTTTGAATGGCATCTTATAGCTTTTTCAATATCAATTTCTAAATCCTAATTACAAATTTCAAACAAAATGCCTAATTTATTAAATCTAAATGTCAAACTTTGAGCTTTGGATTTTGAAATTTTGTTTGGCATTAGAAATTCGGGTTTTGTCATTTGCTGTCCAGTTTGTATCCAAACCCTCTAACCGTTTGGATAAGAGCCGGTTTTTTGGGAAAGGGTTTGTCGACTTTATTTCTAAGGTAGCCGATGTAAACTTCAACGGTGTTGGGGAGGATATCGGCATCGTAATTCCAAACGTGGGCGATGATGTTATCTTTGGTCAAGATATGATTTGGGTTGCGGATCAGATATTCGAGCAGAGCAAATTCCTTGGCTGAAAGTCGGATTTGCTTGTCAGCTCTTTTGACTTCAAACTTGGCCGGGTCGAGGGTGAGGTCGCCGGCTTCAAGCACGACGGCTTTGTTCGATTTTGGCCGGCGCAAAAGGGCGCGGAGGCGGGCGAGCAACTCTTCGAAGGCGAACGGTTTGATCAGATAATCATCGGCGCCGGCGTTGAGCCCCTCGACGCGATCGCCGATCTTGTCCTTGGCGGTCAAAAACAAAATCGGGGTGTGATTGTTCTTTTTTCGCAAAAGGCGACAAATTTCGATACCGTCAACTTCGGGCAACATCCGATCCAAAACGATCAAATCATAATCAATCGTCTGAGCGGCGCCCAAACCGTTTTTGCCGTCATATTCGACGTCACAAGCGAAGGCCTCCTGTTCGAGACCCTTTTTGATGGCATTTGCGATTTTGTGATCGTCTTCGATAATTAATATTCTCATAAAATAAAGTTTAACTAGTACCTTAACAACTTTTGTTTGATGGTTTTACTTAAATCATGTATCATTAGCATAGTATCATTTAATTAGGAGGTGGACTATGCGAAGGTACAAAGTGGTTCTGACAGTTGAAGAAAGTGAGCGGTTAGATGAAATGACACGGAAAGGCAAAATCGGAGCGCGGAAACTGAAACGGGCAGAGATTCTTCTTAAAGCCGGTGAAGGATTGACCGACAGGAAGATTGCTCTTCACACCGGAACAAGCCGACCGACGGTGGAACGTATCCGAAAACAGTTTGTTCTGGAAGGACTTGATGCTGCTCTTGATGATAAAACACGGACGCGGAGTCGGACACCGAAACTTGACGGAGTGGGAGAAGCGCAGTTAACCGTTCTTGCCTGTTCGACTCCTCCTGAGGGTCGGAGCCGCTGGACTCTTATGCTTCTGGCTGGCAAACTGATTGAACTTAAGATAGTTGATACTATCTCCGGCGAAGCCGTTAGAGAGCATCTAAAAAAAATGAACTTAAGCCTTGGTTAAATAAAAGCTGGGTTATCCCCCCGAAAGAAAATGCCAAGTTCGTCTGTGCCATGGAAGATATCCTTTATCTCTATGAGCAACCGCGCGACCCCGATTATCCCATGGTCTGTTTCGACGAGACAAGCAAACAACTGGTCAAAGAAACAAGGGAACCGATTCCTCTAAAAAGTGGCAAGGCGCAGCGGTATGATTATGAATACGAGCGGAATGGTGTCAGAAACATCTTCATGTTCTCCGCTCCTTTAGAGAACTTTCGCCATGTCGAGGTAACCGAACATCGAAAAAAGTCCGACTGGGCAACCATGATGAAGAAGCTGGTTGATGAGCTGTTTCCAACGGCCAAGAAGATCCGCCTGGTTGAGGACAATTTAAATACTCATGATCCTTCTTCTCTTTACGAGGTATTCAAACCGAAGGAGGCCAGAAGAATTCTTAACAAGATTGAATTTCACTTTACCCCGAAACACGGTAGCTGGCTCGATATGGCAGAGATTGAATTATCAGTTCTTAACAAGCAGTGCCTAAGTCGCCGGATTGGAGATGAAAGTATACTCAAATCAGAAATACAGGCATGGGAACAGAAACGCAACGCCGCCAAGAAAACAATTGACTGGCAATTCACCAACAAAGATGCCAGAACTAAGTTAAAGAAACTATATCCATCAATAAAAAGTTGTTAAGGTACTAGTTTAAATAATTTCACTAATCCTCGTCCTGCCCCGACGTAGCCCGTAGGGCGAAGTGGGGTGATCGTCTTCGATAATTAATATTCTCATATTTGTAAGTAGATTAATAGCAGCGGGGAAGCAGAGAAGCGGGGCAGCGGAGAACTATTGTGACAGACCTCTGCTTCGCGGCTTCTCAGACCCTCTGCTACTAGTTTATACCATAAATGCTGAAATTTTGCTGAGAGAAAATTGCAAATGGTCAATCAGTTGTTGTATCCTATTACTTGTATGAAATTTATTAAAATTTTTCTCGTCTTGTTGTTAATCGGACTTTCAGCACATTTGCTGAGCCATATTTTTTCGCAGAATCAAAAAGTTGAAGCGGCTGACAATCTCAAACCGTATTTGGTCGAAGTGGTGGCGCAAGATGGTAGTAAAACCGAATATTCCGGTCGGAGTGTTAGGTCTGATATTTTTACAATAGCTACCGATCTGGGCGCGACTCCTTATCCGGAGGACAAGATTTCGGTTTTCCCCGACATCGACATGGGCATCGGTGGCAAAATTACCGTTTTGCGTGCTCCCACTTACACTGTCTATGATGGGAAAAACAAATTGGTCTTTCGTAGCTGGCAGAAGACAGTCGGAGCATTATTTACCGAAAAGAATATTGAGCTTGCAAACGAGGATAAAGTTAATTTCCCGCTCAATTTTGCTCTCGAGCCAAATCAGGAGATAAAAATCACCCGGGTTGCTATCGCCACTTTGGAGAAAAAGCAGGCGATTGATTTTCCAATCACCAAAAAAAATGATAATACTTTGGATAAAGGTAAGACGAGAGTCGAGATGGCCGGAGTGGCCGGCGAGCGGACGTTGACCTATCAAATCAGGCGCGAGGACGGCATTGAAGTGTCACGGACTTTAGTCAAAAACGAAATTACGGTTCAGCCGGTGGTAGAAATATTGATTATCGGGACAAAGCCGGTCATCACCGGCTGGTGCAAATTTAACGACATGGTCTTGGACGCTTCAACCAAAAACGGGCTCGACCCGGATAAATTATGCGCTCTGATGCATGTGGAGAGTAACGGGCATCCCGATTCTTCAGGACAGGGCGGGGCGCACCAAGGTTTGTTTCAATATGACCCCGGCTTTTGGTCCGATGTCTCGGCCAAGGCCGGTTACTCCGGTGCCGATATCTGGGACGCCAAGGCACAGATTTATGTGACGGCTTGGGCCCTGATGCACGGATATGCAGGAAGATGGTAGAAATGTTGCGTCTGCTATCTCTGTGTGTTATTATGGTCATAAGCTTAATAATAAAGAATGTGAGTGAATATGAGCAGAGGTGGGCCCGAAATGTCTTTAATGCTACATCCGGATGTGTCCGGAGAAGCCAACGAAACTCCTAAAGCGGTTGAGGAATCGGTCGATCCGAATGCTTTGAACCAAATTGCTAAGCTTGGCGAACAAGCTGAAACCAAGCTGAATAATGTCGAAGAAGCAAGCGCCAGATACCTGGGTGGGATTAAAAAAGAATTAAATAACTTTTTTGTTGGGTTGAAGGATCTTCGGAAGGTAGCGGATGGTGTAAAAGCAGAGGTGGTTTTGGGTGCTATAAATCTGGGCATGGCGGTAACGGTTGATTTACCAAATCGGGTTCCATCTGTTAAGCATTTCTACAATGATGTTCCTGACACGCCTGTGGACGCTGCCGCTGCCGCTGCGATTATAGCATTGGCTGTAGTGATACTTCCGCTCGGAAAATCCTTATTGGAATACACGAAGCAAAGATTTGGTCAATAACAATTTCGACTTATGACAACGCAAAATAGACCAGACGACAAATTTTCAGAAAAATATAATAGAGAACAGCTCATCTCTTTTTTGGTTGCAAAAGGATTTACTGAAAAGATTGCTACCGGCCAGATCGATACTCTTTCGGACATCGTTTATCTCTCGGCGCTCAAAAAACTGGCCGAAAAGAAAAATATTAACGTTGAAAAGCTCGGATCACTAAGTCCCGACGGTATGCGAAATTTTCTGAAAGAACATTTTACTTCGGAGGAAATTGTTGAAGCCGTGTTTTCTGAAATGGAAGTTCAATTCAAAGGTTTTCTCAGCGCGATAGATAGCGCGTAGAAAACGACGAGATAACGACGTCTCTCATATGGATCTAACCGATCGCTCACAATTACTCGAATATTTGAAGGCAAACGGTCTCTGGGCCAAGCACGGTTTGGGGCAGAATTTTTTGGTTAGCCGTGAAGTGCTGGATTCAATAATTGAGGCGGCGGAGCTAAAACCCCACCCTACCTCCCCTTCAAAAGGGGAGGAGTTGATAATTGAGGTCGGGCCTGGGGTAGGGACATTGACGAAAGAACTGATTCAGCATGCCGGCAAAGTGGTGGCAGTCGAGCTGGATGAAAAACTGGCCGGGCTGCTCAAATCGAATAAGGAATTAGGAATTAGGAATAAGGGAGAAGCGGAGAACCCTAATACCTATCCCATAATTCCTAATACGAATTTGGAGATTATCAATGCCGACATATTAAAACTGAACATTCCCGAACTGATTGGCAGCAAAAAATACAAGGTGGTGGCCAATATCCCATATTATATCACCTCAAAAATTATTCAATTGTTCCTAACGCAAACGAACAAGCCGGAGCTGGTGGTGATGCTGGTTCAAAAAGAGGTAGCGGAGCGGATTTGCGCTCGACCCGGAGAGATGAGCACTCTTTCAATCTCGGTGCAAGCCTATGGCGAGCCGGAGATAATTCAAATAGTGCCAAAAGAATCTTTTTTTCCGATTCCCAAAGTTGATTCGGCAATCCTACGGATTAGAATTAGGAATAAGGAATTAGGAATTAGGGACGAGCAGGCATTTTTTCGGCTGGTTCACATTGGCTTTGCCTCACGACGAAAGACGCTGGCGAACAATTTGTCGGCAGGGCTACAGATTGATAAAAATCAGGCGGCTGATATAATTAAGGAAGTTGGACTTGGCGAGAATATAAGGGCTCAGGAGCTTTCGGTCGGGGACTGGGGCAAGCTGGAGAAGGAATTAGGGGATAGGAATTAGGGCTCTGAACCTTTATTCTTTATTCTTTATTCTTTATTCGTAATTCTAAATTTCCGGAGGGGCATATGTCAAAAGAGAAAGATGTTATTGAAATAGCAGTCGAAGTGCCGGCAGTCGCTCTCGAAAAAGCAATAGAGATGAGCGAAAAAGTCGGCGATATTTTGCACGTTGGACAGCCGGTCGAAAAAGCCAAAGAGTATTGGAAAATGCTCGGGCCAGGCTTGACCACCGGCGCAGCCGATGACGATTGCTCCGGCATCGCCACCTACTCCCAACAAGGAGCTAAGTACGGTTTTGGCCTAAACTGGCTGGCGGTTTTGACTTTCCCGCTGATGGCCGGCGTACAAG
>Ga0209697_10004110_pt1 | contig 19228 bp, 17 predicted proteins | sample AliMusrvi5mmetaG_FD_184115 | JGI IMG/M metagenome (GOLD analysis project Ga0209697, IMG submission 184115) | Freshwater lake bacterial and archeal communities from Alinen Mustajarvi, Finland, to study Microbial Dark Matter (Phase II) - Alinen... | ecosystem: Environmental > Aquatic > Freshwater...
ACCGTGATATTGAGCGCTTTATCGAAGAGGATGTGCCTTACGGGGATCTAACCACATCACTGCTTGGCATTGGCTCTCTGAAAGGAGAAATAACGTTTTCAACCCGTCACTCAACCGTTCTTTGCTCCACCGAAGAGGCTGCGCGTGTGCTTGAGAAGTGCGGGGCAACAGTGACCTGCTCTTTGGCGAGCGGTTCAGTGGTTAAAGCAGGTATTACCATCCTTACGGCGACCGGGCCTGCGAGCAGCCTTCATGCTGGATGGAAAGTTGCCATGAACCTGCTGGAATATGGTTCAGGCATTGCCACGAGAACCCGAACAATAGTAACCCGGGCCAGGGAAATCAATCCGAGGATCACTGTTGTATCAACCCGGAAGTCTTTTCCCGGAACAAAAAAAATTGCCCTCAAGGCAATCATGGCTGGCGGAGCTCTCCCCCACAGGATTGGCCTTTCGGATTCAATCCTTGTTTTCAGGCAGCATACTATCTTTATGGGTGGACTGGACAGCTTTCTCGAAACCTTTGCCGAACTGAAAGCTAAAGCACCTGAACATACAATAATTGTTGAAGCCGAAAGTGCCGGAGAAGCCTTGAAGATTGCTCGGGCAGGTGTTGACGTCGTTCAGATAGACAAGCTTACGCCAGATGAACTCTCAATAGTGGTAAAGGAGATCCGACTGGCAAGGCCGGGTATTATAATTTCGGCAGCCGGAGGCATCAATGCTGAAAATGCTGCTGCCTATGCGGAAACCGGTGTCGATATACTGGTTCTCTCTTCAGTCTACTTCGGAAAACCTGCGGATATCGGGGTCATTATTCATCCTTATCCAAGCAATGAAGAGCCGCTCAAGTGATGATGCTTCAAGCGGAAGATATAACTGCAATAGGTCTATCACTTAAAGTTGCCCTGACTGCAACATCCCTTTAAATTTCAGTCAACGATTTGCCATGGATTTCCGTTTATTATAAGAAGATAAAAAGTGACTTTACAGGATAGTAATCATTATAACCATGACAACTTCCGGCAAGAGAGTTTGTTTCATGACTGGAGCTACCGGTATTCTGGGAAGTGAAATCGCGCTTTCGGTGGCTGGTCAGGGCTACACAGTTTTCTTTACCTATAACTCCTCTGAACAGAAGGCTTTGCAAATCCTTCAAAAAATTCGCTGGGTAAGCCCTGAATCCCAGATGATACATTGCGATGTTTCAAAACCCGGCGATATTATCGCTGCTTTTACAGCCTTCCGGCAGCACTTTGATCGTCTTGATCTTCTTATAGCCGCCGCATCAAATTTTTACAGCACTGCCATCCCTGACATTACAGAAGAGGACTGGGACAATCTCGTTGACACTAATTTGAAGGGCACATTCTTTACCATGCAGGAAGCGGTAAGAATAATGTTGAAACAGTCGACTATCTCCCGTATCATTACACTTACCGATATTTCTGCAAATCTTATCTGGCGAAACTTTGCCCCTTATACGGTTGCCAAGGCAGGGATTCAGCACCTCACAAAAATCTTTGCAAAAACATGTGCTCCCGGTATCCTTGTAAATTCCATTGCACCCGGAACGGTTACGATCAATCCTGAAAAAGAGATGGATACGGAGGCCGAAATGATCAAAAAAATACCGCTCAAGCGCCTTGGCGATCCACTTGATATCATTAAAACTATCACCTTTCTTCTTGAAAGCGATTATATCACCGGTCAGGTAATCAGTGTTGACGGTGGAAGGCTTCTTCAATAAGAGCGGGCGATGGAAAAGACCATTTAGTTTTTATATATTGTTTTCAGATCGGTTTAAAGAAACTCATCATAACCTTTGGAGCTATTATGGAACAGGAAGTCCCGGTTATAATTCACGACCATGATCCCGTAAATCCGGTAAAGGAGCCGCATAGCGAGAGCTTCATTCCGGAACAGCTCAAAGAGATAAGTGAAACCCTCTCGGATGCTTTTTCGCGTTTCAAAGAGAGCGAATCCTATGATCTTCTCTTAAAAAGTGCCGATAAAGCGAAAGAGTACATTGCAAAAAACCCTGTTCAGGCATTACTCTATACACTCGGCGCAGGTGCCTTTTTTGGATTTTTGTTTAGAAGAAAGCATTAACAGGCATTTATTGAAGCCCTTATGATGAACCGCCCTAAGGAAAAGGTTCCGCCTCGGCCTAAAGAAAAAAGCAACCACACCGGAATCCATAAAATCCTTGATGATACGGCAACGTCCACCTATCAAGACGTTATAGCGATAATAGAAGCAAAAATCGAGCTGGTCAGAATTGAATTGACTGACAAGGTTTCGCTTGTGTCAGCGATGGTTATTCTTGGCGTAATACTTATTATCGGCATTGCCTACCTTATCACTACCTTTGCATTGCTCACAGGAGAGCTGCTGGGGCATACGTTTCTGGGCTATTTTATCGTAAGTCTTATTTTTCTTTCCAGCTTTGTATTTCTCACAAAACTCAAGCCGTACCTTCTGAAAAACCTGCTTCAAAAAATTTTCTTATCGGTCAATGACTACAAAAAATGAGCCTTTAAACAGCATTCAGGCAAGAATAGAAGAGCTGCGGAACACTATTACCGAAAAAGAAGATCAGATAAAGTCAAGAGCTCTGCATCTTTCAGATAGTATTAAAGCTGAACTTGCACCAGTGGAGTTTGTCAAAAAATATCCATTTCAGGCAGCTGGAATAACCTTTATGACCGGTTTAGTGTTAACAAGAGCATTACGCGGCAGCAAACGTACCCCTTCAAATGAACAGCCGGACAGTTACCCTGTACAACCACAGAGAAACAGTGCTCTCTATACCATCGGGATTGATGTACTCCGTTCAGCGAAGGATCTTGGCTTCAGTTACCTTCAAAAATATATCGACAGTAAACTTAAGTAACCTGCCCATTACATCCTCCAAAGTCCGTTCCCTGAACCTCTTCCCCATTCAGGGCTTTCATATGACAACATGACTTTTATTACAGAAATTCCGTACCTTGTTTGACAGAGTAATTGATGATTTCGGGCTCAAAGGAAAGCATGCACTCCCGATATCATCGGAAGCAGCAGATTTCCCTGCTGCTCTTAACCAGTTTAATTTTTGGGCATTACATTTAGACTATGACCATCCAGCATAACCCGTCAGTAGTTCAGAATAGAGAGCACTTTTATGTCAACCGAAATGCCCGCGAACTTTTTCATCTGACCGATCCTGAATTTCTCGCTTTACCCACCACTGGTCCGGTAAGTTTTAAACAAGCAGAGAAACAGGCTGCCATCATTAACGACTTTCTGACAAAACAGAACGGTGCGGAAGCGAAACCTATTCTTCCTGCCCAGTTCAACGGCATGAAACTGCTGCATGAATTGTTTCACTATGTTATGATGTCAACCATGGCTGTCAGGCAGCCGACCCTTCTTGAAAACGCTTATTTGAAATTTGAAACTGATATTTCAAAAGAGCAATCCAGAGAGTACCTCACACGGTTTATCAGTGCATTTCCAACAGAAGCAGTTTATGCTGGTTCTGAAACGCCCATAACATGGCTGAACAGGCAGAACAACAAAAAATATCTGCTTGAGGAATCATTCCTGGTCTGGCTTAATTCCCAAAATCCCGCGCTTGATCAGTTTTCCGACCTGCTGTCCGATCAGAAGGTGATGAAGGAAGAGGCATTCCGGAAACTGATTATGACTATACAGACCTCAATGAAAGAGATGGGATCGGTAGGAGCCGGGAATATTGATCTTATGGAACTGCTCACTGAGCCCATACGACACGCTCCGTCATCAATCCTTGATCAGCTCCGTTACATCCAGCTGAACTGGTCAGATCTGCTGACAGAATGTCCTCTCTGGACACTGCTGCCCGCAGCTATTGATCTGATTGAGGATGAGGATAAGTACCTGTTTTTCCAAAGAATCGCCCATGCCGAAGAAGCAGGCAAAGCAAGCCACTTTTTTGAAAAAGAGGCCCATATACCGAATTACACAGCCTCTGATGGTGATGCTCCGGCAAACTACTCCACCGACTCATCATGGATGCCTGAAGTGGTCATGCTTGCAAAAAGCACTTACGTCTGGCTCGATCAGCTCAGCAAACTTTACCGGCGCCCTATCCATCGACTTCAGGATATTCCAGACACCGAACTGGACCTGATGGCTGATCGCGGTTTTACAGCACTGTGGTTAATCGGCATCTGGCAAAGAAGCAACGCTTCGCAAAAGATTAAACAGCTCCAGGGAAACCCTGAAGCAAAAGCTTCGGCGTATGCGCTTGAAAAATATGATATTTCCGAAGATATCGGCGGCTATGAGGGTTATGAGAACCTCCGGCACAGAACCAGAATTAGAGGAATCCGTCTTGCAAGCGATATGGTTCCGAACCATACCGGAATGGATTCTGAATTGGTGCGTAACAGTCCTGACTGGTTTCTTTCCACCTATACACCGCCATATTATAATTACTCTTATAACGGGCCTAATCTCAGCAGTGATTCCCGCTACGGCATTTACCTTGAAGATGGCTACTGGAACCGTTCCGATGCTGCGGTAACCTTTAAACGGGTTGACTACCTCACAGGCGACACCCGATATATCTATCATGGCAATGACGGCACTATAATGCCTTGGAATGATACAGCCCAATTGAACTTTCTCAGTCCTGAAGTGCGTGAGGGAGTAATTCAACAGATCCTTCATGTAGCAAGGATGTTTCCGATCATCCGTTTTGATGCGGCCATGGTGCTGGCTAAACGGCACATTCAACGCCTCTGGTTTCCTCTTCACGGGCAGAGCGGCGGGGTACCTTCACGATCTTCCTGTGCAATGAGCATGGCTGAATTCGATGCCGCGATTCCTGAGGAGTTCTGGCGCGAAGTCGTTGACAGGATTCAACGGGAAGTCCCGGACACCCTGCTGCTGGCTGAAGCATTCTGGATGCTTGAGGGGTATTTTGTCAGAACGCTGGGAATGCATCGTGTCTATAACAGTGCGTTCATGCACATGCTGAAAAAAGAGGATAATGCTGATTACCGGTATCTGATCAAGAACACCCTGGAGTTTGATGCTGAAATCCTCAAGCGGTATGTCAACTTCATGAATAACCCGGATGAAGATACTGCTATAGCCCAGTTCGGAAGGGGAGATAAATACTTCGGTGTATGCGTGATGATGCTGACCATGCCTGGACTTCCAATGTTCGGCCACGGACAGGTGGAGGGTTTCACCGAAAAGTACGGTATGGAGTACGCCAAAGCCTATTATGATGAACAGCCGGACGAAAATCTCGTTTCACGACACTACCGTGAGATTTTTCCAATCATGAAAAAGCGCCCGCTTTTTGCTGAGGTACGAAATTTTTTCCTGTATGATGTTTATTCTCCGGAAGGAAGTGTTAATGAAAATATTTTCGCCTATTCTAACCGGCTCGGTGACGATAAAGCTCTTATAGTCTTTAACAACCGATTTGAACATGCGAGCGGCTGGATTAAAACCTCTGTAGGCTACCGACAGAACGATGAAATACACCAGAGTTCATTGATTGATGGGCTCAATCTGAGTCATGAAGAGGGCTCCTATGTTATTTTCAGGGATCATGCCAGTGGAATGGAGTTTATCCGTTCCAACAGAGAAATTGCCGACAACGGAATCATGGTTGCTCTGGATGGCTATAAGTACAATGTATTCCTTGAATTCAGAGAAGTACGCCCTTCCAGACTCCGCCCTTACGACCGGCTTGCATTTGAACTGAACGGTCGTGGAACTGAGTCTATGGAGAAGGCTGTGCTTACCATGAGTCTCTCTCCGATACACCGCTTAGTGACTGCATGTCTTACTTCTGAGCAACTCACACCGGTGGTTGCAGAATTACATGATGAACATGATGCTTTAGCATTTGAAAAAGCTATAGCGGGACTTCTTGGCGATGTTGCATTGCAGTTCAGTGAACTCATGGAAAAGCCACTTGAGGTTTCTGAAACTCTTGCAATAAACGCTTCTCTCCTTTACAGCAGAGCTGCTGCTCTTTCTTTGCTGTTACCAAAGCAGCCTGACTCTCGAAAACTGTTAACCGCGTTAGGCTTGAGCAGCCCGGATGGGTCAGACTATTTCATGATTGTTAAACACTGGATTGTCCTTGATACCCTTCAGCGGATGGTCGAATCAACGGAAGGAGAAGAGTCGAACCTGATCGACAAATGGCTGATGCATAGTGCACTGGCTTCCATTTATCCGGAAAAGGGCGCAATCGGCATTCCGGGCGACAACCTGCCCGACTTGCTCTGCTGCATGCTTAGTGACAAACGTGGACTTATTGCTGATGAACCTGACACGCAGCTTCAGGCACTGTTACAGATGCTCTTTACGAAAAACAAAATGCATCTTGAACGTATGCTGCAGTTTGATGAACGGCATCAGAAAATATGGTTCCGCGAACACCGATTCAGTGTACTTGTAGCCTGGCTTACCCTGCATCAATTATTGAAAGCAGCTCCTGCTGGCAAAGAAATTCCGGAAACAGTGATTGCTGAGTGGATAGAAGCTACTGAAACCATCGATATGCAGGCATTCCTTGCCGGATATGAGATGGGAGAACTGCTCAGGATAAAAGCCTGAATTTATTTTCCCCTTTGTCATTAATAATACAAACAGAAAAGCCCGGATAAACCGGGCTTTTCTGTTTGTTGAAACAAGTGTTTCAGTTACCAGCCATACTCTAAATAAACACGATAGGTGTTAATGAGCAGGAAGGCAAGAACAGCAAGACCCAGGAAGGTGAAGATTGGACTTTTCTGTTCCTGTGAAGCTCTGCGATCAAGGAACGGAACAATTGCCCATACAAGTCCACCGACAGTCAAGAGAACGATAGCTACAAGCTCTCCACCCTCAAACTTGAGATCTTTGAGCATCTGGAACTCTGCCCAGAAATACCACTCAGGCTTGATGCCGACAGGTGCAGGTGCGAGCGCATTAGCTTTAACACCTATTCCCCATGGGTATACAGCTGCGAGATAAACAAGCAGGGCAAACCCGATAAGCCAGCCGATTGCATCTTTGGCAAGGAAGGTCGGGAAAAACTTCTCGTACCCTTTAATCAAGCCGGACTCTTTGTAACCAATCGGGGCTGATGTGCCAAGGATCTGAACAAGAGCCAAATGAGCTGAAAGCAGCAACAGTATAAGTCCTGGAAGTAGAACAACGTGCATGGAGAACATGCGGGTAAGCGTTTCACCACTGACATCTTCACCACCACGGAGAATACTTACAAGCAATGCGCCACCAGGAGCAACTTTTGGAGTTTCGGTACCAACCTGGGTAGCGAAGAATGCAAGTTCATTCCAGGGAAGAAGGTATCCTGTAAATCCAAAACCGAGGGTCAGCACAAGAAGGATAAAACCACTCACCCACATAAGCTCACGGGGTTTGCGGTATGACTTCATAAAGAAGGTGCTGAACATGTGAATAAATGCCATCAGCGCCATGAGATTGGCCGACCATGCATGGATCTGGCGAAGAAGCCAACCGAACGGAATCTCTTTCTGGATGAAGACAAATGAAGCAAAAGCTTCAGCTTCGGTTGGTTTGTAGTACTGCAGCAGCAGTAACCCGGTCAGAACCTGGATAATGAAGAAGAAAAGGGCCAGTCCGCCAAAGTAATACCAGAAAGAGAGGCGGTGTTTGGGAACTTCTTTTTTCTTCAGGTAATCAATTACCGGAAGCACAACATAAAAGCGCTCCTGGAACCAGGCACCCAAAGGGCCCAGGCGTGAATCTTTGTACGGATTCGAATCCGGGCGATCTACCGGAGGTTTATAAACACCACTTTGTGCTGCTGCAGGTTTTGCAGCAGCCGGCGGAGGGGTTGCTGGTTTTGCAGCACCTGGAACTGCCGGCTTGGCGGCGCCTGGAGCGGCGGGTTTCGGCTTGGCGGGTATATTTCCTGCCGAAGCGTTCTGGTTGTTTTCAGCCATCTTTCCTGACTCCCTTGGTTTTCAAGAATTAAAGGTTAAGCTTTTGCGATAATAAGATTTTCCCCTTCAACCCTTACTTTAAACGACGGTAAAGGTAAGGGCTGCGGGCCGGAAATGATTTCTCCGGTCTGTTTGTACTTTGCTCCATGGCAGGGGCAGGCGACAAGATTCAAGGCACTGTCCCAATGAACAAGGCATCCAAGATGAGTACACACGGCACTGCATGCTGTCAGCTTGCCGTTGTCGTTGACAACAAGAATCTTGTCCTTGTTAAACTGGAAAATTTTGAACCCTTTCAGCGGAACTTCAGATGCTTTTCCCACAACCAGCTCTTGGACGTTTGTGGCGGTCTTGGTTGGAGGAATAATGTACTTGACTACAGGATAAAGTGTAGAGATGGCAACAGCAGCGCCTATACCTCCTACAATTTTTCCGAGAAAACTGCGGCGCTCGAAATCAACTCCTTTAAGGCCCTCCTCCCGTGGCTTACCGCCGGGAACGGAACCGGATGAAGAGACTGGTGCACCTGCTCCAAGTGCGCCCAACCTTGACGGACTCTTGAAATTACCTTGTTGTGCCATTACGATCTATCTCCTTTTTAAAACTTTTTGTTATCAAATCAAAAGGCAAGTACCTCCCGGCGGTTCAACGACAGCCACTTTCTCTCAGGTATGCTTGATTCTTTTCTTGAACAGCAACCATTCCGAAGGCAATTCAAAAAAGCCCAAACAAACTGTCAATTTATATTTTTTTTAACGATTAATCCAATCCAGAGAGCGTTTAATATTATTATAGCCGTCATACATTGTCGATGACGTTCCGTGGCGCCATATACGGCTTCGGGTAAAAAACCTCATGAATTTTGACTGCAGGCGCCCGGGATTGAGAAATTCTGATATACCCTTGATGCCCCCTATGTGAGTTCCTTCAAGCTGCAATGAAATGTCGGATGCAAACCGAAGATAGAATGGCCCTGCATCCAGCACCTTGTTCTGATGCACCTTCAAAAAAATATTCTCATACTGCAACTCAAGATCCCGGCTGTGCAGCGGAGAAAAAAAGCCTCGTCGATAATTGCGTTCCCTGAACTTCAGCGTATCCAACACCGTCACTTTAGCTGTCGTATTGTCGTGCAAAAGCAGCAGTGCAAGAGGCTGAAAGGCATTATTGTTAAAAAATGTCACATAATAAATCAAGTCAACCCTCTCTGAAAACGCCCTGCCCCAATACCAGCGGGAGAGATACTCCTGCATGGGTAAATCGCCCATATTATGGTCATGATATCCAGTCGCGCGGACAGGAACAGTTCGAACAGCACCGCTCTTTTGATCAGTAATGTCAATCATACCTTCAACATCAGCCTTCGGGACACTCAAAAGCCACTGGTGAAGGGGAACCCTGCCTGCATTGTTTTCATCTTTTTTTTCGTATACAATTCTACGGCAGGATGAAAACAAAAAAGTTGCTTTTACAGCTTTTTGACGGGCAGGAAAGGCAAAATCGATATCCAGAGTATACTCATCTTTCAAGACGTCGTAGGTAAAGCAGTTTTTTTCGAACCTGACACCGATATCAGATCGGGTACTTTCGAAAAGTCCATTACGTCCTTCTCTAATAAAATTAACGATCTCGCGTCCGTTTTCGTACAACTGGAAACTAAACCCTGAGTAATTGGAAGGCAGTGGAGCTTCGGAGGTTAATCGATTTTTCCATTTTTCATAATGACTGGTGTAGTAGGGGGAAAAAGGAAACCCGGAAAACCAGATAATTACAAACGAAAAACCACTGAGTTTGTCTTCAGCATCGAAATACCACCACTCGTATGCTCCGGGCTCCTGTAAATCATGCCAGACTTCCTGATCACGCTCAGTCGTAATATTCATGCCTGCATTGGGTTTTGTTCAAACACGGAAGCAGTGCTCGATGCGTTGCATGACATGTGATACCTTTGTAAAAGTGGAAAGCAGGAAAAAAAGGGTGGACATGTATTTCATATCCGGGGCAACTTCGAGGAAACTGCCGTTTCTGGGCGTGGACAGAGAGGGAATCGAACCCCCGACACAAGGATTTTCAGTCCTTTGCTCTACCAACTGAGCTACCTGTCCTTTTTTCGTGAGGCAAAGTATAGGAATAAATCTTCTTTTTTCAAAAGGAAAAAAACCAAACCTGAGGGTAAGCACTTTTGTGCTTACCGTAATCATGTTCCACGGTCAAGCCGGAACAGTGATTGTTTCAATACCTTTCTCTATACGCCTGAGTACGGCTTCCTTTCCCAGCACCTCAAGCATATGATAAAGACTTGGGCCGAAACTTACTCCTGAAGTCAGTATTCTCAGCGGATGGATAAGATAGGCTGCTTTAAGACCTTTCGGAGCCACAAATTCTTTAAGATTTGCCTCAATGTTCTCAGCACTGAACTCCTCAAGAGAGTAAAGAACTGCACTGAACTCGCGAAGAAGAGCATTGGTATCTGCCTCCCAGCGCTTTTGTACGGCCTCTGCATCATAGGATTCAGGCTCGAAAAAGAAGTAGGACGAAAATGTCACAAATTCATGCTCAAATCCAACCCGTTCACGCATGAGCTCTATCACCTTTTCAAGGTATGCATCCCCTGTAATAACCTCGAGCGGCATCAGTGACTTTTTTGTTTCAAGTTCACCGAGAAGAAGAGGTTTTATCACCTCAATAATTTTCTCTGAAGGACGATTTTTGATGTACTGTTTTTCAAGCCAGTTGAGCTTGTCAACATTAAAAACCGCGCCGGCTTTTCCTACCCTTTCAAGTGAAAACTTGTCAATAAGCTGCTGCATACTGTACACCTCCTGCTCGCTGCCCTCTCCTTCATTCCAGCCCAGCATGGCGACAAAATTCACGATAGCATCACAACTGTATCCCTTGCGGACATAATCTTCAACAGCAACGTCGCCCTGCCTTTTGCTGAGTTTTGAGCGATCAGCATTAAGCAGCAGCGGGAGATGGGCAACCTTGGGAGGTTCCCAGCCAAAGAATTCGTAGAGAAGAAGATGCTTTGGCATAGAAGGAAGCCACTCTTCACCTCTGATAATATGGGTGAACTCCATCAGGTGGTCGTCAATAACACTGGCAAAATGATAGGTTGGAAACCCATCGGATTTCATCAGAACCTGATCGTCAATAGTTGCAGAATCAAACTCTACAGGGCCCCTGATAATATCTTCAAACCACACCGAAACATAATCTGGCACTTTCATGCGGACTACATAGGGTGATCCCTCGTCGAGCTTTTTTTTGATCTGACTCGCGGGTATGGAACCGCCCATCTCTTCGGGAAGCCATTTGCGGTTGTATTTCGGCTGCAGTCCCTGCTTTATCTGAAGCTGCCGGTTTTCTTCCAGCTCTTCATGGGTTGCAAAACAGTAGTAGGCATGATTATCGTCAAGCAGTTGCTGGCAATATTTCGCATAGATGTCAAGCCGCTCAGACTGAACATAGGGCCCGAAATCACCTCCATGTTCAGGGCTTTCATCAGCAATAATTCCTGCCCATTCAAGAGTTTTGATAAGATCTTTCTGCGCCCCCTCAACTTTCCTGACTTGATCGGTATCTTCAATACGTATTACAAAAATTCCATTCATTTTCTTTGCGAACAGGTAGTTATACAGTGCGGTTCTCAGTCCGCCTACGTGTAAATATCCTGTTGGAGAAGGTGCAAACCTGGTTCTAACCCTTTTACCAACCATAATGAGCGTTGTACTGTTTATTATTGACAGGGAACTATTGCAAGAGTAATGAATTTAAGAAAAACTCACCGCTTTTGAAGACTCAAGATAACAGATTAACCAGAAATTCTCGATCCCGCGGGCCTAAAGGATATAACTTTCTTCAATATCAGGCCATCTCACATAAACTTTTTGTTTTCAATTGCAGTTTTACTTTTAATTACTTTAAATGTAGTAAGTTACATTTTACGTAACCACTCAATTTGTTTTATGCCTGAAAATCCCTTTAAAAAGCCGGGGAAAGATACTTCCCGAAATAAATTCAAGCCGGTGAAAGATGATGAAGAAAAGTCCGGATGGTTTCAGGGAACTGGAGAAGGGCCTCAGGCAAAGTTGCCTCGTTTCATCTTTTTTATGATGGTTGCCTTTTTGTTGCTGTTTGTTTTTCAACGTTTTTTTGCAAATCCCGCCAACCCTGAAATAACGTATAACGAGTATAAATCGCTTCTTTCCCAAACAATTGTTACTGAAGTAACGGTTAAAACATTTGAAGATAAATCAGCTATTCTGAATGGAAAACTTAAAACTGTTACCCCGCTCTCTCTTATCAACAATACAACCCTGCCGTCTGATCGGTTTGCTGTCAGAATCCCTTCTTTCAGTCTGGAGCAAGCCGACATACTTGCAGAAAAAGGAATCCGCATCAAAGTTGAAGAGGGCACCAGCCCGCTGAATACCTTTTTAGTTCTTTTCGCCCCCTGGATTATTTTCGGTGTTATTTACTTCTTTCTCTTCAGGCGAATGAACGGTCAGAACAGCGGGCAGGCAAAAACTATTTTCAGCTTCAGCAAAAGCCGTGCAAAACTTGTCAGTGAATTTGATGTTAAAACAACATTTAATGACGTTGCAGGCGTAGATGAGGCGATAGAAGAACTGCAGGAAACCGTCGAATTCCTTACCAATCCTGAAAAGTTCCAGAGAATCGGCGGAAAGATCCCTAAAGGAGTACTGCTTCTCGGCCCTCCCGGAACCGGTAAAACTCTTTTAGCCAAAGCTATTGCAGGCGAAGCCAAAGTTCCTTTTTTCTCAATATCCGGAGCTGATTTCGTTGAAATGTTTGTTGGAGTCGGAGCCGCAAGAGTACGGGATCTGTTTGAGCAGGCCAAGAAGAATTCACCTTGTATTGTTTTTATCGATGAAATTGATGCGGTCGGCCGCAGTCGGGGAGCAGGCCTTGGCGGGGGTCATGATGAACGGGAGCAGACCCTGAACCAGCTTCTGGTGGAAATGGATGGGTTTACAACAAGCGAGAATGTTATCCTTATTGCAGCAACTAACCGCCCTGATGTGCTCGATACTGCACTACTAAGGCCTGGAAGGTTTGATAGACAGATCACAATCGACAAACCTGACATACGCGGACGTGAAGCTATTTTAAAAATTCATACCCGCAATACTCCGCTGGCAGAAAATGTCGATATCAACGTCCTTGCAAAAAGCTCTCCTGGATTTTCAGGTGCCGATTTGGCAAATCTGGTCAATGAAGCAGCACTTCTGGCCGCTCGCACTGATCAGCAGCTTATTACTGCAGATAATTTCGAGCAGGCACGCGATAAAATCCTGATGGGCCCTGAAAGGAAAAGCATGTTTATTTCTGATGAACAGAAAAAACTGACAGCCTATCACGAAGCTGGTCATGTGCTTGTTTCAACATATACAAAGGGATCGGATCCTATACATAAAGTAACGATTATTCCGAGAGGCAGAAGCCTGGGGCTTACGGCATATCTGCCTCTCGAAGACCGTTACACTCATAATAAGGAGTACCTGCTGGCAATGATCACCTATGCGCTTGGAGGAAGGGTGGCAGAAGATATTGTATTTCATGAAACCAGTACAGGTGCGGCGAATGATATAGAAAAGGCTACAGATATTGCCCGAAGAATGGTACGGCAATGGGGAATGAGCGAAACTCTCGGCCCTATTAATTACGGGGACAGCCACAAAGAGGTTTTTCTTGGAAAGGACTACTCCCATATACGCGAGTACAGTGAAGAAACTGCCCTGCAGATAGATATCGAAGTTCGAAATATTATTATGACCTGCATGGAGAATGCTAAAAAGATTATCAAAGAAAAGAGTTCGACTCTGCATCGACTTGCTGAAGTGCTTATTGAAAAGGAGTCGCTCAATGCAACAGAGATACACGAGATTATAGGTTACGAACAGCCTTTTCCCGGCATGGCTATTTCATAACCGGATTAACCGCAAATTACCCATGCAACTTATCGGTTTACTTGGGATCGGCATCGGTGCCGGCCTTCTTTCAGGAATGTTCGGTGTTGGCGGAGGAGTTATAATAGTTCCGGCGATGGTACTCTTTTTCGGCATGACCCAACAGAGTGCTGTCGGCACCTCACTTATTGCGCTGCTTCTTCCGGTCGGGCTTCTTGGGGTAATCGAGTATTATCGGTCAGGAAAAATTTCGATGGAAAACATTTTGATCGGACTTACCATTGCCGCGGGACTTTTTGCAGGAGCTTATTTCGGAGCGAAAATTGCGACTCATCTTTCAAATGACATACTCCGGAAAGCTTTTTCCGTTTTTATGGGAATTGTTGCTTTACATTTGTGGTTTAAGTAAGCATATGCCTTGCATATAACCTAAGCATTATAGAGCCATGGGAAACACAACGACAAAAGCAGACCTGGTCAATGCAATTGCCCACAAAACAGGCTTGACAAAGAATGAAACAGAATCTATAGTTGACAGCTTGTTTGAAAGTATCATTGACTCTCTGAAAGCAGGAAAGAGAATTGAAATAAGAGGTTTCGGCTCCTTCAATATCAGGTATAAAAATCTACGACAAGCAAGAAACCCGAGAACTGGAGAGAAGGTTACTGTTGACCCTAAAAACGTACCGACTTTTAAAATCTCAAAGGAGTTCAAGCTCGCCGTGAGTGAAAGTCTGAAACCAGGTGGGAATTAGACCCATCAGTTCTCTTTACTATGTAAAGAAGAGCCACCATATCAAGACAAACAACGGTATCAGAACAGGCATTGAGTATTTATAGATATACTCAATGAAGTGAGGCATTTCTACCCCGCTTTGGATAGCAATATTTTTGACCATAAAATTCGGAGCATTGCCAATATAGGTCAATGAGCCAAAAAATACCGCCGCCATGGAAATGGCCATCAGATAGATGTCAGAAGGTAGATCCCCGGCAACGGGAGAGCTTACTCCGTAGGCAAATTTCTGCATATCCGTGACTGAATTGAGATCCATCCCAAACTTTCCGAAAGCTCCGGCTAAAAAGCTCAGATAGGTTGGCGCATTATCAAGAACGCCCGAAAAAAATCCTGTCATCCAGTAAAAGCGCGTTACTGAAAATCCACCGGCATGGGTTGATGCATAGTCGCCCATCAGCTCAAGTGCAGGAATCATTGTTGCAAATATCCCGACAAAAAGAATGGCAACCTCCCGAATCGGGATAAAGTTAAAATCGTTGCCTTTCAGCGCCTCCTTATCGGCAGTTTTATAAGCAGCAAAGGCAACAGCAAACATGATCAGCTCACGAATACCTAATGGCAGGTGCAATATGGCCTGAAGACTCGGTACCCAGGCCATAACGGCGGGGTCAATAAAAACAGCGCCTATCACCATGGCCATATAAATGAAGCCTTTAGCTCCAAAAACGCTTATTTTTCCGGATTGTTCAGGTCTCGTCATCTCACCTCTCCCTACCCTGCTGTCTAACACAATAAAAATCAGAATCAGACCGCCAAGCGTAAGCATCCAGGGCATCCATATTTTCTGGAGTGACCAGAAAAACGGCACTCCTTTTAAAAATCCTAAAAACAGAGGCGGGTCGCCAATAGGGGTTAAGGCTCCACCAATATTGCTGACAATAAAAATAAAGAACACGATATGAAACGCCTTTATCCTGCCTTCATTGATTCTAATATAGGGGCGGATAAGAAGCATGGAGGCTCCTGTCGTACCGATCAAATTTGAAACCAGTGCTCCAGCTAAAAGTAACGCTCCGTTAATAAAAGGACTCCCCCGTCTCTCAATCCTGATAAGAATTCCGCCGGAAACAACAAAGAGGGCTGTTATCAATGCAATAAATGAGAGATACTCTTCAAGCGAATGCTGCAGAATCCTGACCCCCTGGTCCATGTTAAGCCAGTAATATGCAGCAACTATTCCACCAAGCCCGATGGATACTTTGCTGTAATGGTGCTCCCAGAAGTGCGAATACAGAAGTGGACCTGTGGCGATCATTAAAAGAAGAAGAATGAAAGGAGCTGCAAGCCAGACAGGAGGAAGGTTATGGTGCGGATGCAAAAGATGAACGGCAGCAAGTGCTGCCGTTTCATTACAATTCGCTGCAATCAGCGATATACTCATACCTCTTTCTTACTCCCCTTCAAAATCAGTTAGAGAGAAAACGCTGTATCCTTTATCACGTATTTTTTGTTCGCCGCCAATGTCAGGCAGATTAACGATAAAAGCCATTTCAGAAATGATCCCGCCTACCTTTTCGACCAATGCAGCCGCGGCCAGAGCAGTTCCACCGGTAGCAAGCAGATCATCAACAAGAAGAACCTTCTGGCCCGCAACAAGTGCATCAACATGGATCTCTATTTTATCTGTACCATACTCAAGCTCGTACTCCTGCGACACAACATCAGCAGGGAGTTTTCCCGGTTTTCTTACCGGAACAAAACCTTTGCCAAGTGTGTAAGCCAGGGCGCCGCCGATGATAAATCCTCTTGCCTCTATTCCGACAATAACATCGAAATCGAGCCCCTGAAGCAGGTAGTGCTGAGTCAGATTGTCAATTACCAGCCTGAAACCTACCGGATCCTTGATAAGGGTGGTAATATCACGAAAGAGGATCCCTTTTTTCGGATAGTCTGGAATCGAACGGATACGGGATTTAATGGGCATGGATGACTATAATTTAGTTGATGGTGCGGTAAGTGACACTGGAAATCAAGATAGCACTCTCCCTTTTAAATTCAAATCATCTCCTAAAGACTCAATCAACACCGGCAATTCATTTCCTGAAAGAGTTTGTTCAACAGCAGGATCAGTCTCAACCAGCACACGAAGATAGTTGGGCGTATAACCGCTGCATTGTGCTATCCCTTTTTTAACCGGTCTGCTCCCCTCAAAAAGCACCATGCACTCTTTTCCTGTATAACGCTCTTTAAACTGATACTCCTTTTGACGCCCAAGTTCTATCAATGCTGCATATCGCCTTGCAATCTCACCCGACTCAACAGGGTTGAGCTCATGGTTTTCCACTTGCCGGGCAAGAGGGGTTCCTGGCCGCATGGAACAACTGAATACATGAAGATATGCAAGAGGAAGATTCTCAAGGAAACGGTACATCTGCGAAAAATCATCAACGGTTTCTCCAGGATAGCCAACTATCACATCAGTTCCGATGGCACAATCGGCAATTCGCTCTACGGCATGCATTACTCTTGAGCGGTACATTGCCGTATCGTAACGGCGGCGCATCGCCTTGAGAATAGTGTCCGATCCACTCTGGAGAGGAATATGAAAATGAGGTACTATTCTTTCTGAGCGTGCAACAAGCGCAATCAACTTTTCATCAATAAAGTCCGGTTCTATCGAACTGATACGGATACGGCTGACGTTGACATGCTCAAGCTTTTGCAAGAGATCACAAAGCGTCATCCCCTCATGACGATAGTCGCCTATATTAACTCCGGTCAGAACAATTTCCCGATATCCTGATGAAGCCATGGTGTGTGCACGCTCAACAATTCGAGCTATAGAAAGCGAGCGCGACCGTCCCCTTGCTTTCGGAATCGTGCAATAGGCACATCCATAGTCACAGCCATCCTGTATTTTCAAAAAAGCACGGGTCCGGTCAGAACTCTTAACCGCCGGCAAAGAATATCCTGGATATACCTCTTCAATAGTACTGGCCGGAGAGACCTTGACAAGGGGGGAGACAATCGTTCCAGCGCTGATATCATCGTATAATTGTATATCGAATTTATCGTTACTGCCAAAAATGGCGTCTACACCCTCTATTGAAGCAAGATTTTCCGGATTCAACTGAGAATAACATCCGATAACTGCAATACGGCTGGCAGGATTTTTTTTTATGATCCCCCTGATTTTCTGACGACTTTTCTTTTCAGCCTGTTTTGTGACTGCACAGGTATGCACAATAATAAGATCAGCGCCCTCTTCTATTGAGCGCAACTCCCACCCATGCTGACATAAATCATCAAGAATAGAGGAGGTTTCAGAATAATTCAATTTACACCCAAGGGTTACTGCAGCAACTCGCTTATGAATATGACCGTTCATATCTCTATTTTTCCTGCATTGTAATACTTCGAAAGCATCAATCTTTATAGAAAGAGTTCCCCGCCTTTTTCTTTATCATGTAAGAATGTAATTTCGTATAGTCCCTTGTAAACAGATTGAATCCTCTCATAAAAAGTTCTATGAATTCCTCTCCTTTCTCTTGCGGTTTCGCAATTATTATAGGTCCGCCAAATGCTGGCAAGTCGACCCTGCTCAACGAGATTCTCGACTATAAACTTTCTATTGTAACACCAAAGCCGCAAACTACAAGGAAAAAAATCACAGGAATATATCACAACGATACCTGTCAGATAATTTTTCTCGATACACCTGGCATCATGAAGCCTCAACAGCAGCTTCATCAGTCCATGCTTGAAATTATCAGAACCACCCTGAAAGATGCAGATATCGTTATCGCCCTGCTCCCATTTTCAGGGAAAAAAGATCTTTTTGACAGGGAATTTGCTGAAGAACTTTTTAATGACTGGTTGAAACCCTCCGGGAAAAAGGTTATTGCAGTTCTCAATAAATGCGATCTTGTAACCAGCGCCCGTCAGCTTGAAGCTGAAGAGATTGTCAGAAAAACATGGAATCCGGCTGCAGTTCTCTCCGTTTCAGCATTGAAAGCAAGTAACCTCCCGCAGCTTATCGAAACTATCCGGCCGTTTCTTCCACTCCATTATCCCTTATATCCGGAAGATACTCTCAGCACGGCGCCAGAGCGGTTTTTTGTCAGTGAAATCATTCGTGAAAAGATATTTCTGCTCTACGGCCGTGAAGTTCCTTATTCAACAGAAGTAGTCATTGATGAATTCAAAGAACAGCATGAAGCCGATCCAACAAGAAAAGATCTTATCCGCTGCTCGGTCGTCGTTGAGCGTGAAACCCAGAAGCAGATATTGATTGGCAGCAAGGGAGCTGCTTTGAAAAAACTTGGTCAGACTGCAAGAAAAGATATTGAGGAGATGCTGGGACGTCCTGTATTTCTTGAACTCTTTATAAAAGTGCGCCCTGATTGGAGAAAGAAAAACAACCTGTTGAAAAGCTACGGCTATTAATAGCATTCACAATTTCTGATAGAACAAAAAAAGCCTTCCCTGTTATAGAGAAGGCTTTTTTTATAGAGAGTAGACCGAAAAAGAAAAGTTAATTCTCAACCGGCTTTTGTTCGCTGCTCTTTCTGTCACCCGATTTAACAGGAG
>Ga0209697_10004113_pt1 | contig 19217 bp, 16 predicted proteins | sample AliMusrvi5mmetaG_FD_184115 | JGI IMG/M metagenome (GOLD analysis project Ga0209697, IMG submission 184115) | Freshwater lake bacterial and archeal communities from Alinen Mustajarvi, Finland, to study Microbial Dark Matter (Phase II) - Alinen... | ecosystem: Environmental > Aquatic > Freshwater...
GTGCGCAATTGGGTTTCCGCCTGCGTGCGCAACGTTTCGTCACGGATGAAAAAACAAAGAAAAGCGCTCTCCCCGGAAATGAACTGGTTGACGGCGATCTCCGCGGGGAAGCTCGACCCGTCCCGACGCAGGCACCAGGCGGAGATACGCAGGAAACGCTCCGATGCCAGGCTGTTGCGAACTGTGTCCATCAGCCCGGCATCCGCGCCGGAGACCAGTTGCCAGAAATTGACATGTTGCAGGGTCTGCCGGTCATATCCCAGCAGCTCCGTGACACGCTTGTTGGCGTTGACATACGCCCCGTGCGGGTCGGTGATCAAGGTGGCGTCATACGCGTTTTCGAAGAAACGGAGGTAGTCCTCCGGCCGAATCGAGGAGTCCGATGCGGCGGACTGTGGGGAAAACGAAGACGAACCAGCCCCGCCGTCTGCTTTGTTTTCGGCAGGGGCAGGGCTGGTCAAACGGGGAAGCACATCAATGCGGATGGTCTTGGAAAGTGAATTGGCTTGTACGTTCATACCACTTTGATTTCGGTTGAATTTTTCTGCGTGGATTTGGCGTCGGCAATTTACCAGTTGGCATGCTGCCAGAAGATCTCCTCCATGCCGTAAACCATGGGAATGGCTGGCGGATTGGAAACCTTGTAAATCGGATCATAGCCCCAATCTCGCGTTTGGGGGACACCGTAGACAAATTCGCTCTTTGCGTTGCTCCCTCCCCATGTTCCGGTTGCCATTTGCGAATTCCAGAGGTTGATGACCGAACCGCGGAATGTGACCGTAGAGCTTGTCCAGTCCTCCAGAAAGCGCAGTTCGTTTTCGAGTCCGCCACTGTAGGAGGTCGATACGCCTGGGGTCGTGGTGGTATTGCCGGACATGATCACGAGTTTGTACGTGGTGTTGGCCGCGTCACGAACGGAGCTGTCGGTGGTGCTCTTGGCATCCTGCCAGGCTGTCGACAACATGGTGACGGCATCGCCGGCCACGCAGGCGGGTTGCTGGGAGATGCCGTAATTGTTGGTGCTGTTAAAGTTGCCTTCGATGTAGATGGGAAGGTCGCTGGCAACCGTGAGCGCCGTCAACAGATTCGCGCCATTTCGCAACCGGATGCACGGCATACTGACGACCTTGCCGAGAGCGTTGGTCGGGGGATCGCTTGTGATGTAGACTGCACTTTGACCCTGCGTGGCGGTATAGGACTGGTAAAGGTCCGGGAAATATAGAAGTAATTTGTCGATATAGAGGTCGACCGGCGCCATGTTGGTCATTTGCCGTGCATCGTAGAAATTCTGCCCAGTGCCCACGATGCCGGTTTTGATCATGGAATACGCGCCATTCGAATCCTTGGCATACAGATTCGTGCATCCGGAATAACCGGTATACGTCCCGGTTGTCTGCAACACGACCTGATTGGTAAAGGTAATCGAGTTGGTGACTCCCAGAAGCGCGGATCGGATGATGGTGTTGGAAAGGATGTCCGTGACTGTGATGGTGCGATTGGTGTGAACATAGATTCGCAAGGCGACCGTGTTGGCGAATTTTGCCGCTTCCGTGGTGGCATTGTAGAGCAGGTTTGTCTGTCCTGCGGCCGGCGCAGGGATTGCGCGTTCGATGAGGGCATGTGGCGACGAGAGCGGATCGATAGGCGCGTTTATTGGTCCGACCCCCTGGGCAGCGGTCAGGATCTGCCCCTGCCACCTGACCAGCGATTGCGAACTCCAGTTCGCGTTGGAAGAGTCCATGTAGTTTGCCTCCACCGTATTGCCTCCGCTCACCAACATGGAGACAATGTTGCTATGCGTGTCCTGTATTTTTGGCTCCGGCAAGGTTGTGCCGTCATCCAAGCGGCGAACATACACGCCGCCTGCGGTCGTGATTTTATCGTAAAAGGTGAGCGGACCTCCGAGATAGATGTTTCCGTTGCAATGGACCGGCCCCTTGAAGGTCATGGTCGATCCCGGTTGAACTTCCAGCGTATTCTGGTAAAAAACGCCAAAACTGACAACATAGAGCCCAAAAGCTTGCAGATGTTCCTGCAATTTTGCGGTCATGCCGGTGATGGTGTTGGACACGCCGCAGGTGACGGTAAACGCCTGGTAGTAGCCGCTATTGCCGATAAAGTTGCCCTGCGTGAGGACGCCACTGACGATGGGGGTGTCGACCGAGATCGAAAACGCGCTGCCGGTTGGCGAAGCATACACGTAGGGGCCGGGAAGCGTGGGGGGCGGAGCGATCATGTTGATCGACTCCAGCAGGTCGGATTGGGAAACCTGCGGATCGAGCCGATAGGTGGAGAGCAGATTGTGCATTTGCATCACGCCATAATCCAGTCCCGCCTCCGCGGCAATGAGGGCTTTCTGTCTGTCCAGCGTCATGCGGGTCAAGCGGGTTTCGCTGCTGCACATGAAAAACAGGGCGCCGACGACAACGAAGGCGGCCGTCGCCAGAATCAGCATTGTGATCGTTGCGCTGCCGACACGGGGCGATGCATGCGTAAAGGCGCGAGGGGTGGGTTGGCGGTTGAACCGTAAGTTCATGGTTTTGTCCTCCGGTTACTGATACTCGCGCAACAGGTTGCGAGGAGTGGCGGTAAATCGCATGTTGATCCCTTGGTACCCCGTGCCGGAGTAGGATCCATTCAAGGCGTCGGTTGCATTTGTGGTGTCGCCGATATGAAAGGCGAGACCAACCGAACAGGGTGTGGACTGGATGATGCTGAACATGGCGTTGGTGGCAATGGCGCTGATCCGGTAGCAGAGCACCAGCATATTGTTGGTGGTCGTTCCGTCCGGGTAGTAGACCAGTTCGTTATTGCCTTCCGTAGCCGGGTTGTTGTCCGCATCCAAATAGGCAATGCGGCAGTAGTTTGTCAGGCTGATCGCATAGATATTGACGCCGTTCGATACGACTGTGGCGGAACGACCGTTTTCGATATATTGGGTGATGCGCTGCTGCGCGGCTCTTCCGCGCGCGGTGAACTCGATTTGCGAACTGCAAATCTTCGCATCGCGAAACGCATAGCAGTAGGCGCTGACGGTCATTGTGGCGACAATCGCGAACAACCCGGCTGCAACGACGACTTCCGCCAGCGTGAACCCTTGTCTGTCTGTTGGCTTGTGCATGGCATGCCGCATTTTACTGGGTTGAAATCACCGCGTTTTGTCCGGACACACGCATTCTCCAACATGGCGGAGAATTGCTCGGGCAGTATGAAATTCGGGCGCGAAAGCCCGCAGTGTCATCCAGCCGCCATTGTTTGGCGTTGGCCATGGGGAAGGGTTGGTAGTTGTACTGGATGGTGGTTTGCGTTCCGGCGCCTCCAACTTGGACCAGCACATCGGACGCGGTGAAGGTTGTCACGTTGGTCAACGACATGTTGGTGACGGTGGCCCACGAAATCGTGCCGCCGCCGAGTTGTGTGAGCGAAAATTGAAGAGGGGCTCCCCCGGCGGGGTTCAGGTACAGGTATCCGCTCAGCGAGCCCATCAAACTTGCCGTGGCGTTAGGGTCGACAATCGCCCCCGCGAGAGTTTCGGAAACGTTGGTGAAATTGCGGTACTTCCATGTGAGATTCAGTTGCACCATTTTACGGGCGGGCGCCGCCAGATTGGTGACGGTACAGGAAAAGGTGCCGGAGATTGTGTTGGTGGGGTTCATGCCGCCGCTGGTTGTAATCACGAGGGTTTGGGTGGGATAGTTGGCGGCGGAAATGGATGAAAAGGGGATGCCGCGCATCTGTTCAAAAGTGTTCTGCAATAATCCGTAAGCCGCGACGTGCATAGCATTGAGCGCGGCGCCTCGCTGGCCCATGGCGGTGCCTGAGTAAAGCCCGGCGACGATGATGGTGATCAGCGCCATACTGATCAGGACTTCAACGATCGTCAGCCCGCAGTTTCTGGCGCTGGCGGGAGCGCAGCTTTTTCCGTCATTTTTTTGAGTGTTTGGGTTCACGCTGCACCTGTTGCGACTTACTCTTCCGCCATATCGACAGGCGGCAGAATTATCCATTTTTAGAGCACATGCCATGCCGTTCTCTCCTACACGTGTATAGATTGGCGTGGCTGGCTGGGTGCGAATAGGGCTGCAATTCATGGTCGCCGTTTATTATAACAAAAACGATTGCAAAGCGTAGCCTTTTGGCATGCAACCGTCTACCACCATGCGAAGCCTGATTTTTTGTGGCGTCAGGTTCGTAAAGGAACAGGCGACCGTTCTCTTCTATGCGAATGTTTGCAATTCTGAGAAACGTGGGTAGCAGCGGGTGCCATTTTCCGTTGACGGTTCGCATGTGACCGCATAAGATAAAAATCTAATACGAAGGTATATTAAGTTCTTCTTCGGCAGGGAACTGTGCATCCGATGGTATGGGAACTGCTTAAGTTTCAGCTTGTCATTGGCGTAACACGCTTGGAGGCGGAGTGATTTCGGCGTTTGCTAAATTGAAATTCGGGCGCAAGGCTATTCGCACAGATGTGGTTGGCTTGGATGTTGGCGGTGTAACGACCCGGGTTGTGCGGCTGAAGCGCTTGGACAACAACACCATACACGTGGTTGCGGCCGACGTGTTGCCGCATGTGGACCTGCCGTTGGGCGCAGCCGGTGATGTACGACCAGCGCCGTTGCTGTTGCCCAAGCCACTGCGTGCCCGATACGCTTCCGTTGCGGTTACCTCGCCGCAGGGAGGCGTCCGCTTGCTGTCTATACCTGCCAATCCTGAAAGTCTGGCGGGGCTCAATTTTGCCTTTTTCACTGAAATGATGGGGCTTCCGGAGGGTGTGGAACACCGTATTGGCTATGAGGTGCTGGCGACCGAAGGCCACGAGCAGAGCGTGCTGGCTGTTGCGTTGCCGGTGCGGCAGACTCGCTGGGCGATGACATTGCTACCGCAAGGGATTCCCACTCCTTGTTCGTTGCAGGTCGGTGGCGCGGCGGCCCTGAACTGCTTTTCACGCGAACTGGCCATGCATCATGCCGATGTTCCCGCAATTTTCGTTCATATTGGCAATGTTGTGACGGTCGTGGCGGCTTTTTACAAGGGCCGGCTGGCCTTGTACCGGCAGTGCATGATGGGCAGCCAGTCGCTCGTCAAAACCGTGCAGGAACGGTTTGGAATCGAGGAGGAACTTGTTCCCGGCGTGCTGGAAGACGACCTGATCGACGCCTCCCAGCCGATTGCCGCCGCGATCGAGCCTTTTCTGCGGCAACTGGTGCTGGTCCGTGAATTTGTGGAGCGCAAACGCGCGTGTCGTATCGAGAAGGTCCTCCTGTGCGGCGCGCTGCTGGGCACGAAGCACTGGAACATCCATATCAATCAAACCATGGGGCTCACCCCCGAAATATGGAATCCGCTGGCCACGCTGCCGTGTTTGCCGGAGGCGCTGTCCGAGCGGGTGAAAGGCATGGAAAGCCGGTTTGCCACGGCTGTCGGCGCCGCGCTGGCCGTTTTGGAGGTAGACCATGACCTACCACGTTAATCTGCTGCTGGATGACGAGCGACGCAGCGCGAGCCCGGTCAACCTCGGCATGGCGCTGCGAATGGGTGTTGTTGTTGCCGTCGCCACGCTCCTCCTGATCATCGTGATGCTGTTTGTCAAAAGCCGTGACGTGCAGATCCGGGCGGCGGACGCCCAAAGCAAGTGGGCCCACCTGGAGCCGCAGTACAAGCATCTGCTGGCGCTGCGCGCTTCGCGGGACGAACTTCGCGCCTCCTGCCGGCAGATCGAGGCGTGCCAGCGTTCCCGCCTGCCGATGGGGGAGGAATTGGCGCAACTGCAACTTGGCGTCCCTGCGGACATCCAATTTACGGCCTTGCGGTTTAACCAGTTTGCCGGCAATCAAAAGGCGGGCGCGGTCGCCACCCGGAGCTACGAAATGCACATCACCGGAAAAATCAGTGGTGGCGATCCCAAGGAGAGCGTGGACGGATTGATCAAGTATCTCTCCTCGCCGGCCTACACGAATCGCGTGGAGGCAGTGACCGTGCCGAACAACGGGTTTCGCAAGGAGGTCGTCCGGGTATCGGCGGGCGAAACGCGCACCGACTGGTTTTTCGAACTGGTTTGCCGGTACCGGCCAAGGAGTTTCGAGTGAAACTTTCCGCGCGTGACAGACAACGGGTGCGATGGTGTCTGACGACGCTCGTCGGCGTGGCGGCGGTGTTGTATGCCTGCATCAACCTGCTGATCAGCCCGTTGCGGCAGGTCCAAATTGCGGAACAGAACAAACTGGCGTTCTACAACGAACAGCTTGACACGGCCAGAGACGGCTTGCGCGATTTGGCCGCCGACAGCAACGAGGTCGTCAAACTGCAGTCGGAACTGGATGTGGCGACGAACCGGTTTGTGGTACGCCCGGTGCTCGGATCGACACTCGTGAGCGTGCAGGGCATCGTGGAGCCGATCGCGGCGGCGTGCGGTTTGCAGATCGAATCCTTTGCCGAGCATGGCCGCAACGAGATGCCGTTGAGTGCGAAGGCCGCCGGGGTCATCATTGAACGCTATCTGATGGAGGTCGCCGTGGTTGGCTCGTACGCGGCCGTGCGCGATTTTCTGCAGGCCGTGGAAACGACCAACGCGTACGTGTGTGTCACCGAGGTCGAAATTCTGGGGCGCGGAGAGAATCCCGCCAAACATAGGGCGCGCATTTGCATGGAATGGCCGGTCTTTGGCGTGCGCAAGGGCAAGGCGGCGGAGCCGCCGCCGGCGCATAATCGCGCCGCGTCTGGCGCACGGACGGAGGAGCCGTGAAACAGGTTGAATGTCAGCCCATGTACAGACGCCGCTCCGGCGCCGCCGCGACGCAGGCCTGCCTGGCGATCCTGTTCGGCCTGATGGCGTCGTGGTGCCGCGGACAGCCTGCGGCGACGCCGCCCACGGATGATCAAGCAGGCGCGCCGGTGGTGTCGCCTTCTGACCCGAAGTCGGCGTCGCCACACGACAATTTGCGCGATCCATTCTGGCCGCCGGATTATGTCCAACCGATTCTCCCCGGCGAAAAGGTCGACAATGGGGACACGGCGAAAATCGGCGAGGCGGAGTGGCGGGCGGTGGAGAAACGCCTCCGTGAAACCGTCAAGGGCGTGAGCCGCATGCCGGGCCGGAACGGCCAGGACGAATATCTGGCGGTGATCGACGACAAGGTGGTTGCCGTGGGCGAACAGGTGAGCCTGTCGGCAAACGGCAAGACCTATCGCTGGAAAGTTGCGAGCATGACGGTGCAGGGCGGCCCGGTCTTTGCGCGGGTGCTCACCGCGCCGCCGGTTGCACCGCATCATTGAGCATCCAAGTGGCAGTTTTGGGATTGCGGGTATGATCCCGCCGGAAAGAGGGAGATGCATATGGAAGCGCAAGCATGCAGCAATCCGTCGCGTTTGCGATGGCTGTCGTTGGCAGTGGCGATGACCTCCGGCCTGGTCCTGGCGGCCGGGGCGGGAGATGTGCCCGCAGCCGTAAACCCGGTTGCCCAACCGGTGGCGGATGTGAACGGCAACGCGGCTGCGTTATCGGTTGCGGCCAGCACGTCGCAGGTCATCTCGCTGACGCTGGACGATGTTCCGCTCGTGGAGGTCGTGCGGCTGTTTACACGCGTCTCCGGCGCGAACATCATTGCCGCCACCTCGAATTTGCAGGGGCAGGTGACGGCCAATCTGCAGGACGTGGCGTGGCGGCCGGCGTTCGAATCCATCCTCGAACGGCAGAACCTGCAACTGACCGAGAAGCCGCCGGCCTCCAACATCTTCGTCATCGAAGGGCGCAAGCCGGGCGAAGATCCCCGCATATCCATCACCATCAAACTCAATTATGCCAAGGTGGCCGATGTGGCGGCGCTGGTGACCAGCGTGCTGGGCAAGGACGGCACGGTCACGCCCTTTGCCTCCGGCAACAGCATTGTCATCAATGCTTCGGTGCTGAAGGCCGCCGAATTGCAGAAAATCATCGAGAATCTGGATCGCCCCCGCACCCAGGTCTCCATCGAGACCAAGATCGTGCAACTGACCGATGGAACTTCCAAGGAACTGGGGATCGACTGGCAGGGGCTGAATGGCTACAACATCAACGCAAACACCATGTCGGCCTCCTACAGCCGGAACGTTGGAGTTGCCGGCACCCCCACGCGCGACACCACCTCGACAAAAACCTATGACAGTTTCGGCAACGAGATTCTAAGCGCTGGGGCGGTTACCACGGTCACCGCGGATAAACCGGTCACGACGCTGCGCACGCTTTCGGCAACATTGACGCCCGCCCAATTCAACGTGGTGCTGAACATGCTCCAAGGGGCGACCGGCACGAAACTGATCTCGAATCCCAAGATTATTGTTGCCAACGAAGAGAAGGCGCTGATCAAGATGGCGGAGGACGAGCCAAACATCAGACTCACGGTTTTGCGTTCCACCGTGCAGGGGCAGTCGGACCAGATCACATCGGCGCTCGACGGGACACAGCCGTATTTCACCTATGGAATCATGGTCGAGGTCACTCCCCGCATCAACACCTCCAGCAACATCACTGTCACCATCAAGCCGGAACTCAGCAGCAAGATCAGTGAAAAAACCGCGCCGGATGGCAATACCTTCCCGATCATCGACAAGAAGAGCGTGGAGACCATCTTCAGTCTGGCGGACGGATGCACGGCGGCGATCGGCGGGTTGATCACCACGTCCGATTCCGATAAGTCGAGCAAGGTGCCGCTGCTGGGCGATATTCCGTATCTGGGCGAGTGGCTCTTTTCCTACAAGGGCCGCGCGAAGAGTCAGACCGAAGTTCTGATCTTTGTGACGGTCCGGCTGATCGATCCCAGCGCCAACCTGGACCCGTCCCAGTTGCCGAGCGAGACGGCGATCTACACGAAACAGCATCCGGTTGACTCGGTGCTGTATATGCAATCGGCGCCCGCCAGCACGAACGCGGCGGCGGCGAAGGCGCCGTAATATTGCAAGTAATCAGTGAGCAGTTAGTATGCACACTGTTTACTGATAACTGCTCACTGCTTACTGCACTACATGTCGCGATACGGCTTGTTTTGCGCATATTCCTTGATGCGCATGTTCAGCGCGCCCACCAGTGCGCCTGCGTTTTGCGCCGTGGCGATCTGGATGGCTTTGTGCGCACAGTCGATGGCGCGGTTGAAGTGCCCGGTTTCGGCATAGGCCGCTCCCAGCGTGTCGAGCACCGCCGGTTCCTGGCCGTGGGTGAGGTCGCGGGCGCGCTCGGCCATGCGCAGCGCTTCCTTGCCGTTGCGGATTCCATCCAGCGGGCAGGTGGCCAGCAGCCAGGCGAGGTCGTTCAGCGCGCCGACATCCTCCGGGTTGGCCTGGCAGCGCCCGCGCAGAGCTTCCAGTGTGGCCTGCGCCTGTTCCACGCGGTTGGCGCGATCCTGATCCGCGGCCGCATGCAGAAAATCCATTGGAATTCCCGCATTCTGCATGGTCGCCTGAATGTCCTCCTTGTCGATCGCCTTGATATAGGCCTCCTCCGGAGTGATCTTGCCTTTGAGGACCAAGCGGGTCAGGTCATCGCTGAAGGTTTGCATGCCCAGACTGCGGCTGGTCTGCATGACGTTGGGAATCATGAAGGTTTTGCCTTCGCGGATGTGGTTGGCCACCGGGATGTTGACCAGCAGCACTTCAAACGCGGCGATGCGGCCGCCGCCGATCTTGCGGCAAAGCGTCTGCGCCACCACCCCCTTGAGGGTGTCGCCCAGCATGGAACGGATGTGGTTCTGCCGGTCGCTCGGAAATTTGTCGATGATGCGGTCCACCGTGGTGGCGGCGGTGTTCGTGTGCAGCGTGGCAAAGACCAGATGGCCCGTTTCCGCCGTCTCGATCGCCGTTTCCATGGTCTCGATGTCGCGCATTTCTCCCACCAGCACAACATCCGGGTCTTCGCGCAGGGCCGCGCGCAGCGCGCGTGCAAAGGAGGTGGTGTCGCGATGCACCTCGCGCTGATTGATCAGGCACTTCAACGGTCGATGTACGAATTCGATCGGATCTTCGAGCGTGATGATATGTTCCGCGCGCGTCTTGTTGATGACGTCAACCAGCGCGGCAAGGGTGGTGGACTTGCCGCTGCCGGTTGGCCCTGTCACCACCACCAGTCCCTTGGACATCATGCAGAAGTTACGCAGCACCATGGGAAGGCCGAGTTCCTCGATCGTGGGGATCTGGTCGGGAATCTGGCGCATCACCGCGCCCTGGCCGCGCATATCGAAAAATCCGTTGACGCGGAAACGTCCCGCGCCGGCGACCTCGTGGGCGAAATCGGTGTCCCACTCGTCGCGGAGCTGGGCGCGGTTGTGTTCGCTCATGATCTCGTTGAGAAGGGCGAGAATGCCATCGCTGGTCTGCACCTCGAATGCTTCGATTGCGCACATCTCGCCGTTGATGCGCATATAGGGCTTGAGGCCGGTGGTCAGGTGCACATCGCTGGCGCTGTGTTCCACCATGTACCGGAGCAAAACATCGACTGCGGCCATTGCGGTCTCCTGTTGTCTGGTTTTCCGCCCTGCGGATTACGCCGCACGGAAGCAATTTCATCCTAGCAAGTTTCGTGCGAGGATTCCATGATGGAAACCCTAAAGTGAACAGTCAGCAGTCAGCAGTGCAGTGAACACTGTTCACTGCTCACCCATCACCGGCATTTCCGGCATCAGGAACGTCCGGGTATGCTCGGTCACGGCATGCAAATGCTCGACGCTCGTGAAACCGCGCGTCGCGAGCATGGCCAGCGCCTCTTCGAGAAAGGACTCCGGCGTCGAAGCGCCGCTGGCAATTCCCAGCGTGTTGACATGTTCGACCGGCACGTCCGCGAGGTCGGCGCACGCGTCGACCAGTTGTGCCCGGGCGCCGGCCTGCCGCGCGGTCTCGAGCAGCCGGATGGTATTGGAGCTGTTCGCGGAACCCAGCACCAGCACCAGTTCCGCCTGCGCCGCCAGCATGCGGACGGCCTGCTGCCGGTTGCGCGTCGCATAACAGACATCTTCGCGCGCCGGCTGGCGTAGTAGCGGAAACCGCGCCCGCAACACCTCCCGGATATTGTCCGCGGTCTCCGGGCTGAGCGTGGTCTGCGACACCACGGCCACCCGGCCGGGATCGGGCGGCTGCGCCTGACGGGCTTCCGCCTCGGTTTCCACCACCAGGACATGGTCCGGCGCTTCGCACGCATGCCCCATGACTTCGGCATGCGTGCGGTGGCCGATGCAGATGACCGTGAACCCTTCGGCCGCGAACCGCAGCACCTCCCGGTGTACCTTGGCGACGAACGGGCAGGTCGCGTCAATCACGCGCAGCCGCCGCGCGCGGGCCTCTGCCAGAATGGCGGGCGCCACGCCATGCGCCGAAAGCAGAACCACCGCGCCCGGCGGAACGTCCGCCAGCCGTTCGACGAAGCGCAGACCGCGCGCGGCCAGCCGGCTGGTCACCTGCGCGTTATGCACGATTGCGTGCAGACCGTAAATCGGAGCGCCACACCGGTCCAGCGCCGTTTCCGCCGCGGCCACGGCGCGGGTCACGCCCGAGCAGAAGCCGTGCGGATGAACGACGATGACGCGTTTGGATGACATTGACCTTCCCTGCGCTTTCGGCTAAGAGTATCCTCGTGATGCGGGGATGAAAAGCCCAAAGGGACGCGACTTTGACGTTACTTCTTGGGAATCAATTCTGAATACTGACTCCTGAATTCTGAATTCTGTTAGGTAAACAGCACATGACGACGCGCGGAGTATTGATCGCGGCGAACAACTGGCTGGTGCGGCATGCGCGCCGCCGCGTGCAACCGGCCAACCTGCTGGTGCTGCTGCCGCGCTGCCTCCAGCGCGCGGGGTGCGGCCAGGCCGTGATCGAGGATCTCGACGCCTGCCGGCAGTGCGGCCAGTGCGACGTTGCCGCGCTGCTCCGCCTGCGCGCGGAAACCGGCGTCCGTTTCTGCATGGCCGGCGGCGGACGCGCCGCCGCCGCGCGGACGCGCCGGCCCGAGGTGCAGGCCGTCGTGGCCTGCGCCTGCGAAAAGGAATTACTCGACGGCATCCGCGCCGCCTTTCCCAAGCCGGTCCTGGCGGTCCGCAACGACACGCCCGAAGGGTTCTGCTGCAACACGCGCGTGGACATCGGCTGCCTGCGCGAGGCGATTCGAGAACTGAGCCGTATTCCGTAGCCTGCGGTCAAACGGCAAGTCGTTTCGATCATGCGTTGCTTCGTTGGCGGTTTCGACAACTTCATTTTTTGACAGGATTAACCGGATTGCTGGTGGTTGAGAATTGACGCCTCAATGCCGCGTGTACAGCACAAGCAACAATCCTAAAAATTCTGTTAATCCTGTCTAAAGATTTGAGGTGACTGCAGTGCTGACAACGTTACCCGTCTGCGGTACGCTGTGATCCGATGACGTTGGACGCGTTTCGGCCGGATGAACAAGGCCGCGCGCCGGAAAGCACGGCCCCATGCCCGCGAATCCGATCGAAACCTATCTGACCACCCTCGCGGAGACGCGCGGCACGCGTGCCAATGTCGCGGAAACCTCGTTCTATCCGGCCTTGGAACAGCTCCTCACGGAAATCGGCAAGACCCTCAGCCCGCGCGTCCGGTGCGTCATCCACATTTCCGGCCACGGTTCCGGCATCCCCGATGGCGGCCTGTTCACCGTGGATCAGTTCCGCCGCGCCTCGCGCGACCCCGCCACCGCCGAAAACCCCTTCCTCGTCCAGAACCCCAGCCGCGGCGTCATCGAGGCGAAACCGCCGCGCGAGGATCTGAACGCCATCGTCGGCTCCGAACAGGTCGAACGCTACTGGCAACGCTACGGCATGGTCCTGGTGACCAACTTCCGCGCCTTTGCCCTGGTCGGCAAGGGGCCCGAAAACCAGCCGCGCGTGCTGGAATCGTTCGCGCTGGCAGAGTCCGAAAGCGCCTTCTGGGCGCTCGTCGCCCATCCCCGCAAGACCGCGGACGAGCATGGCGCGCGCATGCTGGAATATCTCAAACGCGTCCTGCTCCACAACGCCCCGCTGGCTTCGCCGCAGGACGTGGCTGCGCTGCTGGCTTCCTATGCGCATGACGCCCGCATCCGCGTGGAGCGCGCCAACCTGCCCGCCCTCACGTCGCTGCGCCAGGCGCTCGAAGAAGCCCTCGGTCTCCAGTTCGAGGGGGAGAAGGGCGAACATTTCTTCCGCTCCACCCTGGTTCAGACCCTGTTCTACGGCGTCTTCTCCGCCTGGGTGCTCTGGTCGCGCCAGCGCGCCGCCAAGCCGGCCGGCAAGAAGACCGCTTTTGCCGCCGCCGTCCGGGAAACACCCGCCCCGTATGCCGTGGCCGGCGCATTCGATTGGAAATCCGCCCACCACCTCCTGCGCGTCCCCATGCTGCGCGCGCTCTTCGTGCAGGTCGCGGACCCCGCCCGCCTGGGCGCGCTCGGCCTGATCGAAGTGCTGGACTGGTCCGCCGCCGCCCTCAACCGCGTGGACCGCGTGGAGTTCTTCAAGTCCTTCGACGAAGGGCACGCCGTCCAGTACTTCTACGAACCGTTCCTCTGCGCGTTCGATCCGGAACTGCGCAAGGAACTCGGCGTCTGGTACACGCCCGAGGAGATTGTCCAATATCAGGTCGAACGCGTGGACGCCGTGCTGCGCTCCGAACTCGGGCTGGAGGACGGCCTGGCCGATCCGCAGGTTGTGGTGCTTGACCCCTGCTGCGGCACCGGCGCCTATTTGCGCGCCGTGCTGCGCCGCATTGCCGCCACGCTGCGCGAAAAGGGCGGCGAGGCCCTTGTGGCCTACGATTTGAAACGCGCCGCCATGGAGCGCGTCTTCGGCTTCGAAATCCTCCCCGCGCCGTTCGTCATCGCCCACCTGCAACTCGGCCTGGAACTCGAAACCCTCGGCGCGCCGCTCAGCGACCGCACCGACCCGCCCGAACGCGCCGGCGTCTACCTGACCAACGCCCTCACCGGCTGGGAACCGCCCAAGGAGCCCAAGACGCGCGTGCTCTTCCCTGAAATGGAGGAAGAGCGTGATGCCGCCGAACACGTCAAACAGAGTCCGCGCATTCTCGTCATCATTGGCAATCCGCCCTACAACGGTTTTGCAGGCGTGGCCGTCAAAGAAGAACGCGACCTTTCCAACGCCTATCGCACCACCCGCCAAGCGTCTGCGCCGCAAGGGCAGGGGCTCAACGATCTTTACATCCGCTTCTTCCGCATGGCCGAACGCCGCATCACCGAGATGAACCAGCCGGCCCAGGGCGTGATCTGCTTTATCTCCAACTATTCCTGGCTCGACGGGTTGTCCTTCACCGGCATGCGCGAACGCTATATCGAGAAGTTCGACCGGATCACCATCGATTGCCTGAACGGCGACAAATACAAAACCGGCAAACTCACGCCCGACGGCAAACCAGACCCCAGTGTCTTCTCGACCGAATTCAACCGCGAGGGGATCCAGGTCGGAACGGCGATAACGTTGTTGGTCAAAGTAGCTGCGGGCAGTCCCTTGCCCGCAGCAGATTCAGGGACAAACGCCGGGCAAGATCCTGCCGCAGGCAAGGGACTGCCTGCGGCTACTGCGCTCGGCGCCCGCGCCCTGCCGGCGATCCGCTTCCGCCATTTTTGGGGCACAGCCAAACGCGCCGATTTGCTGACGGACGAAGGTCAATATGCGGAGATCACGCCCGAAATGGGCATGGGGCTTTCGCTCATGCCAGGGCAGGTGTCGGTTGCGTATCTGGCCTGGCCGCTGCTGCCGCAACTCTTCCCGGTATCATTCCCCGGCGTCAAGACCAGCCGCGACGATTTCCTGGTGGATTCAGACCGCAACCAGTTGCTTGCGCGCCTGAAAAATTATTTCGATCCGGACGTTTCCCACGCCGAAATGCGCCAGATCAATGCTGGCGTGATGGATGACACCGCCCGGTTCAAAGGCGAGATCGTCCGCGATACCCTGCGCAAACGCGGTTTTCTGCCCAATAACATCGTTCGTTACTGCTATCGGCCTTTCGACGTGCGCTGGCTCTACTGGGAACCGGACACCAAATTGCTGGACGAGAAGCGCAGCGAATATTTTTCGCATGTGGGCGAGGGGAATGTTTGGATGGAGGCACGGCAACACCAGACGCAAGAAGCCTTTGACCGGGGATACTTTGTTAAAACATTGGCCGATAATTTTGGAAACGGGCTTTCCAATTTCTTCCCGCTCTTTCTTCACTCTGACGGCACATCCCTTCTCGATCCCAAAGGCAAGCGGCCCAACCTGAGCGAAGCTGCGACTGTGTATCTTTCCGATTTGCAGGCCACGCCAGAAGACTTTTTCTACCACACGTTGGCTGTGCTGCACGCTCCGGCCTACCGCACTGAGAATGCAGGCGCGTTGCGTCAGGACTGGCCGCGGATTCCGCTGCCGGGATTTGGAGGGCCGACCTTTCGCCTTCACCAAGAAGTTTCGGCGGAACAAGCCGTGTCAGCCGGCGAGCGGACGCGACGGAGCGCGTCCCTCCAGGCCTCCGCCGCACTCGGGCGGCAGGTGGCGGCGCTGCTGGACACGGAAGCGCCCGTGGCAGGTGTCAGCACCGGCAAGATCCGCGACGATCTCCGGTGCATCGCCGTATTCGAGCGCCTCGACGGCCAACCCGCCAACCCCGACCACGGCGACTTCGATCTCACCGCGGGGTGGGGGCATGCCGGCAAAGGCGGCGTCTGCATGCCGGGGCGAGGGCGCGTAGCGCCCTCAGTGAGCAGTGAGCAGTTAGCAGTGAGCAGTGAACGGTCAGCAGTGAGCAGTCAGAAGTCAGTAACCGACCTGAAACCTGACCCCCGAACCCTGAACCGTGGCGGCAGCCAACCAAGAACCAAGAACGAAGAACCAAGAACGTCCCCCGTTTCGGCATTGGACGTGTACTTGAACGACAGCACATGCTGGCGCAACATCCCCGAGTCGGTCTGGGACTACACCATCGGCGGGTATCAGGTGCTCAAGAAGTGGCTTTCCTACCGCGAAAAGCCCCTTCTCGGCCGCGGTCTGAACCGCTCCGAAATCCAGCACGTCACCGACACCGCGAGGCGGCTGGCCGCGCTGGTGGCGATGCAGGCAGCGTTGGATGAGAATTACCGGAAGGTGGCGGGTGCGGCGACGAACAGGGAATAAAGGAGAGGTTTGTCCGCAGATTGCGCAGATGGACGCAGATTGTAGAAGGGAATGGTGTGCAGTTCGCCCCCGGCCATACGCGTCAAGCTCTAAGGCTGAAGGGTCCAATACTTTTCCGACCCCCGCGGGCTTGCCCCGCGGGTGAAGAAGTTCGGATAAACTCGGCGGGAGCGCAGAAAGAAGATGTTTTCGCTGAAGAAAATGGCGTGAGGTGAGGCCGCATAGTCGTTCCTCGCGCACCAACATTCCTGTATTTCCACGCGCTTGTCTTTTCTGAACTTCCGCTCCGGCGGGGTAAACCCGCCGGGGGCGAAGCGAGCCGGATTAAGAGCGCACAACTGCCATTCGCCGCGAAGACAAGGCCGCTGAATCTGGAAATCAGGAAGGCCGGAAGACCTGAGTTCCAAATTGATTGGCATTTACACACCTCGCGGGTGCAGTACAATCACTGCATTCACTAGGGGCGGAACATAAGTACGGCAGAACACCGGCATCTCTCGGACTGCATCCGCATTCTGGGGCGCGTATCGTTGCTGTTGGTAACGTTTGTTGCGCCTGTTGTCAGCCTTGCTGGCCCTGCAATCAGATATCAAGATCCTGGCACTGCGATTACTGTCCGTCCTTGCACGACCACTGAGCACCCGTCGCAGACAAATGCCATTCCCTTCCAGGAATCGTTCGAATCATATTCCAACAACGCATCGATCAATAGCCGGGATGGATGGTACAGCAGCGACATAACCACGGATATGAGCATCGTGACCAATGCTTTGTTGCTGGGCACAATCGTCAATTTCCCGGTCGCCACGAACCACACCCGGTACGCCATGCTCAATACGCAAGACTCGGTTTTGATCAACGTCATCACCGGCAGCCAGCAGCACGTATGGATGGACCTGCTGGCGAAATTTGTGCCCAGCGCCGAGGATCCCTATACCAATGGCGTCCCACGGCAATTGACGCTCTATTCGAATTACCGATCCAATCTCTGCGCCTGTGCGCGACCGCCGAACACCAACAACGCGGTCTTTGTCGAGTCTGCCTGCCGGCTGGATTACGCCGACACGCCGATATTTTATCGCCTCTCCATTCATCTCGCCTACCTGACGCCACCCACAGGCGGGTGTTTTGCCGTGTATGTGAATGGCGCGGCTGTGAACTGGCCGGGCGGAGAGACGTTGCCTGGCGTGCCAGCGGACAGCGGACAAGGCCCGTGGCTGCGTTGTGTCCCTGGATCGGGAAGCAACTTTCCTGGCATTGCGTTCACAGGAACCGGTTATTTTGACGACCACCTGGTGGTGACTGACCATGAGGTGCTGCCGGGGAGCAGCTTCACCGCTGGCATCAATGGCGCCGCTGCAATCTGCCAGTTTATAAATCGTGTGGCCGCAAGAATATGTTGGTAGGGCGAAGCGGTCCTCCGCGAGCACATGGATGCCCTTGGCCTCGCCGGGGACGACTTCGGCCTACTCGTTAAAACCTTTGGCAGATGATGGGGCATAAAGTGGAAGCGGCTTTCCGCCGCTTTCCACGGGGGCCGCAGACATGGTCTTTTCCTGAAACACCACATCAGCCGCGTTTCCACCACCAAGTCGCGAAGATTTGAAGTTTCACGAAGGTTTTTCCTTCTGGCGGCAAAATCCGCAACTTTGTGGGGCTTTGTGCCTTCGGGCCTTTGTGGTGGAGGTTGTTTTGCAAGCTTCAGGAAAAGATCATGGGGCCGCAGACGCCGCGTCCATCATGTTGCTTGCCGTGGACGACCGGATCGTGTCATACTTTATTACCGTGTTGCCCTTCTTGGGACACCGATTTTCCAATGTCCGAAAAGCAAAGCAAAGCGAATGGCGGTGCGCAGCCGCACCCGGTGATCGAGGTTGAAGTGTGCAAGGGGTGCGGGCGCTGCATCGCCGCCTGCCCGCAAAAAGTTTTGCGTCTGCGCGCCGGTCTCAACCACCGCAACGTCCAGCCGGCGGAATACGTTGGCAGCGGTTGCACGGGGTGCGGCATCTGTTTCTACAATTGCCCCGAGCCGTACGCGATCGAGGTGGAGATTCCGGGAAAAGGATGACGCATGGCCAGATTGATGAAAGGCAACGAAGCGGTGGTCGTCGGCGCGCTCTATGCCGGCTGCGACGCCTTTTTCGGCTACCCCATCACTCCTGCCAGCGAGGTTGCGCATGCGGCGGCGGACTGGTTTCCGGCGGCCGGACGCGTTTTTGTCCAGGCCGAATGCGAAACCGCCTCGATCAACATGGTCTATGGCGCCGGCGGCGCCGGCAAGCTGGCGATGACCGCCACGTCCGGTCCCGGCATGAGCCTGATGCAGGAGGGTCTCTCCTACATGGCCGGCGCGAGCATTCCGGGCGTGGTGGTGAACATTCAGCGTGCCGGTCCCGGGCTGGGCAATGTCTACCCCGAGCAGGCCGACTACAACCAGGCCGTGAAGGGCGGGGGACATGGCAGCTACCATGCCATGGTGCTGGCGCCGGCCAGCGTGCAGGAGCTGTGCGATTTCACCATGCGCGCCTTTCAACTGGCGTTCCAGTACCGCACGCCCACGATCGTCCTGTCGGATGCCATTCAGGGGCAGATGACGGAGCCGCTGCGACTGCCGGAGGCCGAACTGCCGCCCCCGGCCGGCGTCGAGGCGTGGGCGGTGCAAGGCACGCCGGCCACGCGCGGCAACCTCCTCACATCCATTTTTCTCGACGTGGCCACGCTCGAGGCGGTCAACAACGCTCTGCAGCAGAAATACGCCTCCATGCAGGTCGAGGCCGCCGCCGAAAACTACCGCACGGACGACGCGGAGCTTGTGTTTCTCGCCTACGGCACCTCCAGCCGCGTGGCGCGCACGGCCGTGGACCAGCTCCGCGCCGAAGGCGTGCGCGCCGGGCTTTTCCGGCCGCTGACGCTCTTTCCCTTCCCGCGCGAGGCGCTCTGCCGCCTGGCCGACCGCAAGCTGGTCGTGGTGGAACTGAGCTGCGGGCAGTTTCGCGACGACGTGATCTTTCATCTCGCCGCCGGGCTGGGGTCCGTGCCGGAAGTGCATCTGGTGAATCGCATGGGCGGCGTGGTGGTGCCGCCGGAGACCGT
>Ga0209697_10004115_pt1 | contig 19193 bp, 17 predicted proteins | sample AliMusrvi5mmetaG_FD_184115 | JGI IMG/M metagenome (GOLD analysis project Ga0209697, IMG submission 184115) | Freshwater lake bacterial and archeal communities from Alinen Mustajarvi, Finland, to study Microbial Dark Matter (Phase II) - Alinen... | ecosystem: Environmental > Aquatic > Freshwater...
GCCAGGGCGCCAATGCCCAGCCCGATCCGATGAAGACGTCGGTGGGCTATATCGGTGCTGACAGTTTCAGCCGCCAGCGCCAGGAGCGCGGTCAGGCCGCCAGCGCTCCCGCCGCGGATGCCCGCTCGAGAGGCGTCGATGAGCCCTTGCTCGCCGAGACCCAGCACGAGGGCTGCGACGTCCTCGACGTCAGCGACCCCCCATGCTCCCTCGAGGCGACGCCGATAGCTCGAGCCGAAGCCGGTCGAGCCGGCGTAGTTGGCCGCCACCACCGCGTAGCCGTGTGCACAGAGGAGCTGGACGATGGGGTCGAGACCCGGCAGCGTCTGAGCCGTCGGACCTCCATGGCACGTCACCACGACCGGGGGCGGGGTCGACGCTGGTTCGAGCGGGAGCCACAACAAGCCCGCCACCAAGCGCCCATCTGGACCAGCAACCTCGACTGGAACTGCCACTGAGACCTGAGAGTCGTCGAGCGGGAGCGAAGGCCCAAGGTCGAGCACTGCCACACGCTCACCATCAGCGCCGTGGACCACGATGCGGCCAAGGCTCCTTGGCGACTGTCCCATCCAGGCCACACCATCGCCGTGGGACACGACCGAGTCGACCGCCTCGTCTTGTTCGGACCATCTCATGAGCTCGCCGTCATTGGAAACGTGCAGCAGCTCTGAGTGTCCTCCAGCTCGATGCACGAATGCGGCTCCCCGAGCGGTTGGCGCCAAGCTCGACTCGCCGAGCACCCAGCGAGGCTGGATGACCTCGCCGTCGAGGGTGGCGAGCTGTTCGAGTCCGCCTGCCGGTGACCATCGCCATGGAGTCGACCACTCCCCCTCCTCGATGCCCAGCAGTAGCGAGCCGTCGGGGGTCACCTGCGGTCCGGTCGTGGGGTGGCGAGGGCCGCCGGCGATCCTCTGCGGCTCGCCGACGAGCAGCGACCCTTGCGCGACGATGAGCTCGGCTGTCCAAGCCTCTTGCGACTCCCACGGCATCTCGGGGTGGTCCCATGCGCTCCAGACAAGTCGCGCCCCATCTGCGGTGACTTGGGGATCGGCGAAGAAGTCGCGATCATCGATGAGGGTCACCCTGGCACCCGTCACAAGGTCGAACGCGTCGATCGAGCGCTCGACTCGCTCGGTGCGGTGACGTTCGACAACGGCAAGGATCCATCCGTCGGGCCCAGGTGCGAGGCCGCCGACATTGGCCCCAGCGATGCGGGCCCCCTGCACTGCGTGGTGGTCGCCTGGTCGAAAGGAGACTAAGGCCTGCTCATCGGCCGAGACGCCGACGACGAGGGCGCCATCTCGGTCCACTACGCACATCGCTCCCCCGCCGTACTCGTGCACTCTGCTCGAGAGCGACATGCCCGGTGGCGAGACGATCTGCGGCGTGGCCTCGTCGGGCGACCAGCGCAGCACGACGCGATCGCCGCCAAGCTCTGGGCGACCTTCGATCCAGTAGAGGTCGCGACGAAAGCTTCGAAGGTTCTGGATCGAGAGCTTGCACGCCGCCGCCTCACGCGACGACATCGTCGAGGTCGGCTCGGGGTCACTGCGGGGCACCGTGTCAGGATAGGTCCGCTCCTGTGCGACGTCAGCCATCACCGCCTCTCTATGATCACCTCGTGCGAGCGGTCTTGATCACCGGCGACAACTCGATGCCAGCAGTGTCCGTCACCGAGGTCGACCCGGACATCTTGGAAGGTGACGTGCTCATTGACGTCCACTTCGCCGGGATCAACTTCAAGGACTCGCTCGCCACGCGGCCGAACAACAAGGTCGCCCGGATCATGCCGCTCATCGGCGGCGTCGATCTGGCTGGCACCGTGCTCTCCGATTCGACGGGAACCTTCGAGCCGGGCACCGCTGTGCTCGGCACCGGCCATGGCATCGGCACCTCGTGGCACGGCGGGTTCGCCGAGCGCGCTCGTCTCCCTGCCGGATGGGTCTCGCCGCTGCCTGCGGGGCTCGATCAACGTGCGGCGATGATCCTCGGGACGGCTGGTTGGACCGCGATGGCGTCGCTGCTCGAGCTCGAGCGCACAGGCCTCGTGCCGAGCGACGGCCCTCTCCTCGTCACTGGTGCCGCAGGTGGCGTGGGATCGACAGCGGTTGCCCTGGCCGCAGCCGCTGGTTTCGATGTGGTGGCATCGTCAGGGCGAGCCCAAGAGGCCGACTTCCTCCACCGGCTCGGCGCACAGCGGGTCATCGGACGCGATGAGATCGGTGACGCCTCTCCACGGGTCCTCGGCGAGGAGCGATGGGCGGGCGCCATCGACTGCGTCGGTGGCGAGACGCTGACCCAGATCATCCGGAGCCTGCGCTACGGCGGCGCCGTCGCCGCCAGCGGCATGACCGGCGGCGACCGCTTCACCTCGTCGGTCTTCCCCTTCATCGTCCGAGCGGTGCAGCTGCTTGGGATCGACTCTGTTGAAGTCGCTCCCTCGAAGCGACACCACGTCTGGCAACAGCTGGCACAAAGGTTCCCGCCCCAGCTCCTCGACACCATCTTGGAGCGAGAGATCAGTCTCGACGACGTGCCCGAGTTGCTCGAGCTGATCGGCAGTGGTCAGGTGCGCGGCCGTGTGATCGTCGAGATCACGTAGCCAATTCCTCAGGCCGAGAAGTCCTCAGGCCGGATCGTGTCGAGGAACTCCCGGAACTCCTCGACCACCTCCTCAGCCTCGACCTCATCCTCCACCAGACCAGGAGCCTCCTCCTCTTCGGCGATGAAGACCGTGTCGAGCTCCATGAGGTGGTCGGCAACGAACAAGGGGCTCCCCGTCCGGACAGCCAACGCCACCGCGTCAGAGGGCCTCGAGGAGACCACCACCGTCTCGCTCGGGGTCGAGAGGTGCAGGTCGGCGAGATAGGTCGCCCCCTCGATCTCGGTCACGACGACGAAGTCGAGCTCAGCACCCAAGGCATCGATGATGTCGACCACCAGGTCGTGGGTCAGCGGACGTGGGACGTCGACACCCTGGGTCGCGTAAGCGATCGACGTCGCCTCAGGCGTCCCGATGAAGATGGGCAAGGTCCGCCCTTGGCCCTCTTCCTCTTCGAGCAGCAGGACCGGCGTGTTCGACTGGAGGTCAACTCGAACTGCTCGCAGTTGCACGCGCACCATGACTGGATGGTACTCCCACGGCCGGACGATGTGCCGGTGACTCAGCGACCGAGGATGCGGTCGATCTCGCGCTCGATCAGCGCCGCACGAAGCTCACTGCCTGCCTGAGCGAGGCCATCGATCAGCTCTTCGGCATGACGCCTCGCATCGGGGTTCCGCTGACGAAGCATCGGTGCGCTGAGCTGCTCGAGCAGGCTCGCCTCCCGCTCTACGCCATTGCGGAACTGGCGAAGGTGCCGAGGCTCGACGCCTGCGGCCAGGAATCGGGTGGCAGCGCTGGCGATCGCCACGTCAGTCGGCTCGAAGCACGTCAGCCCCGCAACCTTCCCAGGTCGCAGGATGCCGTAGTCGACCAAGAGGTCGACGTCGGCGACCTCGAGCCCGGTCTGCACGGCGAGCTCCTCAGCGGTGAGCGCGTCATCAGACGGTTCTGGGTCATTATGTGCGACCACAGGCGCGACCGGTGCGCTCTGCGCCACTTCGACAGGCTCGGCTGGGGCTGGGGGTGCCGGCGGGGCTTCTTGGAGCGCGGCGACCACATCGGCGACCGTCGGCCGAGGCGTTGGGGTCGGGCGAGCTGCCACTGGCGCTGGCGCGACCGTCACTGCGGCCAGATGAGGCGTCGGCGCCACCGACGATCCCTCGACCTCGTCAAGCTCCGCGATGTCCTCGACGTCCGCCTCACCCTCGTCCTCGATCGAAGGGATGCCGTCGCCGTTGAGCCGGTCCCGGATCACCTTGAGCGGCAGGAAGTGCTCGCGCTGCTGGAGCAGCACGTAGCGAAGTCGCTCGACATCTTCGTCGTAGAACTTGCGGTAGCCCGACGGCGAGCGCTGCGGGCTGACCAGCCCCTGGCTCTCGAGGAACCGGATCTTCGAGATCGTGATGTCGGGGAACTCGGCCCGCAAGAGCGTGAGCACGTCCCCGATCGATCGATAGCTTCGTTGCGTCATCGATCCCTCGCTGCGATGTAGATGAGCTTGAACTTGCCGATCTGGACCTCGTCACCCGAGTTGAGCGTCGTCTCGTTGACCCTGACGTGGTTCACGTAGGTGCCGTTGAGGGAGCCGAGATCCTGGATCGAGAGCCTGCCGGTCGGGGTGCGGGTCAAGCTGGCGTGCTCCCTCGAGACGGTGACGTCATCGAGGAAGATGTCGCTCTCCTCGGCTCGGCCAGCGGTGACCACGTCGCCCTCGAGCGCGAAGCGTGCCCCGGTCGTGGGACCAGAGTTCACGAGGAGCAGGTCAACGCCTGGCGGACGCTCATCGCCGACCGACCCGGAGATGGCCGCCTCGATGGCATCGGCATCGAGCACGCTGAGGGTCAACGTGTCCTCAGAGGCATCCCGAAGCAGCGACGCGCCGCACGACGAGCAGAAGTTCGAGCCACGCTCGTTTCGGGCACCACAGCGATGACAGAGCACGACCCACAACGTAGTCGCGCTGGGCTGGGCCGTCCCCTGGCCGGAACGGCCTAGGACTCGGTCAGGGCCCGGTACGCCTCAGCGTCGAGCAGCGCATCGGCGGAGCTGGGCTCCGACAGCTCGATCTCGCAGAGCCATCCCTCGCCGTAGGGGTCGTGGTTGATCTGCTCAGGCTGGTCCGAAACGGCCGGATTCACCGCGACGACGGTCCCAGCGACTGGTGCGTAGATCTCGGAGACGGACTTGGTGGACTCGACCTCGCCGATCGAGCCGCCCACCTCGACGGCAGCGCCGACGGCTGGCAGATCGACGAAGACGACGTCACCGAGCGCATCTTGTGCGTAGTCGGTGATCCCGACCCTGACTCGGGTGCCCTCGACGGCAGCCCACTCGTGATCGGTCGAGTAGCGGAGGTGTGCAGGGATGTCCATGGCGTCAGACCCTAATCCAACCGCTCATGGGGCAGAGCGTGCTGCCCGCCCCTCTCGCAGGGCCTCTCGCGCCGGGCCGATGTAGCTGAACAGCGCCGTCCATGCCAGCACCAGGCCGACTGAGCCCACCACCCAGGCGAACCCTCGGAACCACGCCTGCCAGGTGGCCGGACCGTGCCCGATCAAGAAGGCGGGATAGGCGGACATCAGTGCGAAGGTCCCTGCCTTGCCCACGAAGAGCACGTCGACCCGCCTGCCCCCCATCGCCGCCACGAGCAGCGTGGCGGCCGAGATGAGGATCTCCCGGGCGAGCGTGAGGCCAGCGAACCACAGCGGCACAGCGTGCACCCAGGCGATCGTGATGACCGCGGTGAGCATCAAGATCCGATCGGCCACCGGGTCGAGGACCTTGCCGAGGGCCGAGACCTGATGGAGCCGTCGTGCCAGCTGGCCATCGACCCAGTCGGTGGCGCCGATGACCGCCAGCAAGATGGCGGCTGCGGTGGTCTCGTGTCGAGCGAACAGCAGCCAGCAGTAGACCGGCAACAAGGCGAGCCTGACCAGGGTCACCAAGTTCGGGACCGTCAGGATCCTGCTCTCGTCAGCGGCCTCGACGCCAAGGCCCTGGTCGTCGGCCAAGGTCAGCCGACCGTCCATGAGGTCGCAGAGCGGAAGAGTGCCGCAAGGTCGCCCTCGCCCTTCGCTTCGATCGCATCGTCGACCTGGGCCTGGAGCTTCTGCCCATACTCGGCACGCTCCACGGACCGAAAGACGCCGATCGGCGTGGGCTCCTGCACGCTCGACGACAGCCTCGAGAGGGCGAAGGCCAGCCCTGGATCCTCGGCGTGGGCATCGTGACGAAGGATCGCGTCCTCGCCCACCGCGGCCACGTCGACGATCTCCAAGTGTCCATCAGTCCGCTGGACCACGCCTCGCTCGAGCTCCTCGCCGAAGCGGATCGGCTCGCCGTGGTGGAGCGGGATGAGCATCGACGACCGGTTCGCCTTGCTCGTGATCTGCTCGAAGGCGCCGTCGTTGAAGACGTTGCAGTTCTGGTACACCTCGACGAACGACGCTCCGTTGTGGGCGTGGGCCGCGGTGAAGGTCTCCTGCATGTGGGCCCGGTCCATGTCGTGGGTCCTCGCGACGAAGGACGCCTCGGCGCCGATGGCCAGGCTGATCGGGTTGAAGGGATGGTCGATCGAGCCGAACGGAGTCGACTTGGTCACCTTGCCTGTCTCCGATGTCGGCGAGTACTGCCCCTTGGTCAACCCATAGATCTGGTTGTTGAAGACCAGGATGTTGAGCCGGACGTTGCGCCGGAGGGCGTGGATGAAGTGATTGCCGCCGATGCTCAAGGCATCGCCGTCGCCACAGATCACCCAGACGTCGAGGTCCGGGCGGGTCACAGCCAGCCCGGTAGCGATGGAGGGTGCGCGACCGTGGATCGAGTGCATCCCGTAGGTGTTCATGTAGTACGGGAACCTCGAGGCGCAGCCGATCCCTGAGACGAAGACCGTCTTCTCCCGACGGACGCCGAGATCGGGCATCATCATCTGGATCGCGGCGAGGATCGAGTAGTCACCGCAGCCTGGGCACCACCGGACCTCTTGATCCGAGCTCCAGTCCTTCCTGGTCGTCAGTGGGATCTGGGTGGTGCTCATGCGTCGGCTCCTAGCTCAGCGAGGATTGCGGCTTCGATCTCTGCGGCCTTAAAGGGGATGCCCCGGACCTTTGACAGGATGGTGGCATCGATGAGGAACTCGGAGCGCAGCATCTTGACGAGCTGGCCGAGGTTGAGCTCCGGGACGAGCACCTTGTCGTAACGGCGCAAGACCTCGCCGAGATCCTTCGGGAACGGGTTCACATAGACGAGGTGGACGTGCGCAGCAGCGTGGCCCGCGCTGCGCACCCGGTCGACGCCCGCGTTGATGGCACCATACGTCGACCCCCACCCCACGACGCAGACCTTGGCGTCACCGCTCGGGTCATCGACCTCGGTGGGCGGGATGTCGTCCGCGATGCGGGCGATCCGCTCGGCTCGAGCGATGGTCATCGCCTCGTGGTTGCCGCCGTCGTAGGAGACGCTGCCGAGGTTGGCGGCCTTCTCGAGTCCTCCGATTCGGTGCTCGAGGCCAGCGATGCCCGGCGGCGCCCACGGTCGAGCGAGGGTCTCTTCGTCGCGCAGATACGGCTGAAAGGTGGGCTCGCCATCAGCTCCGACAGCGTTCGGGCCGTCAGCGAAGTCTGGCGAGAACGACGGGAGCGAGTCGACATCGGGGATGAGCCATGGCTCTGCACCGTTGGCGAGGTAGGCGTCGGAGAGCAGGATCACCGGGGTTCGGTGGGTGACAGCGATCCGCGCCGCCTCGATGGCAGCGGTGAAGCAGTGACCTGGCGTCTTGGCGGCGATCACCGGCAATGGTGACTCTCCATGTCGGCCGTAGACGGCCTGGAGCAGGTCGGACTGCTCGGTCTTGGTCGGCAGACCGGTCGACGGCCCGGCTCGCTGGACATCGACGACGACGAGCGGCAGCTCGAGCGAGATGGCAAGGCCGAGCATCTCCTCCTTGAGGTCGAGGCCGGGCCCAGAGGTGGTGGTCACCCCGAGCGATCCGCCGTAGCTCGCACCGAGCGCCGCGCCGATGCCGGCGATCTCATCCTCTGCCTGGAAGGTCCGGACGCCGAACTCCTTGCGCTTCGAGAGCTCGTGGAGGATGTCTGAGGCGGGTGTGATCGGGTAGCTCCCGAGGAACAGGTCGAGGCCTGAGCGCTTGGCGGCCGCGATGAGCCCCCATGCGAGTGCGGTGTTGCCGGTGATGTTGACGTACTCGCCATCCCGGAAGGGTGCCGGGGTCACCTCATAGCGCTGGTGGAAGAGCTCTGCGGTCTCGCCGAAGTCGTAGCCGGCGCGGAACGCCCTCGTGTTCGCCTCCGCCACGAGCGGGCTGGCTTTGAACCGGTCGGCGATCCACTGGAGCGTGCCCTCGATAGGGCGGGTGTAGAGCCAGCTGACGAGGCCGAGCGCGAAGAAGTTCTTGGAGCGCTCAGCGTCGCGCGGCTTGACCCCGACCTCCTTGCACGCCTCCTGGGTGATCGAGGTCATCGGGACCTCATAGAGGGCGAAGTCAGAGAGGCTGCCGTCGGTCAACGGGTTCGAGTCGTAGCCGGCCTTGGCCAGCGAGCGCTCGTCGAAGGCGTCGAGGTTGGCGATGATCGCCGCTCCGCGCTCGATGTTGGCCACGTTCGCACGGAGCCCCGCCGGGTTCATCGCCACGAGCACGTTTGGGGTGTCGCCGTGCGTCGAGATCTCGTGGTCAGAGATGTGGACCTGAAACGCCGACACGCCAGCGAGCGTGCCCGCTGGTGCCCGGATCTCCGCTGGATAGTCAGGGAAGGTCGCCAGGTCGTTGCCCAGGACCGCGCTGGCTGTCGTGAACCGGTCGCCAGTCAGCTGCATGCCATCACCGGAGTCACCGGCGAAGCGGACGACCACCCGGTCGATCTTCTCGGTGACCGGCGTGTGGTTCCCTTCCATGCTGCTCCCATCGATTCGAGCCCGCGCTGTTTGGGCCATCGTCGATCCTAACGAGCCGCCAACACCCACACGACGACCCCTTGGCGACCTAACCTGCTGGCATGGCACCGTCGACGAGCCGGGCGCGCCATGCTCGAGCAGCACACGAGCCCTCGACGCGTGATGGGAGCTGGCACCGCCCGGCGCTCCGTGCCATCGGCGTGCTCGGCTCCTACCTGGTGCTCTCCGTCGTGCTGCTCTGGCCGCTGCTGACCAAGGGATTCACCACCAACCTCCCCGTCGGTGCTGATGCGGTCCTCGACTCTTGGGGCTTCTCGTGGCTGCCCTTCGCCATCGTGCATGGCCAGAACCCGTTCTTCACGACGTTCGTCGGCTACCCCGGCGGGGTCAACCTCCTCGCGAACACGACGCAGCTGGGCCTCGCCTTCGTCGAATGGCCGGTTACCGCCGTGTTCGGACCGATCGCCTCGTTCAACCTGGCGTGCCTCCTCGCCCCAGTGCTGACCGGGGGCTCGACCTATCTGCTGGCTCGTCGCTTCAGCGAACGATGGCTCGTGGCGTGGGTTGCCGGCCTCTTCTTCGGGTTCTCGAGCTACGAGCTCGTGGCGCTCAGCTCATTCCACTTCCAGCTGGTCTTCGTCCCACTAGTGCCGCTCTTCTTCCTCGCACTCCACGAGCTCCTGGTCCGACGCCGCTGCTCGCCGCTCCGCCTTGGCCTGGGCATCGCCGCTCTGGTGATCGGACAGTTCTTCATCTCAACCGAGGTGCTCGTGATGACCACGATCTTCCTCGGTGTGGCCACAGTTGTCTCGCTCCCCTTCGTCTGGCGAGCCCTCCTCGACGCCAGCCGCTACGTCATCGTCACCCTGGTGACCGCAGCCGTGACAAGCATCGTGGTGCTCGCCTACCCACTGGCGATGACCTTGCGAGGACAGGGAAGGGTCTCGGGCCTCGAGATCCTCACGCCGCAGGCCTACCGGGCAGACCTCCTCGGGCCGCTGTTCCCCACCGTCGGCCAGTGGATCGCCCCTGCGCATGCGGCGTCGATCGCGGCACACTTCGCCTCAGCCAGCTCGGAGAACTACTCGTATCTCGGCATCCCCCTCGCCCTTGTCCTCGTCGTCGGCACGGTGGCTCTGTTCCGCCGACGGTTGGTGCTCGTCACCGGCATCAGCGCTGCGGTGGCGTTCATCTTGAGTCTGGGAGGTGCGCTGGCCGTCGCTGGGCTGCCTGCCTCTACGCAAGGCACCGTCGCCATCGGGACCTGGTTGCCCGGTCGGCTCATCGAGTCGCTCCCGCTCCTCGAGAACGTGATCCCCTCTCGCTTCGCCATCTTCACCCCGCTCGGGAGCGCCCTGGTCCTTGCCGCCGTGCTCGAGGCGCTTGCTGGAACACAGCCCCCGACGAGTTGGCCGCGCCGGGTCGGCTGTGTCGCCATCGTGGTGGCCTGTGCGCTCCCGCTCATCCCCGCGCTTCCCCTGAGCGAGGCCGAGCACTCGGTCCGCTATCACACGCCACCAGGGTTCTCATCGATCATCGAGCACCACGTCCAGAATGAATCGCCGATCATCACCTACCCCTACCCGACCGGTGCGGACATGTCGGCGGTGCGGAACCAGCAGGCTCTTGGCTTCCCGTACAAGATGCCGGCCGGCTACTTCAGGGTCCCCCAAGGACCAGCCCACGCGGTCGCCTTCGACTCGACCTATGGCTACGGCTTCGCCAACCTGCCGGGCGAGGTCCTCTTCGACCTCCAGACCGGGCATGCACAGCCGATCACCATCGACCTGCAGCTGGCGTTCATCAAGCAGCTCCATGAATGGGGCATCACCAGGTTGGTCGCCACGTTGCAGGGGCCATCCGCTTCCGAGCAGGGCAGGTACCTGAGCACCCTTCTCGGCCCGCCTGTGGCACACAAAGGCGTCACGTACCTTTTCGCAGTCGCCGGTTGACCAGCTCCTGACGAGAGGAGGTGGTCAGGCGATGGTGACCGCTGGATCCAAGAACACGTCCTGGATCGCATGAATGAGAGCAGCGCCCTCATCCATCGGACGCTGGAAGGCCTTGCGACCGACGATGAGTCCCTGGCCACCGGCGCGCTTGTTGATCACAGCGGTCCGAACAGCCTGCGCGAGGTCGCTGTCGCCCTTCGACTCACCACCAGAGTTGATCAGGCCGATCCGACCCGCATAGCAGTTGGCGACCTGCCACCTGGTCAGGTCGATCGGGTGGTCGGTGGTCAGCTCGTCATAGACCTTGGGGTCGGTCTTGCCGAACTTGATGGCGTTGTAGCCACCGTTGTTCTCTGCCTGCTTCTGCTTGATGATGTCCGCCTCGATGGTCACGCCGAGGTGGTTGGCCTGGCCGGTGAGGTCGGCCGAAACGTGGTAGTCGGCGTCATCGGTCTTGAACGCCGGGTTCCGCAAGTAGCACCACAGCACGGTGAACATGCCGAGACGGTGCGCCTCAGCGAAGGCCGCTGAGACCTCCTGGAGCTGGCGATCCGACTCAGGCGAGCCGAAGTAGATCGTGGCGCCGACGCCGACGGCACCGAGGTCGGCGGCCTGCTGCACCGAGCCGAACGAGATCTGGTCGTAGGTGTTCGGGTAGTGGAGGAAGTCGTTGTGGTTGAGCTTCACGATGAACGGGATGCGGTGCACGTAGCGACGAGAGACCAGGCCCAAGACGCCGAGCGTCGTGGCGACCGCCGAGCAGCCACCCGCGATGGCGAGCTCACAGATCTGCGCCGGGTCGAAGTAGAGCGGGTTCTTGGCGAAGCTTGCTGCGGCCGAGTGCTCGATGCCCTGGTCGACCGGCAGGATGGACAGGTAGCCGGTCCCCGCAAGGCGGCCGTGGCTGTAGACGTCGCCAAGGCTGCGGAGCACCGACGGGGTGCGGTCCGACTGCACGAAGATGTCGTCGATGTAGCTCGGCCCAGGAAGGGTCAGCCACTCCGACGGAAACGCCGTGGCCTTGTGGTTCAGGAGGCTGTCCGCCTCGTCTCCGAGAAGCTGCTCAAGGTTCATGGGGCGATGGTAACGCACCGCGGGTCACTCCTCAGGAGCTCCGGGGCGCTCCTCTCGCCTCGTCGTCCCATAGAGCGAGACCACTCGTGCCACCGCGGTGACCAAGAAGATCTGCCCGACCAATGCCTCGGTGATGACGAGGGTCCTCGCGACCTCGGTATGCGGCGTCAGATCGCCGAAGCCGAGCGTGGTCAAGACGACGAAGCTCAAGTAGATGAAGTCTGGCCGGATCGGGTGGACCGGCTGGGCGAGGAACGGGGCGGCGATGGCGAGCTTCGAGAAGCCGTAGAAGAGCTGGGCGAAGACGAGCCCGATGAGCACATAGGCATCGACCGCTGCCAGCAGCGTGGCACCCGAGATCGTGATGTGGCCGAGGAGGCGTCGGATGATGACCACCACCGTCACCACCATCATCAACCCGAGGCTGATCGGCACCATCGGCCCGACGACATCGACTCGGCCGAGGACGAAGATCAAGGGGAGCACCGGGAGCAGGATCAGGACGAGACGAGCGACGATCCGCACGCGCCTCGGTGCCGCCGCAGCATCAAGAGCGAAGAGCGTCGTCGCCCCCACGATCACGAAGCCTGCCAGCGCCGCTGCCCGATCGCCCGGGAGCAGCATCAGGACGACATAGTTCAAGACGACCAGCGCGAGCAGCACGCCGAAGCGATCTCGGCTCCACGCCAGCCATCGATCGTGCCGCTCGGTGATCTGCGCCCTCACGTCGAGGCGCCTCCTCCAGCGGGCCGACGCCTGCGACGTGGCGGCCGCACCGGGCCGAGCTCCTTGAGTCGCTCCTTGACGTCGTAGGCCTTGGGATCCACGTCGTAGACCATCGTGAACATCGCACGCGCCCTTGGCACATCGCCCGAGCGGTCGTAGAGATCACCAAGCTGGTACCACTGACGGATGTGACGATCGCCCGGGTTTCGACGAGGCCGTCCCGCGCCGGACTCTTCAAGGAGTGCGATCGCCTCTGACATCTTGGAGCGGTCAGCGAGGCTGCCGGCGAGGACGATCCTGCCCTCAGCCAAGACGTCAGGGTCTGGCGAGTTCTGTCGAAGCTCCTCGAAGAGCCGTTCGACGACCCGCGGCCGACCGGTGGCCCGAGCGCAGTCCATCTCGAGAGGCAGGTAGATCGGATCGTCCTTGATCTGTCGATACGCCTCGAGGTGCCGTCCGGCGCTCCGCCAGGTTCCCGATCGGTACGCAGCGAGCCCCGCGATCTCTCGTACCTCGGGGACGCCTGGAGCGTCGTCGCTCAGGCGACCGGCGAGCCGGGCTGCTTCCTCGAAGCGATGGCGGTCGTAGGCCTCGATAGCCCGACCCATCTGATCTACAAGCTTCTCGCGGCGATAGGCGGTCGAGTCAGCGGCTGCCTTCCGAATAGCGGTGGCCACGTCGCCTGGCACCTCGCGCACAGCCCGGCGGGGTTCGACGACCTCAGCAGCAGGCGCTTCGATCTCGTCCTCGAGCAACACCCACTCGTCCATCGGCGGCGGCGGGCCTGACGGCGTCGGTGCCTCACGGGTCGCTGGCCCGGTCGAGCGGACCACATGTGCGCCTCGACGGGCCACAGAGCCCCAGGACTTGGGCATCGGTCGCTCTTGACGACCCCGGCTCCCGCCCTGGCGATCATCGCGTCGTGCCCGATCGTCACCCTGGCTCCGGCCGGCACGACCAGGAGCTGACGAGCGCGGCGGGCCACCAGGCTTGCCGGACCGACGAGGACTACCAGACGACGTTGTCTTCCACTCTCCAGAGGCACCCTCTGTGCGACGGCCACCACTCGAGCCACCTGGGCGTCCTCGTCCTTGCGCGCCACCTGGCCGACCCGAGCTCGACGACGAGCTTCGAGGTGGCCTCGAACCGCCAGTTCCCTTGGGGGCGCCGCTGCGCCCAGAGCCGCCAGAGCGTCCCTTGCCGGGCGGCCGTCCTGAGCCTCCAGGGCGCGACGATGAGCTGGGGCGTTCAGGCATCTCCTCAGTCTAGGCGCCTCTGGCTCGGCGGCCGAGGCCTCCAGCCCAGCTCGGATCCCCACCTGCCCCTCTCGCTTGGGTGGGGCTCGGTAGGGTGCCGACATGCACCCACTCGAGCTTGCGACCCGCACCATCGATTCAGGGGAGATCACCGAGCCCACCAACCGAGTCACCAACGAGCTGACCGAGCTCGCGGACGGCCTCGCACTGGTCGAGAGCTTCAGCCACTCGGCGGTCCTCGCCACCGACGAAGGCCTCGTCGTCTTCGATGCCTCGTCGGCCATGACCGGAGCTGCGGTGGTCGACTCGATCAGGACCTGGAGCGACGCACCGATCTCCTCGCTCGTCTACACACACGGTCATGCCGACCATGTCGGCGGGAGCTTCGCCATCGCCGCCGATGCCGCAGCAAGGGCGCACGATCGGCCCACGGTCATCGCACACCGCAGGCTTGACGCCCGCCTCGATCGCTACCGCCTGACCAACGACTGGAGCCTGCTGATCAACCAGCGACAGTTCGGGGGGATCCCGAGCGACCTAGGACTCACCCTCACTGACGGCCGGACGCTCTTCATCCCGGACGAGACCCTTCGGCCAGACGTCACTTTTGACCTGTCACACAGCTTCACCCGCGGCGACACCACCATCGAACTCCATCACGCTCGCTCGGAGACCGACGACCATCTGTGGGCCTGGCTTCCCGAGCAGAAATGGCTGTTCTCGGGCGACTTCATCATCTGGAACTATCCGAACGCTGGGAATCCTCAGAAGGTGCAGCGCTACGCCGCCGAGTGGGCCGCAGCGCTCCGGACGATGGTCGCCCAAGGTCCAGAGCTCCTGATCCCAGCCCATGGGCTGCCCATCGAGGGAAAGGAGCGCATCGCCACCGTCCTCAACGACACTGCCGCCACACTCGAGTCGCTCGTTGAACAGGTCATCGCCATGATGAATGCAGGAGAGACACTCGACGCGATCGTCCATGGCATCGAGGTCCCCCGAGATGTTCTCGACAAGCCTTACCTTCGTCCGTACTACGACGAGCCGGAGTTCGTGATTCGGAACATCTGGCGGCTCAACGGCGGCTGGTGGGACGGCGCAGCCTCTCGCCTCAAGCCCGCACGAGATGCTGATCTCGGCGCCGAGATTGCCTCGCTGGTCGGCGGTCCGGAGGTGCTCATCGAACGGGCACTCGAGCTTGTCGACACCGATATCCGGCTCTCTTGCCACCTTGCCGATCTGGCGGGGTGGGCCGCGCCCGACGATGCCCCGATCCACGCTGCACGGTCACGCATCTACGACCAGCGCCGCGCCACGGAGCCCTCCGTCATGAGCCAGGGGATCTTCCGTGCCGCTTCCCGAGAGTCGAGCGAGATCGCAGAACGCTCGAGATAGCCCTCGGCCGGGTCCCTCGAAGCGGTGCGCCTACTTGGCCGGCAAGGTCAACGCAAAGGTCACGCCCCGCTCCACCCACTCCTCAAGTTGCTCGTCGGAGGCGGTGCGCTCGGGGTCGATGAGCACCAAGCCCTTCATCGATCGACCAGAGAAGTCCATCTCTCTGACTCCCGTCAGCTCCAGGACCTCTGACCAGCTCGGGGCGCCCACCCTGACCATGAGCTCATCGCCGAGGACGCCGACCGACATGTTTCCAGCCAGCATGAACGCGATGCCCCCGAACATCCGACGCTCGGTGACGCTGGCTTCGCCTTCCAGGATCTGCCTTGTGCGGTCGGCGAGGATGAGGTCGTACGCCATGTCGAGATCGTAGGACGCCTCGTTCGTCGAGACCGTGGGATGAGACCGCTGGCTCAAGCCCTCGGCCTCGAAGCTGCGTCAGATCCTCGCCCGTGACGAGAATCACGGAAATTCCCCAGGGTCGATCACTGAAATTCCCCACCCTCTGAGCGACGAGGTGGACGACAAGGTCCACCACAACGAGGTGGGCCCCTTCAAGGCTGGTGGTGCTTACGCCAACCAACCCGAAGGGACCCACTCGCCATGCTCACACAGGGAGAAGACGTGGAAGCACACGCACTCAACGAACGGGGATGGACGATCTCCGCCATCGCCAGACACCTCGGTCGGGATCGCAAGACGATCCGGGCCTACCTCGACGGGTCAAGGGTCCCGGGCCAGCGAGCTCGCTCAGACCCTGATCCCCTCGAGCCCTATCGCAACTACCTGACGCTTCGCTTCGCCGATGACCCGCACGTCTGGGCTTCCGCCCTCCATGACGAGGTCCGGCGCCTCGGCTACCAATCGAGCTACCCGACGTTCACCCGTCAGATCCGCCTCGCTGGCCTGCGACCCCACTGCGAGGCCTGTCATGGCGTGATGGGCCGAGACACCGTCGAGATCCTCCACCCGCCGGGCGACGAGATCCAATGGGACTGGTTCGAGCGGCGCCGAGCCCCCTTCCCCGGCACGGCCTATGTCCTGCTCGGCACGCTGCCCCACTCGGGTCGGATCCGAGGGACTCTGTCGGAGTCGATGGACCAGGCGCACCTGATCGCGGGGATCGACCGTGTGCTGCGCAAGCTCGGCGGGACGGCGAGAGCCTGGCGGACCGATCGGCTCGCCACGGTCATCACGCCCGGCACGAGCGATGTCCAGCCGAGCTTCGCCCCCGTCGCCAAGCACTACGGCGCCGTCGTCGAGCCCTGTCCACCGAGGCGGGGAAATCGGAAGGGATCGGTCGAGTCGTCAGTCCGGTTCTGCTCGGGTCGATGGTTCCGGACCTTGGCCGAGACCGACCCGATCTCGGCTGAGCGCTCGCTCGATCAGTTCTTGGCCACCATCGGCGACGATCGCCCTCGGCGGGACTCGACCGGAGCCCGCACCACCGTGAGAGAGCTCGCCGAGGCTGAGAGCTTGGCGGCCCTGCCGGCTGCCCCCTATCCCGCCATCATTGAGGTGACTCGCATCGTTCAGGCCAATGCCACCGTCAACTACCGAGGGAACCGCTACTCACTCCCACCGGGCCTCTCGGGCTCCGAGGTGACCTTGCGCAACCGCTTGGGGAGCCACGGACTTGAGATCGTGGCAGCCAGCGGGGCGAAGATCGCTGAGCACCGCCTCGCCCACGACGGCTCCGGCATGGTGATCAGAGATCCCGGTCACGCAGCAGCCCTCGAGAAGACGGTGCTCGCCGCCTTCTCGATCAAACGGCCGTGTGACAAGAAGGCCAACGTCGCCCCGTCGAACGCCAGCCTCGACGAGGCGGCTCGGCTCCTCGGCGATGTGGGCCAGACGCCAACGGTCGACCTTCACCGCTGGGCCGAGCTCGTCGAGGCCACCCGATGAGCGAGGCCTCGACCTATCAGCAGCTCAGGAGCCACCTCGCCACCCTCCGGCTCTCGGCAGCCGCCGAGGCGCTGCCACAGGTCTTAGAGGACGCCAAGGCCATGAAGCTCGGGCCGACCGCCCTGCTTGAGCGCCTGCTCGCCATCGAGGTCTCGGCCACCGAGCAACGACGACGAGCGAGCCTCGAGCGATTCGCCTCGTTGCCGGCTCCCTGGCGCTTGGAGGACTTCGACTTCTCGGCTCAGCCGTCGGTCGATGAGAGCCTCGTCAACGAGCTCGGAACGCTCTCGTTCCTCGATGACGCCACCAACGTGCTGCTCATCGGCCCACCAGGGGTCGGCAAGACCATGTTGGCCATTGGCTTAGCGCGCGCCTCGATCGATGCTGGCTATCGCACGTACTACACAACGGCTACAGATCTCGTTGCGAGATGTCATCGAGCAGCGATCGAAGGACGCTGGGCGACGACCATGAGGTTCTTCGCCGGACCACGGCTCCTCGTCATCGACGAGGTTGGTTATCTTCCCCTCCAGAGCGAGGCCGCCGCAGCGCTGTTCCAGGTGATCACCCAGCGCTACTTGAAGAGCTCGACCGTCCTGACCACGAACCTCGGGATCGCTTCATGGGGAAAGATCTTCGACGACCCCATGGTCGCTGCTGCCATGCTCGATCGTCTCCTGCACCGCAGCGTCGTGTTCAACATCGACGGCGAGAGCTATCGCATGCGCAGCCATCGGGCTCGTTCCGAGGCCCTCCGCAAGGGGGTGATCGTCGGCACCGAGAACTAGTCTCAGCAGCACACCACCTCGGCGCTCAACTGGGGAATTTCGGTGAGCGGGTCTGAGGAGTTTCCAAGATCCTCGTCACCCGCACAGCGGACCACACGACGGGATCCCTCAGAGCCCCGTTGGAAGTGTCTCGACTGTCGCTCCGGCGGGCGGCTGGAACGTGGACGCCGGCGGGTTGGAGGTGGACGACTGCAAGGTCACCGTGCTGCCGCCTGCGCTGACGTACGTGAGCACGCCGCTCGAGTCGGCGGCGCAATAGGTCACCGGCTGTGGCTCCGCTGTGCCCTTGACTGTGACGCATGACGAGGCCAGGCCTCCGTAGGTGGCTGACGAGGAACTCACGTCGAACCCAGCGGCGTTGGCGGCCGCCTGCGCTCGCACGCCCTTGATGTCGTTGAGGATCACCGAGGGACTGAAGAGGCCCGTGAGCCCCTTGAGCTCGCTCGACAAGGTCGACGGCAGGCTCGTGCAGGTCGCGCTGCTCCCAGAACCCTCACATGCGGTGATGTTGGAGCCGTCGACCAAGAAGCTTCCGCTCGAGGTCACGATCGCCGACTTCGGGGGTGCTTGCGCAAACGTCACCGTCTGGGTCTTGCCGGTCGACGACTCAGCAACCACATAGGTGGCGCTGAAAGTCGAGCTGGCATTCTTCGACACCTGACTCTCGAGCGTCGCCAACCCCGCACCTCCTCCAGAAGCCATCTTGGTCGTCGACGACGTCGATCCTGAACTCGATGTCGAACTTGAGCCGCACGCTGCCGCCACTGCGCCCGCTCCGAGGACCATCGAGAACACCGCCGCGCTCCTCGCCATCGCCCGGCCACCTCTCACCACTGGGTTCATCGTCATGTTGACCTCCCGTCTCTTTGCAGCCTGACGGAGAGGCAGCGAGAAGTACAGGCCCCTCCATAGAGCAATTGGTCACGAACTACCTCGGGCAACCGAAGCCCAGACGCGAAGAAACCCCCGCCAAGAAGGCGGGGGTTTCTTCAATGAGAAATCCGGCGGCGTCCTACTCTCCCAGGGAGACTCCCCCCAAGTACCATCGGCGCTGACAGGCTTAACTTCCGTGTTCGGAATGGGAACGGGTGTGACCCTGTCGCTATGGCCACCGAAAAATTTGCTCCGGCCACACGAAAGCGTGGCCCGAAGCTGCGTCAAGCAGCCTCTGAGCGTTCTAGAGCGAGCACGAGCATTACCTCCAAGCCCTCGGCCGATTAGTACCGGTCGGCTGAACACGTTGCCGTGCTTACACCTCCGGCCTATCAACGTGGTGATCTAGCCACGGGCCTTACCTGGTTACCCAGTGAGAGATCTAATCTTGAAACGGGCTTCGCACTTAGATGCTTTCAGCGCTTATCCCACCCGAAGGTCGCAAATCAGCCATGCCCTTGGCAGGACAACTGACACACGAGAGCTTCGTCCGTCCCGGTCCTCTCGTACTAGGGACAGCCTTCCTCAAATCTCTTACGGCTGCATCGGATAGGGACCGAACTGTCTCACGACGTTCTAAACCCAGCTCGCGTACCGCTTTAATGGGCGAACAGCCCAACCCTTGGGACCGGCTTCAGCCCCAGGATGC
>Ga0209697_10004119_pt1 | contig 19186 bp, 16 predicted proteins | sample AliMusrvi5mmetaG_FD_184115 | JGI IMG/M metagenome (GOLD analysis project Ga0209697, IMG submission 184115) | Freshwater lake bacterial and archeal communities from Alinen Mustajarvi, Finland, to study Microbial Dark Matter (Phase II) - Alinen... | ecosystem: Environmental > Aquatic > Freshwater...
CGGGCCAAAAGAGCGGAGAGAAACTCAGGCCGCACCAAAAATACAGGCTTGTACGAGATCTAGGAGGCGACGTCAACGTCCTTTGTGGACTAGCCGACGTCTCAAGAGGCGGATATTACAAATGGTTGAAGCGTGCCGACCTACCAGGTAGAGACTATGACGATTACCTAAAAGTGAAGAAGGTCTTCGATGATGGCAAGGGTAAATTGGGCTGGAGAGGCATTAAAATGGAGCTTAAAGCCATGAATCACAAGAAGATACAGCGAATCATGAAGAAGTACGACCTCATCGCCAAGGTCAGAAGAAAGAATCCGTACAAGGCGATCATGAAGAAAAGACTCGAGCACAGAATATTTCCCAACAAACTTCAAAGAGAATTCGAACAGTCTGTTCCTTTCAAAGTATTCTGCACCGATATTACCTACATACCATTCCAGAATGAGTTCGTTTTCCTCTCGGTTGTGAAGGATATCGCAAGCGGCGAGGCAATGGCATGGAATGTTTCCTCTGGTCTCGAAATATCCTTAGTGAGAGACACGATTAAAAAGATCCCACCAGAGTTGTGTGAAAGCGCCATGATTCACTCGGACCAAGGATTTCATTACACGCATCCTGGTTACATCGAGCTTGTGAAGGAATTGAAGATGATTCAATCGATGTCTGGGAAAGGTAGCTGCATCGACAACGCACCGATCGAATCGTTCTTTGGCCACCTGAAAGATGAACTGGATTACAAATCATGCATCTCGTTCGAAGAGCTCCGTTCAAAAATCGCCGAATATATGCAATACTACAACAACAAAAGAAAGCAGTGGGCCAGAAACAAAATGACGCCAGTAGAATACAGAAATCATTTACTGGCTAGTCTAGGTTCTAGGATCTAGAAGTGTCTACTAAAAGGGGTACGTATCACCGACCAAAATGAGCCGAGTTAATCTCGGCGAATTTTGTGTCGCTGGAGGACCTGCCAGGAATCGAAAGACGGAACGAGCTTGGGCGAGCGAGTCGGGGTCGCGGGCCGAGCTAGCAAGCGAGGACCCGTGACCGATTCCTGGTGGGGGCACATTAATATTACGTACTGTCTTATTCGTCGTTTTCTGCCGCTTCCCCGCTCTTTCCAGTCTTCTCAAACTCGTGCAAAGCGTCAATGATGGGACCGATCTTTCCTGAAAGGATAATTGGTAAATTGTGCCAACTTTCTTTGATGCGATGATCGGTGACTCGATCCTGAGGATAGTTATATGTGCGAATTTTTTCTGAACGATCTCCGGTGCCAATCTGGCCCTTGCGAGCAGCAGAAAGACTCTTTATCTCCGCTTCAGCTTGGATAGCTTCGAGCTTGGCGGCCAAGATGGCAAAAGCTTTTTCCTTGTTTGAGTTCTGACTACGTTCGGAGCTGGAGCGGATCATGATATTGGTCGGTTTATGGAAAAGGCGCACAGCCGTCTCGACTTTGTTGACGTTCTGTCCTCCCTTACCGCCAGATCGGGTGAATTCAACGGTGATATCCGCCGGATTGATCACTATCTTTGATTTCTTGCGCATAGGCATGATAGCCACTGATGCCGTCGATGTGTGGATGCGTCCGGCCTTTTCGGTCTCCGGAACACGCTGAACACGATGAACGCCCGTCTCCCATCGAAGATCCTCATAGACTCCTTTGCCCTTGATCTCCATGGAAACATCCTTGTATCCTCCAATATCGTTTTTTGATTCATCAATGATCCTTGTCCCCCAGCTTTTACTGACAGCATAGGACTTGTACATCTCCAATAATTCAGCAGCGAATAGAGCTGCTTCATCGCCACCTGCTCCAGCTCTGACTTCCAGTATGATCTCATTGAAGACCTCCTCTTCTTCCTTATCATTGGCGATGATGGAATCCATCTGCTCTTCTAGATTCTTCTTCTGTTCAAGGATCGATATCAAATCAGCCTCGGCCAGCTCTTTAAGCGCCGGGTCTTTTTCGATCATTCCCCGCGTTTCTTGCTCATCTTTGAGCAACTTTTCGTAAGTGCCTACCAAGTAAGCAGTCTTGGGATTTGATTTGTAGGTTTCGAGATTCATGTTATTACTTAGAATAATAGCGCAGAAATGACCTTCTGTTGAGGCGCTGTGGGCCAGCGCGAAACAGAAGGCCATTTCGGAGCATTTGTGTCGTTATTTCTTTGCCGTCGCCTTAGATTGGCGAGTCTTGAACTTCTCGACTCGGCCGGCCGTGTCGATCGTCTTCTCTTCGTTGGTATAGAAAGGATGCGAGGAACTGGAGATTTCCACGTGATATGCCGGATATTCTTTGCCATCAGTCCATTTTTCGGTCTCCTTGGTGGCGATCGTCGAAGGAATGAGGAATTTAGCGCCGCTTGAATTATCGGCGAAAATGACTTGTCGGTAGTTTTGTGGATGGATATCTTTTTTCATGTGGGGATAATGTAGCACGATTATTCGGCGCGTGCAATGGTATAATAGTGGCTTAGTGAATGATGCTTTCTCGTTCCCATGCAAAGGTGTGCACGCTTGAAACTAATCAAAAGCGACAGATAGTTGCATGGTCACTCGACCACATCATTCACTAAGCCGTATCTATCATCATGCCCCACGACACCGCTAGAACATTACCCCGATCGCACGTCATCTATACTATCGCCGTCATCGGTTTTATTTACGTACTCCATTCAGTCATACCGACGTACTCCAACTCCAGTTTCCTGGGGATCTTTGCTGATGAGCAAACTATCGGTTTCATCTATATGGCAGGCGCGGCTGTGGCAATCCTAGGATTTCTCCTGGCTCCTGACATCATCAGAAGACTCGGCAACTATAAGACAGCCGTATCATTAGTGATCATTCAAATCGCCTTATTCTGGGGACTCATCGCTTTTACTGATCCGGCGGTCCTCTCCATACTTTTCATCTTACAATCAGGCGTCGTCCTGCTCATAGGGCTTTGTCTCGATATCTTCTTGGAAGTATATACCGAGGGCGGAAATGTTGGATCTGTCCGCGGTCTCTATTCAGCGACTTTGAATGCTTCATGGGTCGTGGCACCTCTCATCGGTAGCATGCTCATCTCGAGCAGTGCCGGCACGCACAATCCTTATCTAAATACTTACGTGGCAGCTCTAGCAATGCTGTTCCCGCTCCTTTACCTCATCTACAAGAACTTCCCCAGATTCAAAGACCCGAACTACATACACTTATCCCCTTGGCAATTGACCAAGCACATCTCATCGAACAAGAACTGGGTCAAGCTTTTTTTCGCCAATGTCATCTTGCAGACTTTCTATTCATGGATGGTCGTTTATAGCCCGATATACCTCAATAAGGTCATGCACTTCGGCTGGGAGGAGATCGGTATCATCCTGGTAGTAATGCTCATCCCTTTCCCACTCATCCAGTATCCGCTCGGCCGTCTAGCTGACAAGAAGTATGGCGAAAAAGAGATGATGGCTATAGGCTTCGCTATCATGGGCATCTCGACTATCGCCCTCTCATTCCTCGGTATAAGCAACCTCATCGTTTGGGCCATTCTCCTATTCATAACGCGTATAGGCGCCGCTACCGCAGAGATCATGATGGAGACTTACTTCTTTAAGACCGTATCGCCACGTGATTCCTCCGTCCTCGGTTCGTTCCGCATCACCCGCCCGCTTTCCCTGTTCCTGGCGCCCGTCATCATGATGCTCGGTCTCTTATTCGTCTCTCAGCAATATATGTTCGTTATCATCGGCCTTATGACCCTTATTGGCTTGTATCCGGCTATGACAATCAAGGATACGAACTAAAATAACACTGAATACATGAGCCGCTTTGAAACATTCACAGCCACCGATCCAAATCACGACCTTGTCGAGATCGAGCATATAGTCGAAGAGATTGACCGTGAGCGGATAAACCTCAAGAGCTTTGAAGGCCATAAATCATTCACTCGCGACGAGATAGATAAGGACCTGTTTACCAGCAAGATGCTTTGGCAGAATTTCGAGCAGCAGCGGAAGAAATTTGATACCATACAAAGAGAAGCTTATGAACGGGGGTTGCGAGCTGAATATGTTCTACGCCACGTTATCGAAGAACACGGCTGGTTGGCCGATGACGTAAAAGTCATACCAACATCCCAATACGACGACTTTGCTCGCCATATCGATTCGGTAGCACAGATATCTACCGGTGAAGGTACATTTGAGTTCCTCGGCTTGGCTATAGATTTTACAAGCGGTGCGGAAGATATCGGACCTAAACTAAGAAAATCCTTCGCGGACCTGGATCAGGGCTCCTGCCCTTCAGTAAAATATTTCGACTCTGCCGTGACCGGTAAGGTCAAAGATTTTGCTGTGCCACGAGTCATCATCGGCGCCGGAGCCGCAAATATGGAACGCCTTTCAGCCTATTGTTCGGAAGTCATGAGCGGTTCGGGGATTTCTGAATCTGTTCGTGAAGAGATCAAGAACGACTCTTATCGATATGTATTGTTCGCAGAGATAATCATGCAGCTCGATGCATTCGTCAATCGTCTGAAAAAAGTCTGCCAAGAAGCAGAAAGGAAGCATAGGAAAGATATCAAAGAAAGGGCCACGGAATCTCTAAAAATCCACGAAAAAGCTCTAACAACTGTGAAGCAGCTAGCTATAAATGCTGATATTGATATTACCAGCGGATCTAACAAGATTCGTGGAGACAGATTTGCGGTCAAGATGGCCAGCGATCTTTCTGAACTATCTAGAACGCTTCTAAATGAATTCCATCTGAAAAATCAGGTGATATACAGGACCAATGAGAATAGTTGGGACGGGTGGTTCTAACAAAAAAGGAACCTGTCAGGATTCCTCGGAATCAACGTGCTCGCCTGTCGCTGTATCGGCCTCTTCGATACCCATGACATAATTGTATTCGTCTTGGGTTACTCCTTTACCGATCAAACATGACAGCCTTCCGCCTATTTCTAGCGATGCGAGCTTTCCACTTGCTCTCTGTTTCCTCAAACGATCTAGCAGCTTGGCTCTAGGACCCGTAGCTGGATTTTTCATACTGAACGTATGTTAACACACTTTGTGAATAAATGTCAAAGTCATGCAGCCGGCTCCACCTCTTTCCTATCCGGTTTCGATAGCTCGTTGCTTTGGACATCAGCTTCCCTTTCATCCACAACTACCTGCACACCGACTCTGCGCTTTAGAAAATTGCGTATATCCTCGGCCACAGTCTGATCGAGCGGCTCCAGGATGATATCAGTCTCATTCTGTTCGTGTTGTTCTTCATGACCGGCGCTATCTATGACCAGACGAGAAAGACCAAGGATCACATAGAATATATTGCGATTGATATTGATGTCCTGCATCTGTCGGTATGGGATGGAGACTTCCTCTTTATTCAAGATACCTTGTCGCAGGATCAGATTGAATTCTTCCAGCGTATAGGTGTAGAAATGATATTTCAAATAGGCTATCACTGCCCCACCGACCATGATCAGCAAGGAGAGAATGAACAGACCGCTAATAGCAGATGAGACGTAGCGTGTCACAGCATTCGGATCGGAAAGCGTAGCCGATCCAGCCACCGTGAATGTCTGGATCGCGCTCACGACCAGTTCGCTCTGGAACATATAAGCCAGAACAGCAATGACATACAGGACCGCCCCAATGATCAAGAATCGAAGAAGCAGGAGCAGTAATGCTTTGATACCGAGATGATGTGGTTGATTGAGAGTTATCATGGAATTGGTTCTAGCGTAAACCTAGATCTTCAAGCTTCCACGCACCTCCGACAAGCGAGCCTTGTCGGTCACGGCGGCTTCGGCTTTGTTCAACTTTTCCAGATTTTTCACCACGGTCTGGAGAGCATCACGGTATTGTTCATTCAACCTATTCGATATGTCCATATAGGTCTCGGCCATCGATATGAGCGCATCCGCCTCGTCTGCCGGCGTCGGCTTCTCCGCCATTACTGCTTTGATGATGACTTCAGCGCCCGTAAGATCACCGGCGGTCAAACACTTCTCTAGATCTCTGACTTTCGAATCGTTTACATTTGTAGCCATGGTGATTTATTTTGTTAGTTTTATAAGGATACGGGATACCATGTGTTTCCTGGCGAAATCTCCCTGGCCGTTGTTCAGACCGTCACGTATGTCTTCAAGCGCCTTGCGAATGAATTGGCGAGCCTCATCGCCCTTTTTGGTGCCGATCTTTTCCCTCTTTATCCAACCTTCTAGAGTCTTCTCAAGATTTCCGAGAGCGTTCGCTCCGAGCTTTGAATTCATAACAGCATCAAGCATCTCTTCAAAAGCCTCATCTTGGATAGCTTTATCGAGATCTTTCTCCAGTTTATCCTTATCAACTGTTCCTAGATAGTCTACACCCGTCTCCTTTGGCAAATTCTTGTAATGCTCATATGCTGCCAAGGCATTCTCCAAAGCTGCCATATCGCCTTTTGCAACAGTCTCCTCCAATGCCCGTTTGACTTCAGCCTGAAGCATTCCAGTGATAGTTTTGAAATCTCCGATCCCTCCGAGGAGTTCGCTGCGAACAGCACCAAAATGCTTTTCAGCTTCAGCCTTCACTGTGCTTAGATCACTGATCTGTCCGAGCGTTTGCTCTATGGAAGCGATGGAGGCATCTGTTTCCTTGGAAACCTTATCCATGTCTGATTTGAATAGAGTCACTCCACCCTTTTCAGCTTCCAATTCGGCAATAGTTTTGATCTTCTCCGCTGCTTCTATCGAATCAGGAGCACGCTCAGCCAACGATTGCTTGATAGAAGCTGGCGATTCGAATATCGTGCCGAATTCCGGCAACTTGTTCTTTATCATGGCCGTCCAAAGCTTCATCCTTCCCCATCGTCCAGCATGATCGGCGATAGAAGAGAGCTTCTCCTGTTTGGTCTGCAATTTCTCTAGATCGCCCTCCAGCTCCGTTGAATTTCCTAGCGTCGCGAGCTTGCCTTCGATTCCGGCGATCTCCGTCGGTAAAGTTTTGAATCCTTCCAGTTTGGTCTTCATTTCAAGGAACTTCCCTGGTTCAGTCACTGCTAGCGTCTCCATTTTTGTAACGACTTCGGCCATGGCCTCATCAGTAATGGCAATACCGGACTCCTTCTTCACTTGTTCAGCGATCACCCCCTTCATACCAGTGGTAACTTCGTCTTTCACCTTGAAAGCCTCGAAGCGCTGTTCCAAAGCCGCTGTATCCTCCATATCCAAGCTACCAGCTTCAGGATGCTTAGCCATAAATTCTAGGAATCCGTCCGTATTCATAGCGGCGTCCACATCAAAACCCTTCTGGATCGGCGTTTCTGCCTGACCAATATTTTCAGCTTGATCATCTGACTGGCCTGGTTGCACTCTTGCTCGATCTATTTCTGCTATTTCAGCGGGAGTAAGTTCTTCAACAAATGGTTTCATGATAATAAATTATTATTAATATACTTATAATATAACATTATACCTTCTTCATCCCCTCATACTTCTTGGCTATCTCCGCCTCGACTTCTTCACGACGACGACCGAACGTCAGGAAGGAAAGCTCTTTGAGCTTATCGACTTGCTCGGGATTGCCGATATCTTTATCAGGGACACGGATATTGAATGGCTTGGTCGGACGACCATTGGCCAGCAAACGGACATAGGCGTTGAAATTGTCGAGGTTGACTATGTCGGTCCGGCTGAAGACCGGAGTGAATTGCTTCTCCAGGAATTCGGCGTCTTCGGTGCCGACACGATAGATAGCCATTGATCCGACGTTGCCAAAGACAGCGTTCTTGATCTTCTCATCGAGCTGACCAATGAATTGGTGTGCCACAGTCAGGGCCAGACGATATTTGCGGGCTTCGGAGAGAATTGTTGAGATGGAATCAGTGGTGATGTTCTGGAATTCATCTAGGTATAAGAAGAAATCGGGCATTGATGGATTACCATGAATCGCTTCAGAAATAGTTCCGCTTTGCCGCTGGCCCACAGCGCTCAAATCGGAACTATTTCCTACGCGCTTCACTGAAAACAGATCACTTCGAGACAAAGCAGCCATTAGGATTTTTCCGACCAGAATAAGACCGATCAAATGAGAATTGATGTCTCCAAGTCTTCCCTTTGAAAGATTTACAAGCAATATCTTCTTCTTATCCATGATGTCGCGCATATTGAACGAGCTCTTCTCTTGGGCAATGATCGGTCGCATTATCTCATTGGCCAAGAAGACATCGAACTTGGAAGTGATGTAAGGAACGACGTTAGCTAGCGATGCTTCGCCGCCGGCTTTTTCGGCAATCTCCTTCCAGAATTGGACGATGACCGGATTCTTACACTTGGATATTTTGAGATCGCGAAAAGCCTTGTTCGACATGACTCTGGAGACGTCGAGAAGGGTGCAGCCGGATTCCGGGTCTTCAACGACCAATCCGGTGGCATTACGGAAATATTGCTCGAATATAGGACCCATGGATTCCGGCACTCCACCATAGAGCTTCTGGAAGATCGAGAACATCTCATTGACGACGAATGTCTTTTGCTCAGGAGAACGCACATCGTATTCGAGCATGTTCAATGCCATCGGTCTGTCTATGGAGGCCGGATCGAAGTAAACTACGTCTTCGTAGCGATTGGCCGGGATGTTGGCCAAAATATCTTGAACGTCAGAGCCATGCGGGTCTATGAAGCAAACGCCATGACCAGCTTTGATGTCCTGAACGATCATATTCTTCAACAATGTCGTCTTACCGGTACCTGTCTGGCCGATGACATAGAAGTGGCGCATGCGGTCTTCGGGGGCGATGAATATCTTTTGTTCGGTTCCTCGATGATCGTTCATGCCGATGAGCGTACCCTGCTGCGGTACATCGAGCGGCGCAGGTGAAGTCCCGGCCTTCGATTGTTTGAGTTGCGGCGCGGCACGACTCACAGTAGAGGCTGGGAAGTGTAAACAGGTCGTCATCTCCTCTAGATTCAAAACGATCTTTTGTTTGTCGTCGAACGTTCGTAAGGAAAATTCCTCATTCACTCCTTGCTCCTTCCTCCTCCCTACTTGCTCCCATTCTATGCGATTTCCATGACCATTCTCAAATTGATTGAAGCTCGATTCTAGATCATGAAGTATCCCCACAGCTTCGGCTTCGGTAGCTGATGAAGCCACGACTCGCAGATTCACAGAAACGAAGGGGCTCTTCAACTTGCGGGTAAATTGTTCAACAGCAGTTTGATCCAAGGCCTGTGCCCGCTTCTCCTTCTCTTCCTTTTCCTTATCGGCCTTTTCTTGTGTCTTGAAAATACCGCTGACTTCTTTGATGAACATCCCGCCTACTCCATGGTCCATTTCTGCCAAAGCATCTTTGACCTTCTCACCTTTGCGGATCTTCTCTATAGCTTTCACGCCTGAAGCAGCATAGAGGTCCTGGCGTTGACCAACAATAAGTTGAATAGCTGCACCCTCGCCTTCTTTATTTATTTTGGAAAAGCTGTTCAATATGGCGTTCAATGGATCTACATCGAATTCCTCAAAGGGTTTGAGCGGATACATGGTGTGCCTAGATAGCCGCGCATACGAAGCGACCGAAACGCCACCGGGATTGAATATATTGAAATCGTTCTTGTGCTCATGCACATGAGCGCCTGAAAACACCGCCAAGATCTGCTTCTCGAACAATTCTTTGCGGATGGTCGGAACAGAGACGTAGAAGATGAATTCGTCGCTACCGTTCGAATTGGCGATCTCCACCGAGAACCAGGCCGGGTCTTTCTTGTCAGAAGAAATAGAGAGCATGCCGCTGTAAAATTGCTCCATGCCGGAGATCAATTCCTTGAGCTGCTTATTCTTGTCCTCTTCTGATGTTTCCGGTAATGAGACTTCGAAAAGGGTCATATGCAATGGTTTCCAAAGAGGATCCTTTTCCTTCAAGCCTTGGATGGGATAATTTGAAGAGATGAATTGGATGAGGACTCTATGGAAATCATCCAACAGGTGCGGGTTGTTCATGCCTTCAGCCACGGACATAGCATTCCTGATTCCCTTCTCTCTCATGACACCGAGCAGCTGCTCTATCTGTTCATCATGCGCTTCAGGTGCCAAGTCCAAAGTTATGGCTTCGGCTTGCTTCTCACTCAATGCATATTCCGGATGGAGGACCTCCGCGGGCTTGGCGGCTGCATATTGTTTGACTTTCTCTTTGACGGCTTCGGTTAGAGACATCTCTTGGCCTTGTTCTTTGGCTTGCTCCACGTGCGTCCAAGCCGCCTGTCTTAGGCGTGCCAATTCCTCCTGCGGACTTGCGAATTGTCTTTGCCCTTCGAAGGATGGATTCATTAATCAATTATCTCATATAATAGCGATAATTGAGAGGCGAGATGTTCACAGGTTAATATAGAAGCAAGCTGATCGAATGCGGCGTAAAACCGGACGTATATCACGAAATTTCTTGCCAAAAGCAGCTTGCGACAATTCTGCGCTGTTACCACGTGATTGGCAGGTGGGGTGACACTCTTTAGTTTGAACACACTTTAGTTGACTAAAGTCAGCGATTAAAAATATCAGAAGTAATTTTGTTCACCCGACTTTAGTTGACTAAAGTGCGCGCCGGCGGACTGTCGCCCCCCCCACTTGCGCGCCTACCTAAACCTTCTTGGCTTCGAGGCAAACAAACATGGGTATTTCCTTGCGCATTCGATCTTCTTCGTCGGCTCGCGGACCTTTTTGGCTCTTCTTATGAGAAATCCATTCTTCCAAACGCGTCACAGCTAATCCCGCTTTATTTAAAGCTTTGAAATATGATTGTAATGGTCGGTGGAATGAAACGGTGAACTTCTTTTTGTTCTTGTCGATTTCCCCAGGAGTCATGTCTATCTTGAGAGTTTTGTCGGACATATATGCATCGATGCGTCTGAATTGTTTGGTAGTCGCCTCTTCCCATTGCCAACTAGAGCTCTGTGGAACCCGAAAAGCTGGATGATTCAAGACGACAAACAAACTACCCCCAGATTTAAGTACTCGGGAGCATTCAGCTAAAGTCCCAGAAAGATTCTCGATATTCTGTAAAGCTAGGACGATTGTAATAATGTCTACCGTCGAATCAGCCGCAAATAATAGCTTGTCAGATGAAGCGACGTGGAATTGGCTTGAGCTTACAGGCGAGAGCACCTTTGTCGGCTCGAGCGCCGTGGGCCGGCGGCGAGACGGCAAAGGTGCTCTCGCTAATTCGATCAATTCTGCTGACACATCACAACCAGTGACCGTCGCCCCATTCTCGGCAAAGGCCCGCGCGAAATATCCCTGACCGCAAGCGACATCAAGGATAGTCATGCCTTTTTTCGGATCCACCAAACGGATCAGATTCGGCATGATCACGTTTTTCTGATAAGAATCAGCCGAATCTTCTAAGAGATCATCGTACCAGTTTGCAACGGCTCCCCAGGATGTATTTTTTTCTGCCATATGTTCAAGTTAACACATCGACTATGTTATAATCAAATCGACTACAAACTTCCATGTACCACAAGCAACTGGTAAATCATGTCTCTACTAGACTTCGTGCAGGCATGCCGACTGAGACGATCCGGAACGAGCTCATCGTCGATGGTTGGACAGATGATGACATCAAAGAGGCTTTTTACTACAGCTCCTTTCCTTTGAAGCTAGGACATTTTTCTTTCTGGAGAACGCTGCATTCCGAGGTGCCCACAGTTGTTACGATCATGCTTCTAGTATTGACTATGATCGGCATTGGTAGCTTTTCATATATTTATGGAAATAAAACAGTAAACTATACTATCAATTTGCCACCAAGCCCTCCGGCACAACAAACTCAATTCACATACGGAGAACAACCCGCCTTGTCGAATCCTGACTTTTTCGGCAAGGTCAAGCAGCAATTCATTGACAACAAAGCTGATTTCCTTGAAGCGGACCTATCTGCCATGAAAATCCAGGTCTACAAAGGAGGTACCTTATCATTTGAAGTCCCTATAGTTACTAAAGGACGTCCTGGTTCGTGGTGGGAGACGCCGGCTGGTCTATATAGGATCAGCAGCAAAGAAAAGGCCCATTTCTCTGGCATGGGCCATGTCTGGATGCCATGGAGCATGAATTTCCAAGGAAACTTCTACATTCATGGACGGACATATTATCCGGACGGCAGCCTCACTTCCAAAGCCTATACCGGTGGTTGTATCCGCCTAGATACCGCCGATGCGGAAAAGGTCTATGACGCTGTCGACACCGGTACTCCTGTGCTTGTGTACGAACAAAGCTTTGCTCCTGACGATTTCACATATACTGGCAATGTACCGTCGCTTTCCTCGTCGATCTATCTATCGGGTGATCTACAGAACAATCATATCTTCGCAAGCTCGAATGCCACGGAAGTCGTGCCTATCGCTTCTATCACAAAACTTGTGACAGCCTTGGTCGCGACGGAGTATATCAATCTCGACAACATCGCGACTGTTCCAAAGGCCGCGATCATTTACACTTCCAAAGCTAGACTGAAGCCCGGACAACAATACACCGTCTATCAATTACTTTTTCCTCTGCTCATGGAATCATCAAACGAGGCCGCTGAGACTATCGCCAGATTCTACGGACGAGACGACTTCATCAAACATATGAATGATAAAACAGCCTCCATAGGCATGGCACACAGCCATTTTGCTGATCCTGCCGGTGTATCTGAAGACAATATATCGACAACCGAAGATCTATTCATGCTAGCGAAGTATATCTACAACAACCGCAGCTTCATATTCAACATCACTTCAGGCAAGCTTAAGAATAGCGCTTATGGAACAAGCGGATTCTCTGATCTCGGCAATTTTAACGACTTCATCGATAACAAATATTTCTTCGGCGGAAAGAACGGAAAAACAACTGCAGCCGCGGAGTCGAATCTGTCAGTATTCGAATTTCCTGTCGCATCAACGACCAGACCGATTGTGACCATAGTCCTAAAATCTCCCAACGAGAAGAAAGACGCGGAGACATTGCTGGAATACACGCTCAATCATTTTAGATGATTTGAATATTAGCTGAATTGCCCCTATAATGGTTCAACTATTAACATTAACCGCAAGCACCCATCCATGTCCAAGATCAAATCAGTATTCGCTAGAGAGATCCTCGATTCCAGGGGTAACCCCACTATTGAAGTCGACATAACCCTGAGCGACGGCTCATTCGGCCGTGCAGCTGTGCCTTCAGGCGCATCGACAGGCAGTCACGAAGCCGTAGAATTACGCGATGGCGACTCCAAGAGGTACAAAGGCCTGGGAGTGTTGAAAGCCGTGAACCATGTGAATACAACCATTGCCAAAGCCATCAAAGGTAAAGAATTAGACCAAAGAAAGATCGACCAGAAGCTCATCGACCTAGATGGGACGAGCAATAAGAGCAAGCTTGGCGCCAATGCCATACTGGGCGTTTCCCTGGCTTTCGCCAAAGCTGCGGCTGCAAGCCTAGACCAGCCGCTCTATGTCTACTTCAACAAGATCGCCAAAACCAAGAATCCTATCCAGTTGCCGGTTCCGATGATGAATATCGTGAATGGAGGAAAGCACGCCGAAGATTCAGCTGATATTCAAGAATGCATGGTCGTCCCGGTCGGATTCAACAGCTTTAAAGAAGCCCTTCGAGCTGGCGATGAGATCTTCCACGCCCTGAAAAAGATCCTCCATGAACAGAAACTGGCTACCACCGTAGGAGATGAAGGGGGTTTCGCGCCTTCCCTTCCATCAAATGAGGCGGCACTGGATCTCATAATGCAAGCCATCAAATCAGCCGGCTATTCAGCTGGCAAAGATATAGTGATCGCTCTCGATGTGGCCGCCAATGAATTATACAAGGACGGAATTTATACCTTGGCACGAGATAAGAAGACGCGAACTACTCAAGAAATGATCGGTTGGTATGAAGGATTGGTCAACAAGTATCCTATCATTTCGATAGAAGACGGACTGGCGGAAGACGATTGGGAAGGTTTCGCCCTTCTTACGGAAAAATTGGGAGGAAAGATCCAATTAGTCGGAGACGATCTATTCGTGACCAATATCAACCGACTCTCGCAAGGCATAGAGAAACACGCAGCCAATTCGATCCTTATCAAATTAAATCAGATAGGGACAGTCTCTGAAACGATCGATGCTATCGTCTTGGCCAAGAAGTCCGGCTACACCTCCATAATCTCCCATCGTTCCGGCGAAACTGAGGACACGATCATCGCAGACTTTGCCGTCGGCACCGGAGTCGGTCAAATAAAGACCGGCTCACTGTCTCGTACAGAGCGCGTAGCTAAATACAATCAATTGCTCCGTATTGAGGAAAAACTTGGAAAGAAAGCTATCTATCCCGGAAGAAAAGCGTTCAATCAGTAGGGACAAAATGATCATATTTGTGTTGTAAGTTTTTATCCACAAAAAGCTACGCGTTGTTCACAGCTTCTCCACCAAAACCAGACGGAAATTCCGTTGACTTTTATTAAGTATCGGTTAAACTGGTACCAGGTTCACCTTAGGAGAGTATCCTTAAAACATCAATTAGGAGTCCATAAATATTCGAGCTTCGGCTCGTTCAGGACACCACCTTAATTTACGCGATAACTCTCTGTAGAGTGGCCATTATGGCAAAACATCCCGCTTCGGCGGGATGTTTTGCGCATAAAAAATCAATCAGACTATTCAGCTACCAAAATTCGTTAGATAAAGTGAATATTGTAGGGCCTGTGTCAAAGAAACTCCAGCATAAGCATCGAGCACGCTTACAATTGAGTTTTGACTGCCCATGTAGAAAATAACCAGCGTACCATCGACATATAGATGAATGTCCCTTTTCCAAGCATCTGACCGAGAGCTAGCGGAATATCTGTTGGCTAGCGTTGACCCGTCATTCACAGCAGATTGGTGATCGGGATATTCAAAGACTTGAATGCTATCTCCGTTAAGGGCTACAGTATTACCCTCTACGGTAAAATATGGGCGTCTGGTGATCTTCCCGATCATAACGGCGGTTAGACCATGATCTTTGAGCTGTCCCACGAAGCGCTCAGTGGCAGATCCAGGAACAGTATCGTAAGCCAATGCCGATGGAAAACGCGGAGAAGAAAATACCGACGAGGACCCTGCTGTTCCTTGAACATCAGAAAATGACTGTGAGAAATAAAATAGCTTGGCAAATAGAGCCGCTAGCAAGATAACATCAACAACTAAAGCCCACAGTATGAACCTAACAATAGCTGGCCGCTTTTTTGGGAGATGCGACCGCATACGCCTCGTCGGCGTAAAAATCTCTTCTCGTCGAAATGTTAGGGATTGCTGGGTCATAAGTTGTATTGATATATAGAGACATCTTAAGATTGTGACCCATTATGTACTCGTTATGACGGCCTAGATTTGAAAATATTACAATTTCAAGAGTGATCTAAAAGAAAAGCCCCCAACCTGCCTTAGCAAGTGGGGGCCATTCTTGACTGCCTATTCCGTCGGCGGTGTCTGAGGAGGCATAGCCGGAGGAGGAGTCTGTGGCGGTGGCTGTTTTGCCATATTAATATGGCGGGTGGGTTAACTCCCGCAGGCAAAATTATATACCCGGGGAAAGCCGCGACAAGTGAATATCATGTTTGCTCACCGAGTTGACTAGGCGTCAAAACATAGGACAGAATAATCAAGCAGAATCAGCACTCTTGTGGTGTGATGTAATTCGAAGAAATATTACAACACGTTTACTTGGCTTTCGCCTGATTGGCGACTGTGTCTATAGCTTTCTTCACCTCTTCCGGATCACCCAGATATGATTTCTTGATCACGTTTAGATTTTCATCCAATTCATAAACCCAAGGAATGCCAGTTGGGACGTTTACGTCGACGATATCACTGTCAGATATCTTTTCCACGTGTTTGACTACAGCTCTTAAACTATTACCTGAGGCGACGAGGATGATCTTTCGTCCATTCTTCATCTCAGGAATGACCACATCATTCCAATACGGCACTACCCTTTCGACAACCTGCTTCAAATTCTCAGATAAAGGGATCTCCGATTCTTTGAGATCTGAGTACAACGGATCTTTTCCAGGATACATCGGGCTATCCTTAGAAAGAGGCGGTATGGCCACATCGTATCCCCGACGCCAGATCTTTACTTGTTCTTCGCCATATTTCAAGGCCGTTTCTGACTTATTCAACCCCTGAAGCGCGCCATAATTGCGCTCGTTCAGTTGCCAAGCAGTACGTATCTCAATATCCGTTTCATTCAACTCATCTAGGACGATCTTTGCAGTGTTCACGACTCTCTTCAGAGGGTTTTGAAACAGCAAGTCAAACTCATATCCATCCTTCTTTAGGATCTTTCCTGCGGAATGTGCCTCGCTAACACCCTGCTCCGACAATTCGACGTCGGTCCATCCAGTAAAACGGTTCTCTCTATTCCAAACACTCTGCCCATGGCGCAATAATACGATCTTATACATAGATTATTATTTAGGATTAGTAATCATATCGTTTTCCAAATGATTTCGAGCAAAGCCAGTCTTCTTCGCCAGCAATCCTCCGACATATCTTACCAGTAAGATAGAGGCGGTGGCCAGGAATGCGCCTAGTGCCCAACCAGCGATGACATCAGAAACCCAATGCACATCCAAGGCAAGGCGAGAAAGACCGATCGCTACGGTACAAAGTACGCAAATGACCAAGAATAATTCCCTCCTGACCCACGATTTTATCTTCGGTGCAAAGAGGTAGGCCACGACGACGAAGAAAACCGCAGCCATGCCGGCATGACCGGAAGGAAAGCTCGGATCATCGACGATCGGTTTCATGAGGTGGAGCAGAAGGCCGGCCGAATCAACAGGCCTGGCACGCAAAAAGAATTCCTTCATCACACCCAAAGCTAGCGCGGTCGAGCCAATGGACAGGATCATGATCGAAGCGCTCCGCCATTTCTTCTTCCAGACCAGCCATAGACCGATCAAAACGCCCAAACCAGTGGTTACAGCCGTTCCCCCGATCGTGCTTATCCAATACCCGAGACGGACAAGATATGACGGTATGAGTATGATATGGGTCAACGGATCTACGACATGTGAGCTCACCCAAACGTCGATATTCACCATAAATGGATGAACTGAAGCCGTATCTTCTATCATGAAAGCTAGAACCAAAAGCGAGAAGAGGTTGAGGACGAGCGTGAATAATTCATAGCGCCGGAAGATATGGAAATGCAGATTGACGAATCGATAGCCCCAAATAATAATGATCGCCCCGATGACAGCTAAAACAATGATCCGACCCATATAGGCGGCGATCAAATGATAACCATATCCGAATATATACCCGAGAAAAACGGAGCTGACCACCCAAGAAATACCACCAATGAGATTGAATAGCCAATATTTCTTGGCCGGCGTATCGCTGGCACCGACCAAGAATGGCATGAGCGCACGAGTGGCCGGAGTAAAACGCCCAATGACCATAGCTTTGCCAGTGTGTTTAGCTAAAAGCGCCCTAGCCTTCTCGATATGCAGATCCGTAATAAAAAAATATGGACGTAGACGATCGATGAACGAGAGGCCATATCTGCGACCGATCAGATATCCGATATAATCTCCCAAGACTGCCCCGATAGTGGCGATAATTAAGACCCCATACAGATTAAGCGTACCGATCTTTGCTAAGAATCCAGCAAAGATGATGGCGATATGACCAGGAACTATCATTCCAAGCACCGGAAGCCCTTCAAGCAACGTAAATATGAATAGCAAAGCATATCCGCCTTGTCCGACGATGAACTGCAGATTGGCAGCCAGAGCGGAAAACTGATGTACGTACGGCATATATTGCATAAGTATAGCACGATATGATACCATGACTACGATTACAAAATATGCGCGATAATATCACGCTTTTTATTTATTTAGACGTCAATTTTATTAATTAATTCAATTTCAATACTTATGGCTAATCCAAATATCGTGATCTATTCGACGCCAAGCTGCGTATATTGCAACATGGCTAAGACCTTTCTCAAGTCCAATAACGCGGATTATACAGAATATAACGTCGCTACCGATCTGGCTAAGCGAAAAGAGATGATCGACAAGACTGGACAGATGGGCGTGCCCGTCATCGAAGTCGCAGGCGAAGTCATCGTCGGATTCGACGAACCAAAGCTCAGGGAAACTCTAGGAATCAAATAGGAAAATCATACCGACGCGGACGCCATCCAGGCGTCTTTTGCATTTCTATGACATAATTATAGTTATGGAGGAACTACCCCACCGAAATACGCGAGAAATTCTGCTTGCAGAACTTGATAATCACCCATTGCTAACAGACCAAGACAGGTCTCATATTCTTCTTGTTTTGGAAGGATTAAAACAGGCATGCGTCATCGAGCTAGTAAATCCAGACAAAGCTGGATACGTGAGCGGACACGAGGATGAATATGAACAAAACACGGAAGATTTTAATAATACGGTTAGGGAACTCGAGGAACTCTTTCGAAAGTTAAATATACCCTACTATATGCTTGCAGAGCATGTTGAGGAAGAAGAAGGCCTTGCAGCCTGCACAGTAAATGAGTTTTTCATCGGAAAAGATCCTGGAACGTTAGAAAAATTAAAGAATATGGAGGCTGAACCGGATGACGAAAAGAAACAAACTGAGTTCGCTAGGATCATGGATATTCCTGCCACTGCTATTGACGCCTGGAACCATGGGAACATAAAGGATCCGAAAACATTGCCAGATAGTATTAAAAAGAGTGAGCTTATTAACTTTGTTGATTTCGCTCTTTCCGCAGATCACTGGCAAGAAGAGCTTGAGTTTGTAAAAAAGAGGGCTGATGCCATAAAAAACCTTGCTCCAGATTTGTATACAAAAATTGTAGATGCGGACTATATTTCTTAGTTCTTCGTACAGCCTTGGTGTGCGGGTAGCGAGAATCGGCTTCGCCTCTCGGTCGCTACCCGCTCCCTCGGGCTAGCCACCGGCTCGCGGCTCGGATTGCTATCCTCGCACGCTCCGCCGTTCGATTCCCACTACCTCGTCCCAATGATGCTAAACTCGCAGGCATAATATGCCTGCTCATTTATCATTGTGCGCCGTCTGGGACAACGTTGGAACCTTTCTGGCATTAAACACTGTTAAAAACATCTAATTTATGAGAATATAGTACCATGAATACAATTGAAGGGTCGGATATAGATATTAAACAGGAGGAAG
>Ga0209697_10004126_pt1 | contig 19175 bp, 22 predicted proteins | sample AliMusrvi5mmetaG_FD_184115 | JGI IMG/M metagenome (GOLD analysis project Ga0209697, IMG submission 184115) | Freshwater lake bacterial and archeal communities from Alinen Mustajarvi, Finland, to study Microbial Dark Matter (Phase II) - Alinen... | ecosystem: Environmental > Aquatic > Freshwater...
ACGACAAGGTCTACACGCGCGTCACCCCCGACACGGTACGCGAGATCGCGGCCGAGTGCCGTGCCGCCTACAGCGGGCACTCGGCCGAGCGCCAGGAGGGGTACCTCGTATGAGCATCGAGACTCAGGGCAACGCCCTCACCTTCGCCACCATCGACGGCGACGCCGGCCTCAAGGCCGCGCTCGCGCTGTCGCGCGCGGACATCATCGACACGGTGACCGACTCCGGCATGAAGGGCCGCGGCGGCGCCGGCTTCCCCACCGGCATGAAGTGGAACTTCTGCGGCTCGGAGAAGGGCGAGCGGAAGTACATCATCTGCAACGCCGACGAGGGTGAGCCGGGCACGTTCAAGGACCGCGTCATCCTCACCGAGTTCGCCGACCTCGTGTTCGCCGGCATGGCCATCGCCGGCCGCGCCATCGGCGCCCGCGAGGGCATCGTCTACCTGCGCGGCGAGTACACGTACCTGCGCTCGCACCTCAACGACGTGATCAAGAAGCGTCGCGCCGCCGGGCTGCTCGGCAAGGACGTCGGCGGCGTCAAGGGCTTCGACTTCGACATCATCGTCGCGCTCGGCGCCGGCGCCTACATCTGCGGCGAGGAGACGGCCCTCATCGAGTCGCTCGAGGGCTTCCGCGGCGAGCCGCGCAACCGCCCGCCGTTCCCCGTCGTGGCCGGCTACCGCTACGCGCCGACCGTGGTCAACAACGTCGAGACCCTGGCGTCGGCGGCCTGCATCTTCGCCAAGGGCGTCGACTGGTTCAAGAGCTTCGGCACCGACCGCTCCACCGGCTTCAAGTTGTTCAGCATCTCCGGCGACTGCGCCAAGCCCGGCGTGTACGAGTTCCCCTTCGGGATCAAGGTCGCCGACCTGCTCAAGGAAGTCGGCGGCGAGGACGCCAAGGCGGTGCAGATCGGCGGCGCCTCGGGCACCTGCGTGCCGCGCGCCCAGTTCGCCCGCCAGATGGCCTTCGAGGACATCCCCACGGGCGGTTCGGTCATGGTCTTCGGCCCGCAGCGCGACATGCTCGCCGTGGCCGAGAACTTCCTCGAGTTCTTCGTCGACGAGTCCTGCGGCCAGTGCACCCCGTGCCGCCTCGGCAACGTCAAGATGCTCGAGGCGGCCCAGCAGCTCAAGGAGGGGACCTGCTCCGCGGAGTACGTCGCCGAGCTGCGCGAGCTCAGCGGCACGATGCAGGTCGCGTCCAAGTGCGGCCTCGGCCAGACGAGCTCCAACGCCTTCATGTCCATCCTGGAGCACTTCGGCGACGAGATCATGAGCCGACCCGCCCAGGCCGAGAGCGCGAGGACCACAGCATGAGCGACCAGCCGAGAAACGACGAGAAAGCCCCGCGCATCCCGACCAGCCAGGTCGGCAGTACGGTACCGGTCTCCGACAACCCCGAGGCCATCGGCGCGCTCGTGTCCGTCACCATCGACGGGATCGAGACCAAGGTGCCCTTCGGCATGACCATCCTCGACGCCGCCAAGACCATCGGCGTCGACATCCCCACGCTCTGCAACCACCCGGACCTCAAGGTCGCCGGCGTGTGCCGCATGTGCGTGGTCGACGTCGAGGGCCAGCGCACGCTGCAGGCCGCCTGCGTCTACCCGGTCACCAACTCGCTGACCGTGAACACGCACACGCGCAAGGTGCGCAAGGCGCGCCGCCACGTGCTCCAGTTGCTCCTCAGCGAGCACTACGGCGAGTGCTACAGCTGCGTGCGCAACGGCAACTGCGAGCTGCAGACGCTGGCCGAGGAGTACGGCATCACCGAGTACACCTTCGGGCACCCGAAGGAGTCGCAGTTCGAGCCCGACTTCTCCAGCTACTCCGTGATGCGCGACATGGACAAGTGCATCCGCTGCCGCCGCTGCGTGCGCACCTGCATCGACCTCCAGGAGGTCGGCGTGCTCGAGGCGGTCAACCGCAGCGCCGAGACCCAGATCGCCACGTTCGAGGACCTGCCTCTGGGCGAGGTCGTGTGCATCAACTGCGGCCAGTGCGTCAACCGCTGCCCCACCGGCGCCCTGTACGCCAGGGACGAGACCGACGCCGTGTGGGCCGCCATCGACGACCCCACCAAGCACGTCGTCATCCAGACCGCGCCGGCGCCGCGCTCCGCCATGGGCGAGCTCTTCGGCCTCGAGCCCGGCACGCCGGTGACGTTCGAGATGAACACGGCCCTGCGCCGTGCCGGCTTCGACATGGTGTTCGACACCAACTTCACCGCCGACCTCACGATCATCGAGGAAGGCACGGAGCTCATCCAGCGGCTCTACGGCGCCCTCGTGAGCGGCGACAAGGACGTGGCCCTGCCGCAGTTCACCAGCTGCTCGCCGGGCTGGGTCAAGTACCTCGAGCACTTCTACCCCGAGTACCTGCCCAACGCCTCGTCCGCCAAGAGCCCTCAGCAGATGTTCGGGGCGCTCATCAAGACCTACTATGCGCAGAAGCTCGACATCGACCCGGCAAGCATCGTGAGCTGTGCGCTCATGCCGTGCTCGGCCAAGAAGTTCGAGTGCAACCGGCCCGAGATGCACGACTCGGGCTTCAAGGACGTCGACTTCGGACTCACCACGCGCGAGCTCGGCAAGATGTTCAAGGAGGCCGGCCTGCACGTGCCGAGCCTGCCCAAGAGCGACTTCGACGACCCGTTCGGCACGGCCACCGGCTCCGGCGTGATCTTCGGCGCCACCGGCGGCGTGATGGAGAGCGCCCTGCGCACCGTGATCGAGCTCGTGACCGGCGAGAAGGTCGAGAGCATCTACGAGCACGGCGACATCATCCCGCTGCGCGGCTTCGAGGGCGTGCGCTACGCCGAGATCACGATCCCCAAGGTCGGCCCGGTGCCGGAGATCCTCGCGCACCTCGTCCCCGACTGGAAGTGGCTCGACGGCGTCACCGTCAAGGTCGCCGTGGCGCACGGCACCGCCAACGCCAAGAAGGTCATGGACGACATCAAGGCCGGCGGCAAGTTCAGCGAGTGCCACTTCATCGAGTTCATGGCCTGCCCGGGCGGCTGCCTGGGCGGCGGCGGCCAGCCGATCCCGACCACGCCCGAGATCAGGGCCGCGCGCGCCAAGGCCATCTACAGTGAAGACCACGCCTACGACGTGCGCAAGTCCTACGAGAACCCGGCCGTGGCCGCGACCTACGCGGAGTTCCTCACCGACGGCCCCTGCGGGCACAAGAGCCACGAACTGCTGCACACCAGCTACACGGCGCGCGGCAAGTACATCCCGCAGAAGTAGCAGGCAGCACGCACGTCGCGACGGCGGGGCGCTCCGCGAGCGCCCCGCCGTCGCTTCCCGTACACTGAGGCCATGGGCAAGCACGTCAATCAGACGCCGCCGTCGACCGCCCGTTTCGTCGACCCGTTCCACGACGCGCGCGCGCTCACCCCGATCACCCCGGACGAGCGCAAGATCCTGCGCACCGTCAACCAGAAGATCGCGGCGCGGCCCTCGCTGCGCGCCATCGTCGACTACCTCTTCGACAACACGCAGGCGCTCATCCCGTGCGACCGCATCGGGCTCGCCTTCGTGGACGAGCGCGGCGAGCGCGTCACGAGCTACTACAACCGCGCCTCCTACGCGCCGCTCGCCATCGACAAGGACTACTCGGAGGCGCTGCAGCAGAGCTCTCTCAACGAGGTGCTGAGCACCGGGCAGCCGCGCATCATCGGCAACCTCGACCTCTACCTCGAGGCGCACCCGCGCAGCCGCTCCACCAAGCGCCTGGTGCAGGAGGGCGTGCGCTCCAACCTCACCTGCCCGCTGAGCGTGGAGGGCCGCGTGGTCGGCTTCATCTTCCGCAGCTCGCGGCGCACGCACACCTACCGGCCGCGCCACATCGAGCTGCAGATGGCCATCACCGAGCGCCTCAGCCAGGCCGTCGAGAAGGCGTGGCGCATCGAGCAGCTCGAGGAGGCCAACTACGCCTACACGCAGATGCTCGGCTTCGTCAGCCACGAGCTCAAGAGCCCGGTCGCCTCGATGGTCACCGACGCGCAGCTGCTGGAGCAGGGCTACCTCGGCGAGCTCACCGAGGTCCAGAAGAGCAAGCTCGCCGGCATCACGCGCAAGGGCCAGTACCTGCTCGGCCTCGTCAACGAGTACCTCGACCTGGCGCGCGTGGAGGGCGGCGAGCTCCAGCTCGAGCGCTGCTCGCGCGTGGACGTCACGGCGGAGGTCGTCGATGAGGCGCTCGAGCTCGTGCGGCCCCAGCTGGACGCGCGCCGCATGCATCTCTCCACGGAGATGCCGCTGGCCGGCTCGGCGCTCGTGTGCTGCGACCCGACGCTGCTGCGCATCGTCCTCGTGAACCTGCTCGACAACGCCGTCAAGTATGGCCTCGACGACGGCGAGGTCAAGCTCACCGTCGAGGTCACGGCAGCGCGTCGCGGGAGCCCGGCCAAGCTCAAGATCAGCGTCTGCAATCAGGGGCCGGGCTTCAGCCAGGCGCAGAAGAACAAGCTGTTCCGGCGCTTCTCGCGCCTCGACGACCCGGCGCTCAAGAACCGCCGCGGCACCGGCGTCGGGCTCTACAACGCGTGGCGCATCATCCAGTTGCATCAAGGTCGGATCACCGCCGAGTCCAAGCACGGCGAGTGGGCGAAGTTCTGTTTCGAGATACCGGCGACGCCGGAGTGCGCGTGACCGGCGGGCGTCGGACGAGGAGTACCAAATGAGCACCAGAGTCGTGGAAACGGGAGCGTTCATCGACGAGGCCGCCATCGGCGCAGCCCTCGGGGCGGCCTCCACCAAGGATGCCGGCCGCGTGCGCGAGATCCTCGCCAAGGCGGCCGAGCTCAAGGGCCTCGACATGGAGGACGTCGCCGTCCTCAGCTCGGTGAGCGACCCCGAGCTCCTCGGTGAGCTGTTCGCCGCGGCGCGCGACGCCAAGGACGCGATCTACGGCTCGCGTCTCGTCCTCTTCGCGCCGCTGTACATCAGCAACCTCTGCAGCAACGACTGCCTGTACTGCGCCTTCCGCGTGCGCAACAAGGAGCTCAAGCGCCGCGCGCTCACCCAGGCGGAGATCCGCCACGAGACGGAGGTGCTCGTCGACCAGGGGCACAAGCGCGTGCTCCTCGTGGCCGGCGAGTCCTACCCCAAGCAGGGCTTCGGCTACGTGCTCGACTCCATCGCCACGATCTACGAGGTCAAACGCGGCAACGGCGAGATCCGCCGCGTCAACGTCAACGTGGCGCCGCTCTCGGTCCCCGACTTCAAGGCGCTCAAGGGCAGCGGCATCGGCACCTTCCAGCTCTTCCAGGAGACCTACCACCGCGGCAGCTACGCCGCGGTGCACGTCGGCGGCAAGAAGAAGGACTACGACTGGCGCGTGACCGGGATGCACCGCGCCATGGAGGCCGGCATCGACGACGTCGGCATCGGCGTGCTCTTCGGCCTCTACGACTGGCGCTTCGAAGTCCTCGCGCTCATGCAGCACGTGCGCGAGCTCGAGCGCGCCTTCGGCGTGGGGCCGCACACCATCAGCATGCCGCGCCTCGAGCCGGCCAACGGCTCGGACATGGCGAGCGAACCGCCGCACCCGGTGAGCGACGTCGACTTCCGCAAGCTCGTCGCCATCCTGCGTCTTGCGGTGCCGTACACCGGCATGATCATGAGCACGCGCGAGACCGCCAACCTGCGCCGCGAGACCTTCGCCCTCGGCGTGAGCCAGATCTCCGCCGGCAGCCGCACCAACCCCGGCGGCTACGAGGAGGACGAGAAGTTCGACTCGGCGCAGTTCCAGCTCGGCGACCACCGCTCCCTGGACGAGGTCATCCGCGACGTCGCCGAGCTCGGCTACGTGCCCTCCTTCTGCACCGCCTGCTACCGTCTCGGCCGCACCGGCATGGACTTCATGGACCTCGCCAAGCCCGGCGACATCAAGCACCACTGCGACCCCAACGCGCTCTCGACGTTCGAGGAGTACCTGCTCGACTACGGCACCGAGGGCACCCGCGAGATCGGCGAGAGGCTCATCGAGAAGCACGTGCGCGAGATGGACGACGTGCGCCGCGCCCACACCGAGAAGATGCTCGACAAGGTGCGCGCCGGCGAGCGCGACGTGCTCTGCTGAGCCAGCGCGGACCCCACCCGGCGCGCCGCACGACGGCGCGCCAGACGACAACCACGAAGGAGGCCACCGTGAACGACGACCACATCATCCTCGGCATCCACGTGAGCGACCGGCTCAAGAACGCCGCGGACGTGCAGAAGGTGTTCACCGAGTACGGCTGCAACATCAAGACGCGCATCGGCCTGCACGACGTCGACGAGCGCAGCTGCTCGCCGAGCGGCGTCGTGCTGATCGAGTTCTTCGGCAGCGAGGACGAGGCCGCGACGATGGTGGCCAAGCTCGACGCCGTCGAGGGCGTGGGCGTCCAGAAGATGGTGTTCGGCCACTGACGGACGCGGCGCCCAAGCCCGGCGAGCGGCCCGTGCGAGACGAGGGACCCCAGGTGAGCGATGACGTGAGGATCGAGCGCGACCTCCTCGGCGAGGTCGCCGTGCCGGCGCAGAGCCTGCACGGCGCGCACACCGAGCGCGCGCTCGAGAACTTCGCGCTGGCAGGCGAGCCGGTGCACCCGGAGCTCGCCCGCGCCTTCGGCACGGTCAAGCTGGCCTGCGCGCGCACCAACCGCGCCCTCGGCGCGTGGGGCGGCCCCGAGGGCGGGGCCAAGGCGGACGCCATCGAGCGCGCCTGCCGCGAGCTGGCCGAAGGCGGGCTCGCGGCCGAGATCGTCGTCGACCGCCTGCAGGGCGGCGCAGGCACCAGCACCAACATGAACGTCAACGAGGTGCTGGCCAACCGTGCCCTGCAGCTCCTCGGCGAGCCGCTCGGCGCCTACGAGCGCGTCTCGCCGCTGGACGACATCAACCTCCACCAGAGCACCAACGACACCTTCCCCACCGCGCTGCGCCTGGCGGCGATCACGCTGCTGCACCGTCTGGAGGAGCAGGTCGTCACCCTGCAGGAGGCGTTCCAGCAGAAGGAGCAGCAGTTCGCGCACGTCGTCAAGGTCGGGCGCACGCAGTACCAGGACGCCGTGCTCACCACGCTGGGGCGCGAGATGGGCGCCTACGCCGAGGCGCTCAACCGCGACCGCTGGCGCATCTACAAGTGCGAGGAGCGCCTGCGCGTGGTCAACCTCGGCGGCACCGCCATCGGCACCGGCTTCGCGGCGCCGCGCCAGTACATCTTCCGCGTCGTCGACACGCTGCGCGAGCTCACCGGCGTGGGCTTCGCGCGCGCCGAGAACCTCATCGAGGCGACGCAGAACGCCGACGTGTTCGTCGAGGTCTCGGGCATCCTCAAGGCGCACGCCGCGAACCTCCTCAAGATCTGCGGCGACCTGCGCCTCATGAGCTCGGGGCCCGAGGCCGGGTTCGGCGAGATCCACCTGCCGCGGCGCCAGGCGGGCTCGAGCATCATGCCCGGCAAGGTCAACCCTGTGATCCCCGAGGCCGTGAGCCAGGTGGCGCTGCTCGTGATGGGCTACGACGCGACCATCGCCACCGCCTGCGGCCTCGGCAGCCTCGAGCTCAACGCGTTCCTGCCGCTCGTCGCGACCTGCCTCCTCGACAGCCTCACCTGCATGGCGCGCGCCTGCGAGACGCTGCGCCGCAACTGCGTCGAGGGACTCGCCGCCGACGAGGAGCGCTGCGCCGCCCACGTCCACGCCTCGAGCGCGGCTGCCACGGCGCTCGTCCCCGAGATCGGCTACTCGGCGGCCGCCGCCGTTGTCGCCAGGGCCGCCGTGCGGGGCGCGACGATCCGCGACGTCGTCGTCGCCGACGGTCTGCTCACGGAGGCGCAGTACGACGAGCTGCTGACGCCGGAGGCCGTGTGCCGCCTCGGCCACCCGCAGCCGCTCGGCCGCCCGGTGGAGGACTGATGGCGCGGCGGCACGCCCGCCCGGGCACTTCGCAGCCGCATCGGAGAGAGGTGCGCGCATGGGCCTGATGGACGCACCTCGGGGGATGCGGCTGCACATCGGCATCTTCGGGCGCCGCAACGTCGGCAAGAGCAGCCTGCTCAATGCCATCACGCGGCAGGACGTCTCCATCGTCTCGGACTTCGCCGGCACCACCACGGACCCGGTCGAGAAGCCGATGGAGCTCCTCCCGCTCGGCCCGGTGCTGTTCATCGACACCGCCGGCATCGACGACGTCGGCGTGCTCGGCGAGCTGCGCGCCCGGCGCACGACCCAGGTCTTCGACCGCACCGACCTCGGCGTGCTGGTCACGGAGGCCGGCAGCTGGGGCGAGTACGAGGACGGCATCCTCGACGAACTGCTCGAGCGCAAGGCGCCGGTGGTGGTCGTGTTCAACAAGTGCGATCTCGTCGACAAGCCGGCGCCGGTGCCGCGGCTGCAGGAGCTCAAGCTCACGCCGGTGCTCACCGCCGCCAGCGAAGGCCGCGGCGTGCTCGACTTCCGCCAGGCGCTGCTCGATGCGGCGCCGCCGGACTTCATCGACAACCCTACGATCCTCGGCGACCTCGTGAACTCCGGCGAGCTCGCCGTGCTCGTGGTGCCGGTCGACAAGGAGGCGCCGCGCGGGCGCCTGATCCTGCCGCAGGTGCAGAGCATCCGTGACCTCATGGACAGCGACGCGCTGGCGCTCGTGGTCAAGGAGCGCGAGCTGCGCAGCGCCTTCGCGCGCCTCAACGTGCCGCCGAAGCTCGTGGTCACCGACTCGCAGGCGTTCCTCAAGGTGGCCGCCGACACGCCGCCCGAGGTGCCGATGACGAGCTTCAGCATCCTCTTCAGCCGCTTCAAGGGCGACCTCGTGAGCCAGGTGGAGGGCACGCTCGCGGTGGACGATCTCAAGAGCGGTGCCAGGGTGCTCATCGCCGAGGCCTGCAGCCACCACCCCATCGCCGAGGACATCGGGCGCGTCAAGATCCCGCGCTGGCTCACCCAGTACGTCGGCGGCAAGCTCGAGATCGAGCACAGGCAGGGCCACGACTTCCCCGACGACCCGTCGGGCTGGGACCTCATCGTCCACTGCGGCGCCTGCACCTTCAACAGGCGCGCCATGCTGGGCCGGATCTTGCGCTGCAAGCAGGCGGGCGTGCCGATCACCAACTACGGGCTGGTGATCGCCTTCAGCCTGGGGATCTTCGAGCGCGCGCTGCAGCCGTTCCCGGCGGCGCTCGAGGCGATGCGGGCCGCGCAGGCGCGGCGGGCCGGCCGCCTGCCGGCGGAGCCGGTCACGGCCGGCCTGCCCACGGACGCGGCCGTCGACGACCTCTGCTGAGCGCCCGCACGAGGGGCGTCGCGCGCTCGCGCGAGGGCCGGCGGACGCGGGGCAGCGTGAGCCGCCGGGCGAGGAGCGGCGAGAGCCGGCGGACGAGGAGCGGCGAGGGCGGCCGAGCGAGGAGCGGCGCGGCCGTCAGGCTCGCGCGGGGACCGCGCAGCGGTAGCGCCACAGGCCGGCGAGCGGTAGCGCGACCGGCCGCCTTCCGGTAGAATCCGTCCTCGCGTCGGGGTGTGGCTCAGCTTGGTAGAGCGCTCGGTTCGGGACCGAGAGGTCGGCGGTTCAAATCCGCCCACCCCGACCATCTTCTTCCCGCTACTCCAGCTCGAGCAGCCGCGCGTACGCTTCCGGGTTGTAGCCGACGATGAAGTCCTCGCCGATGCGCGCGAAGGGGAACGCGGCCGCGTTGTGGGCCACCATCTCGTCCTGGATGTGGTCCTGCACGTCCTTCTCCGCCAGGTCGAAGTCGATGTAGCTGTACTTCACCTGTTTGCCGTCGAGGTAAGCCTTGGCCTTGCGGCACCACGGGCAGGTGCTGAGGGTGTACAGCGAGACGGTCTTGGTCTGTTCGGGCATGCGATGGTCCTCCATCCGCGACGGTTCAGGTGCTCCTGCGCAGCCGGCTCAGGCTAGGCGCGCTTGAGCAGTTGCGCAAAGGTCTCAGGGTCGTAGCCTTTCACCACGTGCGCGCCGATCTTGACGTAGGGGAAGCCATCGGCGCCGTGCTCCTGCATCTCGGCGCCGATCTTGCGCTGCAGATCGGAGCCGGCCATATCGTACTCGATGGCGTAGAAGGGGATGCGGCGCTCCTCGAAGTAGGCCTTGGCCTTGCGGCTCCAGCCGCAGGTGGTGAGCGAGTAGATCGTCACTGGTGGTGTCGCCGGTGCTGTGGTCATCGCAGAGTGCCTCCGCGCGTCGGTCGTTTCGTTCCTCCCTCATATACCCGCGAGCAATCGAGCTCAGGTGGAGGGCGACCCGACGGCGCGGCGCGGCGGAGGGCAGCGCGGGACACTCGCCGCGGCCAGACCCGGCGGCGCGCGCCCGGCCTAGTCGAGCGGCACGATGCGCGGCACGGCCCGGCCGGCCTTGACGGCGACCAGCGCGCAGGTGCGCGCGCGCCCGAAGCGCGCCTGCCCCGCCGAGCCGGGGTTGAGGAACAGCGTCTGCTCGCGCCACTCGATCGCCGCGCGGTGGCTGTGGCCGCTGATCACGAGGTCGAAGCCCTCGGCCACGGGGTCGTGCCGGTTCATGAGGTCGGCGCCGATGTGACAGAGGAGCACGCGCAGGCCGGCGATCTCGGCACTGACCTCCCAGGGGAGGTCGAAGCGCGGGTCCGGGCGGTCGGTGTTGCCGGCGACGGCGGTCAGCGGCGCCAGCTTCCTGAGGCGCGCGAGGATCGCCGGGTCGTTGACATCGCCGGCGTGCACGATGTGCGCGGCGCCGGCAAACAGCTCGTCGAGCTTGGGGTCGTAGTAGCCGTGCGTGTCGCTCACCACGCCGATGAAGGGGTCCGCGCTCACGGTGCGATACTATCGTGCGCAGCGACGACGGAGGGCGACGGATGAAGGGTCTGGCCGGCAAGAGAGTCGTGGTCACCGGCGGCTCCAGCGGCATCGGCGCGGCGGCGGCACAGCGGTTCCGCGACGAAGGCGCCGAGGTGATCGTGCTGGCGCGGCGCCCGGGTCCCGGCGGCATCGCCTGCGACGTGAGCGACCGCGACCAGGTGCAGCAAGCCTTCGCGCTCGTCGGCGACCTCGACGTGCTGATCAACAACGCCGGGCTCAGCGTGCGCAACCCGGCGCTCGACATCGCGGCCGAGCAGTGGGACGAGGTGGTCGCCACCAACCTCAGCGGCGCCTTCTGGGCGGCGCAGGCCGCCGGCCGGCTCATGCTCAAGGGGCGCGGCGGCGTGATCATCAACACGGCCTCGACCAATGCCCTGGTCGGCTATCGCTACTACGCCGACTACAACGCCACCAAGGCCGGGCTCGTCGCTCTGACGAAGTCGCTCGCCCTCGAGTGGGCGCCGAAGGTGCGCGTCAACGCCGTGTGCCCTGGCTACGTGCTCACGCCGATGCAGGAGGCCGAGTACACGCCCGAGATGCTGGCGGAGGTCAACGGCCGGATCCCCCTCGGGCGCCATGCGGCGCCCGAGGAGATCGCCGGCCTCTTCGCTTACCTCGCCTCGGACGAGGCCACCTACTTCACCGGCGCCGTGATCGTGATGGACGGCGGCGAGACCGCCGGCAGCGTGATCAGCGGGCCGGGCGGCCCCGGCGGCCCGGGGGCGTGATCGCCGAGCCGCAGTGGAAGGTCAAGACCGCCCCGGAGTCGCGGCGGGCGGTCTTCGCGGCCGCCGTGGTCGTCATCGCCGGCCAGGCGTGGGTGGCGCGCAGCCTGCGCCTGGACCCGTTCTGGCTGCTGCCGGCGATCTCCACCGTCCTGCTCGTGGCGTCGATCGCCGTGTACGAGAGCCAGGACGAGCCGGGGCGCACGGCGCGGGCGCTCACCTTCGCCTTCAACGCCGTGCTCGTCCTCGCCAACGCCGTGAGCCTGGTCCTGCTCGTGCGCGGCGTCTTCCTCGGCTCCAGCCTCCGGCCGCCGGCGCTGCTGTTCGCCGGACTCGCCCTGTGGATCGTCAACGTCGCCGTGTTCGCGCTGCTGTACTGGGAGATGGACGGCTGCGGGCCGGAGGCGCGCGCCGCCGGCTACCCCGACGACTACCCCGACTTCGTCTTCCCGCAGCAGCAGTCCGACCAGCAGGGGCTTGCCCCGGCCACGTGGAAGCCGACCTTCTACGACTACCTCTACCTCTCGCTCACGGCCTCGATCGCCTTCTCGCCCACCGACGCGATGCCGTACACGCGGCGGGCCAAGTTCGCGATGGGCGTCGAGCACCTGCTCTCGTTCGCGACGCTGGCCGTGATCGTCGCGCGTGCCGTCAACATCGCGCACGGGTGACGCGAGACGGCTCTACGCGTCCGCCCACGTAGCGGAACGTCCCATTTAGCCCGGAGTGATCTGAGACGAGTCTATGGTTAGACGACTCGCAGCGCAGGTCAGCCAGCCTGATGCGCTGCGGGTCGTCACTGGTGTGGGGATCGGGCGGCTCGATCGGGCCGAGGAGCAGGCCGACAAGCAGTGCCGACCCGCCTCCCCCGCCGTGCCGTCCCCCCGGTCCTGTAGGCTGACCACTCCGGCACCGATCTGGGGGACCGACCATGTCCGCAGCACCTTCCTGGGCGCTTCTGGCGCTCATCGTCGTCGCCATCTGCCTGATCGTCGTCGTGCTGGTGCGCCCCGCCGAGGCGCCCAAGGGCGGGGCGCTGCGCGACGAGCTGCGCGCCGGCCGCGAAGAGGCGAGCCAGGCGGCCCGCGCCTCCCGCGAGGAGTTGCAGAGGAGCCTCGCCGCGGCCAACGAGACGCTGGCGGCGACGCTCGCCGGCATGGGCGCGGTCCAGCGCACCCAGCTCGAGGGCGTCACCAAGCGCCTGCAGGAGCTGGCCGACTCCAACCGCGCCTCGCTCGAGCAAGTGCGCGCCACCGTCGACCTGCGCTTCCGCGAGCTCCAGGAGGGCAACGAGAAGAAGCTCGAGGAGATGCGCAAGACCGTGGACGAGAAGCTCCACGTGACGCTCGAGAAGCGCCTCGGCGAGTCGTTCAAGCTGGTCAGCGATCAGCTCGAATCGGTGCAGAAGGGCCTCGGCGAGATGCAGGCCCTGGCCACCGGCGTCGGCGACCTCAAGCGCGTGCTCACCAACGTCAAGGCGCGTGGCACCTGGGCGGAGGTGCAGCTCGAGGCGCTGCTCGACCAGATCCTCGCGCCCGGCCAATACGCGAAGAACGTGCACGTCAAGAAGGGGTCGGCCGAGATGGTCGAGTTCGCGGTCAAGCTCCCCGGCCCCAAGGACGAGCCCGACACCTGCGTCTGGCTGCCGATCGACTCCAAGTTCCCGCAGGAAGATTACGTGCGTATCCAGGAGGCGGCGGAGCTGGGCGACCCGGTCGCCGCCCAGAAGGCCACGGAGGCGCTCGCCCGGGCCATCAAGCTGGCGGCTCTGGACATCCACAACAAGTACCTCGACCCGCCCCACACCACCGACTTCGCGCTGCTGTTCCTCGGCACCGAGGGCCTCTACGCCGAGGTCCTTCGGCAGCCGGCGCTGGTGGAGGACCTGCAGCAGCGCCTGCGGATCGTGGTCGCCGGCCCCACTACGCTGGCGGCGCTGCTGAGCAGCCTGCGCATGGGCTTCCAGACGCTGGCCATCGAGCAGCAGGCGGCGGAGGTCTGGCGCGTCCTCGGGGCGGTCAAGAGCGAGTTCGCCAAGTTCGGCGAGGTGCTCGACAGGGTCAAGAAGCAGCTCGACACAGCCTCGCGCACGATCGAGAAGACCGGGGCGCGCACCCGCGCCATGGAGCGCAAGCTGAGGTCCGTGGAGCAGCTCAGCGACGAGGAGTCTGTGGCCGTATTCGGCGCCGCCGACTTGTTCGAACCGGCGGAGCCGGAGGACGAGGACGAGCAGGACGGCGAAGGGGACGAGGACGGACCCTCCGCAGACAGGACCGAAGGCGGGTCGTCAGAGGCGCCCGATCCATTTCATGATCATCTCTGACGCAGAACCGGCGATTCGGCCGCGTTTCCCGGTCGCACCCACTCACAGATGAGCTTCTCGCCGCCGCTCGGCACGAGACTCACTCGGGCAGTCTACCCAGATGGGTCTCGGGATCACGAGACGCGTGGAGCAGTGCGACGACGATGACGCCGTCGCCCTCGACGCGGAAGTACAGGCAGTACGGAAACCGCTCGATCAGGTAGCGCCGTGCTTCACGGTGAACCACTGGACACGCCTCAGGGAATCTGAGGACGTTGTCGACGGCCCTCTCGACAGCTAACGCGAAAGCATCACCGAGACCCCGCTGCTCGGCCTCGTACCAGCGAACCGCGGCGCGGACGTCCGCGAGAGCCGCCGGCAGAAACCAGACCCTGGTCACTCCACGTGGGCTCTGAGCCGACGCCTGACTTCGTCCCACGGCACGAGCGCCACGTCGCCGCGGTCGAGCTCGTCGAGCCGGCGATCCAACTCGTCCTTCTGGTGAGGCGTGAGACGCACGGCCTCAGGAGTCGCCCTGAGGCTCTCCCACAACTCGTCGATGAGGCGGAGTCGCTCGTCCGGCGTGAGCTTTGCGATGTCGATGGCGGGAGCACCCATGGCTCGATACTAGGGGTTGGCTCTCGCGCGGGCAACAGCTCTGGACGCCGCGGAGGGTCACAGTGCGATACGGGCGCACGAAGAAGACGCCCTCGCACGCGGCAGCCTGGTCAGGCTCCCAGGATCTCGTTCAAGCCCTCGATCACCTGGGTGATTTCCTCCGGCGAGACGGCCCCGAGCTCGCGGCCGATGCGTTGCACCGACAGCGTGCGGATCTGGCTGATGTTGATCCACGCCGGCTTGGGGAGTTGCGCGGGACCCACCTCCAGAGTGAGTGGGAAGCCGGCTCGCGGAGGCTGAGTCGTGAGCGCGACCGCGATCACGGTGCCCGAGCGCTCGTTGAACACGTCGGCGCTCAGGATGAGGACGGGCCGCCGGCCCGACTGCTCGTGCCCGCGAGTCGGGCTCAAGTCGGCCCAGTGGACGGCGCCCCTCAGTATTCGGGCCACTCGGCCAGCTCCCCACCCATGCCCTCCTCGGCGACAGCTTGCTCGAGGCTTGGGTCGAGCTTCGCGCACTCCTGCGCCAGGCGATTGCGAGCCAGCCGCGAGAGCTTCTCGTCCAGGGCTTCCTGGATGGCCTGGCTGCGGTTTGGGAAGCGGTGTTCGGACACCAGCCTGTCGATGGCGCCGAGCGTCCCTTCGTCGATCGTGATGGCGATCTTCGCGCGACTGCGAAAGCGCGATCTCTCCGCCATCGTGTTCGTCGGCCCGGTCCATGCGACCCGGAGCCTAGCCGGAGTCGCCGCACCGCACGAGGATGACCATCGGGCCGCAGAGGTGACGTTCAGGCGTCGCCCGTCTCCAGTTCCTTCACCAGCGAATCCAGCTCGTCAACGAGGTACTTCGGCGCCTCCGCCTCGCGAAAGGCGCCCACGAGAGCCCGGTGGTAGCTGAGCTCCTGCTGCTTGGTCGCGTTGAACCGCTTCCAGACCTCGTCGCCGTAGCAACGGTGATCGAGGACGATGGCTCGCGTGTTGTGGAGCTTGTCGGCCAGCGCGATCCGGCAGAGCGGATACTTCTCTGCGCTGATCTGCTTCACGTAGGCGGCCTTGCGCACGGGCCACTCCGCCTTGGGACCTCCCGTGTAGTCCGGCGTCGTGTCCGTGCAGGCCACGACAAGGTCCCTGACCTGGGGGCCGAAGCGCCGCGCGAGGTCCGACCTCGTCACTTCCTTGGGATGGTCCTCGAGCGTGTCGTGGAGCAGTGCGGCGATGGCCTCGTCCTCGTCACCGCCGTGCTCTAGCACCAGGGCACAGACGCTGAGCAGGTGGGCGATGTAGGGGATGCCGGCGTCCGCTTCTGCGCCTGGGTCCGCGTGCGGATCCGCGTCTTTGTCTGCGCCCTTCCGGAACTGGCCGTCATGGACCCGGACGGCGCACGTCAGTGCGTCCACGAACTTGAGCCCCAGCTGCGGCGGCGTCATTTTGCGTTCCTCACTCATCTGTCTCCTTTGCTTGTGCGGGTAGCGTCCCAGCCGCGAGCCGCGCCTCGTAGGTCTGCGCCTCGTCGTAGTAGGTGATGACCGTCGCGTAGAACCTGCCCTCCCGCCTGCGAGCTCGGACCTGGCGCACGAGGTCCTCGAAGAGCCTCTCCTCGACACGGTCCCGGACGATGTACTCGTAGGGCCGCTCGGGCATCGTCCTGGCGAACGTCCAGAGCTGTTCGTCGACGAAGCCCCGCAGCTTGGGCGGATAGGTCACGGGGTCGTCCGTCGGGAGTCGCGCCGTCCGTGCGCGCCCACGTGAGCTTCTTCGAGTGGCCGCCGTCCGGCGCCCGCAGCGGCACGCCGAGGTGCAGCAGGATCGGGGGACATCCTCAGAGTAGCAGGTGGCCCGGACGGGATCGGTCCGGGTCGCTCGGAGGTCAGGGCAGCGAGTCTCGCGCAGCTCCTGCATGCAACTGGAGCCCCAATGCGTCGACCACGCGGAGGATCGTGTCGAAGTCAGGGCTGCGCGCACCGGAGAGCGCCTTGTAGAGACTCTCGCGCGACAGGCCGGCATCACGCGCCACCTGGGTCATCCCCTTGGCGCGGGCGATATCGCCCAAGGCCTTGGCGATGAATGCGGCGTCACCTTGCGACTCTTCGAGGCAAGCCTCCAGGTAGGCGGCCATCTCCTCCGCCGTGCGGAGGTGGTCGGCGACGTCGTAGCTGGTGGTGACGGTCCTGCTCACCGACGACTCTCCCTCAAGCTTGCGGAGTTCAGTGCACAGGCACTGTAGCCAGTAGGCTACACCTCGTCAAGCCGGCGCCGATCGGCGCCGGCTGTTGGTTGGCGACGAGAAACGCCGGATGTATCGGAGTTCGCCAAACGAAGTGGGTGACTACCCTCCCGCCGGGTCCCGCCAAGGGCCACCCGGCGGCCAATCCTTGGCAAATCTGGCGCCGCCTGCCAGTGCATCCCAAAGCTCGAGCAGGAACGCACGGAGGCGCTCGACGGCAACGGCCAGATCGACAGCTTCGAGCCGGTTCCGGCGCAAGAAGCCGGCCCACCGCTGAAGCATGACCTGATCGGCAGCGAATGCAGGCGTGAGCGGCGCGGGGAGCTCAGCGCCTATCGGCCGCCCGCGCCGCTCGAACGTCAGTCGCACGGCCTCGGCAAGGCTCTCGCCGCCGAACGCCAGCCTGGCCGCCAGCGCCTGCAGGTCGTAGAGGTCCTTCATGCGGCTGTTCAGCATGCCGTGCTGCGCCATGGCGTGAAGCTTCTCCGCCACAACGACCTCCGCCGGATAGGCGCGCAGGCGCGGCGCCGGAAAGTCGAGCAGAGTGGGCATCGTGATCTCCGTGCCCCATGCCGCCAGCGCATCCCCGAAACCAATGTCGAGCTGCACGGTGTACCTCGCAGCACCGAGTCTTGCCGCAAGCCGGACTCGCTTGCCCTGGTAGGTCCGCCCTTGTCGGATGTCAGCCACGACGATGCTGGCCGGATCGAAGGTCATGCCGTCGTCGAGCACAGAGACTCGACACACGTCGGCGAACACCGCGTTCAGCCCCTCCGCCGAGTCTTCGCCAAAGCCCAGCAGGTCGATGTCGCGCGTAGCGCGATGCGGATCCTCCTCCCATACGGCAAACAGCGTCGCCCCCTTGAGCATGAACGACGAGGCATGCGGCGAGACTGCCAGTCGGTAGAGAAAACGCTCCAGGGCATAGCGCAGGAAGGTGTCGTTGGGCTCCGCGCCCGTCGCGTGGCTTCGAGCGAGCAGCCGATGATGCACGGACGCCGCGAGGTTCGTGATCTCGCGCCGGCTCACGCGAGCGCCTCGATGTAGGGCCGAATGACCGACCCGATGCGGCATGCCCGCGCCAGCTCCCACAGCTCGCCGGGTGAGCTCTTGCGCTGCTGCAGACAGTCGCGTAGCGCCTCGATGGTGACGTCCATGCCAACGAGATTGCGATAGCGGAAGCAGTCGATGACCGTCTTGGCCGCTGAGTAGACGCGCACCTGCGTGCCCTCCATCTCGTGCGCCTCTATGCCCAGGGCAAGGGCGGCACCAGAGAAGCGCATGATACGCACCTGGACAGCAGGATCCCGCGGAGCCGCGGCGCGACGGTCGAGCGCCATCCACACTTCGAACGGCAGCTGAGTCGTGAGTTCGTGGAACGACAGGGCACTAAGGAGACAAACGACGCCATTGGGCACCACCATCGCGGCAAGGACCAGTCCGTGGTGCTCAGTCACCATGGCCTCTGCGGCGCGATAGAGGCCTCGCCCCACGCGCTCAAGCTCGCCTCGCCGTACCAGACGGTACACTGTCTCGGGGTGCACGCCGTGGTCGCGGGCGTCGGCGAGGCGAAAGGCGCCCATCTCGGTGCTGAGGCGGAGCAGACGATCGGCGTCGGTGTCAGGGTAGTCCATGTGTAGAAGTATCGACAATTACGCGTAACTGTCAATACTTTTGCACAGGCGGCCTGCCTCGTCATCTGAAGCTCCCAGGCAGAAGCAGAGTAGGCGCCGGGAGACGTTGGCGGTCGATCGGCGAGCGCTCGTTCACGGTCCCGAGCGTACCCGGCCGGATTCAGCTCAGGGAGAATGACGAACGGCTGACCTGGTGGACGCTGGGAGTCCCGTCCGCCGCTTCCTGTAGGGTGACGAACAGGAGGGCCAGCGTCAGGAACACGGGGAGCATCAGCAGGATGGAACGAAGAGCGCTCGCCGCACCTCACCAGCGCCCCCCGAAAGGAACGTGCTCGCATGGATGACTCCCGGCAGACGCTCTCCCCACAGGCAGCCGCTTCGGCCTCTGGGCAACCACCGTTCTGGGAGTTTCGCCTCTACGCCCAGGTGCTCATCGACGAGATCGCTCTGATCCAGCACGTGCTGGCGACGCCCACGGCAGCGTCCCGCCAGGCGCCGCGCTTCAAGGACACCACCGCCTGGCTGAGCGCCCAGCTCGACGCCCTCAACCGGCTCGTCGAGGAGGCGACGAACTACTTCAACTCCAGTCACGACGACGCCTTCGGCGCGCCCGGCGAGGCGGGCAGCGTGGAGGCCGACATCCGCTTCGCCCGGCAGATGGCCGCCTACTACCGGCAGGCGCTCGAGTGGCGCCACGTCGTGCAGCAGGCCGACCTCGACCCCGTCTACCGGCAGTGCGCCCAGGAGATGGCGGTCTTCGCCGACGCCGTCCTGCGGCCCCTCGAGGCGCACGGGCCGAGCGTCCTGCGCCAGTGCGACGCTGCCGTGGC
>Ga0209697_10004131_pt1 | contig 19171 bp, 12 predicted proteins | sample AliMusrvi5mmetaG_FD_184115 | JGI IMG/M metagenome (GOLD analysis project Ga0209697, IMG submission 184115) | Freshwater lake bacterial and archeal communities from Alinen Mustajarvi, Finland, to study Microbial Dark Matter (Phase II) - Alinen... | ecosystem: Environmental > Aquatic > Freshwater...
GCGGGATGCCGTCGGCCTCGCCGCGCGCGGGGTCACCGAGGCCTCCGTCGGCGCTCCCATCCGCGCCACCATGGACGTGGTCTCGCTCGGCGAGGCCGACGGCATCCCGCTGTTCCTCGACCGCAGCGCGGCGGAGGCGGCGGGCGTGGTCCTCATCAACCGGGTCAAGCCGCACACCGACTTCGTCGGGCCGATCGAGAGCGGCCTCATGAAGCAGCTGGTGATCGGGCTCGGCAAGCAAACGGGCGCCGACCACTACCACCGGCTCGGCGTCGTGCGCGGGCTCGAGGACACGATCCCGACGGCCGCACGAGCGTTGCTGGAGAGGGTGAACGTCCTCTTCGGCGTCGCGCTCGTGGAGAACGAGGAGCACCGGACGGCGGCGCTGCGCGTCGTCGCGCCGGCCGAGATCGAACAGGTCGAGCGCGAGCTCCTTGAACTCGCCCGCCGGCATCTGCCCGGCCTGCCTCTCGACGACATCGACCTGCTGATCGTCGACGAGATGGGCAAGGACATCAGCGGCAACGGCCTGGACCCGAACGTCGTCGGCAAGGCCGCAGCGGCCTACTCGGTGCCGCGCCCGCGGCCGCGCGTGTCGCGCATCTTCGTGCGCGACCTGACCATGGACACGCACGGCAACGCCGCCGGCCTCGGCGTGACCGACGCCATCACGATGAGGCTGTCCGGCAAGATCGACGCCGCAGCGACGGCCATGAACGCCTTCACTTCGTGCTCGCCGGAGGACGCGAAGACGCCGGCGGTGTTCGCCTGCGACCGCGCCGCGATCGTGAGCCTGCTCACGACGGTCCGGCCGGCTTCGGCCGCGGACCTGCGCCTGGTCCACATCCGCAACACGCTGGACCTGGCGCGGCTGCGCGTGTCGGCCGGCTGCCTCGAGCAGCTGCCCGGACCGCCGGCCGTGACCATCGACCCGACGCCGCGGGAACTGGTCTTCGACGCCCGCGGCGACCTCGCATCGCCGTTCATGCCTGACTGACTGCGCGCGGGTCCTCCTCGGCCGCGCGAGAGACCGGTCTTCCCTTCCGTGCCCCTGGGTCTGCCGGGCAGCAGGTGCATCGCCCCTAGACGAATGGCCTCTGGGCTCACGCGGCGGCCTTTGAGTACGATGCAGCGATACTAGCAACTACGTTTGCCTCGTCGCCGGCTGATCGCTTCACTGCGCCGATGGCAGGGCTCTCGGCGTGAAGGTTCAGGAGGAGAGCGATGTCGGTCGCGAGGAAGAGTGGCGAGTGCGCGTGCGTCGCGGGCGGGCCCGCACGGCGAGCCGTTCGGGTCCGCCAAGGCCGGGTGCGCGTCGCCGGATGGGCGCGCCTTGCGAGCCTTGCGCTCGCCGGCCTCCTCGTCGCGGCCATCGCGGCGGCGGCGCTCGTCATGGTCCCCGGCGCGCGCGCCGAGACCTGGCCGCAGTACACCGACCCGACCGACACGCACGAGACCAACAACGCCTGGTATCCCTTCAAGGACACCGGCGGCACCGCTGTCGGCGATTCGCTGGACTGGGTGGCGAATGCGCCGACCGACCTCACCAACGAGCTCAGCGTCGCCCTCGGGATGGCCAACTACGGGACGACCGACGTGTATTACGCCGGCAGCGACGGCGGCCTCCTGTTGTTGCCGTGGGACCTCACCACGGTGCCGAACGCGCCGACCTCTTCCGCCTCTCCGGCCAGTGCGACCAAGGTCGTGCCCGCCCAGTCCGGGGGCATCGGGTACGTCGGCGTCTGCGAGGTCGGTGGGACCCAGCCGGACGTGATCGTCTTCTACGTCAAGGGGGACCCGACCGTCGCGGCGAACCGCACGACGCTCTACTGGCGCGCGATCACTGACGACTGGAACGTCGAGAGCAGCGTAGCGATGCCGAGCGACTTCCTCGCCGGCAGCAGTTGGGACCAGGTGCCCGGCGCGAGCAGCGCCTGGTTCCTGCACGGCAGGGTCGTCGCACTGAACAACGAGTTCGCCTTCGTGTCCATGAGCTCGGGCGAGGTCGACACCTACATCTCGAACCTGCTGGCGCCGGGCGCCTCGGGCGCCATCGACAAGGCGACCGCGTGGACGCCCACCACCGCGAGCGGCCAGATGGTGCGCGACGTCGACGCCATCCCGTTCACCTACCGGGGATCGACCTACCTGGCCTTGGGCAGTCTCTACGGCACGCCCACGACGAACAGCGACTGGCACTGGGGCTCCATCATCAAGCAGTGGAGCAGTATGCAGGCCGCCGTGCGTGTGTGCTCTGTGGGGGACGACGGCTCGTGCGCGGTGACGAGTTCGACCAGCTTCGCGGTCACCGCCGATCCCGATCCAGGGCCGAGCAACAACACCTCCGGCCTCAAGATGCAGTCCGGCGCCCTGAACCTGCGCCTGGCGCGGGGCGGCGTCACGGACGGGGCCCTCGGCGACGTACTCACCGTGATGACCCGCACCTTCGGCACGCTCGACCGCATGCTCATCAACGACAACACCCACGGCGTCATCAACCACTACAACACCGTCGAGCCGGAGCTCCTCGACGCCTTCGAGGTCACCATCGACCACACGCAGGACGCCCCCGGGCTGGGGAGCTCACCGCAGCGGTACAGCGGCTGGCGGCGACGCGGGCTCATGAGCGACGGCTCCAGCGACCTGGAGTCGACGAAGACGGTCTACCAGCTGATCAACGCCCAAGGCCTCGCGTCGCGCGACTTCTTCGTCACGACCCTCGCCCTGGACGACCCCAGCGGCCCGACCAACCCCTCCGGCATCACGCCCTCGCCCTCGCCGTCAGCCTCCGCGACGCCGCTGGTCTACGACTCCAGTCGGCAGCGCATCGTCTGGGCGACGGCCACCCAATTGCAGGCGCAGGGCGTCAACGTCGTCACGCTCGACGACCTCACCGCCTACACGGGTGTCGTCGGAGCCGTGGGGTACCTCGACTCCGACACCCTGCAGCCGGTCGAGTCGGATACCACCGATCAGGACGGCAACGTCCTGCCGACGCCTATCACCTATCCGTACACGATCCCGGCCGACTCGTCCGACCTCCAGCTGATCGGGATCGTCTACGGGTCGCCGCCGATGTCGCTGAACGGCAACGAGCAGTCGACCGTGTTCCAACTCGACCCCTGGGGCCTCAACTACTTCTCCTCCGTGCTCTTCTCGCAAAGCGACGTCGCGGGGACGACGACGGTCGACCAGACGGAGGGTGGCGCGGGCCTCGCCATGGACCTCGGGGGCGAGGGCGGGCACGGGCTCAAGTTCCCGTTCGAGCCGGAGATCTCGTGGCAGACCGATCAGGAGGACGTCGCCAGCAACTCCGTGACGGTCGAGAACAGCCAGAGCTTCTTCCCCCCCATCAGCGGGGCGCCGCGCGGCATCGGGCTCTTCAAGGAGATCAGCGCCTTCCAGCTGCAGCGCTACGCGCGACGGGACTGGGATGGCGGCGACATCGGGACGAACGGGGTCGACGAGTCTGTCTTCGTGACGAACCCCGTGAGCACGGGAGACATCGACAACGGATTGGTGGTCAAGACGTTCAACCTTGACGACCCGGACAGTGCGGACAGCGACCCGCTGTTCGCCGGCATGGCGAGCCGGTTCGACACCTTTGACCCGCAGCAGTGGATGACCAACGACCCGCTGGCGGACACCGCGGACGTCGCCCTGTTCAACGACGACGGCGACGGCACCACGGCCGTCCTTTCGCGCACGTCCGACTCCGGGGGCTTCGCGGAGGTCACGTTCGCCACGGACTCGACGACCCAGGACGACGTGGTCTCCAGCAGCGTGACGGCCAAGCTCAAGATCCCGTTCTTCAGCGGCGACTACTCCATGAGCCACAAGGTGTACGACACCACGACCGTCACGACCGAGACGGAGGTCACCCTCGGCCTGCCCCAGGCGCCGCTGGGAGCGCAGCCCGGCTCGGTGAAGGACATCACGGTCCAGGCGTACTGGCTGCGGGCCAAGGACGATGAAGCCCCCTGGATCCCCACCACGTTCCGCACCGGCGGCAACTCCCAGACGCCGTGGTGCATCGACTACGAGGTGATGGAGTACGAGCTGTACCCGGACGCCACCGCCACTGCCACCGCCACGCAGCTTCAGTGTCGCGTCGCCCTCCGGGGCTCGCCGTCCAACGGCGGCACCGCCAGGATGCTGGACCAGCAGCGCACCGCCGGCGGAGCCCTGCTGGGCAGCGTGGACGGGGACGGCGAGCTCATCAGGGCGAACCCCGCCCCGGGCTTCCGCTTCGTCGGTTGGAAGCTGTACGGAGGCAAGGTCGCCCGGCTCTTCGATGCCGGCGCCAGGACCGCGCGGGTGTCGGCGACCGGCCACGGCGGCGTCACCGCCGTGGCCCGCTTCGCACGTATCCAGCCGCGCTCGCTCCGCTTCAGCCGTCGCGGTGCCAGCAGCTACGACCTGCAGCTCGTCGGCGCCGCCCTGCCCGACCGAGTTGCCGCCTTCAAGGCTGCGCTCGGCGGCGGAACCGCGGCCAGGTCCCACGAGGTCGGCTTCGCGGTCGGCGGCGAGAGCGCCACGGTGCCGGCCACGGCGTGGCGTCACCGCAACGTCGCCGGGCACATGATCTACACCGCCGACTGGCATCCGCGCCGCTGGCAGCGGCAGGCGCGCGTACTTCTCACGATCGACTCGCGCACGAGGCGCTGGTCGCTCGACGTGCGCAGCGGCCCTCTTGCCGGCGCTCTGCTCGCCGCCGCCGCCGGCGGCCTTCCCGTGACGCTGCTCAACGGCCACGCGCTCGACCAGCCGGACGTGCCGGTCGCCTGCACGGCGACCTTCGCCGCCGCGAGCGCCCGCCCCGCGGGCAGCGGCGCGATCGTCGCCGGCTCGGCGAGCGCCGGGCCGGTCGACCTGCGCGCCGCCACCGTCAGTACGCGGATCGACGTTCGCCATTCGTCGAGGGCGCGCTTCGCGCTCAAGGGGGTGCGCGTCGCGCGTGCCCTGCTGCAGCGCGCCGGCTTCACGCTGACGATCAACGGCGCGAGCCTGCGCACCGGCCCCTTCAGCCGCAGCCGGGGCGCGTTCGTCGCCCGCGGCCGCGCCCTCTGCGGCGCGAGCTTCGTCTGCCGCTACAGTGCCGCCGGCCGCCTTGCGCTCACCGTGACCGGCGGCGCCCTCGAGAGCCGCCTCCTCGGCGAGTTCCTCATGCAGAACCTGAGGCTGACGATCGGCAGCGGCCGCGCCGCGCGTACGGCCACGATGGCCCCTGTCCCCGTGAGCGTCTCGGAAGCGAGGCTTGCACCGCGGCTGGCGAAGTAGCGCGGGCTAGCGTCCCAGGGCGTGGTGTACGAGAAGGTTGGTAGCAGGGTCGCCGGCGCTGGCGAGGCAGCGCGGTTCGCTGTGGGAGTTGGGCCGCGACAGATCGACGCCGCGGCGACGGCGATGAACGCCTTCAGCTCGTGCTCGCCCGAGGACGTGAGGGCGCCGACGGTGTTCGCCTGCGGCCGCGACGCGATCGTGAGCCTGCTCACGACGGTCCGCCCGGCCCGACGTTCCTCCCGCCCGACGCTCATCTCGCTCGGCCCGACGTGCGCTCAGTCTTGCGGCGTGGCCTGCGCTCCGTCTTGCGGCGTGGTCCTCTCGCCGTCGTAGTCGTCGACCCACTCGAGGGGGTCGCCGCCGGCCTCCGCCAGGTACTCCGTGATCGCGTGGCCGATCGTCGAGAAGAAGTTCCTCTTGCCGATCTCCTTGAAGGCGCCGTAGCTCCGCAGCCGGTCTTTGACGGGCCCCTTGAGCTCCGCGAAGGCGAAGGTCACGTCGTCGGCCGCAAGGTCGTCCATGAGGTCGCGCAGGGCCTCGGCCCCGGTCGTGTCGATGTCGGTGATCGGCTCGCCGGCGATGATGATGTGGTGCACCGGCTCGCCGCGCTCCGCGATGTGCTTCTTGACGCAGCGGGAGAAGTGCTCGGCGTTGGCGAAGAACACCGGCGCGTCGAAGCGGAAGATGAGCATCCCCGGCACCTGACGTGCCTCGGGGTGGCGCGCGGCGTCGTGGTAGCCGTGGCGGCCGGGGACGCGACCGAGGGTCGCGTCGTAGGGCCGCCACACCCGCTGCAGGAAGGCCGCCAGGGAGAGCACGATGGCGATCACGATCCCCTGCAGCACGCCGACGATCGCCACACCCAGGAGCGCCGCGAGGCAGAGCACGAACTCGGAGCGGCGCACGCGCCACAGCCAGCGCATCGTGGCCAGGTCGAACAGCGCCGTCCCGGCGACGATGACGACGGCGGCCAGCGCCGCCTGCGGAAGGTAGGTGGTCAGGCTTCCGGCGAAGAGCAGGAGCAGGACGATCGTCAGCGCCCCTACGACGCCGACCACCTGGCTCTTGCCTCCCGCCGCCTCGGCGACGGCGGTGCGGGACGCGCTGCCGCTCACGGGGAAGCCCTGGAAGAGCCCCGCGGCCAGGTTCGCGGCCCCGAGCGCGACGATCTCCTGGTCCGGGTCGACCTTGCGGCCGTACTTGAGTGCGAACGTGCGCGACAGCGCCGAGGTGTCCGCCAGCGTGATGAAGGCCATGCCGAAGGCGGCCAGCGTGAGGCGACCCATGTCGCCGGCGGGGAAGGACGGGAGCGCCGGGGCGGGGAACCCTTGCGGCACCGGCCCGACGACGGCGACTCCGTGGGCCACGAGCCCGAGCGCCGCCACTGCGACCGTCGCGCCCACGACGGCGATCAGGACGGCGGGCACTTTGGGCGCCAGCGCCTTGAAGGCGAACAGCAGCACCAGGCAGGCCAGCCCGATGGCGAGTGCGGCCGCGTTGGTGCGCCCGTCGAGGACGCCGGCGGCGAACTCCCGCAGGCGCGCCGGCGTGCTCTCGGCTGCGACGCTGAAGCCGAACAGCTTGGGGAGCTGGCTCACGACGACGACGATGGCCACGCCGTTGAGGTAGCCCACGCGCAGCGGCTTCGAGAGCAGCTCGGTGATGACGCCGAGCTTCGCGAACCCCGCGACGAAGCAGATGACGGCCATGATGACCGCCATCGCCGAGGCGAGGGCGATCGCCTTGGCCGGGTCGCCGCCGGCGCCGACCAGCGGCAGCATGGCGGCGAGGATGAGCGGCGCCAGGGCGGAGTCCGGGCCGAGGATGAGGATGCGCGACGGCCCGAACACGGCGTAGGCGAGCAGCGCCATCACCGTCGTGTAGAGGCCGGTGACCGCGGGCAAGCCGGCGAGCTCGGCGTACGCCATCCCCTGCGGGATCAGGAGCGCGGAGACGGCGAGGCCGGCGACGAGGTCGCCGCGCAGGTCGCCGCGGCGGTACCCCTTGAGCGTCGCTACCCCGGGCAGCCACTTCGTGAAGGGGCGGCTGCCGGCGGCCGGTACCTCGATGGATGGGCGTGCAGCCATGGCTCATCCTACTCCGCGGCGGGCGACAGCCCAGGTCGCGAGGGCCGAACGCCGGCCGGCAGGCCTGAGATCGCGAGGCCGGCGCAAACGACCACCGGGTCGGGCCCGAGTGAAGCGTCACCATGGACCGTTCATAGTGAAGGTTGTACAATAACCGTCACTAAGGAGGAAGCATGGCGACGGTCGTCCGCAAGCACTGGCAGAGCGAAATCACTGCTGGCCTGCCCCGCAAGGACCGTCAGTCCTGCGAGTATGCGGCCTACGTTCCCGACCTGCTCATGGGCCGCCCGGTCGTTCTCGACGGGACGGTGGCGGCCGATGTCGCGGATGCCGAGGCCGCGATCACCCGCCTGAACCTCGGAGCCAGGGCCCTGGTCGACACGGAGGCTCTGGCACGGTTGCTGCTGCGTGCGGAAGCGGTCGCCTCATCCAGGATCGAAGGTCTCGAGATCGGGCCGCGCCGCCTGCTCGAGGCCGAGGCTGCGCGAGCACTTGGCGAGGCCAGTTCCGACGTCACGGCCTCCGAGGTCCTCGGGAACATCGAGGCCATGGTCTACGCGGCGCGAAGCGTCCAGAGCGACGAGGACCTCTCCCTCGAGCGACTCCTGGAGATACATCGCAGGCTCCTTTCCGGCTCTCGGCTCGAAGGGACTGGCGGGAAGATCCGGACCGTCCAGAACTGGATCGGCGGCAGCAGCTACAACCCGTGTTCGGCCGCTTTCGTGCCACCGCCACCTGAGCTCGTCGAGGATTTGCTGCTCGACCTATGCAGCTTCTGCAACGACGACTCGCTGCCCGCGGTCGTGCAGGCGGCCTTGGCGCACGCGCAGTTCGAGAGCATCCATCCGTTCGTCGACGGCAACGGCAGGACGGGACGAGCGTTGATCCACCTGATCCTTCGGCGGCGAGGGCTCGCGCCGCGCGTGCTTCCGCCCGTCTCGCTCGTCCTGGCCACCTGGTCGACTGACTACGTCGCAGCGCTCGAAGGTACGCGGTACGCGGGGCAGTCTGATTCCCCAGAGGCCCAAGCGGGGTTGAACAACTGGACGGGATTGTTCGCCACCGCATGCAGACGAGCGGTCGATGATGCGACCGAGTGCGATGATCGCGCGCGTGGACTGGAGGCAGGCTGGCGGAGTCGTCTTGCCTCGGTCCGCGCGAATTCGGCGACCGACCTGCTGCTCCACGCCTTGCCCGGCGCGCCCATCCTCACGGTCAAGAGCGCCGCCGATCTCATCCATCGCAGCTTGCGGGCCACGAACGAAGCCATCGCCCGGCTTGCCGACGCCCGGGTGCTGACGCAGGTCACCGTGGGCCGACGCAACCGTGCCTTTGAGGCGCGCGAGATGATCGACGCCTTCATCGATCTGGAGCGACAGCTCGCCAGTCCGGGCGGCGATACGCTTGTGGCGCCGGCGAGCCGAAGGGTCCCTCGGCGGCGATGATCGACCGGAAGATGGTGGGCCGCGTTGGGATCGAACCAACGACCTTGGGATTAAAAGTCCCCTGCTCTACCGACTGAGCTAGCGGCCCGCGGGCAGAGATTGTACCACCGGCCGGCGGGAAGCCACCGCGATGCCCGCCGCCGGGGCGCGGCGCGGCGGACATCGCGCGTCAGCCGGTCCAGTCGGCGCGCAGCAGGGAGAACTGTACCTGGTCGTCGCGCGAGGGGAGCGCCGAGGGCGCCGCGGCAGCGGCCGCCGGCGCAGCGGCGGTCTCAGGGCCGGCCGTTTCCGCGCCGGCCGGCAGCTCCACTCTGCCGGCGCGGTCCTTGCCCGGCTCCACGGCGAGGAAGCCGCGCAGAAGGCCCTCGCGGCGGAAGCCCAGCTTCTGCGCGAGCGACTGCGAGGCGGCGTTGCCGGGGTAGGTGAGGATCTCGAGCCGCTCGAGGCCGATCTCCGCGAAGGCCCAGCGCACGACGAGGCGCGCCGCGGCGAGGGCGAAGCCTTCACGGCGCGCCTCCCGCGCGATCCAGTAGCCAAGTTCCGCAGCCTGGCGGTCGGCGAACAGGTCCAGGCTGATGCTGCCGAGGAGCTTCTCGCCGCCGGCGTCCGCGATCGCCAGGCGCGCGCGCTCGCCGGCCACGAGCCGCCGCCAGCTGTCGCCGATGAACGACTCGGCGTCGGCGAGCGTGTACGGGCGCGGCACGAGGTAGATCCAGCGCGCCACGTCCGGGTCGTCGCAGGCGGCCTGCACGGCCGCCGCGTCCTCGATCCAGAAGGGCCGCACGACGATGCGGCCGTCCTCAAGGCGTGGGTCCGGAAGCGTGACCACGGGCTCCCGCGGGTCGTCGTGCTTCATGCCGTAGAGGACGTCGTCGGCGCGGCGGGTGCGGGCCGTGAGGTAGCCGCGCATGACGCCCTCGCGGCGGAAGCCCGCCGCCTGCGCCACGCGCTGCGAGCCGTAGTTGTCGACGTCCGTGGTCAGCTCGAGCCGCTCGAGCTCGAGCTCGTCGAAGGCCCAGTCGCGCACGAGGCGCACGGCCGCGCTCGTGACCCCCTTGCCGCGCGCCCAAGGCGCGCACCAGTAGCCGATCTCGCCGGCCTGGCGCAGCGCCACGACGTCGAGGGAGATCATCGCCAGCAGCTCGTCGCTTCCCGCGTCCACCACCGTCCAGTTGGCGATGAGCTCGTGGGCCCAGAAGTGCTCGTTGTAGGAGAGGAAGTCCACGAAGTCGCTCTCCTCGTACGGGTACGGCACGCGGAAGCAGAAGCGCTCGATGAGGCCGTCGTTGCAGGCCTTGACGACGGCCGCCTTGTCCGCCGCCTGGAGGCGGCGGAGGCGGATGCGGCCGTCGCTCAGCTCGGGCGGGTGGGTGATGTCGCCGAGGTCCTTCATCGTAGCCCCCATAGTACGCAGGCAGCGTGGCCGCTTGGGACGGTCATGCGTTCATCTACCCGGCCGTGGGTCGCTTGGCAACAGCGAAGCGAGCAGACAGTCGGTGCGCTCGCCGCGGATGATGATCTCCGCGCGCAGCAGGCCCTCGACCTGGAACCCGCAGGCGAGGATCGTGCGCCGCGAGCCCTCGTTGCGCGGGTCGCAGCGGATCTGCAGGCGCCCCATGCCGAGCTCGTCGAAGCACCAGCCGACCACCAGGGCGACCATGCCCGTCGCCACGCCGCCCCTGCGTGCGCTCTTCTCGACAAGGTAGCCGATGTCGCCCTTCTCGCTCTCCGCGTCGATGCGCACGCTGGTCGAGCCCAGGTGGTGGCCGTCGCCGGCAGCGACGGCGACCCAGGTGGCGAAGCGGTCCTCGCGCCAGCGTCGCCCGGCGTCGGCGATCCACTCCTCGGCGTCGGAGAGCTTGTACGGGTCGGGCAGCGGCAGCCAGCGCAGGGCCGCCTCGTCCTGGCACATGGCGGCGACGGCCGCGGCGTCGCCAGGCCGGTACGGGCGCAGGACCAGCCGGCCGTCGCTCAGCTCGGGCAGATGGGCGATGTCGCCGAGATCCTTCATCGCTGCCTGAGGTCTTTCACGCTCGGCCCCCTAAACGGGGAGAGGCGGGGAAGCCGCAGCGGCCGCCCCGCCCCTCTCTCACTCTCGCCCTAGTGCAGGAAGTGGCGCCGGCCGGTGAACACCATGGCGGCGTCGCGGGCGTCGCAGGCCTCCACGGCGGTGACGTCGCCCTTGGAGCCGCCGGGCTGCATGAACGCCGTGATGCCGTGCTCGATGGCGAGCTCCACGGCGTCCGGGAACGGGTAGAAGGCGTCCGAGCCGATGACGGCGCCAGCGAGCTCCCCGCGCGCCTTGTCGATCGCCACGCGCGTCGCGTCGACGCGGCTCATCTGCCCGGCGCCGACGCCCACGGTGGCGAGGTTCTTGGCGATGACGATGGCGTTGCTCTTGACGTGCTTGGCGACGCGGAAGGCGAAGATGAGGTCGCCCCACTCCTGCTCGGTCGGATGGCGCCTGGTCGCGACGGTCATCTCGTCGCGCTCCTCGATGTCGCCGTCCTTGTCCTGCACGAGGATGCCGCCGATGACGCGCTTGTAGTCGAGCTCGCCGGGGTTGGCCTGGCGGCGCTCCTCATTGCGCAGGATGCGGATGTCCGCCTTGCGCGTGAGGATCTCGAGTGCCGCGTCGTCGTAGGCCGGCGCGAACAGCACTTCCACGAAGAGCGCGCTGAGGCGCTCGGCGAGGGACACGTCGACCATGCGGTTGACCGCGATCACGGAGCCGAAGGCGCTCACCGGGTCGCACGCGAACGCCTTGTCGTAGGCGGAGGTGAGGTTCTCGGCCAGCGCGCAGCCGCACGGGTTGTTGTGCTTGATGATGGTGACGCAGGGCAGCGTGAACTCGTCGCAGATGCCGCGCGCGGCGTTGAGGTCGTAGAGGTTGTTGAAGCCGAGCTGCTTGCCGTGCAGCTGCGTCACCTGCGAAAGCAGGTGCTGGCGCATGCCCACCTCGGCGTAGTACGCGGCGCGCTGGTGCGGGTTCTCGCCGTACTTCAGCTCGAGGACCTTCTCGTAGTCGCGCATCACGTACTCGGGGAAGTCGCCGTCGGCCTCGCTGAACCAGTTGGCGATCACGAAGTCGTAGTGCGCCGTGCGGTGGAAGGCCTTCGTGGCGAGGCCGCGCAGCGTCTCGATGCCGAGCGCGCCGTCGTTGGCCTTCATCTCGGCGAGGATCTCGTCGTAGTCCTCATGGCTGGTGACGACAGCGACGCCGGCGTGGTTCTTGGCGGCGGCGCGGATCATGCTCGGGCCGCCGATGTCGATGTTCTCGATCACGACCTCGTCCTCGACCCCGCGCCGGCCGGCGACCTCCTCGAATGGGTAGAGGCTGCAGACGACCATGTCCACGGGCTCGATGTCGTGCTCCTTGATGGTCTCCATGTGCTCGGGCACGTCGCGGCGCGCCAGGATGCCGGCCATGAGCTTGGGGTGCATCGTCTTGACGCGGCCGTCGAGCATCTCCGGGAAGCCGGTGACCTCTTCGACGAGGGTGACCGGGATGCCGGAATCCTTGAGCAGCTTGGCGGTGCCGCCGGTCGAGATGACGGTCACGCCCATGTCGGTGAGACCCTTGGCGAACGACTCGACGCCGCTCTTGTTGAACACCGAGATGAGAGCTCGCTGGACCTTCACGGGCACGCTCCTTCTGACGGACTGACGCGGCGGGGTGCTTGAGTGGCTCGGCCGCCCGCCCCGGTGCCTTGCCTGCGGTTAGCCTACAAGAAAGGCAACACCCGGTGAAGGGCCACGGCCGTCAGCCGAAGCGCGCCGCGGCCGCCAGCCGAAGCGCGCCGCGGCCGTCGGCTGAGCCGGGCGGCGCGGGACTGCGCATGCGCCGCCCGGCTCGGTCTACTTGGCGCCGGCGGCTTCCATGGCCCGCGCCACGTCCTGGAGCAGGCCCCAGTCGTCGATCTGGGAGATCTGCACGACCGCGTCTCCCCACGTGTAGACGACTGTGGAGGGCAGCCGCCCGGCGCGGAACTGCACCTGCGTGTAGGCGGCGTCGCGGGCGGCGGCGGTGTCGAAGGTGAGCACGCCGACGAGAAGGCCGCCGGACGCGCCCTTGCGGTCGACCTGGTACCAGGTCGCGCCGGTGCCGCCCGGATACCGGTTCTCGGCCGTGCCGCTGGCGGTGACCGTGGCCCCGGCCGTTCGTGCGGCCTTGGCGACGTCGGGTGTGGCGCTCCCCGTGAAACCGGCGTGCCCGCAGGCGCCGAGGAGGACGACGAGCGCGGCGCTCGCCGCCAGCACGGCGGCGAGTCTCCAGGGGCGCCGGCTCATCGCGCCCCTCCCTGTGAAGGGCCGCCGGCAGGCGCCGGAGGCTCGGCCGCGGCCGCCGGCGCCGGCTCGTCCTCGCCGGACTCGAGATACGCCGCCGCGTTGGGCGCGATCCAGCCGGGTTTGCGGAAGACCCAGAAGACCATCGGCGCCCCTACCGACAGGATCAGCGACAGGGCGAGCAGGACGAGCACGTAGGTCCACGTGCCGACGTTCTTCACGATCGACGGAGGCATGAGGCCGACGACGAAGGCGAACATGAGGGCCGCGATGGCGACGCCGGCGATGACCCACACGCCGGCCTTGCCGCCGGGGATCCGGTAGGCGCGCACAGTGTCCGGCTGCGAGTAGCGCAGCTTGATCACCGAGGCGAACATGAAGAAGTACATGATGATGATGACTTCGGTGGTCACCGCCGAGAGCACCCAGTAGGCGGAGTTCACCGACGGCATCAGCACGAAGGCCAGCGAGAACGCCGTCGAGATCACGGCCTGGATGAGCAGCACGGCGACCGGCGACTGGTGCTTGTTGTGCTGTCGCCACACCTTGGGCAGGTCGCCCTGGGCGGCGGCGACGCCGAGGCCCTTCGCCGGCCCCACGAGCCAGGTGCTCAGCTGGGCCACGGAGCCGACCGCGATCAGCACCGCCATCGGCGCCGTCAGCCAGCCCAGCTTGAGGTGATCGAGCATCGCCTGGATGGCCTGGATCACGCCGGCCGCCAGGCTCAGGTCCTTGGTCGGGACGGTGTAGAGGATCGCCAGCGTGCCCAGCACGGAGAGCCCGAAGATCGCCGTCGCGGAGATCATGATGGCGCGCGGGAAGTCGCGGCCCGGGTCCTTGGTCTCGAGGGCGTGGAACCCGGCCATCTCCATCCCCGCGAACAGCAGGATGACGGTGGCCACGAAGGGCAGCGTGCCGCTGTTCAGCGTCGGCACCATTGCGCCGACCGAGAAGTGCACCACCGGGCCGTTGCCCTGGAGGATGTACACGAGGAGCAGCACGACGAGCACGGCGGACGGCAGGATGACGCCGAAGACGCCGCCCCACGTGCTGATCGCGCTGCTGTAGCGCTCGCCGAAGAAGTTGAGCAGCGTCACGCCCCAGAAGACGGCCAGCATCACCACGACGTTGTACAGCGGGTTGTTGCCGAGGCTCGCGGAGATCGCGTAGGCGAACGTCCCCGAGATGAACGACAGCACCGTCGGGAACCAGACCACGTTCTCCGACCACTCGCTCCAGATCGCGATGAAGCCCGAGCGTTCGCCGAACGCCTCGCGGACCCACGCGTAGACTCCGCCGCCCTTGGGCCAGCCGGTCGCCAGCTCGGCGCCGACCAGCGAGAGGGGGAGGAAGAACAGGATGAGGGCCAGCACGTACCAGCCGATCATCGACCAGCCTTCTTCGGCCATGGACGGGTAGTTGCGGATGCTGAGCACCGCCGTGACCTCGATCATGCCGAGGGCGAAGACGCCCAGCGTCACCGCCCTGGCCTTGCCTCCTTTTGCGTCGTCTGCCACAGTCGCTCACCTCCTCATTTCACGACGTAGATGACGTAGTCGCCGTCTTCGTGCTCGACGCCGTGCAGATCGTGCTCGAAGCCGGGGAAGCGGCGGTCGAACGCCTGCAAAGCCTTGAGATAGCCGACGAACGGGCCGTCGGCGTCGCCGACGTTCTCGCCGGGCATGAGCAGCGGGATGCCCGGGGGGTACGGTACGACGCCCATCGACACGGTGCGCCCGGCGATGTCGTCGACCTTGACCTTCTGGACCGTGCCGCGCACCACGTGGGCAAAGGCGTCGGCGTTCTTCATCGTCGGCACGGGCAGGTTCGCGTAGGCGGCCTGCATCGCGGCCATCTGCCCGGTCTCGCGCATGGTCTCGTGCATCTCGCGGGCGAGGTCGGCGAGGCCCATGCCGCGGTAGCGCCCTGCGCCCGCCGCCGCGACGCCGGGCAGCGCGTCGGCCAACGGGGCGTTGCGGTCGTAGTCGCGCTTGAAGTCGAAGAGCGTGGTCAGCAGCGAGCCCCACTTGCCCTTGGTCGTGCCCATCGAGAAGAGGAACAGGATCGAGTAGTCCTGCGTCTTCTCGGCGACGATGGCGGCGTGCTGGTCGAGGTAGGCGGTCACGAGCGCCGCCGGGATCCCCCAGCTCTCGAGCTCGCCGTCGACGCCCATGCCGGGCGTGAGCACCGTCACTTTGATCGGGTCGAGCATCGCGTAGCGATCGGGCAGGCCCTCGAACCCGTGCCAGGTGTCGCCGGGATGCAGGAGCCAGGGCTCCGGGCTGGTGGTGAGCAGCTCGTCGGGGGCGTCGGCGAACGCCACTTGCGCCCCCGTCTCGGGGTCGGTGACCTCGTCGGCCTGCCAGCAGCCGAAGAACCAGTCGTCGCCGAGCTCGCGCTGGGCACGCGCCACCGTCTTGCGGAAGGCCACGGCCTCCTGGATCGCCTCGGTCGTGAGCACCAGCCCGCCGCGGCCCTCCATCATCTTCGCGGCCACGTCGTTGGAGGCGATGATCGCGTACAGGGGCGAGGTGGAGGCGTGCATCATGAACGCCTCGTTGAGGCGCGGCATGTCGATCGGCCGGCGGCCGTTGCGCACGTGGATGTAGGAGGCTTGGGAGAGGGCGGCCAGCAGCTTGTGTGTGGACTGCGTTGCGAACGTCGTCGGGCCGCCCTCGGGCCGCGGCCCGGAGTGCATGGCGTGCCGTTCGTCGTAGATGGGATTGAAGGCGGCGTAGCCGTACCAGGCCTCGTCGTAGTGGATGCGGTCCACGTGGCTGCCCAGCACCTCGTCGACCGTGGGGACGTGGTACAGCAGGCCGTCGTAGGTGGAGTTGGTCACCATGGCGATCACCGGCTTGGCGTCGTCGGGGGCCAGGGGAGAGGCTTTGATCTTGGCGGCGATCGCCTCCTCGGTCATCTCGCTCGGCGGGATGGGGCCGATGATGCCGTAGCGGTTGCGCGACGGGATCATGTACACCGGGATCACATGCGTGATGGTGTCGGCCTGCTCCATCGACTTGTGGGCGTTGCGGTCGTCGACGACCACGTCGCCGGCCACGGCCGTGGCCTGATGCACGACGCGGTTGGACGTCGACGTGCCGTTGGTCACGAAGAGCGTCATGTCGGCGCCGAAGATGCGCGCCGCGTTGCGCTCGGCCTCGCCGATGGGCCCGGAGTGGTCGAGCAGCGAGCCGAGCTCGCCGACCGAGATCGAGAGGTCGGAGCGGAAGGTCTGCTCGCCGAAGAAATCGTAGAAGGCGCGGCCGGTCGCGCTCTTGCGGAACGCCGCGCCGCCTTCGTGCCCCGGCGTGTGCCACGAGTACTCGTGCGTCTCGGCGAAGGCCATGAGGGCCTTGAGCATCACCGGCACCACGGAATCGCGATAGGCGCTTGCGGCGTCGCGCAGGCGCCCGGCGATCCAGTCGGCCGTGTCGTCGAGCAGGTAGACGTACTCGTCGACGCTGCGGATCGTCGTCAGAGGCACGTCGCCGAGCGCCGTGCGCTCGGTCATCAGGCAGAGCGGCAGGCGCTCGTTGCGGCTCCGTGCCAGCGCCACCAGCTCCTCCGTGCGCGCTGGGTCGCCGGAGAGGTCCCAGTCGACGATCGCGACGTCGATGCTCGGGTCTGAGCGGACGACGGCCTCGCCGTCCTCGGCCGAATACGCCGCGACGACCTCGACGTCGAGGTCGGCGAGCGCGTCCACGAGGGCGGCGAGCGCGCGGGTCTCGGCGGAACCGCCGGCCAGCTCGTCGTGCACGATGAGCGCACGCAGGGGTGATCGGGCGAGCTCGGACATGGTGCTCCTTCGAGATCGGGGTGCAGTCGACGCAGGCTTCGCTGCCGGCCTCGGAGAGTCCTGCCGCGAGCGCCGCCGCAACGCGGGCGCGATCGTCAGGCGAAGCGAGCCGCCGCGGCCCGCTGCCCGGCCTCGACCGCGGCGCGCACGCAGCAGCCCACGGCGTGGTCGTTCACGATCCCGGCGGCCTGCATGAGGGAGTAGGCGGTCGTCGGGCCGACGAAGCGGAAGCCTCGTCGTTTGAGCTCCTTGGCGAGTGCGGCGGACTCGGGGCTCGCGGCGACGAAGTCGGCCCGCGAGCGCGGCGCTTTGTGCGCCTGCGGCCGAAAGCGCCAGAAGAACGCCGCCAGCGAGCCGTGCTCGGCGATCACCGGCAGGGCGGCGCGGGCGTTGCCAATCGCCGCCTCCACCTTGAGCCGGTTGCGCACGATGCCGGCGTCGGCGAGCAGGCGCTCCCGGTCGGCGTCATCGAACGCCGCGACCGCGGCGATCCGGAAGCCGGCGAACGCCTCCCGGAACGCCGCCCGCTTGCGCATGATCGTGAGCCACGACAGGCCAGACTGGAAAGCTTCGAGCGTGAGGCGTTCGAACAGCCCGTCGTCGGTCAGGACGGGGCGCCCCCACTCATCGTCGTGGTAGGCGACGTACTCGGGCGCCCCACCGACCGCCCAGAAGCACCGCGGCAGGCCATCCGGGCCCGGCGCCAACGCGTCGGGGCCCGACGCGAATGCCCCCGAGTCTGGCGCGCCGTCGCCAGGGCCTGGCGCGCCGTCGCCGGAATCTGGCGCGCCCCCGCCGCGGTCCGGCGCGCCGCCGGCCGGCTCGTCAGTCGGCGTCACGGTCCTGGCCGAGGCTGTGCCTGGCCTTCGCCAGCAGTTCGTTGGCCTCCTTCTGGGCCCTCTCGAACAGATCGGCGGCCTCCTTCATCGCCTTGTCCAGCAACTCCGGACCCTGCGTCTTGGCCCGTTCGATGAGCGCGGCGCCTTGCTTCATGGCCTTTTCGACGATGTCCGCGGCCTCCGCCCTTGCCCTGTCGCTCGCCGGCTTGGCCTTCTCGCCGAGTTCGCCGGCCCTTGCCTTGGCCGACTCGACGTAGGGCCTGGCCTTCTCCTGCAGATCCGCGGCCGTTTCTTTGGCCTTTTCCGTGACTCCCATGGCTGCCTCCTCTGATCGATGTCTACAGGTCTTCTACCCGCGGCGAGGCATCGTCAGCCAACCGGGGCAGGCTCTCGCGACATTGGAAGGGGAGTGCACGGGCGCAGCCGACGTCCGGAGAAGGTGCAGGGAGTCGGGCCAGTGGCCGGCCGAGCAGCGGGCCTGCGCGCAGCTGGCCCTGAACGGCGGTCCCGCGCGCCGGGACGGTCCTACCAGCGCGGAGTCGCGCGCGCCGACCAGCGGCCGCCGGCGCGCGCGACGGTGACGGGCACGCCGAAGCAGGCGCTCAGCGGCTCGTCGGCGAGGACTTCGGGCGCGACGCCGCAGGCGACCACGCGCCCGCTCTTCAGCAGCAGCGCATGCGTCGTGCTCGCGGGCAGTTCCTCCAGATGATGCGTGACCGTGACGACCGCCGGTACCGGCCGGCCGGCGGCGAGCGACGCCACGGCCGCCAGAAGGGCCTCGCGACCGGGCAGGTCGAGGCCGTCGGCCGGCTCGTCGAGCAGGAGCAGCGGCGGGCGCCGCATCAGCGCCCGTGCGAGGAGCACGCGGCGGCGCTCGCCTTGCGAGCACGCCGCGAACGAGTGGCCTGCGACGGCCGCGCAGCCGAACTGCGTCAGCAGGCTCGCGGCCCGCTCGCGCTCGGCGCCGCCGATCCGCTCTCCTAGCACCTGGATCGTGCCGGTGACGCCGGTCAGCACGACCTCGAGCGCGGTCCGCCGCGGCGAGAAGGCTTCTTCGGTCTTTGCGTCGACGTGCCCGATACATTCGCGCAGTTCGCGCAGGTCCACGTGGCCGACTCGCTCGCCGAGGATGTCCACCGTGCCGCCGCTGGGGTGGCGCATGCCGGCGGCGATGTCGAGAAGGGTCGACTTGCCGGCGCCGTTCGGGCCGAGGACGGCCCACTGCTCGCCGGCGCCGACGTCCCACGACACGTCGGTGAGGATCGGGAGGCGCCGGCCGGAGTGCGGTGCGAGCTCCCACACGGTCACGCGGGCGAGGGCGAGCGCCGGCGGCGTGGGCGCAGACGAGGCGGTCACGCGCTCAGCCGCGGCCGGTCACGCGCTCAGCCGAGGCGCGCGATGCGCTCGCCGCGCACGCTCAGCCGCGCGGCGAGC
>Ga0209697_10004141_pt1 | contig 19137 bp, 15 predicted proteins | sample AliMusrvi5mmetaG_FD_184115 | JGI IMG/M metagenome (GOLD analysis project Ga0209697, IMG submission 184115) | Freshwater lake bacterial and archeal communities from Alinen Mustajarvi, Finland, to study Microbial Dark Matter (Phase II) - Alinen... | ecosystem: Environmental > Aquatic > Freshwater...
ACCACGTCAGGACTCACCACCCCTACCAGTGCCCCCGTCCCCGTGATGGCCGCCGTGGCACTCCCGTCATATACCTTGCCGAGGGCACTAAGCCCGCTCACGGTAAGGACTATCGTACCTTTGCCCTGTACAGCGAAGGTATAAGGGTTTTCGTCACTGTCATTATTGGCTATGCTAACCGTAGCTGTCCTGATACCCCGGACCGATGGGTCGAAATGTATGGTAAAGGTCGTGCTCCCGCTGGTTGCTGCCACAGAGGGAGCTGGCTGGACGGTAACGCTGAAGTCCGCGGCATTAGTCCCGCTCAGACTCACTTTGGGCGTACCGGAAAGGGTCAGGACGCCGCTCCCTGTGTTCTTGATGGTAAATATCTTGTCGATACTGCCGCCACTGACGGCAGCGCTGCCGAAATCGGTATTATCAGAGGATGAAGGCGTCATATCGCCGCTGGTTATGGCTGTGGAGTTGCCCTCGACACTTATCTCCGGAACAGGCACAAGGTTGCCGCTGCTGTCGAGCCTAGCGGCAAAAGCATCGACACCAGAAATATAGGCCAGCACAGGGGCTCCCCAGGTGGCGGGGCTGCAGCCCGCCGCGTAGACGTTCCCGCCGGTATCAACCGCAACCCCGAAACCGTAATCGTTACCCGCCCCCCCAAGGAAAGTGCTCCAGGTCAACGCTCCGCTGCTGGTTAGCTTGGCGGCAAAAGCGTCGCTCCCTGACGAATAGCCTCGCACAGGAGCACCCCACGCGGAAGTGCCACAGCCTGCCGCATAGACGGTCCCGCTGGAGTCCACCGCGACGCCATAAGCAGCTTCGGTTCCCGAGCCACCCAGGAAAGTGTTCCAGGTCAACGTTCCGCTGCTGGTTAGCTTGGCGGCAAAAGCGTCGCTCCCTGACGAGTAGCCTCGCACAGGAGCACCCCACACGGCAGTGCTGGAGCCCGCCGCGTAGATGTTCCCGCTGCCATCCACCGCTACGCCATAGGCAACTTCAGTTCCCGGGCCACCCAGGAAAGTGTTCCAGGTCAATGCTCCGCTGCTGTCTAGCTTTGCGGCAAAAGCGTCGCTCCCTGACGAGTAGCCTCGCACAGGAGCACCCCATGCGGCAGTGCTGTAGCCTGCGACATAGACATTCCCGCCGGTATCTTCAGCTATGCTGTAACTTTTGTCGTCACCAGCTCCCCCCAGAAAAGTGCTCCAGGTCAATGTTCCGCTGCTGTCGAACTTGGCGGCGAAAGCGTCGTTCCCTGACGAATAGCCTCGCACAGGAGCCCCCCACACGGCAGTGCTGTAGCCTGCGACATAGATGTTGCCACTGGTGTCTGCCGCGACGGCTTCGCCGTAATCGTATCCCGAACCCCCGGCAAAGGTGCTCCATGTCAGTGCGCCGCCACCGCTAAGCTTGGCGATAAAAGCATCATAGTTACCTGAAAATCCCTGTATCGGGCTACCCCACGCGGCGGTGCTATAACCGGTAACGTAGATATTCCCGCTGGCGTCTACGGCAATACCATTACCGATATCAGCCCCGGTTCCCCCCAGAAAAGCGCTCCAGACGAGGTTGCCGCTGCTATCCAGTTTGACAACCAGGATATCGCTGGCCCCCCCGCTATAACTTATTTTCGGGGATCCCCATGTAGCGGTACTATAACCTGTGATGTAGACATTCCCCGAGGAGTCCACTGCGACACCATAAATATTATCTTCACTCATGCCCCCGATGAAGGTATTCCAGGTCGTATCCGGGTCAATCACCACCGGGATGCCAGCCTCATAGTTACCCAAAATGAAGCCGATCTCATTGCCAGATTTAAGCACGTACCCGGCATCAACAGGCCGCCTCTCGCCGTCAATCTCCTGCCAGGCTACCGGCGATTTCTCTATAAAAGTGCCGGTGTCGAAAGCCACCACCAGGTCACCCTGCGCATCCAGCATCACGGGCCGGTTGTAGAGCAGGCAGATATTCTGAACAGCTTTATCCGTTCCCGTGCCGTCAATATAATAAGTGCTTTTGAACACCGACCCCGGAGAAGCCTCGTAGACCAGTGTCACGCCATCCCACAGGTTCGTGTAGGTCACTTTGCCAAGGAGCGACGTGGCGCCGCCAGAGGTGGGTTGGCCCGCACCGCCGGCCTGCGGAACCACCTTGTTTGCACCCTCAAAATCGGTCTTCACCATGTGGCTGGCTGAAGCTATAAATACGCCGTCCGGATTGAATCCAAGTATGTTGCCGCAGGACGTGAACTGGAGCTGTGAAGTCACTTCCGCGGCAGAAGAATCGATTGTAAGAGCAGGCAAAACGTGAACGCTACCCGCCGCCGTGGCAGGTAAAATGGCTGTCACCATCATGACCATAACAATCATGAGCGCCATCAGGAGAAATACGATTCGCCTCGCTACTCTGCGACCATCCCTAAATTTTCCGCGCATAGAGGCCCCCTCATAGTGGATATTTGTCATTCACACAGGCATCGTTTTTATCAAGCCTCAACCTGACAAAATTAGACACACACTAAGAAGGTAGTCCTAATTAAATGAATAAATTCTAAATCTTTGGGGTGTTTTCTAAATATTGTCTAAATATTTCGACTAGCCTGACATCACCGGGGATATTTTGTGCGTAAGCTTTGAAGTCCCCGGTTCCTGCGAAAAGCCCGCCACCCGAAAAGTGGACCGGGGGTTGGGATAGATTGGAAAAATCAAAAGAGGCGGACAGCCAAGTCTCGATAACGGCGCCATTCATGGCCCCATACCGGACTGAGGGGTATTTATACCGATTGAAAATCTTGTTTCGGTGCTATCGGTGAAGGGTGAGGTGACCCTGTTGTAGCTCTAGATTCAGGCCCTTAGCTGGTCGCCTTTAAATGGTTTTGTGACAAATCCGCTAGCGCCCAGTTGCGAAGCAAGCAGCTTGTTCAACTCGTAACCCACTGCAGTGAGCATTATCATGGGAATATCACTGATTCCCGGCGTGGTTTTGATAGCATTACAGGCAGCGTAACCATCCATAACCGGCATCATGATGTCCATCAATATGAGGTCCGGCTTGTATTTTTTCGCCGCTGCGACACCCTGCGCTCCATCGGTTGCCCGCAAGGTCTCGTATCCCCACGCCTCGAGCAAATCTGCTGTGTAAATCATACTCGTGGGGTCGTCTTCGACAATCAGCACTGTTTTAATCATATTATCCCTCGAACAACCTGTATTTTATCCAGAAAACACTGAATCCCGTTCCAGTATTATCCGTCCAGCGGCAAAGTGAAGGAAAAGCAGCTGCCTAGTCCTTCTCCCTTGCTTTCCGCATCGATCTCGCCGCCATGGGTCTCGACTATCTTCCTGGATATCGGCAAACCCAGGCCCGTCCCCTGATATTTTATCTTGTGCTTTGCCTGGAAATATTCATCGAATAAATGTTCTTTTTCTTCCTGGTTGAAGCCGATACCGGTATCTGTAACCTTGATAACCATGAACCGACCGGCTTTTGTGGCCTCGACTGAGATGGCCCCGTTTTCAGGGGTAAACTTACTGGCGTTGGCGAGCAGGTTCAGGATTACCTGTTTGACCCTGCGCTCATCTGCTTTGATAACCGTTCCTTCGATCTCGGCCGTGCTTATCACAATTTTCTTGCAGCCTCTGGGGTTTGACCTGGTGGATTCCACGCAGTTGCTTATCAATTTAGACATATCTATTTCGACTTTGTTCATTTCCATTCTGCGTGCTTCGATCTTCGACAGGTCCAGTATGTCGCTGATCAGTGACAGAAGATGATCGCTGTTTTCCGAGATGTAGGAAACATATTCTGTTTGTTTTTTGTTCAGCGCTCCATAATATTGCTTGCCCAGCAGTTCAGAAAAACCGATTATAGAAGTTAACGGGGTCCTCAGTTCATGAGACATGGAAGCCAGGAAATCTGATTTGGCCGTGCTCGCGCTTATAGACACTTCGAGAGCTTCTCTAAGTTGTGCGTTGCGCTCGTTGACCTTTTCTTCAAGTTGCGCGTTAAGTTCCTGCAGTTCCTCGACAAGTTGCGCCAGTCGATCGGCGGTAACCCGGCGCTCGAAGGCGCTGCTGATTATCTGGGATATCACGCGAATTGCCGAGATGCCTACTGCGCTCAATTCGTTCTCGCCCAGCGGGTCTGACAGCCCGTAATACCCTGCTACCTTGCCGTTGATCATTATGGGGAATACCAGAAGGGCGGTGATGCCCTGATTTTGCAGGATATCCTTCACCAGCCCGCCCTTTTTGGATAGTTTGGATACATCGGATATGTGAACATACCCTTTCCTGGCTATTTGTTGAGCCCACCAGTCAGATTCAAGAATCCCCCGATTTTCCAGAAAATATTCCGACTTCAGGGGCATGGTGGTATTCCATCGGTCGATGCCGATTTGGGCCGCTGTTGAGCCGTCCATTATGTGCAGGAAGGCAGTACCGGTCTTGCTGTACATCCTGATATCGGTTATCGCTCCGTTTATGACCGAATCAGTCATCTTGGAGACTGTGAAGGCGGCAGACATCGTAGAAATCATTGTCTCGTACGCCAGATTGGCTTGGATGATTTCTGCGGCCTTTTTGCTCTCGCCCAATTGTGTTTGGAGCGTGGCGTTTTTCACGGTTTGCGCTTCGGCATGTTTACGTTCAGTGACATCCGTCAGGATATGGATAGTTCCGTTCACCATATTGTTATCATCGATCAACGGGGATACGGTCTCTGAAACGAAAATACCCAGGTTGGATTCGTAGTATTCACTGGTTTGCAGGGTCCGGGTTTCCATGCACGTGGCATGTAAACAAAACTGGGAGCATCTCTGCGTGCCATGGACAACTTCAAAGCAGTGTTCCCCGATTAACGTCTTTGGGTGTTTGCCCATTTTATTTGCGAATGACATGTTTACCCGGGTTATTTTTTGGTTGATGTCGACTATGTATATCATCTCGGAAATGGAATCAAAGGTTATACGCCATTGCCTGGCCGCCTGGATGAAATCCTGTTCCAGGCGCCTGCGTTGTGTTATATCCACCATCACGGTCAGGAAGAACTGACTCCCCTGGCTGGATACCAGGTCACCCGAGAACAGACCGTAAAATATGCGTCCGTCCCGGTGCCGAACCTGGAGTTCGAAGCTTCTGATGCTTCCTTCCTTTTCCAGTTTATCCGCCAGCGCCGATTGCTGTTCATGGTTAGGAAATAAACTGAGTTCTTCCGCAGTTTTACCGATGATCTCTTCCCTGGAATACCCCAGTGTTTCCAGAAAGGCTTCGTTGACGTCGGAGAATTTCCGGTCAGGGATCCCGCTGAGGGCCATCAATGCAGGGTTGTTGTGGAACATCCTCTCGAAAAGCTGACGCGCTTCCTGCTCGGCAGCCAGATCCTTGGAAATGCCAAAAACACAGGCCTGCCCGTCCCACTGGCCGAACCATACTCTGGTCTCCACCGGTACCAAACCACCGTCCTTGCGTGCCAGCGGCAGGGGACAGCTGTCTCTTTCCCCACGGAACATTGCGCCGAATATGCCCTCGGCTTCCTGGCGTCTGTCACGCGGGTGCAGCTCCAGGATATGCATCGTCTTCAGTTCGTCCATGTTATAGCCCAGTTTGCGTGTGACAGTCGAGTTGGTGAAGAGCATTTTCCCGCCCGGGGTCCCCACCATTATCATATCGGTCATGGATTCGAAGAACGTGCGGAAATTGGTTTCGCTGGATTTTAGCTTCTGTTCAAGTCTGGCCTGAATCGACACATCCTCAAATATGTAGAAACGTCCGAAATATTCGTCATTGTCACCGCGCATCTGCGCCGAGTACCTGCGCACGGTCCTCTCTTCGGTGAAAAGGATGAAGTCTTCGATAATAATGCGGTTAGACTCATCCTGGAGAGGCTTGCATGACTCGGCAAAGGCTGGGATATCTACTAGGCTCGGCAGGCAAGCAGGGATGATCTGGTTATTGGTAAGTTCGCCCCGGTGTATCTGGTCTTCCAGTTGGGTGATGCCCCATATTTCGCAGAAGCGGTGATTGGAATAGAGTATTTTGTCGGTGCGGTTATCCACCACCAGGAAACCCAGCGGCGAAGAATGCGCCAGCTGCTCCAGAAGCGAGGCGTCCCACCGCAGTTTTTCCTCCATCTTCTTCTGCTCGGTGATGTCCCAGTTGGTGCCAATCATGCGCAGAGGGCGCCCGTTAGCGTCCTGCTCCACTAGGGCCATGCCGCGTATGTTGCGTATGCTCCCGTCGGGCCAGACGACGCGGAATTCTATGTTAAAATCCTTTTCGCCCCGCAGTGCCTGTTGGATTGCCTGGTCACCGCGCTGTTTATCATCCGGGTGCAGCCCCTGCTGCCACGCGGCGTACGCCCCGCTGAAACTGGCCGCTGTTATCCCGTAAAGACGATACATCTGGTCATCCCAAACCAGGCGGTCAATGGCAACATCGTATTCCCATATACCCACATTTCCCGCACGCGCGGCCAAGGAAAGCCGACCGCTTAGATCCCGCAGGCTATCCTCGTTGCGTTTGTGTTCGGGATTGTCGCTTACACTCGCCCATATTTCGGGCGTTCCGTCATGGCTTTGTCCCAGATTCAGGTCCAAACGGGCCCAAAACGCTGTCCCGTCGTGTTTTACCATCTCCGCTTCAAACGATTGAGGTTTTGCTGTTTCTAAAAGCAGTTTCCGGCGCAGATAGTAAACCTCCTGGGAACCACGGCTGATAAATCTGGAGAATAAGGGCTGCCTTGCCAGTTCAGCCCTGTTACAACCCAGCAGCTCGGAAAAACTCTGGTTGGCCATCGTGAGAAGCCCTTTTTCCGTGACGGTGCAATATCCCGCTGGCGACCTTTCGTAAAGCGATTTGTACCGGGTCTGCGATTCGAGAAGTTCCGCCTGCGTGCGCTGCATCTCCTCATTCTGTATCTGGAGTTCGATCTGGTGCACCTGCAGCTCGTGTAGCAGTTTACGGTATTCTTCGGGCTGAGTCGCAACCCTGTCCGCGATATCCTCTTCCATTTTTGGGGAAGCTGCCTCGGCCTTCCGCCGAAGCTCTGCGTCTTCTTCAAATCTGCCTGGCATAGTCGTTACCATGGGTTTTATCCTTATGGGGCCGGCTTCCCTGATTTTAGCGAATCATCGGGATGGTTTTTATATAAGCTACCGCCAACCTGGCCTACAATACTACCTTGAGTACGGTCAGGCAAAAAGACCCGTTTGTTCCAATAATACAGCCCCTTCGACTCAAACGCTGTATTCCGGCGTGAATTCCCTTATGAAAAAGTTGCCCATGTCGTGCCTAACGGTCCAATAATTGCGCTCAGGCGTTTCAAATTGTGGCGTCGGGATTATTATCCGCGGCTCCGCTCCGGCTGAATAAACCTTCTGGTTCCGATTGGCTCGATTTCAAAATCCCAGCCCATGTTGATCGGCAAAGATATGCAATAAGGCACCCACCGTAAACGACAGCAAAAATACGCCAGTCATGGCCCCAGGTTCGGGCTTGCCCTTTGAAAAGGTGGTCAGCATCCGGGACAACAGCGCCACAGGCGATGCCAAGAATGCCGAGGAGAACAAGACGTGATGGTACTCGCATTTTATGATATAGCTTAGCGCAAACCCGTAAGGATTCAATCATCCAACCTCTCACCTGTATCACTCCGTGTTGGCTTCATTCCGATGCCATTTAATAAATTCGCCGATCATTCCGCGCTCAAGAACATCTCAATGTCCTTTTTCTGGAAACGCCGGTCCCCCCTGGAGCAGATGCGGTAAGCCTTGATCAAACCGTCGTTGCTCCAGCGCCGCACGGTGTCGATATGCACGTTGAGCAAAACCGAAACCTCTCTGGTAGTAAGCATTGTTTCCATATTATCAGTATATTCAAGCATTATTTTCCCCTTTCGATGTTGCCGGGCATGGATTTGACCACTCTACCTCGGTGTTCTGAATATCCTTCATAACCTTAAAAAACGCATCGACGACCGCGGAGTCAAACTGTGAACCCCGTTTGAGGTTGATCTCGTTGATAGCGAATTTTATGCTTGAGGCCTTTCGATACAGTCGTTCGGACGTCATGGCATCATAAGCATCCGCCACGGCCAGTATCCTCGATACAATTGGGATCTCTTCACCCAGCAATTGGTCGGGATAACCCGAACCGTCGTAACGCTCATGATGATGCCTGATGGCCTTCTGTACTGCATCACTGGCAACGATTGGCGCAATATAATGTTCGCCCATACCGCTATGGCGGGCGATGTCAGAATACTCTTCACTGCTGAGCTGGCCGACTTTGTGAAGGGCTGACTCCCCCACGCCCAGTTTACCGATATCGTGCAACAATCCAGCCAGCCACACGACATCTCTTTCAAAGGGGTCCATCTCGACATATTCCGAGATAGCGGCCGAGAGGGTTGAAACCCTGAGAGAGTGCAGGCAGGTGCGAGGGTCCCGGATTTTAAACGCGTTGATTATCGAAACCAGGTTTTCTGTAAAAGGCGCACCGCCCTTGTACAGTAAGGTGTTCGATATTTGTTCCAAAAACCATTGGCGCGTAAAATCTTCGATATCGAGGCTGCCTTTTGAGATATTTTCCAGAATCACCCCGATAGGATACCGCCCGTCTGCTAAACATTTGCTAAATATATGGCATGCGTCTCTGAATATCTTCTAAACAAAAGAGTCATCCGGTCAGCTGCCGCAGTGAGGTCCACCTGATCCACCCGCAACGCAGGCGTCTGAAAAGATTGCCGTGGAACCGGGATCAGATGGTAGACGATTGCCGCGCAGAGGGTACTCTGCATTCGCCCAACGTGTTCGGCAAGAGGATCAGGACGTAAAGGACCGCCATTGCCGCTTTTCGGCTCTTCAATGAAACAAGGGGAAATCTGTGGAAATTCCCTGTCTCCTGAAAGGACAGGAGAGACAAACGCAACAGTAAAAATTCATCCGGGATGAGGTTCAACCGGATATAAAAAGAACTATATCAGCCTGTATCCCACTCCCCGCTCTGAAATGATATGCTGCGGCTTTTGCGGGTCTTCCTCTATCTTTTTACGAAGACGCATGATAAATACATGGAGATATTGTTTTTCATCGGTATACTCGGGCCCCCAGATATCCTGTAGCATGGAGAGAAATGTAACAATTTTTGGCGATGCCAGGGCGAGCGTGGAAACAACCAGGTATTCCTTGACGGTCAGTTTTATCTCGTGTCCGTTGATAGTTACCTGTCTGGCTACAAAGTTGACCTCAAAATCGCCGCTCGTGAAAGCAGGATTGGACGATATTGTTGTATTTTTGGTTCGGCGAAATACAGCTTCAATCCTGGCTAACAGCTCATCAATGCCAAAGGGCTTGCAGAGATAATCGTCAGCGCCCAGGTTCAAACACAGAACCTTGTCTTTTTCGTCATCCAAAGCGCTCAGCATGATCACGGGTATCTGAGACCATTCCCTCAGCTTGCGTACAATTTCGTATCCATCAACGTCCGGCATCATGATGTCGAGAACGATTAGGTCGGGAAGTTGCTCTTCTATAACCTGGAACGCTTGTGTCCCGTCAGCAGCGCCGTAGGTCTCATATCCATTCGCCTCGAGGTTGGCTCGGGTGAATTTTATGATAGATAAATCATCGTCTACGACAAGTATTTTTTTTCTCATATCGGCACTGCACTTCCAGCTTACGTTATTCGAATAATATCACACATATCCTCGTTCCTCAACCAGTTTCCTTACTATACCTGCCAAAACCCATGCCTATCTGGGCAAATATTCCAGCGGCCCGGCCCGTCGCCTTATTTCAGTTTTGCTCCCCCACCGGTTCCTGGTGAAGAAAGGGGGCCGATTGTTTATGAAATATTCATTTTACTGCCCCATACATTCAGCAATCGTTTAGGGAAAGTATTTTAAATTGATACTGATCGTATTAAAGGAGCACAAAATGAAAAAAATGTTTATAGGTTTCGTAATCGGCCTGGCCGCCTGCCTGATAATCGTAGTTACCGTCTCCAGTCAAACAAGGGCTGCAGGCGATACTTCTTCGACTGATACCACCGGTATCGGTGATATTTCGGCACTCCTTCCGGACGTAGGGGCGATTTATAAGTCCGCACTGGGCAGTCCCTATCGCCAGGTAGAGACGGAAATAACTGACCCGGGCATCGCTGCCTTTTTCTCCAGGTACATGGCCGAAACCGGTCTGGACAAGATAGGCGCGCCCTAATTTCCGGCGCGGGCCTATTTAAAGTATTCCAACCAGCGTTACCGCAAGAGATCCCGGGCATAACGAGATATTCTGAAGCCGTTGCGTACTCAGCTTATAGTGGGATTTCTATCACCGATAGCACCTTATGGGCGTCGAGCATGGCACGTTGCCACATTATGTATCTGGTAAACAGCTGCAGGTCATCGGCTATAAGCGCTTCAGCCAGATATTGTAAATCATATCTGGCATAATCGTCGAATTTGCGTTCATTCAGACTGTATCGTTAAGCGGTATAGAAAGGCTGTGTTTGCTGTAACGTGGCTAACTCAAGTGAAAGATGACGCATTTCGTCGTAAATTGCGCCAGCGGCCTGTTTTTCAATTATGTCTATGGCGCACCCCATAAAATATTTTTATGGGAATTACGAATCGCGTGTACTATACACCACCTCACAACGGTAATCAATTGAACATTCTGTCTTGTTGTATAATGCTGACATCGCCCGATGTCCACGGTTGTAAAAAACCCGCAAAAGAGAGGAGGCGCGCCAGGATTGGAAATTTCGCACCCGTCAGATCTGTCAGGCCCTCCCCTGGGAAGCGACGAGCCCTTCAAAGAGCTGTTTGAAACCAGCGGTGTTGTCATAATGATAGTTGATCCGGAATCCGGGAGGATCGTCGATGCCAACCCCGCAGCTGTTGATTTTTACGGATATACGCGCAAGCAGTTATCGGTGATGAACATCAACCATATCAACCAGCTGCCGCCGGATATAATTAAAGCCGAGATGCAAAAAGCAAAAAACGAACAGAAGAATTATTTTGAATTCCCGCATCTCCTGGCTGACGGCACGCTTCGTACCGTGGAAGTGTTCTCGAATGCGGTTAACACACAAGGGCATAAACTGCTTTACTCGTTTATTCATGACGTCACCGACCAAAAGCTGGCCAGGGAGACTCTGCATCTGGAACGCCAGCGCCTGGCCAGTATCATCAAAGGAACGTATGCCGGGACCTGGGAATGGCATGTTCAAACGGGTCAAACTATATTCAATGAACGCTGGGCCAATATCATCGGTTACTCGCTGAAAGAATTGGCCCCCGTGTCCATCGAAACCTGGTCTAAATATACCCACCCCGATGACCTGATGGTCAGCGACGAGTTGCTTCGGCGACATCTCAAAGGCGAACTGGACTACTACGAATGTGATTGCCGCATGAAGCATAAGGACGGCCGCTGGGTCTGGGTGCTCGACAGGGGAAGCGTTACCAAATGGGACGCGGCTGGCAGGCCGGTGTTGATGTCAGGCACGCATACAGATATTTCAGAGCGCAAACAGGCTGAAATTGAACTGAACAATACCGCGCTGCAGCTCCAGCTAGCTTTGGATGCTGCCCGCATGGGCTCGTGGCATTTCAACCCGGCCACCCGCATTGTTACCCTGGATGCGCCCGGCCAGGCAATCCTGGGTCTCAAGAACGGCGAAGCCCCTGTTTCCCACATCCTGAACAGGATAGTCCGCGAAGAGGATTTATCGTATCTTCGGGAGAAGATGAAAGCCTCGGTAGGCAAGCCCGAACCAGAACCTTTCCAGGCATGGGGCCGCATCAAACTGCCTCAAGATATCGTGGGCTGGGTAGAAGTTTACGGTATTGCGGTATTTGAGGGGCAAGGCAACGGGCGCCGCTTGACCCGCTGGGACGGCACTGTCCGTGATATTACCACCCGCAAACAGGCCGAAGAAGCCTTGCGGCAAAGTGAAACCCGGCACAGGATGACATTGCAGCTGGCCATGGACGGTTTCTGGAGGATAGACCTCGATGGCAATTTGCTGGAAGTAAATGAAGCCTACTGCAATATGAGCGGATACACGAAGGAAGAGTTGCTCGGCACTAATATTTCGCGCCTGATTACCGCCGAATCGTCAGAACAGACGGCTGCACATATCCAGACCATCCTGCGCCTTGGCAGCGACCGCTTTGAAGGCCGGCAGCGCCGTAAGGACGGTAATATATTCGATGTCGAGGTCAACGCCCAGTACAGGCCTGAACTGGGGCAGTATCTCGTAATCTTCATTAAAGATATCACGGAGCGCAAGCAGTCGGAAAAGTCGCTCGCTGTACAGCGAGACCTTGCCGTTAAACTCAGTTCGGTCAACGATTTGCCTGCCGCATTACATAGCATCCTGCAGGCCATACTGGAAATCGGTGAAATCGACGCCGGCGGGATATATCTTGTCGATCCGAAGGACGGACATTTGAACCTGTTGGTTCACGCCGGGTTGTCCCCGGCGTTTGTTGTCAGTGCGGCCTATTTCGCGGGGGATTCTCCCAACGCACGCTTGGTCAAAGCCGGGGCCCCTATTTATCAGCCGTATTCGGAATTGGCGACCAGGACCCATCCAGACAGCGCCAGGCTGAAAGAGAACTTACGGACCGTGGCAGTGGTGCCTATAATGGCCGATGGGCAGGTAGTGAGTGCGCTAAACCTGGCCTCGCACACTCACGATGATATTTCCGCATCTACGCGTGCTTTGATAGAAGTGATGGCCACCCAGGTGGGCGGGGTGATATCGCGCCTGCGAGCTAACGCTGCCCTGGCCGGGGAAACCTCGCGGCGCAAAGCTTTGTTCGACCAGGCACCCACAGGTATTGTCACCATCGATATGGCAACACTTGGCATACTGGAGTTCAATGAACTTGCCTGCAAGCAACTGGGTTATTCACGGGAGGAGTTTTCCAGACTCAGAATACCGGATATTGAGGCTATAGAAACGGCCGATGATACCAAAGAGGCTGTCGCCAAAACCATCAATACAGGCGCGAATGAGTTTGACACCCGGCAGCGCACCAAACAAGGCGAAATACGTGACGTCCATGTTATCGCACATTATTATCAGCTTGATGAACGATATATATATCAGTGTATATGGCTGGACATCACCGAACTTAAATCGATACAGACACGATTGGAACGCAGTTTCCATATCGAGCATGAGTTGCGGGAAAAACTGGAAAACGAGATCCGCGGCAAAGAAGAGTTTAACCGGGCCCTGGTGCATGAGCTTAAGACTCCGCTGACACCCATAATGAACTCGAGCGAAATGTTGTTGGGCGTTGTGGGGTCGGGTATCCCGTCAAGATTGGCTAAAAATGTTTTTGACGCGGCTACCGATCTTAATCATCGGGTGGAAGAACTGCTTGATCTGGCTAAAATAGACGTAGGTACATTCAAGGTGAATTTACGGTCTTCAAATATAATTATAATCATCGAAGACATCGTACACATTATGAGACCGATGGCTTTCAAGAATAAACAGGTTATCAACGCTGATCTGCCCCCATCATTGCCGATCGTCCGAGTTGATCCGGAACGTCTGCGGCAGGTTTTGATGAATCTTGTCACCAATTCTATTAAATACTCTCCCAATGGGGCAAAGATCGACATCATCGCCAGGACTTACGACGGCAATCTGATAGTTGAAGTTGAAGACAATGGCCCCGGTATTTCGGAAGAAATGCAAAAGAAGCTTTTTAATCCCTATTTAAGGGCAAATAATCAAGAGGAAAATCGGAGCGGACTGGGTCTTGGCCTGGTGATTTCAAAAAAGATCATCGAGCTTCACGGCGGGCAGATCTGGTTTAGGAGCGAGATAGGCAAAGGGAGTGTCTGCGGGTTTTCCATCCACCTTCAGCCGTTAGAATGAACAAGGAGACAAAACCAGATGAAACCATTGAAAATACTGATCATTGAAGATGTTGCCAGCGTGGTGGAGACCGTTTCACTGGCCCTGGAAATGAGATGGCCTGACGTCAGGATAATCTCTACGCCACACGGGGTGGAAGGGGTTTTGCTGGTGGAAACCGAGTCGCCTGACGCAGCCATCATTGATCTTGGTTTGCCGGATATCAGCGGGTTTCAGGTGCTCAAGCAAATCAGGCTGTTTTCCGATATCCCCGCGCTTATCCTGACCGCCAGGTCAGACGAAGCCGATATTGTGAAAGGCCTTGAATGGGGCGCAGATGATTACATAGTCAAACCATTCAGCCAGTTGGAATTACTGGCACGCGTCCAGGCGGTGATTCGCCGCAAGGCAAGTAACCAGGAAGGCGAACTGGTTGTAGGACAGCTAAGATTTGAGCCGGTTACCTGTGAGTTGACATATTATGGGCGTCAAATAAAAATAACGGGCAGCGAGGGACTTGTGCTGGCACATTTAATGCGTAACGCCGGTACGACAGTAACCCATGCCAGCCTGTCTGAGGCCATATGGGGAACGGATTCTCTCGAATTTGAAAGCTCGATCAAAGTACATATACACCGCTTACGAGGAAAACTGGAACAAGACCCCGCTCAACCGAAAATCATCTGCACCAGGCCCGGTATAGGTTATTATTTGGTTAAAAATGATCCGCCTGCATGATTTATTCCGCGACCCTGGATTCACCGCGGTTGTAAAACAGGTTATTGAAACGCCCCAGGCTTGCCTTAACTGTTAGCCGGACTATTGCCCGGCGAGTCTCCCAATTTTATCAGGCCTCCCCGAATAGCAAGAACAACAGCATGCGCGCAGTCCTGTGAGGAGTTTTTACCAGGGCAGGCCACCGCTGAACTCTTGATAGCGTCGAAAAGGCCCTCGTCTTTGGGATTGGGGTTCAATATTATCACACGCATGTTGGGGAAATTACGCGCAAACCGACCTCCGAGTTCCAACCCTCTCTGGCTGGCCAGATCGGCGCCAGGCGATACTATGTCGGGAAGTTTGGCACCTATCATCCCCAGCACATCGTCCTTCGGGTCGGCTCGATGATGTCTAACTCTTTTTCGTGGAACAGCGCCTGGCGGACACCGGCCCTGAAAAATGGCTGCTCGCCCATTATCATCACCCTGGTATTAACCATATTTAACGTCCAGAATAAAATCAAACAAGGTTCTCATCGGGATTTACTGCAGCACCAATTGCTTCTTCTTGATTTTACAAAACCGATGTAAAAACCATATATCTATTGCAAGCAAAGCGCGCCAATCGAGTGCCAATCCCAATTCACTCGTATCATCCTCCGCCCGCACCTCGGGCGGTTCCTCAAGGGATGCATTTACGCATCTTTGCCGAGCGTAGCGAGACAATAACCAATGTTCTTCTCGTACCATACGTATTCTAGCCTTTTCGGCTTATTTCGGCTGAGAGCTGAGTGCCAAAAGCTGACGGATTGGTGTCAAACACTCAGCCCAAAAAGTTCATCAATTGAGCCCAAAAGACACTTTTATTCTAAAATTAACCAAAGTTTAACCTCTTTGTAACTTCGCTGTAACCCCCCATCACTGGCGTTAACCAACTCTTAACTAAACGCGATTATCATGGGTTCAATACTTGGTAAGGAGTCTTGTCATGAGCGCACTGGTCTATAGCTCTCAGACAACCTTCGAGAGAATCAGGGGGGCCCTTCTGGAAATAGGTTTAAGAGCGGTGCTTATCCAGGAAGGAGAGGACGCTTTTTCCAGGGTCCCGGACGCGGAAGTCGCGTTTGTCGAGATGTCGTCTCCGATGGAATACACCGCCCGTTCCATGCTCAAGAAAAACAAGATACACACCATACTCCTTCTCGATCAATTCCAGACCGGATGGATGCAAATCAATGACGAGAATGTCACCGACTACATCTTCCTTAATGTCAGTCAGCGCGAACTCGGAGCCCGCGTGAAAGCCTGTCTTCGCGTTGCAAGAAGAAACACCAGGGTGGGGAAACTGGCATGAAAATTATGAAAATCTTGACCTGGGTAATTTCATCCTTACTTGCATTGGTCATTCTCGCCGCAGGGCTCACATATTTCGTACCCGGATTTGGTCTATATACGGTCCGTTCCGACAGCATGCACCAGATTTTCAAAGCCGGTGATTCAGTTGTAACGGTGCCGGTCGGGTTCTTGGGAAAGAGTATACAGGTCGGAACAATAGTTACCTTTAAACTCGACGGGAAAACCGTTACCCACCGGATCGTTCAGGTGAATTCCGACACCGTCATCACAAAGGGCGACGAAAACGATACCCGGGACACCACTCCCGTACCTTTGTCGGATGTTACAGGCATCTACGTCCTGACCATCCCTTACGCAGGATATTTTAGTGTTTTCCTTCACACGCGTATTGGGTGGCTGGCTACTTTGATCGTTCCTTCATCTGTATTACTCGGGCTGATAATCCGTGACATCTTAAAAGAAACCTTCATGGTTTCAGAGGACGACGTTGTATGAAGAATTTTATCAATACCTTTGAAGCTCTGACAATCCAATTTAAGATACTTAACAAAATAAAACTATATGACCCTGGAGGCACATGAATAAAAGGAAAACAATCTAGTGGTCAGGGGTGGAAACAATTCAGGATTTTCTAAAAATAAAAATATAAAAAATAGGGAGAAAAGGAACAAATGAAAAAGATTCTGGGTCTAACAATCGCAGCAATTCTTGTAATCGCCATGGTGGCGGCAGGAACCTTCGCTTACTTCAACAACACTGAAGCCAGCACGGGGAACTTAATCACAGCTGGAACTTTGAACCTCGTCCCGGCAATGAACGGCGCAATAACCGGATCCAGCGGGACCTTCGCCCCTTCAGGTACGGCACTGGGTGACGGCATCGACGGTAACGTGGTTTTTGATAAAGTGTCTCCCGGCAATACCGGAACTATAGAATGGGTGCTTTACAACAGCGGGAATTTGCCGGGCACTCTTAGCCTGGCCGCTTCCACCGTTTCCTTTAATGAAAATACCAGCAATCAACCAGAACTCGCAGCCATCGCCAGCAACGCAACCGTTAACCTCGGACTCGGTGACTTGTTGGGAGTCTGGGTACAGGTTGGTGTTGGAACTTCTCAGGCAGCAGCCGAAACCGCTATGACCGATAAACTTGGCGCCACCACGGGCTATGTGCCCTTGAACGGTTTACAGACCGCCTTAACTTCCATAACCGCCCAGGCCATGGCCGCCTCGGGTGCCAGCAACTACGTGGTAATCAAGATCAACTGGAACCTCGCGACTGACCTTAAAAAAGCTGGAATCGACGGCATTTTCGGCACCGGGGATGACGCGCAAGTCGACGACAACATCATTCAGGGCGACAGCGCCACTGCAAACGTCAGCTTCGTATTCAGTCAGGTTCAACCCTAACCGATAAGGGTGACGGGGGCTGAAGGCCATAAACCTTCAGCCCCCACCGAAAGGGTTGGAACCAGAGTTCTAACTCCTTCGCTGGGGAAAGCCCCACAAATAAACGGAGTTATATTTGATCAAGAGGGTTCTGGTATTAACGTTAGCTGCCCTGGTGGTCATCGGATTGGCCGCCACGGGTACGTGGGCTTATATGTCGAATACCGAGCATTCGTCTGGTAACGCTATCACCGCCGGTACGCTGGACCTGGTGCCCCTGAGCACAGGGAACTATTCAGGCTCTGGCTCGCTTTATCATCTCACCCCTGGCGGCAATGGTGTGAATGGAAAGATTATCCTGGACAGCATCGCCCCCGGACAGAGCGGCACCTTCGAGTGGGTGTTGAGCAACTCGGGCAGCTTGCCCGGCACACTGACGATAAGCAGCAGCGCTGTATTCGCCGAGAATGGGGTGACAGGGCTGGAAGGCTTGATGGGTGCTAATAATGGCGGCGGTAACGGAGACCTGGACCAGTACCTTATGCTAACTTTGCAGAAAGGCACAGGCGCTAATCAGGGGGCGGCCGAGACGCCTATGACTTACATCCTCGGCACTTCGGGCAGCCCCGTCGCCATCTCCAACCTTGTGGCGGTCCTCAATGCCCAGAGCCAGGCGCTGGCCGCATCCGGGGGAGCAAATACCGTGGTATACAAGCTGAGTTGGTCTTTAAGCGCTACGGACGGCAACATAAATATCGTACAAAGCGACACTGCCCAGTTGAATCTTACCTTCACGCTGAACCAGTAGAGGAAACCATATGAGTAAAAAATTCATAGTGGGAATAATTGGAATCGCGGTAGTGGTCGTCATGATTGCCGCCGCAGGCACGTTCGCCCTGATGTCGGACAACGAGACCTCTACTGCCAACGGAGCCGCTGCGTGGACCTCAGCCCTTTGGACTCAGACCAGCCAGGCTGATTTTAACGCTGGCACGCTCAACAATGTCGATACATCCTCAAGTCCGGGGAATGTGACTCTCCCAGTTAACATAACCTCTTACCCGGCGTCAGGCACAAGCGGCAACTGGACCGCCGGCGCCAACGCGTACTCTAGTGATAACGCCTGGTCCACATTTACTCCGATTACTAACCTCATAACCAATAGCCCTTCAGCCAATTCGGGGACTGCCTGGACCAATCCGTCTAACGCTAATACATCAGACACTAACAATGCGACAATCACAAGCGGTTCATCCGGTAATAATGTGTACGGCAACTACGGTTTCAGCCTGACCGGGGATGCCATATCGAAGGTGAGAGTTGGGTATTCCGCCTTCAGTGCCCCAGGCATCACTTTCCAGGGTGTAGGAACGGTCGCTACGGCGGCATCCGGTAATGTGACCCCAGCTCTACCCGTTGGTTGGGACCCCAATGACATCTGGCTTTGTTTTATCGTGAGCCTCGACAATGTAACTTCGACTATGCCGGCAACGTGGACTTCTGTGATTGCCGGGACAAACAACGGTTCCGGATTGCGTACAACGTTGTTCTATCGAAGGGCTGTTGCCGGGGACGTCGCCCCTCTAGTCACGCATTCCGCGGGTTCAGGTATCTCCGCTGTAATTCTCGGGTACAGCGGTTGCATTACCACAGGCTCGCCTTTCGGCGTGAACCAGGCGGTGTTGGTCAAAACTCCCGCTTCCACGGTCAATAACTTCGGCGCGGGTGTTACAACGACAACCGCCAACGATATGATAGTCCTCCTTTCAGGTACAAGCGGTCAGACGACGTCCGCAA